>Ga0194132_10000920_pt1 | contig 60298 bp, 42 predicted proteins | sample TA2KigOf80mmetaG_FD_148612 | JGI IMG/M metagenome (GOLD analysis project Ga0194132, IMG submission 148612) | Freshwater microbial communities from Lake Tanganyika, Tanzania - TA2015054 Kigoma Offshore 80m | ecosystem: Environmental > Aquatic > Freshwater > Lake | place: Tanzania: Lake... | reverse complement strand
CGGCGCGGCCGCGACGGCCCGGCGTGGGGCAGCGGGGCCCCCACGAGGGCCGGAGCCGGGGTTCGGGGCAGAGCCCAGCTAGGGGAGCGTTCGATCGACGCCGCGCACGGCGCGGCCGCGACGGCCCGGCGTGGGGCAGCGGGGCCCCCACGAGGGCCGGAGCCGGGGTTCGGGGCAGAGCCCCGATAATAGAAAGATGTTCGATCCGGCGGCCAAGCCCGCTGTCGTGCTCCCTCCGGGCCGGCGCTCGGCTGTCACGGCCGGCCTCCTCCTTGGCATCTTCCTGTCCGCCCTCGAGGCCACCGTCATCAGCACCGCGATGCCGACCGTCGTCGCGAGCCTGGGCGGGCTCGAACACTACAGTTGGGTGTTCTCGGCGTACCTTCTCTCGTCGACCGCGACCGTCCCGCTCTGGGGCCGGCTCTCCGATCTCTACGGGCGCCGACCTATCTATCTGGCCGCCATCGCGCTCTTTCTGATCGGCTCGGCGCTGGCCGGCGTTTCGACCTCGATGCCGCAGCTCATCGCGTTTCGTCTGGTGCAAGGGCTCGGCGCCGGGGGCCTGGTGCCGCTTGCGCTCACGATCATCGGCGAGATCTACACGCTCGAAGAACGCACGCGGATGCAGGCGGTCTTCAGCAGCGTGTGGGGCGTGTCGTCGATCGTCGGACCGCTCGTCGGCGGCGTCATCACCGACACGATCTCGTGGCGCTGGGTCTTCTTCGTGAACCTGCCGATTGGCCTCATCGCGGCGGTGGTCGTGCAGCGGACGTTGCCGGAGCCGCCGGAGACTCGGCGGGTCTCGGTCGACTGGCTCGGGGGACTGCTGCTGCTCACCTCGATCGCGCTGGTGCTTGTGGCGTTGTCGGAGCTGAGCGTGGCCGCGGCGGCTCTGGCCGCGGTGTGTCTGATCGCCCTCGCGCGCGTCGAGCGCGCCGCTCCCCATCCCATCCTGCCGCTGTCGCTCGTCCGCAACCCGACGGTGGCGGTCGCGACGGGCATCGGGTTCCTGGCGGGCGTGGCGCTCTTCGGCACGCTGGCGTTCATTCCGCTCCTGATACAGGTGACCACCGGCGGATCGGCGACGAGCGCCGGACGCATCCTCACGCCTCTTTATCTCACCTGGGTGCTCGCCTCCATCGTCGCGGCGCGCGTGCTGATGCGTTGGGGCGCGCGCATCTCGACCGTCGTGGGCATGGCGTCGGTGTGTCTGGCGGCGATGGCGCTGCCGTGGCTCGCGGGAGGCGCCTCGTCTGCGTTGGTGTTCGCCGACATGGCGCTCATGGGCACTGGGCTCGGCTTCGCCATGCTGTCGCTCCTGCTCGCGGTCCAGCATTCGGTGCCGCGTGCCGAGCTCGGGGCGGCGACCTCGCTCAACATCTTTGCGCGCAGCATCGGCGGGGCGGTCGGCGTCTCGGTCATGGGCGCGATCTTGGCGACGAGCCTCGGCGACGATCTCGCGGTGCGCGCCGCCCTCGAAGGGGGCGTCATCGCCAGTCTGAGCGGCGACGTACGGCACCACTTCGCCGTCGCCCTGCAGCGGGCGTTCGCCGTTGGTGCCGTGGCCAGCGCCGCCGGAGTGCTGGCGGCGCTCTACGTTCCCCCGCTGTCTCCGGCGGAGACGTCCGCCGACGCGATGTTGGTCATCGACGGCTGAGCCGTCTGGGGCGACCCGTGTGGGGGGCGTGCTGGGGGTCGCGCAACTGAGGTCGTGCGGAGCCTGGAAGAACGCGTCCCAACCGCGGGCGACGCCGCTACAATGCGCGGGTGCCCAGAACGTCGCTCCTGAGCGGCGCCGTCAGCGCGGTCTTCGTCATCCTGTCTGCATCGATCGCCGCGCAGCACGACTCGGCGGGTGCCATCGAAGAGGGGCGCCGGGCCTACGAGACGCTCTGCGTCAATTGCCACGGTCCCGACGGCGATCAGATCTCCCCTATCAACTTCAGTCGCGGCCAGTTCCGCCGGAGCTTCACCGACGCTCAGCTGGCGGAGATCGTGCGAGGAGGCATTCCGGGCACGCCCATGCCACCGTCAAACGTCGAGGAGGCACAGGCCCTGCGCATCGTGGCGTACCTGCGATCGCTGACGAGCGGGATGAACACCGTGGCAGGGGGGGACGCGGCGCGTGGGAAGGCCATTTTCGACGGCAAAGGAAAGTGCGCCACCTGTCACACCGTTCGCGGCGCTGGATCGCGCCTGGGTCCCGAGCTGACGCACATCGGGTCCGTGCGACGCGCCATCGAGCTGCGCCGTTCGCTGCTCTATCCCGGCGCTGAAGTGCTGCCCGAGAACCGTTCCTACCGCGTCGTGACCCGCGAAGGCCGTACCGTGACGGGTCGACTCCTGAACCTCGACACGTTCACGGTCCAGATGCTCGACGCGTCGGACGAGCGACCGAAGTCGTTCGACCGGTCGACCCTCAGGGAGTCGGGCTTCATCGATTCAGCCATGCCGTCCTATCAATCGACATTGGCGCCGCAAGAGCTGACCGATGTCATCGCGTACCTGACGTCACTCAAGCGCTGAGGCGGACATGACACACCAGCCATGCAGTCGTCGGCTCCTGCCAATCATGGTGGCGGCCGCCCTCGTCGTGTCACCGCACGCGCAGGTGACGTTCGAGCGCCACCTGAACGCCGATCGCGAGCCGCACAACTGGCTGATGTACTCGCGCACGCATAGCAATCAGCGACACAGTCCGCTGACCGAGATCACACCCGCCAACGTCGCGCGCCTCGGGCTCAAGTGGGTCTGGCAGGCTCGCTCGCTCGAGAAGTTCGAGACGACACCGCTCGTGGTCGACGGCGTCCTCTACACCGTCCAGGCGCCCAACGACGTCGTCGCGCTCGATGCCGCCACGGGGCGCATCTTCTGGACCTTCACCTACACGCCGGCCGACAACGCCCGTCCCTGCTGCGGCCGCGTGAATCGCGGCGTCTCCGTTCTGGGCGACACGTTGTACATGGGCACGATCGACGCGCATCTGCTCGCCCTCGATGCGAGAAGCGGTCACCTGATCTGGAAGGTCCGCGTCGCCGATGTGGGTGAGAACTACGCCATCACGCACGCGCCGGTCATCGTCAAGGACCTGGTCATCGTGGGGACCGCCGGCGGCGATTTCCCGACACGGGGGATGATCACGGCCTACGAGGCCAAGACAGGTCAGCAGCGCTGGCGCTTCTACACGATTCCCGCACCGGGCGAGCCGGGTCACGAGACCTGGTCCGGCGACTCCTGGAAGACGGGCGGAGCGGCCGTGTGGAACTCGGCAGCCTACGATCCCGAAACGAACATGACGTACTGGGGAACGGGCAATCCGTGGCCCGATTGGGACGGCCGGCAGCGCCTGGGCGACAACTTGTACAGCGACAGTGTCGTCGCGCTCGATGCCGACTCCGGCACGCTCCGATGGCACTATCAATTCACGCCGCACGATGAGGTGGACTACGACTCGACGCAAGTGCCGGTGCTGGCTGACATCACGTGGCAGGGCCGTCCTCGCAAGGTCATGCTGTGGGCGAATCGCAACGGCGTCGCCTACGTGATCGACCGGGTCACGGGCGCCGTGCTCCTGGCCAAGCCCTACGTCCAGGTGAATTGGGTCGAAGGCTTCGACAAGACGAAGAACTGGCGGCCGATACGGACGCCTCGCGTCGTGCCCACGCCTGAGGGCACGACGATGATGCCGACCGTCCTCGGCGCGACCAACTGGCAGCCGCCGTCGTTCAGCCCGCGCACAGGGCTGTTCTATGTCTCCGTGTGGGAGGGCACGAGTGTCGTGGCGATCGAGGGCGCGACGCCGCGGGGCATCAACACCAACCGGCTCAGCCAAGCCCACCTCGATCCCAACCGGCGCACGCCGCAGGAAGGGTACGGCGCGGTGCGCGCGCTCGACCCCGAGACGCTCGAGCGGAAGTGGGAGTTCAGGATGAGCGATACGACGTGGGCGGGTGTGCTCACGACGGCCTCTGATCTCCTCTTCAGTGGCGGCAAGGAGGGGTATTTCTACGCGCTCGACGCGCGGACCGGTGCCCTGTTGTGGCGCATGGCACTTGGAGGGCAGGTCAACAGCGGACCGATGACCTACGCGGTCAATGGCAGGCAATACGTGGCGATCGCAGCCGGCAGCGCCCTCTTCGTCTTCGGGCTGAATGAGGGCCCTTGAGGACGTCATTGAGACATCGTGAACGCCGAGGTCTCGGCTGCTCGGCGTGGCATGTCGCCGGGCCTTGACGTGGGCCGCGTCGATTTCCGGCACTGCGGAAGGTGGGAACACGGTATCCTCCGGCTCTGCCTTGGGCCCTTCGCACCAGGGGGGAGGAAGCTGTGCCACAACGACATGCCATCTTCACGAGCATCATGGCCCTCGTCTCGATCGGCGCTGCAGTGCTCTTGTACTCGGAGCGCGGCACCGAGGGGGCAACGCCGAAGTTGACGGGCGCCGACATCGCCGAGATTCAACAGCTGTCGTCGCGCTACAACGGCGGATGGGACTTTCGCGACCCGGAGCTCTATCTGTCGGCTTATACGGACGATGGCGTGTTCACGACGGGCGCGGGGGAACCCTACGCGGGAAAGAAGGCCATGCGCGACTATCTGATGGCCGGCTTCGAGAAGCACGTGAACGGCGACGCCACCCACAACAGCACGACGGTCCTGATCGAGCCGACGCCCGAGGGGGCCAAGGGTCGTGTCTATTGGTACGTGATCAACGTGTTGTCCCAGCCGCCCGCGATCACGGGCAGTGGGCACTACAAGGACACGTATGTGAAGACGTCCAACGGCTGGCGCATCAAGACCCGGACGTCCGTGCGGGGCTGGCCCAAGCGGTGAACTGCGCTTCCCCGCGCCGCCAACGAGGATGCACGAGGCGACACGCGTGCCGAGATCAAGGGAGAGGACGGCCATGAAATCGCGAATCTTCCGGTGCGCGGCGCTCGTGTTGGCCGCAGGTGGACTGGCGTTGACGGCCGCGGGCCAGCCCACTGGCGACAAGTCCGGCGTACGAAAGGGCAACGCGCCAGGGGCGACCAAGGAGCAGTTCGAGCGCTGGATGAAGGAGCTCTCGAACTGGGGTCGCTGGGGCAAGGACGATCAGCTGGGGACGGCGAACCTCTACACCCAGGTCAAGCGCAAGCAGGCGCTCGCCTTGGCCGCGACCGGCACGAGCGTCTCATTGGCCCATGACGTCATCGACGACAAGGGGAGCGACCCGAACAACCCGTTCAGGATCAGGATGATCATCTCGCCCGATCCGCCGCTCGTGCGTGATCGGCTCGACTTGGATTATCACGGCGGGTTCTTCACCCACCTCGATGCGATTTGCCACGTCGTCTATCAAGACCGCATCTTCAACGGCCTCGATTTTCGCCAGACCATCACCGAAGACGGGTGCGCGCGGATGGCGATCACCAACCTCAAGGACGGGATCGTCACACGAGCCGTCCTCATCGACGTGCCGCGCCTGCGCGGTGTGCCCTATCTCGAGCCTGGTACGCGTGTGTACCGTGAGGACATCGAGGACTGGGAGCGCAAGGTGGGTGTGAAGGTCGGTTCTGGCGATGCGCTCCTCATCAGAACGGGCCGCTGGGCGCGCCGCGCCAAAGTCGGCGCGACACCGGGCGCCGGCATGGACGCGTCGTTTCTCCCGCTGCTGAAGGACCGCGACGTCGCGCTCTTCGGAAGTGATACGGCACATGAGCTCATGCCGGACAACATTCCCGGACTGAGCCTCACGGTGATTCACAAGTTCGCGGTCGTCGCTCGCGGCATGAACCTCCTCGACAACCTCGATCTCGAGGCGGTCGCCGAGACCGCAGAGCGGCTGAAGCGCTGGGAGTTCGCGCTGACGGTGAATCCTCTCCGCATCCCGAAGGGGACCGGCTCGCCCATCAACCCGATCGCCATCTTCTGAGGCGCGAGTCGACGGGGGCTGCGCGACCGTCTCGATGCCGGAACACCCTGGTCGCCTTGATGACGTCACCCATCTCGAGACGGCCATTGCGTCGGTGGGCGGTCACCCAGTCTATGTCGAAACCGTCCGCACCCTCTGTGCCGCCGCCGTGAGCGCCCGGAGCCGGAGGGTGGGGCGGAGCCCAACGTTCGTTTGGCATACCCGTTCGGAGTCCTGCTCATGAGACGCGGATGACAACCTTGCCGAAATGTGTGCCGCTGGCCAAGTGTTCGTAGGCGGCTCGCACCTGGTCGAAGCCGAAGACACGATCGATGACCGGATGGATAGTGTTCGTCGAGAGCGCTCGGTTCAGCGCCTCGAACATCCGACCCGACCCGACGTAGATGCCGCAGACGTGCAGGCCCTTCTGGAACAGGCCGTACGTGTTCACTTCGCCGCTCAGACCCGTCAGGACCCCGAGCAGGCTCATCGTGCCGGCGTGGCGCAGCGCGGCGACCGATTGGTCGAACGTGCCGGGGCCGCCGACTTCGACGACGACGTCGACGCCGCGCCCACCAGTCCAGGCACGAGCGTCGTCGCCCCATTTGGGTGTGGCGACGTAGTCGATGACGTGGTCGGCGCCCATCTGTCGTGCGCGCGCGCGCTTGGCGTCGCTCTTCGACGTGACCACGACCTGCGCGCCGGCGGCCTTGGCCAGCTGCAGCGCGAAGATCGAGACCCCCCCCGTCCCTTGCACGAGCACCGTCGATCCCGGCCCGACTCCCGCGCTCTCGAAGAGCGCGTTCCAGGCCGTGACGCCGGCACACGGCAGCGTCGCGCCTTCCTCGTACGAGAGGTGTGCGGGCAGGCGCACCCACGCGCGCTCGTCGAGCACCACCTCTTCGGCCAGCATGCCGTCACAGGTGCCGCCGAGCGCGCGCGTGTGATAGACCGCCGTCAGCTCGCCGTCGTGCCAGTCGGGAAAGAAGAGCGCGGCGACGCGGTCGCCGGTCGCGAGACGCGACACCGCACTCCCGATCTCGACGACCTCGCCGGCGCCGTCCGAGGCAGGGACGACCGGGCGACCTTTCGGGCGCCGTTGCATGCTGCGCGCGATGTTGAGGTCGCGGTAGTTCAGCGAGACCGCCCGCACGCGGACGCGCACGTCGTGCGGACTGAGCGGTGGCGACGGACGCTCGACGCGCGTCAGCGCCGCGAAATCGGGCTCGTTGTGCAGCTCGTACGCCAGCATGAGTCGGACCTCCGCGGTCCGACACGATAGGCCATCGACGGGCGGGGCGACAAGTCGTGCCCGATGCGGGTCAGCCGGAGGCCGCGGCCGGGTGCGTCGAGGCGTCCAGTTGTTCGGGGCCATCCGAGAGCCGCGGCGCCAACACCGAGGCGAGCGCTCGCGAGTGAGTGGCGTCCAGCATCTCGTCGTGCGCGCAGAGGACGACGGCGACGTCGACCCCTCCACCGATGAGCGGGCCCCATCCCATCAGGAGATCGTCGTCGACGACCCCGGGGAGGGAATCGCGAATGCCGGCACGGACGAGTGTCATGCGGCCTCGATAGCGAGCGGGGACATAGGCGCGCCACGCCCCGTAGATCGGCTGAGCACGTGCTTCGATGTCTCGTGCGATGGCCGTGTCGTGGACCTCGTCGCCCGCCTTGAACACTCTGGGCTCGTCGACCAGCCCCACGTACTTCTTCAGCCGTCGGACCCGCGTGACCAGGTACGACCCCATCTGGCTGCGACCGAGCGACCAGGCGTGCTTGATGTGGAGGACGGTGCGCACCAGGAACCCTCGTCGCCGTGGATAGCCTGGCGCGCTGCAATCGAGCAGCGCGAGCAGGCCCACCGATTCTCCGGCGCGGCCCAGCTGTTGCGCGATCTCGTACACGACCTTTCCTCCGAGCGAGTAGCCTGCGAGATGGTACGGTCCGCGCGGCTGGACCTTCCGCATGTCTCGTACCATCTCACTCGCGATCGCTTCGAGCGTCGTGTCGCCGTAATGATGCTCGGGCAGTGAGTTGAGGTCGAGCACGTACAGCGGCTGGTCCGCTCCGAGCTCCCGCGCCAGCGGCCGATACGGCAGGAGCTGACCTCCGAAGCCCGAGACGAAGAACAACGGCGGCCTCCCACCCTTCGGCTGAATGGCGACGGCACATGTGGAGCGCCGCTCGGGTCGCTGACCGATGAGGGCCGCTTGGGCCCGAATCGTTGGGGCTTCGAAGATCGCTGCCAATCCGAGCGTGCAGCCGAATTCCTTGTGGATAACGTCGAGGAGCTTGATCGCCAGCAGCGAATGCCCTCCGAGGTCGAAGAAACTGTGCTCGACGTGAATGGGACTCGTCTTCAACACCTCCTGCCAGATGCCCTGAAGCTGTCGTTCCACGTCATTGGCTGGACCGGCCGCGCCGCCACCCTCGCCGCGGTCCTCGGGACCGAAGGTGGGGCTCGGCAACGCACGGCGGTCGAGCTTGCCGTTGGCCGTCAGCGGCAGCGCCTCGAGCATCACCACCGCCGCCGGCACCATGTGTGGCGGCAGCTCGGTTGCGAGGCGTCTTCGCAGGTCGTGCGCCGCGGGTGGCGCGGTGCGATCGGCCGCCACGACGTAGGCGACGAGGCGCTTGCCCCCGACTTCGTCTACGTGCACGGCGACCGCGCACTGTCCGACGCCAGGCTCGCGCGCCAGCCGCGCCTCGATCTCTCCGAGCTCGATGCGGAAGCCGCGGATCTTGACCTGCCCGTCGACCCGGCCGATGTAGTCGAGGATGCCGTCGGGCCGGTAGCGCGCGAAGTCGCCGGTGCGATAGACCGTCTCGCCGGGACGGAACGGATCGGCCACGAACTTCTCCGCGGTGAGCTCGGGTCGGTTCCAATACCCGCGCGCGACACCGGGACCGCCGATGTACAGCTCGCCCACGACCCCGACGGGCACGGGCTCGCCCGACGGGTCGAGCACGTAGCATCGGGTGTTCGCAATCGGCCGGCCGATGGGGACGGTCGCTCGCTCGACGCGGGGCTCTCGTGGAATCTCGTGGCAGACCGCGAAGGTCGTCGTCTCGGTCGGGCCGTAGCCGTTCAGCAGTCGCCGAGGCGGTGCGGCGTCGAGGACGCGTTGGACGGCGGCCGGGTCGAGCGCTTCTCCGCCGACGATGAGGTGATCGAGGCGCTGGAAGAGCGACGGAGACTTCGCGGCGTACTCGTTGAAGAGCGCCGTGGTCATGAACATCGTGTTGATGCGCTCGTGCTCGATCGCATGGCGAAGGGCCGGTCCAGACAGCAGCACTTCTCGAGGCACGATGACGAGCCGACCGCCATTCACCAGTGCGCCCCAGATCTCGAAGGTGGCGGCGTCGAACGAGCTGTTCGACGCCTGGGCGACCGAGTCGGAGGGCTCGAGTCGCACGTAGTCGGTGTTCACGACGAGGCGGACCACTGCGCGATGCGGGACCGCGACGCCTTTGGGTGTCCCTGTGGAGCCCGACGTGTAGATGACGTAGGCGAGGTGGTCCGGAGTCACGACTGCCGGTGGGTTGTCGCTCGGCAGATGGGCGAAAGCGCGCTCTTCGTGCTCGCCGTAGAGCACCGACGACTGCGTCGTGGGCACGAGCGCGCGCAGCGAGGGGTCGACGATCACGACCGGGGCTGCCGTGTCGGCGAGCATGAAGGCGAGACGCTCGCGCGGGTAGTGGACGTCGAGGGGCACATAGGCCCCGCCGGCCTTGAGAATGCCCAGGAGCGCGACCACCATCGCGGGACTCCGGTGCATGCAGAGGCCCACGGGCACGTCGGGGCCGACGCCCAGCGTTCGCAAGTGGTGAGCGAGGCGATTCGCACGTCGGTTGAGCTCACCGTACGTCAGTCGGTCCGCGCCGAGACAGACGGCGGGAGCGTCCGGATCGCGGCGCACCTGCACCTCGAACAGCGCATGTACGCTGAGCGGCGGGCAGGGTCGCGCCGTGTCGTTCCAGGCAACCAGCATCTGCTGACGCTCGGTCGCCTCGAGCACGGGAAGCTCTGCGAGACGAGCGGTCGGGTCGGCCGCGATCGCCCTCAAATGGTGGGTGTAGTGGCGCGCGAGACGTGCGATCGTCTCGGCATCGAAGAGGTCCGTGCTGTACTCCAGCACGCCGGTCAATCCCGTCCGCTCTTCAGCGAGCGCCAGGGCGAGATCGAACTTGGCGGTCCCGGTGTGGACCGGCAGCGACATCGTCGGCTGTCCATCCAGGGCAAGCATCGCGTCCGGAAGGTTCAGCAGGGAGAACGAGATTTGGAACAGCGGATGCCGGCTCGAATCGCGACGCGGGCTCAGCTCGGCGACCAGTCGATCGAAGGGCAGCTCCTGATGGGCGTACGCGTCCAGGCAGACCTTCTTGACGCGATGGAGGAGCCCCGTGACGGTCGGATTGCCGGAGAGGTCGGTGCGGAGCACGAGCGTGTTGACGAAGTGGCCGACGAGCCCCTCGAGTTCGGGGCGTGTGCGGCCGGCGACCGGCGAGCCCACGGCGATGTCGGTACAGCCCGAGTACCGCAGCAGCAGCGACTGGAACGCTCCGAGAAGGAGCATGAACAGCGTCACGTCCTCGCGGCGTGCCAGCGTCTGCAGCCCGCTCAGTAGTTCACCGTCGACGGTGAAGCGATGGACCGCGCCGCGGTGGCTCGATCGAGCCGCCCGCGGGCGATCGGTTGGGAACGGCACGGCCTCGAGGTTCGCCAGTTGGCCGCGCCAGTACCCCAGATCTCGTTCCGCGCCCGATCCGCCGCAGCGTGTGCGCTCCCACCGCGCGTAGTCGGTGAACCGGACGGGGAGATCGGTCAGTTCGGGCGTCGGTCGGCCGGCCTGGAACGCCGTGTAGAGCGCACCCAGCTCGCGGATGAGGATGGCGAGCGACCAGCCGTCCGCGACGATGTGATGGACGACCAGCAGCACGACGTGATCGGTCGCGCCGAGGTGCAGGACCTCGACGCGCAGCAGCGGCGGGCTCGTCACATCGAACGGCTCGCCGGAGCGGACACGCAACCACGTCTCCACGATCTCGGCACGCGCTCCACGCGCGTCGACGTCGCGCGCATGGCTCACGTGGACGAGGACCCGGTCTCTGACGCGTTCCGGCGGGCAGACGACCTGGACCACGGTGCCATCCCGTTGCTCGAACGCCGTCCGCAGGCTTTCATGCCGATCGACCAGCGCGCGCACCGCGCGCTCGAGGACCTCCTTGCCGATGGCGCCGCTGACCTGCGCGGCGTACGGGACGTGATAGAGCGGGCTGGGTCCGAGGAGTCGCTCGATGAACCACAGCCCTTCCTGCGAGGCTGACGCGGACGCCGGTTCATCGACATCCACGCGCTCGATAGGCGGCTCGTCACTCCCGGGAGCGGTGTGGGCCTCAAGTCGCGCCGCCAGGCCGGCGATGGTCGGAGCCTCGAAGATCCAGCTGAGCGGCATCTCACGGCCGAAGTCGCGCCGCAGGCGTGCCATGAGTCGGGTCGCCAAGAGCGAGTGGCCGCCAAGGTCGAAGAAGCTGTCGAGGACGCCGACGCGACCCGTGCCAAGCAGCTCGCGCCAGATGTCGACGAGTCGCGCCTCGACCGGCGTCCGCGGCTCGGTGAAGCCCACAAGCGAGGCGGTTAGGTCGGGCGCGGGCAAGGCGGCGTGATCGAGCTTGCCGTTCACGGTCAACGGCAGCGCGGGCAGTGGCACGATCGCCGTGGGCCGCATGTGGGCAGGGAGCCGGCGATCCAGCTCGGTGTTCAGCGCCGCGAGGTCGATGTCGGGTGTGGGGCCGACCACGTAGGCCACGAGCTGCTCGAGACCCGGCTGGTCTTCGCGCAGCAGGACCGCGCAGTGGCGGACGCCGGAACAGGCACCCAGGACGGCCTCGATCTCCCCGAGCTCGATGCGGAAACCCCGTAGCTTGACCTGTCGATCGACCCGGCCCAGGTACTCGATGAGACCGTTCGGGAGATAACGCGTCAGATCTCCGGTCCGGTAGACACGTTCGCCCGGCCGAAGCGGATTCTCGATGAACCGTTCAGCCGTCAGCTCTGGCCGGTTGAGATAGCCTCGCGCGAGACCGAGGCCGCCCACGAAGAGCTCGCCGGCCACGCCAATCGGAACCAGCTGCCCATGCTCGTCGAGGATGTAGCCACGTGTGTTGGCGATTGGCCTGCCGATGGGCACCGTCCCCGGACCGTCTGCGATCGTGTCCACTTCGAAGCACGTGCTGTCGACGCTGACCTCGGTCGGGCCATAGGAGTTCGCCAGCGTGGCGGTGGGCAGCACCTGCCTGAAGCGCCGGGCCAGGGCACGATCGAGCGCTTCGCCGCCGGCGATCAGATACCGCAACGTGTGACACTCGGCAAATGACGGTTCGTCGAGCCAGACCGCGAGCTCGGACGGCACCGCCGTGGCGACCGTGACTCGGTCTCTGCGGATGACGCCAACGATGTACTCGCTGTCGCCGCGTCCATCGTCTTTGGCCACGACGAGAGAGGCACCGACAGCCAGCGGGCCGAAGATTTCCCAGGCCGACGCGTCGAACCCGATCGAGCTCTGGAGCAGGACCCGGTCGTCCGGACCGAGGTGCACCTGCTCGTTCAACCAGTGATTGTGGTTGCAGATGCCACGATGCGGAATCGCGACGCCCTTTGGGGCGCCCGTCGAACCGGACGTGTAGATCACGTACGCCAGGTGGTCGAGCGTGGCCGACGGGGCCGGATCGGTGTCTGGCTGCACGAACCTGGAGCCGTCCGAGCCGTCGCCGATCACGACCCGCGCAGGCGTGTCGGAGAAGAGATGAGCGAGCGCGGCCTCCGTGACGACCACGGGCGCGGAGGTGTCATCCAGCATGTAGGCCAGGCGCTCCCGAGGGTGGCGGGGATCGAGTGGGACGTAGGCGCCGCCGGCCTTCACGATCGCCAGGACCGCCACGAGCATCGCCGGACTCCGATGCAGACAGATCCCGACGAGCACGTCGGGCCCGACGCCCTCCGCGCGCAGGTGGTGCGCGAGCGCATTGGCCCGGTGGTCGAGGGCTGCGTAGGTGAGGACCTCGCCCTCGAAGCACACGGCTGGAGCGTCAGGAGAGCGCCGAACCTGCGCTTCGAAGAGCTGCGACAGCGTCAGGGCCGGATAGTCACGCGCCGTATCGTTCCACGTGTCCAGAAGCTCGATCCGTTCGCGCGCGTCGAGCAAGGTGAGATCGGAGAGGGGTTGCGTGGGATCGGCGACGATGGCGGTCAGAAGGTTCGTGTAGTGCCGGGCGAGACGCGTGATGGTTTCGGCGTCGAAGAGCGCCGTGCAGTACTCGAACACGCACGTCAGCCCCGCGCTGCCGTCGGTCAACGTCAGGGCCAGGTCGAACTTCGCCGTGCCGGTGTGGAACGGCAGGGGCGCGGTGCGCGCGCCCTCGAGCGCGAGCTCGCCCGCCGGCATGTTTTGAAGCGCGAACGAGACCTGGTAGAGCGGGTGGCGCGTCACATCCCGCTCGGGACGGAGCTCGGCCACCAGCCGATCGAACGGCCCCTCCTGGTGCGCGTACGCGTCGAGGCAGACCTGCTTGACCCTGGCCAGCGCGTCGCGGAAGGTCGGGTCGCCGCCCAGATCGGTGCGCAGGACGAGTGAGCTGACGAAATATCCGATCAGACCTTCGACCTCCGTCCGGGACCTCCCGGCGACCGGCGAGCCGACCGCGACATCACGCGATCCCGAATACCGCGCACACAGCACCTGAAATGCGGCCAGCAACAGCATGAAGAGCGTGACGTCCTCGCGCTGGCTCAAGCCCTTGAGGGCGGCGACGAGCTCGAGCGGAATCGCAAATACCTGCTGCGCACCTGCGATGGTTGGCTGCTTACCGCGCGGACGGTCGGTCGGAAACGGGAGCGCGTCGAGCCCGTGCAGGCGCTGTCGCCAGTAGTCGAGGTCACATGCAACCGCCGGTTCCGACAGACGCCGCCGCTCCCAGACGGCGAAGTCGGGAAACTGGATCGGCAGGGCGGGCAAGGCGGCGGTTTCTCCCCGCCGCTCGGCCGCATAGAACGCGGCGAGCTCGCGGGCCAGGACGTCGAGCGACCAGCCATCGGCCACGATGTGATGCACGAGGACGAGCACGACGTGCGCGTCGGGCGCGAGCCGGAGGACGTCGAGGCGAAGGAGCGGGGGACGTGACAGGTCGAAGGGGCGCTCGACACACGCGCGCAGCCACGCGTCCCGCACGCGTTGACGTTCGTCGGTCGAGTCGGCTGCGAGGTCGTCGAGATGGACGGCCGAGAGGGCCGCCGCGGCCGCCGCAGGCCAGACGGTCTGGACGGCCGCGTCGCCGTTGGGGGTGAACGCGGTCCTCAGGCTCTCGTGGCGCGCGATGAGCTGCCCGGTCGCACGCTCCAAGGCGGGGACGTCCAACGGCCCCTCGACGGTGAACGCGCGGGCGATGGTGTAGAGCGCGCTTGGACCCGTGAGTTGGTCGATGAACCAGAGTCCCTCTTGGGCGGACGACAACGGAATCCTGCCGTCGCCGGCCCCGTCGCGGGGAGGAATCGGTGTCTCGACCGATCGAGCCCGAACCGGTGCGCGAAGGCGGGCGCGGAGGCGCTCCCGGGCGTCAGCGCCGGCACCGGACCGCCCGACGCGCGGGTTTTCCAGCTCTTTCGCCACGCGTCCGTCTTCTTCCATCACTCCCACGGCGCGGAGCAAGGAATGACAGAGTTACGGTCGAATGACAGAAACATCGAGGTCTGGTCGGGGCCGAGCCGAAATGTCTTTTGAGTTCTGATAATAATCACAAAGTTCTATTCTAATCATTGCAAGATGTCTTCTTTACGACAAACTATGATTGTTTGCCGGACTGGGTAGCTGCTGGCAGATTCTCGAGCGGGTGCTGTGCAGCTGGCGGAACGCGATGCCGAAGAGGCCCAGAGGAGACCGAGACTGATGCGCGAAACCTTCATGGGAGTGCTCCAGGCGCAGGGGGAGCAGTATCTGGAGAGCTGCGCCCTGATGGCCCTGGGGCGTCAGCCGCTCACGTTTCGCGGCTTGTGCGACCTGGCCGTGCGCACGACAGCCGTCCTGCAGGCCCACGGCGTGGGTCGCGGCAGCCGGGTGGCGCTGACGATGCCGAACGGCCCGGAGGCGCTGGCGGCGTTTCTGGCGATCGGCAGCTCGGCGACAGTCGCGCCGGTGAATCCAGCGTCCACAGAGGCCGAACTCGACGCGGCGCTGGCTGACTTGCGCGTCGACGCGCTCGTGACGCACGGGCCGGGCGGCTCGTTGGCTCGCAACGTGGCAAGCGCCCGTCAACTGACGGTCTTCGAGCTGTCGTTCGATCCGGAGGCGCCCGCAGGTGAGTTCTCGCTGTCAGTCGACGCGGGAGCGGGTCGGGGCCTCCGGGACGGAGGCACAGGGTTCGCGGAGCCTGATGAGGTGGCGATCGTCATGGCGACGTCGGGTACGACGGCGAAGCCCAAGATCGTGCCGTTGCTGCACTCGGCCACGGTGGCCGGCGCGCGCCTGACGGCCAGCGCTCTGGCGCTGTCGCCACGCGATCGCTATCTGTGCATCATGCCGATGCACCATGTCCACTCGCTCATCACCGCGCTCGGGGCGTTGGCGACGGGTGGTTCCGTCGTGGTGTGCCCGCCCTTCGAGGCCGACCAGTTCTTTCAGGCGCTCGATGCCTGTCAGCCCACGTGGTACTCGGCGGCGCCTGCGCTGCAACAGGCGATTCTCGCGCGCGCGTCCGCATATCCCGCGGTCATCGAGCGTTCAGGTCTCCGGTTCATCCGGTCATCCTCCGCATCGCTGCCCCCGATCGTGATGGCCGAGCTCGAAGAGGTGTTTCGTGCGCCGGTTATCGAAGGATACGGCATGACCGAGACATGCCTCTACGCGACGAACAACCCGTTGCCACCCGAGGAGAGAAAGATGGGCTCGGTCGGCGTCGCACGAGGCACCGGGTTGGCGATCCTCGACCCCGACGGACGGCCGGTGGCCACCGGTCGAACCGGCGAGGTGGCGCTGCGCGGCCCGAACATCGTGCGCGCGTACGAAAACGACGAGGAAGCGAACCGCGCTGCCTTCGTCGATGGTTGGTTCCGCACCGGCGACCAAGGGTACGTCGACGAGGACGGCTACTTGTTCCTGACCGGGCGGCTTCAGGAACGGATCAATCGTGGCGGCGAGAAGATCTCGCCAGGCGAAGTCGAGCGGGTCCTGCTGGCGCACCCGGAGGTTGCGGGCGCCGTGGTCTTTGCCGTCCCGCATCCGAGCCTGGGCGAGGACGTGGCGGCCGCCGTGGTCCTCCACGAGGGCGGTCAGACGACCGCGTTGGAGCTGCGGCGCTACGTCGCCACGCGCGTGACCGGCCAGAAAGTGCCCAGCCAGATCCTGCTGGTCGACCGGATCCCGGCGGGACCGTCGGGCAAGATTCAGCGCAGGTCGCTCGCGCACATCTTCGCGGACGCGTTGCGAGCCGAGTTCGTCGAGCCCCGCAACCTCGTCGAGCTCGGGCTGGCCGAGGTGTGGCAGGAGGTGCTGGGCCTGGCGTCCATCAGCGTGAACGACAATTTCTTCAGGCTCGGCGGCGACTCGATCAAGGCCATGCAGGTCGTCAATCGTGCGCGAGGGCACCTCGGGATGGAGGTGTCCATCCAGGACGTGTTCATGGCGCCGACCGTGGCAGCACTGGCTGAGCGGTTGACCGAATCGCCCATGTCGCAGGCCGAGGAGCCGTCATCGTGTCGCGCAGTGGAGCCGGCCGGCGGGAGCGCGGCCGCGGCATGCGTCGCGCGGCACGCGCCCCCGGTGGGGCCGAGCACTCCCCGCACCCCGACGGCGTCACCTGCGGCGCCGGGACGACCGATGGAGGTCGGGGTCTTCTTCTTCTCGGCACAGGACGTCGCGACCCAAGGCGACAAGTACCGCCTGTTCCTCGAGTGCGTGCGCTACGCCGACCGGCACGGGTTCTCGGCCGTGTGGATCCCTGAGCGGCACTTCCACCCCTTCGGCGGTCTCTATCCCAACCCGTCGGTGCTTGGTGCGGCGGTCGCCATGATCACGGAGCGCATCCAGATCCGAGCCGGCAGCGTAGTGGTGCCGTTCCAGGATCCGCTGCGCGTCGCCGAGGAGTGGTCGGTGCTCGACAACCTCTCCGGCGGTCGCGTCGGGATTGCCTGTGCCTCGGGCTGGCATGTGAACGACTTCGTGCTGGCGCCTGAGACGTACGAGCGACGCCGAGACGTCATGGTCGAGCGGATTGCCACGATTCAGCGGCTCTGGCGAGGCGAGGCGGTCCAGCGGCCGAACGGAGCGGGAAAGCTCACCGACGTGCGGGTGTATCCGCGGCCCGTGCAGCCGGCGCTCCCCATCTGGGTGGCGGGGCACAGCGACGCCACGTTCATCAGGGCCGGAGAGATGGGCGCGCACATCCTCACGATCTTGTGGGATACGCACCCGAGCGAGCTCGCCCGCCGGATCGCGCTGTACCGGAAGGCGCGGGCCCAGCGCGGCCTCGATCCCGCGGCCGGCACCGTGAGCCTCATGCTGCACACCTTCGTCGGCTCGACCATGGCGGAGGTCGAACGGCACGTCGTGCCCGCCTACGAGCAGTACCTGCGCGTCAACCTTCGGCTCCAGGACGATCGCATCGTCGGCATCAACGATGCGGCGACACGCAGTGACGCCGACAGCCGATTCATCATCGCGCACGCGACCGAGGAGCTCTTCCGCAGCCGAGGCTTGGTCGGCACGCCCGAGTCGTGCCTCGAGAAGATGAAAAGTCTGCAGCAGATTGGCGTCGACGAGCTCGGATGCCTCGTCGATTTTGGGATTCCGGGTCCGGCTGTGCTCGAAGGCCTCGAGCGCCTGAATGAGGTGCGCCGGATGGCGAGTGCCTCGAGCGATCAGCCGCTCGCGCCCACCACCGCGGAGGTCGGAGCCTGACCCGCGCGTTGGACGACTTCGAGCGCGCTCAGTCCCTTTCGTATACTCTCGCTCGATAGACGCCTGAAGGCTCAGGCGGGAGGGACTGCGATGACGATCCGCAACGTGTGGCTGACGGTGGTGCTCGCCTCGGTGCTGTCGCCGTGTCTCAGCGAGGCCCGCGTCGTGAAGCTGACGGTCGAGCGCACGCGGCCGCTCGCCGGCGGCAAGAGCTTCGCCGACGTCGGACCGTTCGTGCGCCTGGAGGGCACGGCGTACTTCGAGGTCGACCCCAAGGATCCGCTGAACGCGCTCATCACGAACGTGGACAGAGCCCCGAAGAACGCCAAAGGGCTGGTCGAGTTCAAGACGCAGTTCGTCATCATCCGGCCGGTCGACCTCGCCAAGGGCAATCAGAAGATCCTCTACGGCATCAACAATCGCGGCAATCCCATCGAGCTGCGCTTTCACACGTACCCGACCGACGCCGAGATCGGAACGGGCGGCGACGATGGCGACGGGCTCATCTACCGGTTGGGGTACACCTACGTGGACGCCGGCTGGGCGGGCGACGTCGTGACGACCGACGCGCGTCTGGGCGCCGATCTGCCGGTCGCGGTACAGCCCGATGGGCGTCCGATCGTGTCGACGATTCGCGTCGAGTACGAGGAGCCCGACCTCAAGGGGTACACGGTGGCTGTCAAGGGCAACGATCGGTTCCGGAGCTATGAGGCAGCCGATACCGATACCAGCAAGTCCATCTTCACCGTGCGCGAGCAGATCGACGGTGAGCGGAAGCGCATTCCCTCGGATCAATGGGCGTACGGCCGGTGCCCTACAGGCAAGGCCTCACTGGTGCCGACCACGACCGACGTGTGCTTGTTCGAGGGGTTCAAGCCGCACCGCATCTACGATCTGACCTATCCGGCGAAGAACCCATGGGTCATGGGGCTCGGCTATGCGGTGACGCGCGATCTGGCGTCGTTCCTCCGGTACGCGGCGAAAGACGATGCGGGGAACCCGAACCCGCTCGCGCGCGACGCGAACGCGACGGGTATCCGCCGGGCGTACGCGACCGGCACTTCGTCGACGGGGATGTACTTGCGCGACTTCCTCTACCTCGGCTTCAACGAGGACGAAGCGCACCGCAAGGTCTTCGACGCCGTCCGCATCATGATTCCCGGCACGCATCGCCTTTTCGCCAACGTCGAGTTCGCCGATCCGGACGTCTACTCGCGCCAGGACGAGCGGCCCGACTACTTCTCGTACTCCCACCCGCCGCTGACCTTCGCGGTGACGACCGATCCGATCTCGGGCGTGCGCGACGGAATTCTCAAGCGGCCGGCGACCGATCCCCTGGTCATTCAGATCGACAGCGCGAACGAGTACTGGCAGATGAACGCGTCGCTCAACGTGCACGACGGTCTGGGGAAACCGGTGCCGATTTCTGAGAACGTGCGGCTCTACCTGTTGTCGAGCCATTCGCACGGTGGGTCGAGCGGCGTCGCGGCGCTGCCGACCGCGAAAGGGACGTGCGAGTACCCGACCAACGGTGCCGCGGGTGGCTACAACACGGTCGCGCGCGCGGCGCTCGTCCTGCTCGACGAGTGGGCGGACAAGGGCGTGGCGCCGCCGAAGAGCCAGTACGGCGACGTGAGCGACGGCTCGTTGGTGACGGTGGCGGAGGCGATGAAGACGTTCCCCAAAATCCCGGACGTGCGGTTTCCGACGATGGCCAATCGGCTGACGCTGCTCGATTTCGGTCCGAAGTTCACGGCGACTGGCGGCTGGGTGTCGACGTTGCCCCCGACGCGCGGCAAGGATTACGCCGTGCTCGTGCCCAAGCCCGACAGAGACGGGCTCGATGTGGCGGGCATCCGGACGGTGGACGTTGCGGTTCCTGTTGGCACCAACACCGGTTGGAACCGTATCGCGGGTCCACGGAATCGGGATCTCTGCGGTTTGAGCGGATCGTTCTTTCCGTTTGCGAAGACCAAGGCCGATCGGCAGAAGGCCGGTGATCCGCGCCCGTCGCTCGAGGAGCGGTACGGCGATCACGCCGGCTTCGTGAAGACGGTCGAAACGGCGGCGCGAGGGTTGGTGAAGGACCGGTTCCTGCTGGACGAGGATGCGCAGCGGCTCATCGAGACGGCGCGCGGGAGTGGGATTCTCGCGAAGTGAGCTCGCGTAGTTTTGAGCTGTGAGTCTCGAGTTCTGAGCCGGCCGCGCGGGTCGAAATGGCCCGAGCTGCGGCGGCGTCATGCCGCCGCAGCTCGGGCGTCGTCAGAACCTACCAGTCGAACTGCGCGCCGAACTTGTAGAGCCGACCGCCCATGATCTGGTACGGGAACAGCCAGAACTGTGGCGCGGCGGCGGGGAAGCTCCCGGCGACGCCCGTCGCGGCAGCGGCGTTGAACACGTTGTAGATGTCGAACATCCCCTGCACGCGGGCTTTGCCGAACCTGAGGACCTTCGTCAAGCGGACGTCGAGCTGCGTAATCCGATCTTCGAAGTTCTCTTGAAACGGAATGATGTCAACCTGTCGGGTCGCCGTGCAGGCGCCCGTCGCCGGACAAGCCGATAGGTCACGGCCGAGCGACTGCCGGATCTGAGTGTTGGTGGCCGCGAGCAACGCCGTGTGTTGGGTGCCCGGCAGGTTCTGGAACGTCGCCGACGCCTGGATGCCGTACGGGAATGGATACAAGCCCGAGAGCTTGAACTGCGAGCCGGCTGCGAGCGGTGGGTTGATACGGCAGGTGTTCGGTTGGGCCTGAGAATCCCGACCCGCAGCGCCCGCGCCTCCCGCGAATTGGGGTGAGGCGAACGTGAGCTCGGGGTGGTCGGTGGCAAAGCACGAGTCGACGACGGTCTTGCTGATGCTAGCGCCGCCCATCAATTGGCCGCCCTTGCCGAATCGCGACCGGAACTGGGCGTCGACGCCGTTGTAGACGTGCGACCAGTCGCCGAAGTTGCTGGCCTTCGTGATCAGCGGATTGATGACGCCGAACCTGCCCGGCTTGATGTCATAGAGGCCGCAGATCTCCTCGCCACCGCCGCCGGGCAGCCGCGAGCTCGACGGGCTCGTGATGCAGAACGTGTCGAAGTCGGCTCGCGTGACTGCCGTATTCTGGTTCACGGTGAAGCCGCCAAATGACGTGCGGAAGAAGGTGACGTCGATGCCGAAGCCGGGCAGGATTTCGTGCTGGATGCCGAACGACGACTGCCAGTTGTACGGACGAACGCCCCACCCCTCGAGGAGCTCGGGATCCCATTGCCGGACTGCCCGGAGGGTTCCAAACGCGCGATTGTTGATGGGCCCGCACTCCCCGTTGGTGTCGTAGTTGAGCAGGTTGCAGTCGGGCCTGAAGTTACCCGTGCGCGGATCGCCAGGGCCAAACTGGCTGTCATTCCAGGTACGGCCCGTGGCGCTGACAACGGCGTTCGCCGGATTGAGCGATCGCGCGATGTTGGTGCCCACCGACATCACGTACCGGCCCAACTGGGCCTTGAGCGCCGTCTTGCCGTTGCCAAAGAGATCGTACGAGACGCCGAGCCTGGGCGAGATGTCCTTGTAGTTGGGGACGTTATCCACCCGATTGAAGTTCAGCTCTCCGAGGTAGATGCCGCCCGGCCTCGTCTGGGCAGGAACGTAGCCGTTCAGATAATCGAAGCGGACACCAAGGTTGGCGGTCAGACGCTTCATCGTCCACTGGTCCTGCGCGAAGAGCGCCATGTTCATCTTGATGCGCTGGTCGTTCGCCGACGGCGATGCGAACTGCGTCAGCGAGACCGGCACGCCGTTCAGGTACTGATACGCCAGCGATTCGTTCACGTACAGGTTCGGGTACGTCTCCCGCCCCTGCAGCGTCGTGATACCGAACTTGGCGGCGTGCGAGCCGGTGACGTACGAGACCGAGAACCGCTCGTTGTGCTGGCCCAGTTGCTCGTTGTCGCCGTAGTTGCGGATGTCGATGGTGTTCTGGGGAAGTGCGGTCACGTAGGCGTTGAACGCACGCCCCGTCGAGAGCTCGGTAATCCCGATGTCGGTAGGCCGCGTGTCCGCGCTGGGCGTCACGTCGAGCCGGTTGTACAGGTACGAGACACCGGCCTGGATCAGCAACTTGTTGCTGACCGCATAGCTCCAGGTGCCCTGCGTCACGACCGCGGGCTCGTAGAGGTAGTCGACGCTCGCGTCTTGCTCCGCGATGCCCCACTGGGGCCAGTAGTTGCAGTTGCAGCTGTGCTGGTAGCTAACTTGTCCGGTGAACTTGTGCTTCTGGGCCGCCTGATAGGTCACACGCGACGTGCTGTCGCGCTGGTAGAAGTTGGTGAACGACCGCCTGGATCGGTCAGGAACGAAGCGGTTCCCGCCGCGCGTCAGCGGATAGAACGCACCCGGCGTGTAGATTTCGTTGCCCCAGGTGCGAAGCGCCGTGTAGAACCAGAGCTTGTCTTTCGCAATTGGTCCACCCACGCCGCCGCCGATGTCGTAAACCACCTTCACCTTGCTCGTCGCCCTCACGCCTCGCTGGCGAAGGCTATCGTTCAGATTCTCCTGCTGCAGCGCCTCTGACGTGTCGTTCGTGAAGAAGTGATAGCTGAACTTGTTGCCCCCGTCTTTGGGCACGGCGTTGACGCTCGCGGCGCTGTACGGCTGCTCGGCCGACGCCCCACCGGTCGTCACGACGACCTCCGCGATGGCCGCCTGATTGAGGTGGAACTGCTTGCTCGACCCGCCGCCCGCGCCGATCTGATTGTTGATGGACATGCCGTCGACGTTGACGTCGCCGTCACTCGAGCTGCTGCCGTGAATGGTGAAGAAGCCGTAGGCGTCGCCGACCGTGCCGCCGACGTCCTGTCCACCGCCCGACACCGCGCTATTGGCGCCGACCGTCAGCGTGGCATAGCCGTAGTAGGTGCGTCCCGTCGGCAACGAGTCGAGCGTCTCGCGGCTCAGCACGTTCTGGCTCCGTGTGTTCGTCGTGTCGACGATGGGGCTGGCGCCGGTGACCGTAATGGTCTCTTCGAGCGACCCGACCTTCATATCGGCGTTGGCCGTCGCCGTGAAGCCCGTCGTGAGCTCGAGGCCCTCACGCCTGAGCGTCGAGAACCCAGCCAAGGTGAACGTCACCGTGTAGGTGCCCGGCCGCAGATCGACGATGTTGTACCGGCCCTCGCCGTCGGTCACCGCCGACCGCACCTTCTCGATGAGCGCCGGACTTGCCGCCTCGACGGTGACGCCGGGCAGCACGGCACCTGTGGTATCTCGGACGACGCCCGCGATTGAGCCGGTCGTCACCGCCTGCGCGGCGGCAAAGGTTGGCAGCGCACCGATCATCAGCGCGGCGAATAGCCCTACACGACTGACTCGAGTCATACGTTCTCCCTCCCCTGCGTTAGTCACGCTCGCGGACCCGCGAGATCTTGCGTCGAGCGAACGATTCTGCAAAGAAACTGCAAGTGTCATCTGCTGAGAGGGGCATCCTAGCACCGATCGAGGTCCCGACGGCCAGGGAAAAAGAGCAAAAAGGGCGAGCCCGCCCTGGCCGGATCCAGCGGATTGGACTGGGGGCTGAAGCTGCGGGCGGGTTCGAATGCGCCTCTGGCGTGTCAGCGCCTCCCGGGGTTGGTCGCGCGACTCAGGGGACTTGACAGCCTCCGGGGCGGGCGGTAGCGTGCGCGGTCAAACCCCGTGCAGGCCCAGAGCAATCTGCGGACCGTGAGCACGAAAAGTCTGGAGAGAGTCATGAGCGATCGACGGCAGCGTCGTAGCAGTTGGCGTGTCTCCCTGGCCTTCGCGGCGCTCTCCGCCACCCTGGTCGAGCCAACGGCGGCGTGGGCTCAGAACACGGGTATCGCGGGGGTCGTTCGAGACACGTCGGGCGCGGTGCTTCCCGGTGTCACCGTCGAGGCCTCGAGCCCGGTCCTCATCGAAAAGGTCCGAACGGTCACGACCGACGCCCAAGGCTTGTATTCCATCATCGACCTGCGTCCGGGAACGTACGAGGTGACGTTCTCGCTGGCGGGGTTCCAGACGGTCAAGCGCGCCGGCGTCGAGCTCCAAGGCTCGTTCACCGCCAACGTCAACGCCGAGTTGAGCGTCGGTGCGGTGCAGGAGACCATCACGGTGTCCGGGCAGACTCCGACCGTCGACATCCGCAACGTGGTCAGCCAAACGGTGCTGAACGACGCGCTGCGTGAAGATCTGCCGTCGGCGCGGAACGTCCACAACATGGCGCAGCTCCTCCCTGGCACCGCGATGGCGAGCGGGACCGGCCGCCCGTCCTCACAGGACGTCGGAGGGCTCTCGGGCGACCGCGGGGTGGTCATCCTGCACGGCGGTCGCGCGCAGGACTACGACATCCAGATCGACGGGCATGGGCTGACCTACATCCAGGGCGTCTCGCAGGGTCAGGCGTTCAACCCGGCCGAGGGGCAGGAGTACGTCTATCAGCAGGCGGCGCTGTCGGCCGAGTACAGCGCGGGCGGATTCGTCGCCAACGTCATTCCGAAAGAAGGGGGCAACCGCTTCACGGGCTTTTTCCTCGGCTCGTACACCAACGGTGATTTCCAGAGCGGCAACCTCGACGACAACCTGCGAAGCAGAGGGCTGCTCGCCACGAACGAGCTCAGGAAGATTTACGACTACAACGTCGCGGTCGGCGGGCCCCTCAAGACCGACCGGCTCTGGTTCTTCAGCTCGTTCCGGTCGTGGGGACATGAGGAGACCATCGCGGGTCTCTTCCGGCCGCTCGATCCGCTGTCGTTCGTCTACAACCCATCGCTCGGCGCGGCTGGGAACGTCGATCTCAACCGGCCGAACATCTACGAGCAGTGGAACAAGCACTTCGGCACGCGACTGACCTGGCAGGCGAACCCGAAGAACAAGTTTGCCCTGTATTTCAGCACCCAGCCTCGCGTGCAGTGGGGCATGGCGCTTGGCGCCAACGGTCCTGCCGGCGGACCCCGCAACTACGAGGCCGCGATTCGGCAGGAGCTGCCGCTCGAAGGGAACCGCTTTATTCACGCGACCTGGAAATCGCCGCTGACCTCGAGGCTCCTCCTCCAGGCGGGGTTCGGCGACCTGCGCAATCGAATCGTGTACAACCCGATGCTGCCGGGTCTCGACCAGATCATCAGCGCCTCGGACCTGGGCACGGGGTTCTCGCTGCGCTCGGCGCCGGGCAATGCCGGGTTCCCCCGCTGCTACTGCTACACGCAGCCGAAGATCAACTCGTCGCTGGCCTACGTCACCGGGTCGCATGCGGCGAAGTTCTGACTGGTGTACGAGTGGGGCGGCGACAACGTCAACGACTTCGTCACGGCCCAGTCGATCAACTACACGCTGCGCAACGCCGTGCCGATCTCGCTCACCCAGTACCTCACGCCGCGCAATATCAAGGACCGGTACCGTGATCTCGGCCTCTATGCGCAGGACCAATGGACGATCAAGCGCCTCACGGTGAACGCCGGCGTGCGCTTCGACTACCATCACGAATCGATTCCGGAACAGACCAGCGGTCCGGGTCGCTTCGCGCCTGCCATCACGTGGGCCGCGAGCAACGATCTGGTGAGCTGGCGGGACCTCTCGCCGCGGCTGGGCGTCGGCTACGACCTCTTCGGCAACGGCAAGACCGCGCTCAAGGCCAGCCTCAGCCGCTACGTCATCGTCGACGGCGTGCGGTTCGCGCAGGCCAACAATCCCTTGCAGATCGGCACGGTGAACACGACGGCGACGCGAGGCTGGATCGATAGCAACAGCAACTACATCCCGGACTGCGATCTGGCGAACCCCGCCCCGAACGGCGAGTGTGCCGTGAGCTCGAACTTCAGGTTCGGCACCGACGCCCGGATTCAGCGGCCCGACGATGACATTCGACGGGGGTGGTTCGTGCGCCCGTACAACTGGGAGACCTCGGTCGGCGTCCAGCACGAGCTCTTGCCGCGCGTGGGTGTCAACCTGGCGTACTTCCACCGCACCTACGGCAACTTCACCACGCTGCCGCCCGGCACATCCGTCATCGGCGCCGGATCGGCCCTCATCGACAACCTCGCGGTGACGCCGGCCGATTATTCGCCGTACTGCATCACCGTGCCCTCGGATGCTCGGGTGCCCGGCGCCGGTGGTCAGCTCTGCGGGCTCTACGACCTCAACCCGAACAAGGCCGGACAAATCGACAACCTGGTGACCTTCGCGAAGAACTACGGGAAGCAGACGGAGACCTATGACGGGATCGACCTGCTCACGAACGTCCGACTCTCGGGGCGGGTCAATGTTTCGGGCGGCCTGAGCAGCGGCACGAGCAACAACATCGACAGCATCAACTCACGCTCGCAGTGTTACGTGGTCGACAACCCGCAGCAGCTGCTCTTCTGCGACATCGACATGCCGTGGCGAACGAGCGTTCGGTTCCTGGGTACGGCCGGTCTCCCCTGGGGCGTCGACCTCGGCGTGACACTTCAGAACAACCCGGGCCCGCAGATCACCGCCAACTACACGGTGACGAGCGCGCAGACGATCGGCCTCGGCCGCAACTTGACCGCCGGTTCGGCGACGGTTCCGCTCATCAAACCCGGGACGATCTTTGGCGACCGCATGAATCAGATCGATCTGCGTCTCGGCAAGACCTTCACCCATCGCGGTGTGCGCATTCGCGCGCTCCTCGATATCGCCAACCTCCTGAACGCGAACCCGGCGCTCGTCGTCAACACGACCTACGGCGCGAACTGGCTCAGGCCGACCGTCCTGCTGCCGGGACGCCTCATCAAGCCGAACGTGCAGATCGATTTCTGATGACGTTCGCCCTGCGCCGTCTCGTCGTCACGGCGTGTCTTGCGGCGATCGGCACGTCGGTCGCGTGGCTCGACGCCCGGCCCGCGGCCGCCGGGGAACAGGCTGGTCCGACGTCCATTCCGGGCAAGGCCGATCTGGTCGGCGCGTGGCGACTCCTGAGCGTCGAGCGGCTCGGACCGACCGGAGCCGCGCTGCCCGCACGCCCGGCGCCTCACTTCGGCAGCGCCAACCCGGTGGGGCTGATGGTCCACGGGCCACGCGGGCACTTCGGCGTGAGCATCATGCAGAGTGGACGGCCTCCCTACGCGGGGGCGCAGCCCACGCCGGAAGAAGCCAAGGCGGCCTTCGACGGGTTCCTGGCGTTCTTCGGGACCTACTCTGCCACCGACCAATCGCTCACACACCGCGTCGAAGGCGGCCTGAATCCCAACGACGCGGGGAGCGAGCGCGTGAACGTCGTCGAGCGGCGTGGCGACCGGCTGGTCCTAACGGGATCGTGGGGGCACGCGGCCGAGCGGGCGCGGCTCACCTGGGAGCGACTCCCGCCAGTGCCCAAGCCGACCGCCACCCACAAGCGGATCGCCGGGTTCTGGCGCCGGGCCGGACGCGAGCGCAAGACACCCGACGGGACGCTCCACGACTCCGATCCGGTGAAGCAGACGGGCTACCTCATCTTCAGTTCGTCAGGCTACATGGCTGTTCACGGCATGCAGCCGGGGCGCGCGCGGCTCGCCGGGCGCGAGGCGACGCCCGCCGAAGCCAAGCGGGCGCTCGACACCTACGGGAGCGCGTACTTCGGTCCCTACACCGTCTACGAGTCCGAGCGCCGCGAGGTGACCCGCCAGATCGGCTTGATTCCGCCGGGACAGGTTGGCAACGAGGCGCCACGCGGCTACGAGTTCGTGTCGGACGATCATCTGATCCTGAAGCCGCCGGTCGAGAAGGTCGACGGCCGCCAGCTCCAGAGCTTCGTGCATTGGGAACGAGTTGAATAAGTCCTTGGGCCTTGGGTCTTGGTCCTTGGTCCCTGGTCCGTCCGTGGTGCTTGGTCCGTGGTCCTTGGCTTCTTGGGCTGTTCACCGACGGCATCCCACCGGCCCAGGACCAAGACCCAAGGACCCTGAACGAGACACCAACCCCGTTCAGGCACTGGCGAGCGCCAGCTGGTCGCACGGTTGTTCGAGAGTCGCTCGGCATGACGCGTCACTGAGCGTCTTGAGCTCCCGCTGCAGCTGCCGTGCGCTTTGTTGGCGCTGCTCCGGCGGTTTGGCGAGCGCGCGCATGACCACTCGTTCCAGCGCGCGCGGCGCGAGCGGATTGACCGCCGTGAGCGCGATCGGCTCCTGGTTCAGAATCGCATCGATGAGCCGCGCCACTTGACGTTGCGGAAAGGCCATCTGGCCGGACGCCATCTCGTAGAGCACGGCCCCCGCGCTGAAGATGTCGGAGCGGGCATCACCGGGCTCCCCCCGCAGCTGCTCAGGTGCCATGTACGCCAGGCTCCCGACCAGACCTTCCCCCGCCGTCGTCGTCGCCGTCCGGCTGTCTTGCTCGGCCGCCAAGGGGACCGCCTGGGCCAACCCAAAATCCAGAATCTTCAGATCGCCGGTCGAGGTCACCTTGAGGTTCGTGGGCTTGATGTCACGGTGGACCACCTGAGCGGCGTGGACGGCAGCCAGGCCGTCGGCCAGTTGCCGGCCGAGCCGCAGGACCTCACCGAGCGGCAACGGCGCGGAGGCGATGACGTCTCTGAGCGTGGCGCCCGGCACGAGCTCCATGACGAGGAAATCGCGGCCGGACTGTGAGACGAAGTCGTAGATCCTCAAGACCCCAGGGTGACTCAGACGCGAGAGCGCCCGCGCCTCGGTCAGGAGCCGTCTCCCGTGCGCGGCGCCGTTGCCGACGTGCGGCGTGAGCACCTTGATGGCGACGTCCCGGTAGAGACGTTCGTCTCGGCCCCAATACACGTGGCCCATCCCGCCGGAGCCAATGAGGCCGACAATCGTGTAATGGCCGACGCGGCAGCCCGCCAGTTTCAGGTCGTTCTGCGCCTCCACAGCGCACCTCGTTTCTTCCTTGAAGAGAACCGGGGACTCGAGGGAGACGCCGACCCGACGCGGCGTCTCCCAGTTGGCATGCCGATTAGCGCGCGGTCGCGACTCGACGCGGGCACCGTGCATCGCTCGGGCTGCCGGCGTCCTCCGACACCGGACACGTCAGCGTCCTGTCGAACCGAACGGCTGTACTGGCGACTCGCTCCACTCCTACGGGACGCCAGTGGCCGCCTGTGCCGCGGAAGTAGAAGCGGACCGGCATCTCCCAGGGTGGATACGCGTCGTGCAGCGTCCGAATCTCGACGCCCGAGAAGGACGCGCCGGCAAGCGCGTGCTCCGGAACGAGCGTCGCCGTCTCGACGGTTTGCGTGTGCGCGACGTAGCGCCGCGCGCCTGTCTCGTTGTCGAAGCGGAACCAGTACACGTCGTAACGTGGGGCCGCTTCGGTTACTCCGGCATCGGCGGCGGCGTTGTCGAACCGCAGCCGGCCCTGCTCGTCCACACGTGCGCCCGCAACCGGATTGGTTCGGGTCAGCCAGGTCCTGAGCACGAGGTCCCGCCGCTTGATGAGCGTGCCGATCATGTGGTCGGTCACCGCGGGATCGCTGTACGCCGCCGTCTCGACGATCCGTCGAATCGCCTCGTCTGAGAATCGCGAGACGATCCGCGCCGCCCAGAACGCGTCATCCTCGCGCATATTGGTGAAGGCGGCGTTGGGATAGTGGGGCTTCCAGAGGTCAGGGACGAATCGATCGGCCGTGAAGTTGCCCGCCGCCGGCAGGTGGGCCGGTGCCTGCACGCGCGTGAACGGCCGCCGCCAGAGCCCGAACGAGCCGAGCGTCTTGAGGCCGGGGTTCGGCTCGACGACGTATTCGTGTCCGACCCACGGCAGGTCCTCTTCATTGGTCCCGCTTCCGAGCATCGAACCGAAATCGAACATGTAGTGCTTGACGTGCTGCTGGCCGTCTGGACCGACGAGCATGTCGAGCGAGTTCACCGCCCGCGAGTCGTCGTGGTTCAGCCAGGCGCAGAACACCCGATTGCCTCGGAGCTCGCGCCGATGCTCGTGGGGGTAGATGTCGTTCGGATCGTCGGGGCGGGTGCCGTAATACCGGAACGGCCCCAGGTCGCGGCCCTCCGCGTAGCGGCTCGCCGTCGCCCGATAGCGGCCGTTGGGTGTCTTGGCCGATCGTCCCAGCACGTCCTCGAGGTCCCGCTTCATGAATCGACGCTTCTCGAGGCCTCGGCCAACGGTCGCAGTCGGTGCAATCGAGAGCCTTGCCGGATCGACGTCGACCAGGTAGGTCTCCACCACGTTGAAGCCGATCGCGTGGTAGATCGCGGTCCCAATGATTTCCGCCCCGGTCGCCATCTCCGGATTGCCCTTGGGATCGAACTCGATCTGATACCGCTGTCTGCCCGGATCGGAGGCGCTCACGGCGACGAACCCCGCCTGTCGACCGGTGCTCTTCCCGGCGACGATCACCCAGTCGTCGATGTCGAGCCGAGCGGCGCGGTTGGGCCCGCGCGCCAGCTCGTCGAGCGTCATCGCTCGCGCCCCGATGCGATTGGTGAACCAGCTCGAGTCCGGCACCTCGTCGAGCGTGTTCACGTTCATGGCCTGGATGTTCGCCCGATCCCCCGGCTTCATGATCAGATTGACGACGAAATCGGCGTAGCCGCTCAGGCGGTCCTTGACCGCCCGTCCGGCATCCCGCCTCGTGTCGTGGTCCGCCACGACCGGATCGTCCGCGAGGAAGATCGGCGCGAGGGCATCGTTCGCGCTGGCCAGGGCGGTGAGCGATGCCGTCGCGACGAAGAGTGTCAGCAGAGCTCGGAACGTGGGCTTAGAACGCATGGCTCATCCTCATGGAAAGACGCGTACCCTCGCCGCTGCCGAAGGCCACGTCGGTTCGTAGCGCAACAGTCCGGGCCGACCCGAAGCGGAAGCCGAGCCCGTAGTCTCGTCGCAGATCGCTCAGTGAGAGCGCTTGCCGCCAGTGCTCCGTGGCCTTGCCGGTCTCGTAGAAGAGCACGGCGCCCATGAACGGCCAGACGTCCCACCCGTACTCCGCCTGTAACGCCATGATGTTGGGTGCTCGGAACCGATCGGTGATGAAGCCTCGGAGCACCTGCGATCCGCCGAGCGTCGGTTGCAGGAAGACGGGAACGGCCTGATGGGGATCGGCTTGCGAGAGCGACGTGACGGCACGCAGCGTCACCACCCGCTGGCGCCTGAGCATCGACAGATGCTGTTCGAGCTCGGCGCCGACACGCGTGAACGAGTACCGTGCCCGCTCCTGGTCGGCGAAACGCTCGACGGCCAGGTGATAGCGGCCGCCGTGTCGCGGATTGCCGGGGACGTCGCGCGAGTCGACCGTGGCCGACACCGACGCGACGGCGAAGGCCGCTGAATCGTCCAGTCCGGGGGGCGGCGTGCCGACGAGGCTCTTGCCTGGCGGCGCGGAGCTCGCGGCCCGGAGATGGCCCATCCGGGTGGTGACGTGCAGCCAGGCGGTCGCGGTGAACATCGCGGTGCCGCTGACCAGGCGCTGGTCGACGCCAAAGATCGTCGAGGACGCCCGGGAACCACCCGGCAGGTTCTGGAAGAGTCGCTCCCGCGTCAGGTGCGTCGACGAGAAGTCCATGGCGAGCCCCACACGACGACTTCCCAGTTTCGGAACGAGCCAGCCCGCTTCCATCGCCCGCTCACCTCGACCGGACTGGACCGTCGACCCGTGCAGGATCAGCCGGCCTCCAACGAGCGTCGACTTCCTCCAGCGGGGACCCACGGCCAGCCCGGACCCGTCCTCGATGCCACCGATGCGGAGGCTGAATCCTTCGCGGGGGGCGAAGAGTTGGCGGGCCCGCCCCTGCTCGAGGGCGTTCAACACCTTCTCCGTTCGAGAGATCACCGGGCCGTTCGGGGCCGCAGCCTTCTCGTCCCGTGCCTCGGCGGCCAATGCTGACCGTGTGGCCGGACCCTGTGCATGAGCTAGTGGAGCGAGTGGCGGGAGCACCAGCAGGGCCGCCACGACCACCTTCAATCGAGCTGTATCACTCATTCGAGCACCTCCTTGTGGACTCACGCGGAGGGCCGAGGACGATTGGCTCACGGGATTCCGGCAGGTGTATAGTTGGCGCCTCTTTAATCGCGGAAAGCACTTGACGTGACCTGGTCGGTACGGCGACGAGGGCGAATCGGTCGGTTACCACGTCACGTGTCTTTCCGGCAGGCGCGACCATGGCCGGCTCCGTCGATCCCCCCGACAGCCACCCGCAGTCCGAGGTGACGCGCCTGCTCCAGGACTGGTGCAGCGGTCGACGAGCCGCGCTCGATGCGCTGATGCCGCTCGTGCATCGCGAGCTGCGGCAGCTGGCGGCGAGCTACATGCGCCGGGAGCGTCCGGGTCACACCCTGCAGGTCACGGCGCTGGTCAACGAGGCGTATCTCAAGCTCGTCGACCAGACACAGGTCGACTGGCGCAATCGCAGCCATTTCTTCGGCATCGCCGCCCAGTGCATGCGGCGCATCCTGGTCGACCATGCGCGCCAGCGTCTGGCGCAGAAGCGGGGCGGCGCCGAGGCACCGATTGCGCTCGACGACACGGTGGACATCGCCAACGTGGATGGCTTCGACATCCTCGCGATAGACGAAGCGCTCGAGCGCTTGGCCCGGCTCGACGCGCGCCAGGCGCGTGTGGTCGAGCTGCGCTACTTCACCGGCCTCTCCATTGCCGAGACCGCTGAAGCGCTGGGCGTGTCGACTGCCACGGTGAAACGGGAGTGGGGGACGGCGCGGCTCTGGCTCACGCACGCCCTCGCGAGGCTGTGAGTGCCGAACGACTCGACTGCGCTCACGGCCGAAGAATGGCAGCGCGCCAAACCCCTCGTGACGATGCTGGCGCGGTTGCCGCGGGCGACGCGCGCTGAGGCGCTCGCCGAGGCGCTCCCGGCCGACTCCACCCTCCAAGCAAAGCTGGCGGCGTTCCTCGACGTCGTCGATCGCGCGTCGGCGCCGTTCGACCTGGTCGGACCGGCTGAACCTCGCGATCTGGCGCGCGCGCCGATCGAAGCCGGCGCCTCACTCGAGCCGGGCGACATGGTGGGACGCTACCGCGTGATCCGGCCGATTGGCGCGGGAGGTATGGGCCAGGTGTGTCTGGCCGAAGACACGCGCCTGGGCCGTCAAGTCGCGCTCAAAGAAATGCGGACGCCGCCTTCGGAGGACCCGTCGCGTTTCGGCGCGTTGCGAGAGGCTCGAGCGATCGCGGCGCTCGAGCATGCGGGGATCGCCTCGCTGCACGACGTCCTCGAGCGGCCAGGCGGGCTGACCCTCGTCATGGAGTACGTCGCGGGTCGTCCCCTGAGCGACGTGGTGGCGGACGGCCCGCTGCCGGTCGAGGACGCGCTGCAAATCACGGCGCAGATCGCCGACGCCATCGCGTACGCCCACGAGCACGGCGTCGTCCACTGCGACATCAAGCCGGCGAACGTCCATCTCGATGCCGGCGGTCGCGCGAAGGTCTTGGACTTCGGCCTGGCGCGTCTCTTGGCCGAGGGCGGGTGGCGGGACGATCGTGGCGCCGGGCCACTCTTCGGGACGATTCCATACATGGCGCCCGAGCGGCTGGTCAAGGGTTCTTCGCTGCCGTCCTGCGACATCTACAGCCTCGGCGTGCTGCTGTTCGAGCTGCTCACGGGGCGGCTGCCCTTTCAGGGATCGGACGACGCGCAGTTCTTCTTCGATGCGCTCACGACCCCGCCGCCCGCCCCGACGTCGCTCGTCCCTCATCTCCCTCGCGAGGTCGATCGCATCGTGGAGCGGGCGTTGGCCAAGCGTCCTCAGGCACGGTTTCAGTCGGCCCGTGAGTTGGCCGAGGCGGCGCGGCAACTCCTCGCTTCGCTCGAGCGCACACCTGTGGCCCCTCAGCTCGTCACGGTGTCCCCCGAGCGCGAGACCGAAGAGCGCCGCCCTCGTCGCAGCGACTCGATCGTCGTGCGCCGCCTGCAGATCGCGCTCGTGGGTGCCGCCCTGACCCTTGCGTTGACGACGTTGGTGGGGTTCATCAGTACGCGGGTCTACGACCTGGCGTTCGGTCGGACGTCCCGCTTCAACGATGACGGTCTCTTCCGATGGACCGTGCAGGGCGCGTCGGCGTTGGCGGGGCCAGCCACCTACATCTTCATTGCCATGCTGGCACTCGGAATCGTGGCCAGTCTGCTCCGGCTCGTCGCGCCGCGCGTGGTGGCCGCGCTCGCCTCGTGGGCGGCACGAGTCACCGACGCGACGCCTGCCCTCCTAGCCGAAGGCGTGCTGCTGGCATCAGCGCTGAGCCTGTCGTGGTTCTTCTGGCGTTTCAGGACGCTCATCTTTGCGGTCGTCGGGTGGGGATGGGGTTCGGGACCGTGGCCCGACGACCTCCTGCCGCTGCGCCCCAGCAACAACGCCGAGCACGTGCAGTACCGGATGTGGTCGACCCTCATCCTGGTCGCGTCGGGCGCCGCCTGGCTCGTCGTGTTGCGTCGGGCGGCCGCGCGCGCCAAGGCCGTGGGCCTGTTCACGACCGGCACGGGCGCTGCGATCCTGCTCGCGGCGGTGTTTCTCTGGTCGATGCCGCACAGGCTCGTCTTCCAATCCAAGCGGCCCCGTGTCGTGAGCGACGGACAGCCGTGCTACGTCATCGGCACCGATCGGGACGAGAGCCTTGTCTTCTGTCCGCTTGCCGAACCGCCCGAGCGGAGACGAGTCGTGAGGACGAGCGCCGTGGCGGGCGCTGCGCGGAACGCCCCCTTGGAGGCGGTCTTTGGCGAGTTGGATCGGTTCCTTCGACGAAGGGAGACACGACCGTGACGAGACGCACACTGGTGGCTTGGCTGACAGCGGCGGCGTGGGTGGCCTCCCCGACGCCGGCCCTGGCGGACGGCATGTGGGATTTCTTTTCATGGATGGAGGAGTTCAGCGGTCCGGGTCCGTTCAGCGGGATGGAAGTCTCGTTCGAGGTCGCGTGCTATGAGCTGGTGACTCACCACACGATCTTGGCAGCCAACCCTCCCGACAACGACAAGGACGCCGACCTCAGGGCGTATCAAAAGGCGTATCAAAATATGTTCATGCCGGGAGTGCTGCTGCCACCGGCAACTGGCGCCGCACGTACGGACGCGATACCGCTTTTTACGGACGCTGACAGACGCGCCTTTTTCAATACGTCCGCCAGACAGATTCAACAAGCGATCCTCGAGGGGATGCCTCCGCGCGGAAGGAACCCTCCGAAGAAAACACGAGGCCATGACCATCGTCATCGCAACTGCTGGGCGTCGGAGGATGCGTTTGCCCAGGCGGCGATACAGGCTCGAAGTCAAGCGGAGACCGACATCTTTTCGTTCCTCGATCCCAAGGCGGTCATCAAGCCGTCCCGCGTCACAATCCGCGAGCGGGGACCGAAGACCGGTGTCGTCCTCGGCGTTGGGTACTACCGGAGCCGCAGTCGCGATCGTGTAGGCGTGCTGGCGGTGCCAGACCCAACGCCGGGCGCGCCTGCGGTACTCGCTCCCTCTCCCAACTGGCCCTTCATGACGATTTGGATCTTTGAAGGCCTGCTCCATCACAAGCTCACCAATGCTGTCGATGTGGGAGGGGGCGTCGGGCTGTCTTTGTTCACGGCCAACGACGACACGGACCCCAAGTTTCATATTGTCCCGGTCAGCGTGGTGATGAAGCCGGCCGCGTTCGTCTACGACAACAAATACGCATCGGCGTTTGGCCTAAGACTTGGAGCACGGTGGTATCCAACACACCTGGATGGTGCAGACTTTGGACTCGAGCGTGGTGTTTATGCCCGGCCGGGCGAGTTGCTGTGGAGCGCGTCACTCTACATGGATATCGCCAGCTTGATCGCGGCCAAGGCGAAGTAAAGTCGAACAACGCGCTTGTAGAGCTTGTCACTGATTCGAAGGGTCGCGTGGCGTCGATTGCGCTAGGATTGAGCCTTTGGCGGGAAGCGGTTCAGCAGGGGAGGGTCTATGAAGTTGATGTTCAAGCTGTTGTTCATCGCGGCCTTGGGTCTTGCGACCTCGGTCGGACCGTACGCCGCGGGGAACAAAGCCACGAGCGGCGTCGCGCCGACGTTCAAGCACATCGGTAAGCTCGCGTTCGGGCCCGACGGTGTCCTGTTCGCCGCAGACGGGCAGGAGGTCTCGATCACGGCGCTACAGCTCGGGTCACAGGCGGCCGGCAAGGCGCAGGGCACCAAGGACGTGCCGGCCATCGATCAGAAGATCGCGGCCCTGCTCGGCATCGATGCGAAGAACCTCCTCATCACCGACATGGTGGTGAACCCGAAGAGCCGCAATACCTTCATCGCCGTCATGCGCGGGGTGGGGGCCGACGCCAAGCCGGTGCTCATCCGCGTCGACGGCAACGGCACGCTCGACGTGGTCTCGCTCGACCAGGTGAAGTACTCCCGGATCGGGGTGCCTAACCCGCCGCCCGCCGAAACACCGCTCTTGTTGTCCAACGGCCGCAAGATCCCTGTCCCGAACTATCCGGACAAGGTCGACCCGAAGGGGATGATGGGCGTCCAGACCATCACGCACATGGCCTTCATCGACGGCAAGCTCTACGTGTCGGGCCTCTCGAGCGAGGAATTCGCCTCGAAGATGCGTGTGTTCCCGTACCCGTTTGCGACGGCCGACGAAGGAACGAGCGTCGAGATCTACCACGGCTCGCACGGTCAGATGGAGACCTTCTCGCCGGTGTTCACCTTCGTGCCGTACCAGATCGACGGCGAGAAGGAGAAGTCGATCATCGCCAGCTATCTCTGCACGCCGCTCGTCAAGTTCCCGGTCTCGGCCTTGAAGCCTGGCAGCAAGATCCAAGGCACGACGATCGCGGAGTTCGGCAACCGCAATCGCCCGATCGACATGATCGTCTACAAGAAGGATGGCCAGGACTTCATCCTCATGTCGAACAACCAGCGCGGCGTCATGAAGGTGCCGACGACCCCGTTCGGCAAGGCGCAGCCGATCACCAAGCACGTGCCCGACACGGCGGGTGTCCCCTTCGAGACGATCGCGTCGATGAAGGGGGTCCAGCAGCTCGATCTGCTCGATAGCTCGAAGGCGATGCTGCTCGTGCAAGGCACGAGCGGGCTGAACCTCGAGGCGGTGGCGCTCCCGTAGGAGAGCCGTGCCAATGATCGTGCGCGACGTGACGCGCCCTGAGTCCTCTCGGAGGCGCGTCGTGTCGTTCGTGGCTCTCGCAGCCTGTCTGGTCGCGGCGATCCTCGCCGCGTCGTGCGGGCGCGCGCGAGGAAGGGCGGCCACGCCCGCCGCCGGGGATCCCCAGATTCGCCTGAGCGCCGATGCCACGGGAGCCGCGACGATCGACGTCTTGGGGCTCCCAGCTGACGAGCTCGACCGTCTGGAACGCGCGTCGCGCACGTTCACGTGGGAGCAGTGGACGACGATTCTTCGCGTTCAGGTGGCTAGCGGCGCTTCGACACCAGCTGTCGGATCGACCGAGCGTCCCGCCGTGTTGGGCCGCTACGCGATCACGAACGGCGTGCTGCGCTTCACGCCGCAGTTCCCCTTCGAACCAGGCACCCGGTACGAGGTTCGATTCCATCCGCCCTCGCCGGCGGCGTCGGATGACGGAGAGGGCGCGCCGCTCCTCCTGCAGACCAGCGTGGTCGTCCCAGTGCCGCCACGGCGTGGCGACCCGACGCGGGTCGTCGACGTCTTTCCGACCGCGCCCGTCCTGCCCGAGAACCAGCTCCGGCTGTACATCGCCTTCTCGGCGCCCATGGGGCTCCTGGACGGCGCACCGTTCATCCACCTCCTCGACGACCGTGGGGCCGAGGTCATCGATCCGTTTCTGCCGCTCGACGTCAACCTGTGGAACGAAGAGCACACGCGCTACACCGTGCTCTTCGATCCAGGGCGGCAGAAGCAGGGCATCCTGCCCAACGAGCAGCTCGGCCGTTCCCTTGTGGCCGGCCGGACCTACACGCTCGTGGTCGACGCCGCCTGGCCCGACGGCGAGGGGCGACCGCTTGGCGCGCCGTTTCGGCGTGAGTTCCGTGTGGGGCCGGCGCACGACGCGGCCATCGACCCGGCCGACTGGCGCCTCGAGCCGCCGACGGCGGGCACGCGCGATCCGCTGATGGTCCGCTTTCCTCGGCCGTTGGACCATGCCCTGCTCAATCGGGCTCTGCGGGTCACAGGCTCGCAGGGCGCACGGATCGACGGGGATCGGCACGTCGACGAAGCGGAGACGCGCTGGCGGTTCACGCCCCGCGACGTCTGGCGCACGGGTGACTACCTGTTGGTCGCCGCGCCGACGCTCGAGGACGTGGCGGGCAATCGCATCGGACGTCCGTTCGAGGACTCGATGCTCCACCGCACGAGCGGACCCGGGGCCCTGAAGACCTCGGGGGCCGTCCTGCCGTTCAGCGTCCGTTCTCGCACTCAGTAAGCACCAGCCCTTCAAGGGCCCTGCATTCGACGCGGCGCCGGCGCGGGACTTTCACCACGGCTGCCAGGTCTGCATCTGGCCGCACATGCTCGCGCGACGGGCGATTCATCGAAAAAACAGAATCACAGCACAGAGATTATGTATGGGCCTCATTCACGGGCGACTCGCTATTCTGGAGAGCGTTCTCCAACCTCCGGAGCGTCCACATGCATCACGAGCCTTCGCTTCGCGAGAACCTGCGATCGGATCTGCCCGCGAGCGTGGTCGTCTTCCTCGTGGCCACACCGCTCTGCCTCGGCATCGCCCTGGCGTCCGGTGCCCCGCTCTTCTCGGGCATCATCGCCGGCATCGTCGGCGGTATCGTGGTTGGCGCCGCCTCGGGCTCGGCGCTCGGGGTGAGTGGGCCCGCGGCTGGCCTCGCGGTGATCGTGCTCAACGCGATCACGACGCTGGGGTCGTTCCAAACGTTCCTGCTGGCGGTCGTGCTGGCGGGGGGGCTGCAGCTGGCGCTCGGGTTCGCGCGGGCCGGCGTGATCGGGTACTACTTCCCCTCGTCGGTCATCAAAGGCATGTTGACCGGCATCGGCCTCACGATCATCCTGAAGCAGCTGCCGCACGCCGTCGGGTACGACGCCGACCCGGAGGGGAGCCTCGCTTTCCTGCACCCGGGCGGCGACAACACGCTCGCGGCGATCGCGCACATGTTCAATTTCATCCAGCCGGGCGCCCTCGTCGTGGCCCTTGTCTCGCTCGCGATCCTCGTCGCGTGGGAGCAGCACTTCATCAAGCGCTTCAAGCTCTCGCTCTGGGTGCAGGGTCCGCTCGTGGCGGTGGTGACCGGCGTGGTCTTGAACGCGATCTTCTCGGCGCGCTTCCCCGGCTTGACCATCGAGCCGTCGCACCTCGTGCAGATTCCGGTGGCCGACGGCTTCGCCGGCTTCTTGGGGCTGTTCACGCGACCTGACTTCTCCCAGCTCGCCAATCCGGCGGTGTACACGGTCGCGCTCACGCTCGCGGTCGTGGCCAGCCTCGAGACGCTGCTCTGTGTCGAGGCGACCGACAAGCTCGATCCGCTCCGGAGGGTCACGCCGACCGACCGTGAGCTCAAGGCGCAGGGACTCGGGAACATGGTGAGCGGCCTCATCGGGGGGCTGCCGGTGACACAGGTGATCGTGCGGAGCTCGGCGAACATCCAGTCGGGTGGCCGGACGAAGACCTCGGCGATTCTCCACGGCGCGTTCCTGCTCGTTGCCGTCGTCACCGCGCCGACGCTGCTCAATCTCATTCCGCTTGCGACGCTCGCGGCCATCTTGCTCGTGGTCGGGTACAAGCTGGCCAAGCCGGCCCTCTTCCGATCGATGTACGCGCTTGGTCCCTATCAGTTCATCCCGTTCATCATCACCGTGGTCGGCATCCTCGCGACCGACCTGCTCGTGGGCATCGGGCTCGGGATGGGCGTCGCGATCTTCTCGCTCCTGCTCACCAACTTCAGGAACCCGTACTTCATCGAGGCGCATCCGCACAAGGTCGGCCAGCCGGTGCGCCTGATCCTGTCCGAGGACGTGTCCTTCCTGAATCGGGCGGCCATCATGGAGACGCTCGGGGCGATTCCGCCCGGCACGAAGGTCGAGATCGATGCCACTCGTTCGATGAGCATCGACTACGACGTCTACGAGATCCTCAAGGACTTCGAACAGCGCGCCAAGCTGGCCGACATCGAGCTGACCATTCGTGGCCTCGAAGGGCTGCGGCGGCGGAACGATTCCATGCGCCGCGTGAATCGCGTGATCCGTCGGCACCGGAAGAAGCACGGCGCGTCGCGCGCGGGCGTCGCGACAGAAGCGATGCGCGATCGCTCGGTGGCGTAGCGCGAGCCAGGAGGCGACCCGTCCATGCGTACCCACACGAAGGAGTTCCAAGCCTCGCTCACGCCGCAGCAGGCCTTCGACACCCTGATCGAAGGCAATCGCCGCTTCGTGAACAACCTGCGCCTGAACCGCAACCTGCTCCAACAGGTCAACGAGACCTCGGACGGGCAGTATCCGTTCGCGATCGTGCTGAGCTGCATCGACTCGCGCACGTCCGCCGAGCTCATTTTCGACCAGGGACTCGGGGACATCTTCAGCGTGCGGGTCGCCGGCAACGTGCTGAACGAGGACATCCTCGGGAGCATGGAGTTCGCCTGTCAGGTGGCGGGCTCGAAGCTCATCGTGGTCCTGGGGCACAGCCGCTGCGGCGCAGTGAAAGGCGCGTGCAACCACGTACAGCTCGGTCATCTGACAGGCCTGCTCGGCAAGATCGGGCAGGCCGTCTTCGAGGTCGAACGGGCCGGAGGCGGAACGCTGCCGCCGGACGAGTTCGTGGAGCGCGTGGCGCGCGAGAATACGCGTCAGCAGATGAAAGCCATCCTCGAGCGGAGCGCCATCCTGGAGCACCTCTACACCGAAGGCAAGATCGGCATCGCCGGCGGCGTGTACTCGGTCGAGACGGGCGAGGTGACGTTCTTCGATCACAACGTGCACGCCCTCGAGCATGCGCCCACGGCCGGCGTCGCGAAGACCTGACAGAGCTGACGGCATGGTCCTTTGGGCGCTGAACGCCCGGCTCGGGACGAAGGACCAGGCCTCAGGGTCGAAAACGCTCTCTAGAACCTCACCTCGAGGCTGGTGTAGAAGAACGTCGCCCCGCCCGCAGACGAGGGTTTCAGGCGCCTGGGGAAATCGCCCTCCCGGAACATGAAGACCGCCGCATCGAGCTCCAGATGCGTGCGCCATTGCTGCTGGATCCGAAGCTCCGTTTGACGGCCGACGAAGCGGCCGGCGGCTCCGGTCGGATCTCGGAGCTCGGTTTGACCCCACCGGTCGCGCGGCTGGTCGAGCCACACGCCCCGGTGATGCACCGTGACCACGGTCGACGCCGTCGGCCGCAGGCTGGCAACCACCCCGGGTGAACGAAGGTTGGACCGGTTGACGAGGCCGTAGAGCCCGCTCGGGCCCAGCTCGAACCGGCGCACGCCGAACAGGCTGTCGAAGGCACCGCTTCGGCCATCCGTTGGGTCGCGATCGCCAGTGGCCTGGTCGTATTCGACCGACACTCGCGGCCGCCACTTGCGGGAGGTCCACGTCTGTCCGAGCTCGCCGTGAACGAAGCCGGCGGCGTGCGCGTCGGACCCGACGCGACCGCCCTGGATCATGCTCTCGACCTCGTAGTCGACGGCCTCCCTCGACCCCACCCGCCCCGTGAGCCGAGCGCCGAGCGTCGTCAACTTTCGGCGTGCGTCCACCGGTGCCCGATCACCATCGTCCAACCGGAGTGCGAACGCCTCGGTGTGGATGATCCGGCGGGGCGACGCCGCGAGGTGGACGCCCCAGAGCGAGCCGTCGCGGAACCGGTCGTCGAGCCGGTAGCTCGGATACTCGTAGATGCAAGGCCTGAGGTACAGGCCCTGCACGGCCCATGAGCCGCTGCCTGTGCGGCCGATGACGCCGTCGAACGCGGGGCTGACGTTCCGGTAGTTCGGACTGGCGATGAGGCGCCGCGATCCGATGTCGCGATTGAACCGACCGACCTCGACCTGCACGTCGACGTTCGAGCCGCCGAGCTGCTGTTGTCGAAAGCCGGCATGCGCTTGCAGCACCCTGGTGCCGGCCGCCTGACTCGCGGTCACCCGCGATCCGCTGTCGTCGAGCGAGACGCGCGAGTCCTCGAGCTCCGCAAGCCCCCACACGCGCCGGCGGGTGGCGGCTACGGAGAGCCGTGTGCGAAAGGCGAGCTGCTGGTCGCCGCCGTTCAGGTCGGGTGTGTATCGGACGTCGATCGTCTCGTACCGCGTGCGGTGTGCGCCGTGGATCGCCAGCCAGTCGGGCAGCGGCTGAGTCCGAGACGACGGGGAGGCGCTCGGGGGCTGCGCGGGAGCCGACGAGGGACGCTGCGGTTCGACCCACGTGCGGTGCGGCTGGCCGTGAGGGCGACTCTCCTGTGCCAGGCTCGTCGTGGCGCCAACGAGCCACGCCATGAGCGCCAGCGGTACCGACCGTGTCACCCGGCCTTCACGCGCGGGGCCCCTCCCTCGGTCCAGGCTGGGGAGTATAGCGGAGTCGCCGTCTGGCTCGAGCTCGACGGCGATCGAATCGGGGGAGGCGGGCGGCGCGTGCGGAGGCGGGACCGGCGTCGGCGACGCCGGTCCCCTGAGCAGTGCTACTTGGCCTTCGACGAGAAGGGGAGGATGAAGGCCACCGTGAAGGTGTTCTGGTTGTCCCTCGAGAGGCCGTCCTTGAAGAACACCTCTTCGTCCGACCAGTCGCGCCGGTACTCGAGGCGCATGATGAGGCCGGTCGAGTGCTTCACCTCGCCCGTCATCGTGAACTCCTTGAGCGCCTGCGCCGTGCCCGAGGCGAACCCGTCTTTGTCGTCGAAGATCTCGAAGCGCGGCGACAGCGCGAACGACTTCGTGAGCTGGCTCTTGAAGTAGAGGGCGATTCCCTGCCAGTTGATGTCCTCGCTGCCCAGGCTGTCCTTGGCGTAGACGTAGTTCAGGCCCGTGGTCACCTTGTCCGACGCCGTGAACGCCACGTTCGTATCCGAATACGTGCGCACATCGTCGGCGTTGCCGGCCTGCTCGGGACCGACGAGGAGGTTCTGAATGATGGACAGCTTGGCCGTCGGCGCGATCGTGGCGCTGACGCCGAAGGTCTTGCCGGAGTTGTTGTCACCGGTCGCGTTCCAGCCGTTCACGAACAACCCGCCCAGGGTCACCTTCGCATGCACGGGATACGAGACCCTCGCGCCGGTGTGGTAGTAGGGACCGAGCGCATACAGGAAGGCCCGCGAGTAGTTGTTGTTCAGATTGGCTTCCGTCGGCTCGGTGCCGATCGGCGTGACGAACTTGCCGAACTCGAACGTGAGGCCCTTCCCGACCGGCGCGAGGTAGCTGAGGTACGCCTGCTGCACGTTGACGAGCGCGTTGCCGTCCAGCGGATCGGAGTTGAAGATCTGGGCGACCTGCCCGTAGTTCAAGTCGAACCGGAAGCCGGCGCGGTCGGTCTCCGACACCGGCTTACTCAGCGCGAGCTCGAGGAGCGCGACGCTGAACTGATTGTGCCGCACGTCGAAGTTGCGGTACGGCGTGAAGGTGCCGGTTTCCGGCTCGTTGAAGTTGTACGTGTAGTACGCGTCGACCAGGCCGGACAGCTCGACGTTCCGGAAGAAGTTCAGGACAGGATCGTCGGATTGGCTGCCACCCTGTGTCGTCTCCGAGGCCGCCGCGCGCGCCGAGGCGGCAAGCGGCGACGTCCCGGCGGTTGGGACGGCGGTCGGCTCATTCGGTCGGGCCGCGTCATTGGGTCCCGCCAGAATCGCGGGCGGCTGGGCCAGCGCCACCCACGTGCAGATCCCGAGTGCGGTCAGCACCCGGCGCTTGGTCCCGAACGGCACAGCTCGAGTCGAGCTCTCCATGAACGTGTCTCCTTCGAAGTAGGTCGCCGCACGATGCGGAGCAGCGCGCGTGTCTGACCCCGGTCGCGCGTGGCAACGCGCGTCGGGTTGCTGCCAAGCTGTGCAAGGCCCGAGCCGGCCCTGTGCCCGGTGCCGCGACACGGCAACTCATCGTCCTGCAAGGGGATCCGGCCGCAGCGCCGTCGCCAGGCCGAGACCGGGCATATCGACAATGACGTCCACCGGTCCCTTGAATCCAACAAAGTTGTAAGGATCGCGCGACCGGGAGCCCAGGGCGCGGCACAGGGCCGACGCAGTCGACGCCAGGAGGCCCGTCGCCGGACGGATCGCGACACCCGTCCGCATCGACGTGTTCGTCGCCCGAACCGATGATTCAGACATTTTCGTATGGTCGTGCTGGGGGCAGTTGACCTGGGCCTCGACCGGCCCGTCGACGTGACGTTGATCCCGCCACGACCGGCGATCGGTCGCCCCGCTCGGCTCCGGCGCCGCGAACGAGGCGGTCTTCATGATCGCCGCACCGAAGCACGGCCTCGTCTCCGTCGTTCGGTCGTGCAGGTGCGCGCGCAGATGGGTGTCGCATCCTCGAGCCCGCCACCCCAACCTGCCGGAAGCTGCCGGAATTGACTTACCCGGCCCCTCGGCCATAATCCTCGGGTGACGCGGGGTCGCCACCGGCGGCCGTGCGTAGACGGGCGGCGAAGGGAGGAAGGGGTGCGAATGACTCCGGGAGGTGGCCTCGCCGGTGCCACGCTGGCGGCCGCGTTGATGCTGTGGGTGTCCGCCGCGACGCCGGGCGAAGGGCAGACGGCCCCATACAAGGCGCCGCGCACGCACGGCGGCCATCCGAACTTCACCGGGATTTGGCAGGCGCTGAACACCGCGAACTGGGACATCGAGCCCCATGCGGCGGAACAGGGCCCGAAGCAGTTCGGAGCGCTCTTCTCCATTCCGCCTGGCCTCGGCGTCGTCGAAGGTGGGGAGATCCCCTACAAGCCGGAAGGCCGTCAGAAGCGGGACGAGAACCGCCGCAAGCGATGGACCGACGACCCCGAGGTGAAGTGCTATCTTCCGGGCGTTCCGCGCTTCGTCTACATGCCGTACCCGTTTCAGATCGCGCAGAGCACCGACTACATCATCATGTCGTCCGAGTACGCCGCCGCCGCTCGGACGCTCCATCTGACGACGCACAAGGAAGCGCCCGTCGACACGTGGATGGGGCACTCGCTGGCGCGCTTCGAGGGTGAATCGCTCGTCGTCGACGTCAACTCGCTGAACGGCCAGGCCTGGTTCGACCGGGCAGGGAATTTCGCCAGCGCCGGGGCTCGCATCGTCGAGCGGTTCACGTACGCGGCGCCCGAACGCCTCGACTACGAAGCCCAGGTGGACGATCCGACCGTGTTCACCCGGCCGTGGAAGATACGGATGCCGCTCTATCGACGAGCGGAGGCCGACGCGCAGCTCTTGGAGTTCAAGTGTGTGGAATTCGCGGAGGACTTGCTCTACGGCCACCTCCGCCGCAAGCCGAGCAGGTGAGAAAAGGGGGGCACATGGCCCGATTCAGAGTCACTAAAGGGCGAGCGCTCGTCGTCAGCGTCGCCGGTGCCGCGGCCTTGACCGTGACGTTGAGCGGTCAGACGAGTCCGACCGACACCCGACCCGTCATGACGCCGAATTGGCAGACGCCGCGGACGCCGTGGGGCGATCCGGATCTGCAAGGCATGTACACGACCGACGCCTTGGGCCAGAACGTGCCGCTCGAGCGCGACCCCAAGCTGGGCACGACGGTGTGGCTCAGCCAAGAGCAGGCCGACAAGCGACGCGCCGAGCGGCGCCTGGCGATCGCCTTCGGCGGTCCGGGCGATACCGGGAACTACGGAACGGAGTGGCGCGATACCGAGCGCGCCAAGCCGTCCTCGCAAGCGTCCCTGATCATCGACCCGCCCGACGGCCGGCTGCCGCCGCTCAGCGCGGAAGGAAAGAAGCGGCTCGCCGCGCGGCCCGACCCGAACCGGCGGCCGGACGGCCCCGAAGACTTCTGGGATCCGTGGGATCGCTGTATCACGCGCGGCATGCCCGGCGTGATGATGCCGAACGGCTACGCCAACGGCCTGCAGATCGTCCAGGTGCCCGGTGCGGTGATTCTGTTCTACGAGATGATCCACGAGGTCCGTCACATCCCGCTCGCCGGCCGCCCGCATGTCGACAAGAAGATTCGCCAGTGGTGGGGCGACGCGCGAGGGCGTTGGGAGGGCGACACGCTGGTCGTCGAGACGACCAATTTCGCCGCCAAGAACACGTTCAACGGATCCAGCGAGCACATGCGGCTGACCGAGCGGTTCCTGCGCACGGGTCTCGACACGATCGACTACCGATTCACGGTGGACGATCCGGCGACCTGGACGAGGCCGTTCACCGCGCTCGTGCCGCTCCAGGCCGATCGGGGGCCGCATTCGTACGAGCTGTGGGAGTATGCCTGCCACGAGGGTAACTACGCCCTGGCGAACATGCTGAGCGCCGCGCGCGCCGAGGAGCGCGCCGAGGCGGAGGGCGTCAAGAAGCCGCGGAAGCGCTAGCCGAAAATGCGCTAGGTGCTAGACCCGGCGCCACGCGGCGCGGGCCGTCTCGTGGAAATTCCCGCCGTGGCGGTCGAGGATCACCACGGCGGGGAAGTCGCGGACGGTGAACTGCATCAGCGCCTCGGGGCCGAGCTCGCCGAAGGCCACCACCGTCGCGGCCTCGACCGATCGACCGAGCAGCGCACCCAGGCCGCCGATTGCGGCGAGGTAGATCGCCCCCGCTTCCTGAAACGCACGGGCGTCGTCGCCGTGCAGCTCGCCTTTGGCCACAACGCCCTTCACGCCCGCCCCGAGCAGGAACGGCAGATACTTCACGAACCGCTCGATCGTGGTCGGACCGGCGGAGCCGACCACCTGGCCCGGTTTGGCCGGTGAGGGTCCGACGGCGTACAGGAGTCGTCCGGTCAGATCGATGGGGAGCGACAGGCCCGCCGACGCGAGATCGAGCAGCCGCTTCGCCGTCGCGTCGCGGATGGTGACGAGATCACCGGAGAGGCTGACGGCGTCGCCCGCCCGCACGGCGAGCGACGTGGTCTCGTCGAGCGTGGGCCGGCACTCGATGAGGCGGGTCACAGCTCGACCGAGATGCGCCGGTTCGAGTGGCAGCCGATATTGACGGCGACCGGCAGGCCGGCGATGTGCGTGGGGTAGACCTCGACGTTGACCGCGAGCGCCGTCACCGTGCCGCCGAGCCCCTGGGGGCCGATCCCGAGGCGGTTGATGCGGTCGAGGAGGTCGGCTTCGAGCGCGGCCGTGTCGCGGGCGGGATGGCGCTGGTCGATCGGCCGCAGCACGGCTTTCTTGGCGAGGAGCGCCGCCTTCTCGAAGGTCCCGCCCACGCCGACGCCGACGATCACGGGGGGACAGGCGTTGGCACCGGCCCGGTCGACGGTGTCGACCACGAACTGCGCAACCGCGGGCGTGCCGTCGGCGGGCACGAACATCTTGAGCGCGCTCATGTTCTCGGCGCCGAATCCCTTCGACGCCACCGTCAGGCGCACGGCCTCGCCCTCGACGATCTCGTAGTGAATCACGCCCGGCGGGGCGCCGGCCGGCGTGCGCCGCAGCAGCGGATCGCCGACGACCGACTGGCGCAGGTAGCCGCTCGAGGTGCCCTGCCTGATGCCGGCGAAGATCGCGTACTCGAGCGAGCCGCCGGTCCAGTGAACGTCTTGACCGACTTCGAGGAGCACCACGGTGACGCCGCTGTCCTGGCAGACCGGCAGCTGCTCGGCGGCCGCGACCTCGTAGTTGCGCACGAGATGCGCGAGCGTCTGACGGCCCAGCTCGGATCGCTCCTCGTCGCACGCGGCGCGGAGCGCCTCGAGAATGTCGGGCGGAATGCGGTAGTTCGCCTCGACGAGCAGCCGCGCTACGGTCTCGGTGAGGAGGCTGACGTCCAGCGAGCGCATGTTAAGGTTCCCCCCATGCTACCCCTGGAAGGCACCACGGTGGTCGCGCTCGAACAAGCCGTGGCGGTGCCGTTGGCCACCAGACAGCTGGCCGATCTCGGTGCGCGCGTCATCAAGATCGAGCGACCGGGCGAGGGCGATTTCGCGCGTCGGTACGACGGCGCGGTCCACGGGCTGTCGAGCCATTTCGTCTGGTTGAATCGATCGAAGCAGTCGCTCACCCTCGACGTGAAGCGCCCCGAGGCCCAGACGGTGCTGAGACGCCTGCTCGCGCGGAGCGATGTCTTCATCCACAATCTGGCGCCCGGCGCCGTCGGCCGGCTCGGGTTCGACACCGCGACGCTGCGCCGCGAGCTCCCACGGCTCGTCGTCTGTCAGGTCTCGGGGTACGGCACCGACGGTCCGTATCGCGATCGGAAGGCGTACGACCTGCTCGTGCAGAGCGAGGCCGGACTGCTCTCCATCACCGGCACCGAGGACACGCCGTCGAAGGTCGGCATCTCGGTGGCCGACATCGCCGCCGGCATGTATGCGTACAGCGGCGTCCTGACGGCGCTGCTCGCGCGCACCCGCACCGGACAGGGCGCCGCCCTCGAGGTGTCGCTCTTCGATGCGCTCGCCGAGTGGATGGGGTTTCCACTCTATTACAGCACCTACGGCGGCACCGAGCCGCCGCGCAGCGGTCCGAGCCATGCCGCCATTGCGCCGTACGGGCCGTACGCGGCTGGCGACGGCGAGATCGTGTACTTCGCCGTGCAGAACGAGCGCGAGTGGACGCGTCTCTGCGAGGCCGTCCTCGAGGTGCCGGCGCTCGCGGCCGATTCACGCTTTGCGACCAACACGGCGCGCGTCGCGAACCGGCGTGCCCTCGATGCCACGCTGTGCGAGCGCTTCCGGCAATGGTCCTCGGCCGTGCTCGTCGCCCGGCTCGATGCGGCGGGCATCGCCAACGGGCGGATGAACACCGTCCAGCAGCTCGCTCGGCATCCGCAGCTCGTCGCGCGCCAGCGCTGGTGCACGGTCGCCTCGCCGGTCGGTCCGATTCAGGCGCTCGTCCCACCGGTTTCGATGGAAGGGGTCGACGTGGTGATGGAGCCGATTCCCGCGGTGGGCGAGCACACGAGCGCCATCCTCCGTGAGCTCGGGCTCGAGCCGGCGACGATCGCCGACTGGCGAGAAGCGGGGATCGTGTGAGACGTGACATCCCCGCCTCGGACTTGGACCTGGACGATCGATCGCGAGAGAGGATCCGGTTCTCAGGCCGGATCGCGGCAGTAGAATACGCGGCTGGCTGAAAACTGAAGCTGCAGGGGAGGGAGCATGGCTGAATCCGGACAGACCTACGCCAATCACGCGCGCCTGTTTCCGCCGTTCCACTACTTCGCGTTTCCGGTGCTCTTCCTGAACCTGCTCTGGTCGGCCTGGCAGATGCTGCGTGCGCCCTCGATGGCCACCGCGTGGGGGGTGCTCGTCGCCGCGGCGATCCTGGTGACGCTCCTCGTGTCACGCGTGATGGTGCTCGCCGTGCAAGACCGCGTGATTCGCCTCGAGATGCGCTTGCGCCTCCGCGAGGTGCTGCCGCCAGAGCTCCACGGCCGGATCTCGGAGCTCACACGCAGTCAGCTGGTGAGCCTTCGCTTCGCGAGCGACGCCGAGCTGCCCGACCTCGTACGCCTCGTGCTCTCCGGCGCGCTCAAGTCCAACAAGGAGATCAAGCAGGCTGTCAGGCACTGGCAGCCGGACTACCTCCGCGCCTAGACTACTTTCCGGTGAAGAAATGACCGCGGAAGCTGTGCTGTTGCGCAACCGGCGGCCGGGTTCGGGACCTCCGCCACCTGGCGGTGCCGCTGCTCGATGACCGCCGGGCCAAGCGCCCGTGCGATTTTCAGGATCGTTGTGGCGTCCGGTACCTCCGGCCTGGTGCTCGTCCTGTTCTCCCTCGTCGTCTGGGGCGGGGTGCACCTGCTCGGATACATCGAGTTCGACACTGGGTGGCAGCTCCCGACGGGTGGTTCCGGTACGTGCCCGGCGCCAGGTTCTTCGCCAAGTCGATCGAGGCGCGGTGCGCGAGGCGCTCAGCGTTGACAAGTGCTGGGGCATCGTAAGCGACGTGGCACGCAAGCTCCGGTGCACTGCCGCGCGGATGTCGGTGCTCGGCACCGCACGTGAGGCCCATCGCGACCTCAGGAAGTCCGGCTCGTCCTACGCCATTCACATTCCTCTGTCGGGCAACGACGACATCGACCTTGGCTATCCCGCCCTGAGCACCAGGCCCCACGCCGTCGCGATGGCGTCCATCGTCGGGGTGCTACAGGTGGCCGTCACTGTTTCCGACAAGCAAGGTATGAGCTCCGAGGCTCCCCCGCGCCGTCCAGGTCGCCGCCCCAGCCGGTGGTCGGGTCGAGGCGAGGCCGGTCGCCGTGGACGCCAGCGCCGGCGCTCGCCGGTGCTGGCGAGCGCAGCAAGGTGACGGGATAACCCATGCCAGAACTCAATCCTCTCGGACGTGTCTACGTCGCGGGTCATCGTGGTCTCGTCGGGTCGGCCATCGTGCGCCGGCTGCGGTCCGCTGGTTTCACCAACATTCTCACGGCCACGCGCGACCAGCTCGACCTGCGCGATCAGGCGGCCGTGAACTACTGGTTCCGCGCCAACCGGCCCGAGCACGTCTTCCTGGTGGCTGGCACGGTTGGCGGCATTCTCGCCAACTCCACACGGCCGGCCGAGTTCCTCTACGACAACATGATGATCCATGCGACCGTCGTGCACGCGTCGCATCTCTTCAACGTGCGGCGGCTGCTCTATCTCGGCAGCTCGTGCATCTACCCGCGCGCGTGCCCGCAGCCGATGAAGGAGGAGCACCTGTTGACCGGTCTCCTCGAATCGACCAACGAGCCGTACGCTGTCGCGAAGATCGCCGGCATCAAGCTTTGTCATGCGTATCGCAAGCAGTACGGGTGCGACTTCATCTCGGCCATGCCGACGAACCTCTATGGGCCGAACGACAATTTCGACCTCCAGAGCTCGCATGTGCTCCCGGCGATGATCCGCAAGTTTCACGATGCCAGGCTCGCAGGGAAAAAGAAGGTCGTCATCTGGGGCACCGGCTCGCCGCGCCGCGAGTTTCTGCACGTCGACGACCTCGCGGATGCGTGTGTGTTCCTCATGGAGCGGTACGACGATGCGGGCCACATCAATGTGGGGACCGGCGAGGACCTGTCGATCCTGGAGCTCGCACAGATGGTTCGAGATGTCGTGCACCCCGAGGCCGAGCTCGTGTTCGACCGCAGCAAGCCGGACGGGACGCCACGGAAGTTGCTCGATGTGAGTCGGCTCCGTGGCTTGGGCTGGCGACACCGCATCGAGCTGCGAAACGGGATAGCGGCGACCTACGAATGGTTCGTGAACAGCGAGGCTGAAACCGCCGCCTCAGCCTCAGCTGTGCGTCTGACCGCGTGAGTTCGACTCGCAGCCACCACCCCGCCGATTCGCTTCAGACGCATAAGGCGCCGAGATCTGCAACTACCGTGCTCTGAGACGCGAGCTCGAAGGCGAGGGGTACCGGCTCTATGCGAACTCCTCACTCGACTCTACGATCCGGAATCTGGAACAATCGAGCTCGATGGCGTCGACATCAGGAGCGTCTCCCTGTCGGAGCCGCGCGCGATGACGACCGCGCTTTTCCTCGTGCGGGAGTCGCGAATCGTGGCGCTCGACGAACGAACGAGCGCACGGGATCCGTGGTCCGAATCCGACTGTTCGGGCGGTTCTGCCGGGCGACAGCCGGCCGCACGTGTACCCTCATCACGCACCGCCTGGCCACGGCGCAGAAGGCGGACCTGATCTACGTCATGAATCGAGGCCGCATCATCCATTCGAGGACGGCTGGGGAAGCGATCGCCGCCAAGCCGCAGACGATAGAGCCGATGGCAGTATGAACCGAGACCCGGGACCGAAGGTGGGGCACACAGTCGAAGCAACCGGTGAAAGCACCGAGGGCACGGAAGGCGCATGCGCAGGCTGAGATCGCGGTTCCAACGGCTGAGCGAGGTTACACGAGAGGATCGTCGGCTTCTCGTGCATGCGTTCATGACTGTCGGGGCCACACGCCTGGCATTGACGGTGCTGGGCACGCGTGCCGCCCGGCGAACCGCATCGTTTGCGGCTTTCGGCGTGCCCCAAGCCAAGATTGACCGGGCGGCCTGGGCCGTCCGTATCGCCGGCGCACACCTACCCGCGGCTACGTGTCTGACGCAGGCAATCGCGCTCCAAGCGATGCTTGAACGCACGGGGTTCCACTCGTTGATTGAGATCGGCGTGACGACGAACAGCGGCCTCAAAGCCCATGCATGGGTCGTCGCCGACGGTCGTGTCGTCATCGGAGGCGACCACGCTGGGCAGTACGCGTCTCTCGGAAGTCTGGACTAAGGCGAGCCAATCGTTTCAACAGCGCGTGACCGTCACTCCGGACGTCCTCTGCCGAGGTCGTCGGCGGCGAAGCCGTACTTGTACACTTGAAGACCGAGTCCTATTGCGACGCGAACGTGGACCGGGCTTCAGGAGTCGCCCTCGATCGAATGCGCGTACGAAGTGCATCTGGATGAGTACAACGTGCCCGCTGACCGGCTTCGTCACGATCTGGACGAGTTCGCCCACGAGCTGCTGACACAGGCGTTCGGCGAAGTGAGGGTGGTGTGAGCGGGATCGTCGCCGTCGTCAACTTCGACGGCTCACGGGTCGACGAGCGCCTGATCGCTGCACGGCGTCCTCAATGACCTTCAGAGGCCAAAATGCCCAGCGGACGTGCACAATCCGGACGGTGAGGCGTCGGGCGCAACCCGCGGGCTTCCCCTTCCTCCAGGATGCTGACGATCTGACTCTCGGGGGTCGGCTCCCCCTCGAAGCGAACCATACAATGCTGCCCCAGGTCAGAATGGGCCCAGAGGGCTGGAGCTTGGCGTGACGGCTCTTCAGACGTGTGAACCGAGACGACAGCGATCGATCGGCGTCCAGCCGTTCCGCGAATGGAGGCGCGCCAGCGGGGCGGTCTGGACGAAGTTCTACCGCTCGGCCGACCACTATCTGCTCCGGTTCCCCGGCCTCGCGGATTTCCACGTCTCCGAACAGGGAACCGAGATCGCCGTTTACCCGGTGCCCGGTGCACCTCGCAGGACGCTCGAGCACCTCTACGCGAATCAGGTGCTGCCGCTCGCCCTCAGCCGTCAACGCAAGCTCGTCCTGCACGGCAGCGCCATCGAGGTGGACGGAGGAGCGGTGGCCTTCGTGGGCGTCTCGGGCAGCGGCAAGTCGACGCTCGCCGCGAGCTTCGGCACTGACGGATTCCGCTTCCTGACCGACTATGGGCTGCGCCTCGAGGAGGACGATGACGGCTATGTCGTCGTGCCGCATCGACCGTCCATCGGGTTGCGCAACGACGCGCACAAGGCGCTGGTCGAAGCCGCCGCCACGGTTGCGCCCCGACTGCGACACGCGGCGAAAAGGAGGCTGTTGGCGAGCGACGCGGTCCCATTTTGTCCTGAGCCTCGCCCACTCCGGCGCGTGTACTTCCTCGGCGACGGTCGCGCAGACGATGCGACCATCGAGATCCTGACGGGGCGGGAAGTGATAATTGGTCTGGTCATGCACTCGTTCCTGCTCGACATCGACACGCACGACATCGTCGCAGACCACTTCGATCGACTCGCGGCCCTGTCGGCGCAGCCTCTCTTTTTTCGTCTCGACTATCCGCGCCGGTTCCACCGCCTGCCAGGGGTGCGGAGCGCGATCGTCGCCCACGCCGTTCGGCCGCGCTAAGGCACGCGTGTGCGAGTCGTGAGCCCGCTCGCAGGCCGACTGCGTCGAGTGAGACGATGTATACTACATACATCATGAGACGGACGCAGATCTACATCACGGACGAGCAGGCGCAAGTGCTCGAGCGACGGAGCCGGGCGAGCGGGAAGACGATCTCGGATCTCATCCGCGCGGCCATCGACGACGCGCACCGTCCGCGACGCGCGTTGAGTCGAGCCGACCGCGTGCGTGTCGCCCGGGAGACGGCAGGCGCGTGGAGGGAGTTTTCGGAAAGCGGTCGTCGCTACGTCGAACGGCTCCGCGGCACACGGCGCCTCGCCCGTCTTCAGCGGATCGACTGATGCGTCTCGTGCTTGACACCTCCGTGCTGATTGACCACTTGCGCGGCCGACCTCGAGCAGCCGCCGAACTCATTCCCAGTGCCATCGCTCGCGGCGACGAGCTGTGGAGCTCGTACGTCGTCCGAGCCGAAGTGCTGGTCGGCATGCGCCCTCAGGAAGAGCGGGCCACCAGGAGGTTGCTCCAGCTCATTTCGTGGCATGACGTGGACGAAGCCGTTTCCGAGACCGCCGGCGCGCTCGGCCGGCGCTATCTTGCCTCCCATCCCCGCATCGACGTCGCCGACCTCATCGTCGCGGCTCTGGCGCAGCATCTCGATGCCGAGCTCCAGACGACCAACGTGAAGCATTTCCCGATGTTCAAGGCACTCAAGGCGCCGTACTGAACCAGGGGCACAAGGAGCTTGGAGGGAACGCGAAGCCGGGGCCTCGGCGCTGGTAGACTGACCTCATGAGCCGCTCGGCCCCAGCTCGTCGTCCAGCCACCTACGACGATCTTCGCAACGTGCCAGACCATCTGGTCGCCGAGATTCTCGACGGTGAGCTCCACACGAGCCCCCGCCCCACGCCACGCCACGCCGTCGCCAGCACGCGATTGAGTGGCGACCTTCTTGGGCCCTTCGACCGAGGGCGCGGCGGGCCGGGCGGCTGGTGGATTCTCTCCGAGCCGGAGCTCCACCTTGGCAACGATGTGGTTGTACCGGACCTGGCGGGTTGGCGTCGCATCCGATTGCCGGAGATACCCTCCGAGGCGTACTTCACGCTTGCCCCGGACTGGGTCTGCGAGACGCTCTCTCCCTCAACCGAGCGCATCGATCGCGGGACGAAGCTCGCCATCTACGCTCGCGAAGGCGTTGCCCACCTCTGGCTTCTCAACCCGATTGCCGAGACGCTCGAAGCCTATCGATTGGAGCACGGTCGCTGGCTGCTCCTCGTGACCCACGCAGGGGACGTCGCCGCACGCATCGAACCGTTCGACGCAGTCGAGCTCGAACTGTGGCGCTTCTGGGGTCGAGCGGAACCGGATCGGCCGGCGGCCCAATAGTCCCCCCACGCGGAGCCACCGTGGCGACCGACGTGACGATCCAGGGCGGCAGGGTCAGGAACTTCCAGTTCAACATCATCCTGTCGAGGGTCGAGGACTCCAAGGTGGTTGCCGTCGACGCCAGCAACACCATGACGACGGCGCCCGGCAACGCCATCACGCTGCAGCGTGCGCGGTACAACCGCGTCATCGCCTGCAACGCGAGCAGATCCAGCTTCAACGGGATCAACATCCTGTCGGACAGCGACGACCTCATCGTGTTTCAACAGGACCAGCCAGAACGCGCAGGTCGGCATCGTGATTCAAAACCTCAACGCGCTCGAGCTCTCCCAGAACAACGTCGTCCGGGCCAACCTGGCCGTGAACAACACGTTCGTCGGTATCAAGATCTTCGACGGCAACACGAGCAACATCGTGCAGGCCAACTACGCCGCCGGCAATCCGGAGTTCGATCTGCAGGACGAGAACGCCGCGTGCGACAGCAACGTCTGGACGAGCAACAGATTCGGCACCGCGAATCAGACCTGCATCCAATAGCGTCGGACGCCGTACGATCGAGCCGGGGGCCGGGCGTCTCACGCCGGGCCCCGGCTATTCCCGGCGCGTCGTACGCTTCTTCCTCACCGGCTCGTCGGCTCGCCGCCTGTGCCATCGCACTGGCCCAGCACATCACCGCCGTGGCGTGGCAGGGGACTCCTGAGCTCATCGCGTCCTGAGTCGGGCGCTGCCCGGTGTCCAATCAGAGTGAACGCCGTCCCTGCACCGCGGGACGCTGATCTTGGCGGGGAGGCGGTAGACTGGGCTCACTGGGCGGACGGCTCATCCGGATGCCACGGGTCCCTGATTCAGCGCGACGCCCAAACTCTTTGAAGGATCCATCGTGCGAAGGCTCGCCGCCATCGTTGTCATCGCACTCGCGGTCGGCCTCGCCGTGCCGTTCGCGCTCCCGACCCTGGGGCGCTGGCTCGTCGTCGACGACCCACTCCGCCCCTCCGACGCGGTGGTCGTCTTCGGCGGCGGACTCCCGTTCCGCGCGCTCGAGGCGGCGGCGCTCTACAAGCAGAGCATGGTCAAGGAAGTCTGGCTGACGCCCGCCGTCGTCCGCGCAGACGACCGCGCGCTCGCCGAGCTCGGCATCGAACGCCCGCCTGAACACGAGTACAGCCGGCAGGTGCTGATCAAATCAGGAGTCCCGTCCGAGGCGATCCGCACGCTCCCCACGCGAGTCGACAATACCGCAAAGGAAGTTCGAGCGGTCGTCGACTTCCTGGCGGGCGACGACAAGACGCGCCTGATCCTCGTGACGTCGAAGTACCACACCCGGCGCGTGAAACTGGTGTGGCAGAAGCTGGCACCACACACTCCGCCACCCATCGTCCGGTCGTCGTCGCGCGATCCGTTTCAGCCCGATCGCTGGTGGCGCTCGACGAAGGACGCCGAATCCGTCTCGCACGAATATTTCGGCTTGCTGAACGCCTGGATGGGATTTCCCCTGCAGCCGGTCCCCAGCCCGTAGACATCCGAACCGAACGCGGCCTTCATGGCAGCTTTCAGTCGTCATTCGTCAGTTCTTAGTCACAACTCCGCGACTGCGACTTCGGAATCACCGTTCGCAGGGTTCCGGCCATCGTTTGACCCGCTGCCGCCCGCCGATTACAGTGCTTCCATGGCTTCCACGGCCACGCCCCACGACCTGCGTTCTCGCCTGGAAGGCATTGGGACGGAGCGCGATCCAGGCACGTTCCGCACATTCCAATCGCTCGCCTGGCGCCGGTACGTGGATACGAAGAAGCTGCGCGATGCACAGCGCCGTTCGCTCGAGGTGTTTCGGGCCAGGACCTCCGCGTGAGCCCGGTTGACGCGGCTCTCATCCGCAGGAAGCTCGCTCACATCGCCGACCTGCTGACGGCATTGAAACCGCTCGCCCAGCTCTCGCTCGATGGGTATCGTCAGCGATTGTAAACGCAAAGCTGCCGAGCGCATGATGCAGGAAGCTATCGAGGCCGCGCTCGACGTCGACGCCCACCTGATCGCCGAGCTGGGCGCCCGCGCGCCGGACGACTATGTCGGTGGGTTCGTCGCTCTCGGTGCGCTCGGAGTCCTGACAGAGGAACTGGCCCGCGAGCTGGCGCCGTCGGCTGGGCTGCACAATCGGCTCGTGCATGAGTACGACGCCATTGACGATGCCAAAACCCACGCGGCGATCACGACGATGCTGATTCTGTATCCGCGTTTCGTCGATGGGGTCGATCGATATCTCAGAGATCAGCAGCTGTAACGACAGTAGCGACCGAAGAGACGCGCTGTCACTCCGGCTGGATCCGCACGTCGTCGACCCACACGCTGCCGCGCACGAGATTGTCGAACTTCAGCGAGGGTTTGCGCGACACGCCCAGTCGCAGCAGCCTGCCACCCGACGCCACGTCGAAGGGTGCTTGTACGGTTTGCCAATCCTTGGTGCCGGATAGCGGCTCGGTCTTCACCTCGACCCGCGGCCCTTCATCGGCCGACACGGCACGAAGCGTCACACCCTCGTCGGTCGTCACACCTTCGGTCCGCATCCAGCCCCGCAGCGCGTAGCGACCCTCCGGTACGAACACCACCTGCTCGACGCCTGTTTCGCCGACATTCGCGGTCCCGTCGAAGGCCAGCCTGAGCGACCGCGTGCCGGAGTGGCCGACGCCTGCGTCGATCGAAGCACTGACACCCGCGACACCGCGCGGGATCCGCCAGTCGAACGGACCGCCGACGGGATCGGCTTCGAAATCGCCGTTGAAGACGTGGTTCGACGATGGATAGTCAGCCGGCGCGCCCTTCAGCCGACCAGCGACCGACGTGGCGTACGTGGTCCACGCGTCCGCAGCCGGCCGAGGCTCCCTGATGCGAAGCAGGAACTCGGCGTAGTCGACAGCAAGCTTGTCGTCCGCGAATGTCCGGTCCTGCGCCCATGCCCACACCCGCGCGGCCGCCGCGCGACTTCGGACCCTCGGTGCTTCGGCGTCCTTCTTGGCCTCGTCGGTCGCGTCATCAGGCGCCGTCGCGACAGCGCTGGTCATTAGGCGCCGCAGATACGCGCGCGTGGCTCGTGCGTCGAGCGCGAGATGCGCGAGCGCCTCGTCGACCGGGACCTCACGAAACTCGAGCTCGCCGAAGATCGCCGGGTCCATGATCTCGCCCGCGGCCAGACTTCGAGCGATGAGCTCCAGGCCCCGCTTGCGCTCGCCCGTCGCGAGGTAGAAGTCGGCCGCCGAGAGCAGGGCCGATGGCTCCCGAGGACTCAGCTCGATCGAGCGCTCGAACGCCTGACGCGCTTCCGCCGTTCGACCGGCCGCCTGCAAGGCTTCGGCATAGAAGGTCCAGCGCTCGGGCGCCGAGGGAAAACGCTGCACGTGGGTACGCAGGACCTCGAGCGGCACAGGCTTGGGGTTCGTGTCGCGCTCGGCGCCTTGAAGCGCCACATACACGGCATCGGTATCGCACAGGCCGAATCGGCAGAAAGCCTGCTCCGTGGCGGGATCCCGGTTGTAGGACGTCAGAAAAACGATCCAGACCGAGGACCAGACGGCGAGCAGAACCCCGCCGACGGTCAGAAGAGGCCACCGCTCGAGCCGGCTGACGCTCGACATCTGGCGTGACATCGCGGCGAGCGCGCGGCGGGCCGAGGTCAATGGCGCGCGCGGACGGGACGCGCCGGACCACGCGCGAACCGGGAAGCTCGCGCCGATGCCCGCCACCCACGCCATGGTCAGCGCGTTCGCCAGCACGTAGGCGTTGAACTCGACGAACGCGTGGAGCACGAACGCCCCGATCGAGCCGGCAACTCCCAAGGCGACGTAGCGGTCGTCCTCCTCTCGGACGGCTCTGAAGAACGATCCGCCGAACATGATGGCGACGAGCACGAACCCGAAGAGGCCGAGCTCCGCGAGCAGCTGGAGATGATCGTTGTGCGCGGCCGTCCAGGCGAGGCCGAGCCCGCTTGTCTGGTACCGCGTGAACGCGGAGTAGAAGTTGCCGTAGCCGACGCCGAAGAGGGGATAGGCGGCGAAGAGCTGCGCCGTGTCCTGCCAGATGGGATAGCGGTTCTCGCTGGGATCCTCTTCGACGAGGCCGCCAAAGCGCTCGAGAAGCGGCGTCGGGATGAGCAGCACGAAGAGCGCCGCCAGCGCCACGGCCAGCCCCGTGATTGCGAGCCAGCGCCGGAGCCCGGTCGCTTGGCGGGTCACACGGAGCGCGCCCATCACCAAGAGCGATGTGCCGGCGGCCAGCGATCCCCCTTTTGAAGTCGAGAAGAGAATCGCGGTGACGAAGGCGACGGCTACGACCAGGAGCACGGCGCCCTTCACCGCGTCCGGCGTGGCCAGCTCGTGGCGCCGCCGGCGGCGCGACACACACTCGATGCCGTACAGCAGGGCCAGCGGGAAGAGCATCTCGAGCAGCCCGGCGAAGTGGTTCCGGCTCGGATACGTCCCGGTCAGCTGCTGCTGGGGTCCTTCACCGACTTGCGCCAACCCGACGGCCGTCTCGATGCCACCGACGATGAGCAGGGGGATGACGAGCGCCCAGCGATTCACCACGCCGCGGCCGAGTCGCCGAATGAGCGCGAAGACCAGCACGCATCCGACCGCACGCGACACGCTCGCCGCCGTCCACGACGGGCTGACGGAGAGCGCGGTCCATGTCTCGGTGATGCCGGCCAGGGAGAGTGCGCGCGCAATCTCTGCGCGCACCGGTGACACCAACGAGACGATCCACAGAGGGAGCGGCAGCAGCTGAAAAACGATGTAAACGGGGATGAGCAGCGCGGCCAACAGGACGAGGTCACGCGGTCCATCGTCCAGCCGATCGGCCGCCGACACACCGGCGAGGGTGGCGACCGCCACCATGAGCAGGACGATGTTCGAGTCGAGGGGTTGATCGCCGCCGCCGAGGAGCGCGGCGTACGTGACGGCAAGCGTCAGGAGCGTCAGTGTGGCGCGCGACCGGAGGCCGGAGGGCACTATCAGCGGTCAGCTTATCAGCGATCAGTCAACGTGGGGCTCGGCCCCACACCCCGGCTCAGTCGCTCGCGGGGGCCCTACGCCCCGCTCCGCGCTTTCTCAATCCGGGTTCCCTCCCCGGTCGCGGGCGCGCTGTGCGCGCCGTTGATCTAACGGGCTCAATTTAGCTGGGCTCTGCCCACACCCCGGCTCAGTCGCTCGCGGGGCCACACGCCCGGCGCCGCGCTTTCTCAATCCGGGTTCCCAACCCCGGTCGCGGACGCGCAGTGCCCGCCGTTGATCTAACGGATCTAACTGTGCTCCGCCCCACACACCGGCATCAGCCTGTGCAAAGCGTGCAGCCCCCGGGACACTTCCCCCCCGACGAGGCGGCGCACCGACCATTTGCGCAGTAGCAGCTGCCTTTGGCGCAGCAGTTCAACTGTGTCAGCGGTCATCTGAAACCGCGGAAATCTGGCCCGACGGCTCTTCGGTCTTGATCTCTCTTGAAGGAACCAACAGAAAGAATGGGCTGTG
>Ga0194132_10000919_pt1 | contig 60304 bp, 61 predicted proteins | sample TA2KigOf80mmetaG_FD_148612 | JGI IMG/M metagenome (GOLD analysis project Ga0194132, IMG submission 148612) | Freshwater microbial communities from Lake Tanganyika, Tanzania - TA2015054 Kigoma Offshore 80m | ecosystem: Environmental > Aquatic > Freshwater > Lake | place: Tanzania: Lake... | reverse complement strand
GAGTGGGTAAACCAGCAGCAGCGGAGCAGCCGACTGGAGCAACCAAGCCGCGGCCGCCACCGAACAGACGCCAGACGCGATGAACCAACCTGCTGCAAACAACGAGCCGCGGGTTTGTAGCCAGTGCGTGCCCGCCAGGCCCAGGACGACGATCGGGAACAAGGCCCAGTAGATCGGTCCACGCTCAGGTGGGGAGAGCACCGCAGCGGCAAGGTGCCACGCGACGTACCCCGCCGCGGTGATGCGTACGAGAAGCCGTAGCGTCTCGGTTCGGAACTCTTCGACCGATGCGGCGATCTCCACGTTCCTTAGGCCATACCAGGTCAACGTGTTTTTCATGTGTCTCCCTGCCGCTCCACATCGCCGCCGTTCACGGCTTCTTCCGCGGCAGCTTCTTTGTGGTGCCTTCGGGCCGAGGCTGGCGGCACCAGAGTACCACCCGAGTTTGCGCAACGACACCGAGAGACGCGAAGCCGACTATGGCCCCACACGACGACGAGATGTGCGCGAGCTACGCGGCCCGTACCGGCCATGTTGGCAGCCTCAGCCGGAGATGTTGGCGGGCGCTGGACCCTGATGTTGGCGGGCGGGCCGAAGACCCACCTCGGATGGCTCCGGTGCCGGGGTCTCTGAAATGGAGACTGAAGTGCGCCCGACAAGACTCCTACCGCCGGCCCTGGAGATAATCGAGAGCGACGCCGGCTCTGTGACCGGGATCGGCTACCCGAGTCGCCTAGGTGCAGGCCCAGCGGCGACCAGCGTCCATCCGCCGGCCGATGTCGCGTGCTCGTGCATCACACCGACACCGTCCGCTTGTGGCGCCCGCGCGGCATCTGACCGCGCGACATCGACCAGGAAGCGCATGCCCAGCCCGGCGGCCAAGCGCTCGAGTGTCTCATTCGAGGGATTGTGATCGCCATTCTTTAAACGCGCGACGGCCGAGGGCTTCATCCCCAGCCGGGCAGCCAAGCCCCGCTGCGAGAGCTTTCCTTCAATTCTGTAACGGACGACCGCATCGCCGACCGCGCGTGCGAACGCCGTGCGCTCCCGGCCCACCCGGAGATCGGGATCCGCATGGAAGTGGACGTACAGCTCCTCCTTGGTTAGGCGAGTTTGGTCATCGCCCCCCCCTCGCTCGACTGCGTCGAGTCGCTCGTGCGCCGTTCGGATCGCACGCTGCAGTCCCGCCGCGCTTGCCTTGGAGGCGAGCGCCCCGATCCAGATCGTCTGGCTACCGTCACGCGCCACGTATTTGCGTGCCTGAAGGAGAACGCTTCGCGGCGAACGTTGTCGAAACGTTGTCAAGAGCATTGGGGCAGGAACCCAAAGCTCCAAATTCGGACATGATAGTGTCCGTTTTCCGGACACCTATGAGATTGAACTTGACGGTACGCCCGGCAGGACTCGAACCTGCGGCCTTTGGGTCCGCAACCCAACGCTCTAATCCACTGAGCTACGGGCGCCTGGAAACAAGACGCCGGCGGTTCGGCGCGCGGCGATTATAGAGCCGGGCAGCTCATCGAGGCGCCCAATCGCCGTCCAACGGGAATCGCCCGGTATCAGTGGCGCGGAGGTCCGGGCCCTTCGATCAAGCCTTCGTCGGCTCGAACGAGAGTGACGCCGAGTTCAGGCAGTACCGCAGCCCGGTCGGCGCCGGGCCATCCGGGAAGACGTGCCCCAGGTGCCCGTCACAGCGGGCGCAACGGATCTCGGTGCGGATCATCCCGTACGAGCGGTCGACGATCTCGGCGATGTGGTCGGGGTCGACCGGCGCGAAGAAGCTCGGCCAACCCGTACCAGACTCGAACTTCGCGCCGGACTGGAAGAGCGGCAGCGCGCAGAGCCGGCAGACGTACGCTCCGGCGGACTTGTTCCCCAGAAGGGTGCCGCAGAACGGCCGTTCGGTGCCGTGGTCGAGAATGATGTGCCGCTCCTCCGCGCTCAGGCTAGCGGCGAGGCGGTCGCGCGCCTCGCCGCGAATCGGCCGCAGGTCGTGGCCGCTCCGCGAAACCTCGGGCGTCGGACGATTGCCACGGTGGGTCACCATCTGTACCCTCTCCCTCACGAGCATCCTAGCCAACCCGACCCATTCAGGCACGCGATTGCCGGGCCCACAGGCGATGCCGCGTGCGCGCCGGGAGATCGTGTCTCTGCCGCGGCGCCGCGCGATCGCCCTCCTGGCCGCGCTCCTCCTCGCGGCGTGCGGGGACGCGAGCGAGACGGCTCATCCCGCGGCACAGCCCGCGCCCCGACCCACGATCATCGCGTTCGCTCCCCTGCCACCGACGGCGACGCGGCCTCTCCCCGCGGCGGTACTTTCCGCGCCCACGCCGCCGACGGTTGCCGCCACGGCGACGGCCGTCGCGGTTCCCGCTGGAGTCGCCCGCCTGCGACGGGCCGACGGTGCGACACGCGACGTGCGGATCGAGATCGCCGATACTGATGCGGCGCGTGCCCGGGGGCTGATGGAGCGCCGGTCGCTCGCCGGCGACGCGGGAATGCTCTTCATCTTCCCTGGGGATACCGACGGCGGTTTCTGGATGAGAAACACCCTCATCCCTCTGTCGATCGCGTTCATCGATGCCGGGGGCAAGATCGTGGCACTGGCGGACATGCAGCCGCTCTCGGAGGAGATCCACCGACCAGATCGACGTTACCGCTACGCGCTGGAGGTGAACCAGGGCTACTTCGCGCGGGAGGGCATTCACGTGGGGGACGCCGTCGCCTTCGCCCGGTAACGGCGGGGGGAACGGGATTCGAACCCGTGACGGAGCGTTAGACCCCGTAACCGCTTAGCAGGCGGCCGCACTAGACCTCTATGCGATCCCCCCAGGGCACGACGAGTATACCGCAGTGTCGCACGACGACCCCGACACGCCTGCCGCCCTCTCGCCGGCCGGAGCAGTACGTGGAGGAATCTACCCGCCCAGCGGCAGAACGGCCACGCGCCGAAAGCCATCGTCGGGCTCCCGGTTATCGAGCGTCACGACCTGCAGCGCGTGGACGGGAACCTCACCGATAGGCCGCTCGCGGAACCACTCCAGCGCCTGGACCAGCAGGCGCGCCGCAGCGGGCGAGGTGATGCGGGCGAGCGGAAACCCCGGGACCCCCGGCGCGGCATCGGCCGGCAAACCGAGTTGCTCGCGCAGCGAGCCGCTCAGGGCCACGATCTCATCCACGCGATCGATCTCCGCAAACACACCACCGTTCGCGTAGTTCAGGTGGGCGATGCTCACGGCGAACGGAGCGCGCCCGTGAAGCGAGGCTTGCAGTCGTTCGGCCACCGTGGCGAGGCGCGAGGTCGGGATGCGATTGAGATTGAGGATCGGCAGGTGCAGCGTGTGATCGGGAACCGCTCGGGCGAAGCCTAGGCCGCTCAGCGCCGCGCGAATGCGATCGAGTCGACGGAAGAGCGCCGGATCGTTCACACGCGCGACCAGGGCGTGCTCCAGCCGGCGCCGCGATCGTCGCGGGGGCCGCACGCCCCGTCGGCCATTCAGTTCGGCCCACAGGTGTCTGTAGAGCGGGTGGTGCCCGGGTGATACGAAGCTCATGCGCGGGAAGTCCCCAGATAATAGGCCGATGCCTGTGACCGCGACCTCACCTTTTGCCTGCCCGACCTGCCTCGGCGAATTGGAGGAGCGCCCGGATGCTCTCCTCTGTCGCGAGTGTGGCGCGTCGTTCGCGCTCGCGAACGACGTCCCCGATCTGATCGCTGCGGGAGTGCGCATCGCCTCGGAGGGACCAGGCGATACGCCGGCAATGGCGTGGCGGCGCCAGCGCTTCGATGTTCTCCGCGGCCCGGAGGCGCCGGAGAACGCGCTCCTCCTGGAACGGCTCCTCGAGGTCATCGACGACGGTGCGCTGGTGGTCGATCTCGGCTGCGGCCCGGGCACCCTTTTGGGCTGGCTGGCCGACCGCCGCCCCGGCGCGCAGTACATCGGGCTCGACATTGCCACCGCGGCGCTCGATCTGGCCCGCCGCGATGCGGGCCGCCGGGCGATCTACGGCCGGGCAAGCACGCGCCGCCAATACCCCTTCGCCAGCGCCACGGTCGATGTCGTGGTGCGCCGCCTGGCGCCAGCACTGCTCGACGAAGTCGCGCGGGTGCTACGCCCGGGCGGTCGCTACGTGCGCTTCACCTTCGGGCCGCGCCACTGGGCCGAGGTGTACGACCGCGTGCCGGGTTTGCCCCGAGCGCGCGAGGAGACGCTCGCCACCGAGGCGGCGCACCTGGCGCGGCTTGGCCTCGCCATTGAACCGGTGCATACCATCGAGAGGGAGATCCCCTTCAGTCGTCCCGCGGTCCTGCTCGCGCTCCGCGCCAACCCCGCTGCGTTCCACATCAACCGGGTCGATCTGGAGCCGCTTCACCGCCTCTGGCGCGACGAGGAGGGGGGCCGCCGCGAGCACGTCTCGCTGACGGTCGAGGCCCAGGTACTCGTCGCGCGGCGCCCGGTCGCGGACGCCTCTCAGCCCCCGGCGTGAGGCTGCCGGCGGTCGCGCGGCACGCCCGCCGCGACGAACGCCGCCGAGACGACCTCGTACGACTGGCGCGCCGCGGCGATCGGGTCGAACCCCTCGCGGCGCTGGACCATGAGACTGATCTCCACGTGGATGTCACCACGATAGCCGGCGCCATCCATCGCGCGGAGGTAGCGCGCGTAGTCGAAGTCGCCCTCACCGGGGATAAGAAAGGCGTAGTCGGGCACGACCCCCCGTTCGTCCTTGATGTGGGTGTAGACCGTGTGCGGCGCCAGCGCGGTGACGCTCTCCTCGATGGGGATGCCCTGAACATTGAAGTGGCTGATGTCGAAAGCCAGTCTCAGGTTTGGCCGATCGATCGTCTTCAGGAGCCAGAGGACGTTTTCGATGCTGTTGAGCGGGCTCGAGACGTGCGGTTCGATGGCAACGGTCACGCCCCGGGCGGCGGCATAGTCTGCGAGACGCGCCAGCCGATCGACCAAACGATCGCGCAGGGCGATCCACTCGCCGGCCCTCCCGCCGGTGGTCGTGTCGAGGACCGGCGGCCCATCCTCGCTCGCCCAGTCGACGGCAAGGTCGATCGCGCCGGTGAGACGCCGCCAGTTCTCGGCGTGCTCGGCGGGATCGGTCGCGACGAGGCTCCGGTGTCCGGCGATGGCGGGGAGCACCAGGCCGTGCTGATCGACCAGCCTGCGGATCGCGCGCCGGCGCTCGCCAGTGAGCGCATCCAACTCGTCACGCCATCCCGGAACGACTGTGATCTCGATCGAGTCGAACCCGATCGCGGCCAGCGTTGGTATCGAGACCTCGGCGGGGACGCCCTGCATGCTCCAGGTGGTGTAGCCGAACCTCACGCGAGCTCCCTGCTTCCGGCGAGCGGCGAACGCCCGGCCCGCCGGATCTGGTAGTTGAACTTCGACTGGAAGGCGCTGAACCAGTCGAAAGAGCGGAAGGAGACCTGCCGGAACGCGATGGGACCCTTGCGCATCAGGACGATGTCGCCGGGAACGATGGCACGCTGCTGCTCCGACTCACCGTCCAGAATCAGATTGGCGCCATGCCGCCCCTCGAGCCTGATCCCCACCTCCACATCCTCGGGCACGATCAACGAGACGCGGATCGGCGAATGGCAGGAGATGGGGACAACTGCGAAGCCACCCACGCCGGAGAGGAGCACCGGTCCTCCCGCGGCCATGCAGTACGCGGTGGAACCGGCCGGCGTGGAGAGGATGATCCCGTCGCCCGGGTAATCGTTCACGTGCTGCCCATCGATGAAAAGCGACGGCTGGACGAAACGGATCTCCCCGTGGACAACCACGTCGTTGACGGCCCAGCCTAAGTCCTCAACCCGGCCGGACTCGACCCTGCGGAGCGTGGTGGCCAGCGTGGGGCCGACGCGCAGGTGGAAGTCGCCGGCAAGAAGGCGATTGAGGGCCTCGCGCCATTCGCCCGCCTCGGCCGCGGTGAGGAATCCGAAGTTGCCAAAGTTCACCCCCAGGATGGGCACGTCGGGGTAGCGGCGCGCGGCGCGCATCATGAGGCCATCACCGCCCAGGGAGAGGCACAGACCGAGGTCCGCTGGCGCGACATCGTTGGCGACGCGGACGCCCCGCTGCACCAGCCAGCCGCGGATCTCCGGTTCCAGTTCTGCCGCGGTCGCGCTCTCGCGATGGGCGAGGATCGCCACGGCGCGATCACCGGAGCGCAAGCGCTCGCTGAGCAGGCGAGCCGCAGTATCGGCGCGATCGACGCTCATCGATCGGACGCCACGATCGCCACACGCCTATCCTACTCGTTGGCGTGACGCCGCCTTCGGGCGAATCCGCGGGGAGCGTGCGTGGACCTGGCGAAGCTTGCCGCCTGGCGGGCGGCACTGATCCGTGAGACCGAGCGGATGGTCGCCCCTGGAGCACCGCCGCTCGACGAGGTCAGCCGACGCCGTCTGTTCTGGCTCGAGACCCAGGTCGAACTGATCGAGGAACGGATCCGCGAGACCGTCGGTTCGGCTGATTGAACCGTTAGGTCGCGTGCCTCACGAGGGCCTAAGGGGGTCGCGGCTGTCTCTTACACGGGCACGACATCCGCGTTCGTACCTTCCCGTTCGCCTATGGATTCCCGAGCACTCATCCGCACCGTCGTCGATATCGTCCACCTCCGCCAGGCCGGCGTGACCGCGCCAGCGATCGAACGGCATCTCGCCGACGCCTGTTTCAGCGAGGGGATGGTGCGCCGCATCCTCAGCCACGTCGACGAGCGCCTCGCCACCATCGAGCACCGGATGGCGCTGCGCCTGGCGCTATCCGCAGAGACCCTGCTGCAGGATTGCGCCGAGGTCGCGCCGCGAGTCCCCGGCCGAAACTGAGCCGCGGGTCGACCCCGGGTGGGTACGCGCCAGTCAGGCGAGCGCGGCGCTATTGAAGCGCCGACGCAGCCCGACGATGCCGGACTCTCGATGGCGGGTCGGGTAGACGCGATTCGTAAGCAGAATCGTGAAGAGCCGTCGCTCGAGATCCAGCCACATGCCGGTACCGGTGAAACCGGTATGTCCGATGGCCCGCGCCGAGAACAGATCGCCGCCACTCCAATGAGAAGACGGTAGCGCCCAACCGAAGCCGCGGCGCTGGCCGTCCTCACCGGTCGCGTGGGCCTGACCCGCGAGACCGAGAAGCGGTTCGGACAGAAGCCGCCCGTCGAGCAGCGCCCGCCCCACCGAAATCAGCGCCGCGAGCGAACCGAACAGGCCAGCGTGCCCGGAGACGCCCCCCATCGCCCAGGCATTCTCGTCGTGAACTTCGCCGCGCATCAGCCGTCCCCGCCATGGGCACTCCTCGGTGGGCGCTACCGGCGCGTCGCAAGGTCCGAACCCGATGCCCGGAGCGATCCCCACCTCGGCGATCAGGTCGCTGAACTGCCGGTCCAGCGGAACACCGCGCAGCCGCTCCAGGACGTAGCCCAGCAGGATGAAACCGAGGTCGGAATAGACGACCGCCCCGCGCTTCCCTTCCAGTGGCAATTGCGCGATGCGCGCGAGCAGCGTCGGCCGATCGAGTCCCAGGGTGTAGAGCGGAGACCACGCCGCCAGACCCGAGGAATGGCTGGCCAGATCCAGGATTGTCGCGTCGGCGACCCGCGAGTCCGTCTGCAGCCAGGACGCCTCCGGCAGGTAGGTCGCCAGTGGCTCGCGGGGATCGATCCGTCCCTCGCCGATCGCACGAAGGAGCAGCGTCGTCGTCGCGAGAACCTTGGTCAGCGAGGCGAGGTCGTAGGAAGTGTCGATGGTAACGCCTTCCTCGCCAAGTGCAGTCGTGCCTCCCACCCAGCTTTCGGCCGACGTGACGTTGCCAATCGCCGCGGCCGCACCCACGATCTGCCCTTGATGGACCGCGCGCGCGACGACCTCGAACGCAGCGGCCCCGCTCACGGAAAGGGACCTGTGCGCGCCGTCATCGGGGGGCGATGGTACCAGCGCGGGATGGGTCCGACGCGGCGCATCTCGCGGCGAGCGGGCTACGATGCAGCCCCATGCCCTATCCGCTCGGCGATGGCACTTTTATCGGTCGGGCGCGCCTGACGCCGGATGCGCCTGTTGTCGCGGGATCGATCGGGGAATGGTCGATCGTCTACACGGTAGGCCGTTCCTGCTTCGATGACGGCGGGGCGCTTCGCCTCTCCTGGCGATTCGCCTCTGACTGGTCCGAACCTCAGTTCACCGATCCGGCGGCACCATCGCACCTCGCGGTCACCACCGATGGCGTGGCGCGACTCGATCTTCGGTACGACGCGCGCGGCAACGTGCGGCCGTGGATGCGCACCGTCCGCGTGCGGGTCGTCGATGGCTTCCTGCGCGAGGCCGAGACGATTCGCTTCGTCTGGCGGCAGGCGCGTGTTCAGACCTTCCGCGAGACACGCTTCCGGTTCCGCCTCTTCGTCGATCCCTTCGGGACGGATCTGTTCCAGGAAGTTCCCGACGACCTGGGATTTCCGGTGATCGCTGCGGCCGCGGAGACCATCCGGGTGCATGGGCCATCGCATGCCATCACGGGAGACTCGATCGTCTACCACGTCGCGTTTGAAGATCGGTGGGGTAACCCCGCGGCCCCGCCCGATGGAGCGGTGACACTCGTCGCGGAGGACGGTGCGTCGATCGCGATGGCGCGAGCGACGGAACCCACCGCGACGCTCGCCACCCATGCGCCAGCCCACCCGGGCATCGCGCGCGCGACCGCGAAGTGGGGTGACGAGACGTCCGTTCCGGTCAATCCGCTCGAGATCTCCGCCAATCAGCCGGAGTTTCGCCCGTTTTGGGGCGATCTCCACGGTCAGAGTGGCGAAACGATCGGATCTGGCACGGTCGAGGAGTACTTTGCCTACGCACGCGATGTCGCCGGAGTCGACTTCGCGGCACACCAGGGCAACGACTTCCAGGTGACGCCGGCCATTTGGGCGGAAATACGGCGGCAGACGGCCGCGTTCCACGCTCCCGGCCAGTTCGTCACGTTCCTGGGAATCGAGTGGTCGGCGATTACGGCCGCGGGCGGCGACCACAACGTGCTCTATCGGGGTGACGACGGCCCGCTCCATCGCACCAGTCACTGGCAGGTCGAGGATCGGACCGACGCCACGTCCGACGCATACCCGATCGATGCACTCTACTTGGCGCTGGCCGGGTTTGAAGACGTGATGCTCGTCCCTCACATTGGCGGCCGACGAGCCGATCTGGCGTGGCACGATCCCCACCTCGAACGACTCATCGAGATCCACTCCTGCTGGGGTACGTTCGAGTGGTTCCGTGATGAGGCGATGCGGCGCGGCCTCCGCGTCGGATTCACCGCCGGCAGCGACGATCACAAGGGGCGGCCGGGGGCAGCCGCGCCGGGATCGGGCTCCTTCGCGGTGCGCGGCGGCCTCACTTGTGCCTGGGCGGGTGACCTGACCCGCGAGGCGCTATGGGAGGCGCTCCGGGCGCGGCGGACCTCGTGTACGACGGGCGCGCGCATCATCGCCCGCCTAAGGACCGGCGACGGCTACTGGATGGGAGCAGAGGTCGCGGGGCAGACACACGCGCCGACCCTTCAGGCGCGCGTGATCGGACTGGGGCCGCTCGCCGAGGTCACCATCCAGCGCGGTACAGAGACTGTGTACCGCCACGATCTCGGCACGCGGCCGTCGCACAACGCGATCCGGGTCGCCTGGCGAGGCGCGCGGATCCTGGATCGGAACCGTCAGCAGGTCTGGGACGGTTGGCTGCGGATCGAGGGCGCACTCGTCAGGCAAGCGCGCGGCTACGCGCTCGATGAGCCGAACGAAGCAGTGACGGTGGATGCGGACGGACTCGTCCGGTGGCGATCGCGCACCGCCGGCGACGAGGACGGCGTCGACCTTCTCCTGGATGATGCGTCTCGCGGCACGCTGACCTTCGTCACCGACCTCTGCTCGTTCACCCTCGATCTCGCCAACCTCGTCGATCGTCACGAGCATCGCGCCGGCGGGGTGGATCGAGCCGTGGTGGTCGAACGACTGCCCGCGGCACCGGGGCCCGCCGAGGTCGCGTTCGCCTGGACGGACCCCTCCCCGCTTCCCCAGTGGAATGCCTATCACCTGCGCGCGAAGCAGACCGACGGCCAGATCGCCTGGACGAGCCCGATCTTCGTCGAGATCGCTCCACGCGCGGGTGAGGCGACCTGAGGTCAGCCCTCGAGCGTCGCCTTCAGCAGAATCGACACGCTGCCACGCAGCGCGTTCGAGATCGGACAGCCCTGTTCGCCCTGGCGGGCGAGTGCCTCGAACCGCGCCTGATCGATGCCCGGCACGCGGCCACGGACCTCGAGCCGGCTCTCGCCGACCTTGATTCCGCCCGGTACCGACTCAACCGTCACAACCGCACTCACCTTGAGTCGCGTGGACGGCGTGCCCGCCTCACTGAGCGTGTGAGAGAGCGCCATCGCATAGCAACTCGCGTGCGCCATTGCGATCAGTTCCTCCGGGCTCGTGCGCCCATCGGATCGCTCGACGCGCGAGGCCCAGGTGACCGGCAGTCCGGCCGCGAAGGCGCCGCTCCCTGTCTTCGTCACGCTGCCCTTGCCCTGAACGAGATTCCCCTCCCAGATCACCTCGGCCCGTCGCTCCGCCATTGGCATCGGTCTACTCCTCCGTGTCCTGCGCACCTCACCCGGTGCGTTCGGCATTCGCAAACATTCTCTATCAAAAGCCTGCCGGTCTGCGGCCCCTGGTTACCGCGCGATCTCGTCGATTCTCGCCAGGACGTCATCGGTCAGCGCGGGTCTGGTCAGCGCGGCGAGGTTCTGATCCAGTTGTGCGACCGACGAGACGCCGATAAGCACGCTCGTGATCGTCGGCAGCCGCAGAATCCACTGGATGGCGAGTTGCGTCAGCGATTGCCCGCGTTCGGCGGCGAGCACGTTGAGGCGACGCGCACGGTCGAGTCGTTCGGGCGTGAGCCGGCGCCGCGTAGCCTCCTCACCCCACGATTGCGCCGCACGCGAGTCCGCGGGAATGTCGCCACCCAGGTAGCGATCGGTCAGAACGCCCTGGTCGAGCGGCGAATACACGATCGCGCCGGCGCCGGCGCGATCGAGGTGAGGCAGGAGATCGGCTTCGATCCGCCGGTCGAGGAGGTTGTAGGCCGGCTGATGGATGGTGAGGCGCGAGAGCCCCTCCCGTTCGCAGATCCGGGCGGCCTCCGCGAACTGCGCGCCGTTGAAGTTACTTACACCGGCGTAGAGCGCCTTGCCCTGGTGGAGCAGGAGATCGAGCGCGCCGAGGCTCTCCTCGAGCGGCGTGATCGGGTCGGCGCGGTGCAGGTAGAAGATGTCCAGGTAGCTGACGCCAAGTCGGCGCAGGCTCTGCTCGCAACTGGCGACGATCGACTTCTTACTCAGGTAGTCGCCGTACGGGCCAGGCCACATTCGGAATCCGGCCTTGCTCGATAGGATCAACTCATCGTGCGGGAAGTTCCGCAGGTTACGCCCACAGACGATCTCTGAGTTGCCGAACGGCGTGCCCTAGTTGTTCACGAAATCGAAGTGGGTGATGTCGCGATCGAACGCCCGGCGCAGGATTGCCGCCGAGGCGTCGGCATCGCGATACCCGCCGAGCGTCTCATCGCCACCGAGCGAAATCGCCGGCAGGTGCAGGCCACTGCGCCCGGTGCGCCGATAGGGGATGCGTCTATCGTACCACCCGGGATCGAAAGACTCAGGAATGCCGCCGGCGATCCGTGTCGCCGAAACCTGCGGTGGCTGCTAAGTCATCGTGTGCCTGCGGACACCCATCTTCCACTATGGACACGCCCTCGTCAGACGTGTGCCTGCGCGAAAGCCGGCCGCGCGGGGAGGAAGCGCAAGAGGACCAGCGCCAGTACCATCGCGCCGGCGAACGCGTGGAGCGCGCCTCGGTAGCTGCCCGATGTGTCAAAGACCCACCCCGCGAAGATGGGTCCGGTGAGAGTGCCGATCGTCATCACGGGCGTCATCAGGCCGCCGATTGTGGCGAACGACTGGCGCCCGAAGTAGTCGGCCCGAATCGACAGCATGAGCGTCGCCAGCCCGCCGTACGCCGGTCCATACAGGGCAAGGAAGATCGCGATGAGCGGCAAGGAGTCGGCGCCGGCGAGGACGATGAACGACGCGGCGAGGGCAACGAGGCCTCCGGCGTACACGGTGCGCTGCCCGATCCGATCGGCAAGCGCGCCCATCGCCAGGCGCCCGACGATACTGACGACGCCGAGAACCGCCGTCGCCCACGCCGCGGTCGCGGTGCCGAGGCCGATGTCGATCATCAGAGGGATGAAATGGAGCGAGATCGCTGTGGTCGCCATGATGCGGATGCCAAACGACACAGCGAGGATCCAGAACGCCGCGCTGCGCAGCGCTTGCCGCGCGGTAAGCGTCGGTTCCTCCGGTCGCGCCGCCGTTGCCACCACCCCATCCGGAGCCAGGCCATAACGCTCGGGTCGATGGCGGACCAGCCACACCAGCGGTATCGCCACGCAGAGCACGATCGCGCCGACAAGGACCGCGGCCTGACGCCAGCCGAGTGACTCCACGAGCGCGGATACGCCCGGAACGAACAGTGCGCCGATCCCGATTCCGCACGACATGATGCCCAGCGCGAGCGAGCGCCGGCGCACGAACCAGTTCGCCACCGCAGTCGAACAGGCGTTGAAGAACCCGAGCGAACTGCCCAGCGAGAGCAGGACGACGTAGACGAGATAGTAGGCGAGGAGCGAGTCGACCCGACTGAGCGCGATCCAGCCGACGACGAAGAGCGGGACGCCGATCAGCATGATCCGCCGCGGCCCATGTCGGTCGATCAGCCAGCCCTCCAGGGGGCCGGTCAGCGCGCCTTCGAGACGGGCGAGAGAGATGGCACCGGAGGCCGCGGCGCGAGACCATCCGAAGTCCGCGACCATTGGCGCGAAGAACACGCCGAATCCGAAGACATACACGGCCGATTGAAGGGCGATGAGCGTCGTCGTGATTCCGACGAGCCACCACCCGTACCAGACCTGCGCGAGGCGACCGAACATCACGGGGGAGGGGATCGTAGCCGGGAGCTACCCGGCCGCAGGCCGGTGCTTCCAATCAAGGGCTCGCTCGCTGATCGGGGAGTTGCCCATCAAGGAACTGGTGTTCAGGGGACGTAGCAGCTGCTTCGATCCTCATCTTTGAATATCAGTCGAGCCGACCAAAAACCTCAGTCATCGCGACACGCTACGGCAGGCGTTGTAAGGCCCCGAACTAACGGGCCTGGAGCGCGAACACGATAGCGACCGGCGGCCGCTGCGTTACCCGGCGCTCTTGGTCCGGACTGCCTTGCAACCTCGGCCGGCAGCGCGCGCGACGGTTACTGCGCCGTTGTAGGCTGCGGCGGGCACGTCGCCGTGCCGTACGGGGCACTGTGTTCACATGCCACACGCCGGAGTGGCGACGCGAATCGGACCGTGGCGACAGAAGCTTGAGACGCCGCAGTGTCTGGACATCCAGTATCCTGAAGCGGCGGCGGATGTCGCGCAGGCAATGAGGCACACTGTTCAGGAATGCTGAGCAGCTGACAATTCGCGCCCAGATCAAACACTGATAGGGAGAGCAGATTACACTGGACCGAACCCTCCCAGAAGGACATTGCCACCACCACGCTGGAGAAGCGCCTGTGGGACGCCGCCGATCAGTTCCGCGCCAACTCCGGCCTCAAGGCGCAGGAATACTCCGGCCCCATCCTTGGCCTGATCTTCCTGCGCTTCGCCGACGTGCGCTTCGCCGACGTGCGCTTCGCCGTCCAGCGCGCAAAACTGGACAAGGCCGGCGCCTCCTCCCGCCGCGGCAGCCGCGTCGATGAACCCGCCGCCTACCACGCCGACAACGTCCTCAACCTTGCCCCCGAGGCGCGCTTCGACTTCCTGCTGACCCTGCCCGAGGCGACCGACATCGGCGCCAAGGTCAACGCGGCCATGCGCCAGGTCGAGAAGCACAACCCCAGCTCGCTGGCGTTCTTGAAGAACGGGCAGCCCCTCTTCGACGTCTCGTCGAAACGCTGTCAGACCGAGTGGGCAACCTCCGCCGCACCCGCGACCTGCTGCTGCCGCGCCTGTTGTCCGGCCAGATCGACGTGGAGGCTATCGTATGAAGACCAAGATTGATCTAGGCAATTTGCAGCGGGTGCCGCTGCGAGATGCGTGGAAACACGAGGCGGGCGAATTCACGCCCTGGCTGGCCGAAGCCGACAACCTCTACGCCCTAGCGCAAGCCCTCGGCCTCAGCGAGCTCGAGGCGGTGGCGACCGAGCACTACGTTGGCGACTTCAAGCTCGACATCCTCTGCACCGACGGCGACCAGCGGGTCATCATCGAAAATCAGCTTGCCGAGACCGATCACAAACACCTCGGCCAAATCCTCGCCTACGCGGCGGGTGTCGAGGCGCGCAAGGTGATTTGGGTGGCGAAGTCGTTCCGCCCCGAGCATGCGGCTGCGCTGCGGTTCCTCAACGCGAACACGACCGACGACCTGAGCTTCTTCGGCGTGCAAGTCGAGTTGTGGCGGATCGGTAGTTCGCGCCCGGCCCCCAAGTTCGAAGTGGTCGTCAAGCCCGATGACTGGGTCAAGACAGGCAGGGAACTCGCTCGGGCCGCTTCGTCGGCTTCACCAACCAAGCAGCTGCAGCTCAAGTTCTGGGCGGCGCTGATCGACCGGTTAGCGAGGAATGCACCACAGATTCGGCCGCAGAAACCTCGACCTCAATATTGGTTGGTTAGCTCGATCGGTCGTTCTGGATTCGAACTCAACATCACAGCGAACACTCGCGACGAGCGGCTAGGTGTCGAATTGTGGATGCCGGGCGAGGAGGCTAAAGCTCGCTTTGCTGCGCTACTGACGCAGAAGGACACCATCGAACGTGCTCTCGAGTTTGAGCTCGATTGGCAAGAGCTGCCTGACGCAAAGGCGTGCCGCATTGCTACGTACTATCCCAACGCCTCCATAGAGAATGAAGCGCGTTGGGATGAGTACCTCCAGTGGCTGGAGCAGCGGGTGGTCGTGATGGACAGGGTGTTGCGTCCCATCGTGAAATCGCTGCCATGAGCCCCCACGCTCACACCGAAGACCAGCTCGTCGAGCAACCCGCCATCGGGCTGTTCGCGGCGCTTCGCTGGCAGACGGTGTCGGCGATGGAAGAGACCTTCGGCGCGGGTGGTACGCTCGGGCGCGAGACCAAGGGCGAGGTGGTGCTGGTGGAGCGCCTGCATGCGGCGCTAACCAAGCTCAATCCCGGCCTGCCTGCCGAGGCGATCCAGACCGCCATCGACGAACTCGCCCGCGACCGCTCGGCGATGAGGCCGGGAGGCCGCCAACCGCGAGGTCTACCGGCTGCTCAAAGAGGGCATCCCGGTCTCCATCCCCGACCGCGCGCACGGCGGGCAGAAGACCGAGCGCCTGCGCGTGGTGGATTGGGAACAACCAGAGCAGAACGACTTCCTCCTGGTCAGCCAGTTCAGCGTGGTCGGCAGCCTCTACACCTGCCGGCCCAATCTGGTGGGCTTCGTCAACGGCCTGCCCTTGGTGGTGATCGAACTCAAAAAGCCTGACGTGCCGGCGCGGGCGGCCTTCGACGAAAACCTGACCCACTACAAGCAGCAGATCCCGCAGCTCTTCTGGTTCAACGCCCTGCTGATCGCCTCGAACGGCACCGACAGCCGCGTCGGCTCGCTCACCGCCGACTGGGAGCGGTTCTTCGAGTGGAAGCGCGTCGAACGCGAGGACGAGCCGCGCCGCGTGTCGCCGGAGGTGATGCTGCGCGGCACCTGCGACGGCACCCGCCTGCTCGACCTGGTGGAGAACTTCACCCTGATCTCCGAGCACAAGGCAGGGCTGGTCAAGATCCTGGGCCAGAACCACCAGTCCCTCGGCGTGAATAACGCCATCGCCTCAATGCTGGAGGCCCGCAAGCTGGGCCACGGGCGCGGCGGCGTGTTCTGGCAGACGCAGGGCAGCGGCAAGAGTTTCTCGATGGTCTTCTTCGCCCAGAAGGTGCTGCGCAAGCTAGCCGGCAACTGGACCTTTGTGTTCGTCACCGACCGGGTGGAGCTGGACGAACAGATCGCCAAAACCTTCAAGACGGGTGGCGACACGAATGGTGGCTACGCTGATGGCGGCATTTCGGCAGAGCACCTAGCCCTGCACGCCGCGCACCGCATCAACTGCAACGTTGAGCCTTGTACTCCGGGAAGCCCTAGGGTGCACTCTTCGTTGGGAGGGTCATTGGGTGGTTAGCAATCCGAGATTGGTCGGGAGGCCTCGTGTTTGCTAGCTCCTTGGCGGAGGGAGAGGGATTCGAACCCTCGGGGCTCATCACCCGGCCGTTTTCAAGACGGCTGCTTTCGACCGCTCAGCCATCCCTCCGCCGTCCATCCTAGCAAGCCGGGCGAGGCAGGGCGGGTTTCGGGCTGCGATCACCGCGGAACTGGAGTCATGTCGCGCGGCGGCGGGTTCGACTCGCAGGCGACGCCGTTCCGATCCTGGTCAAGTCGGCTCGGATCACTCGGATAGCGGCGCAAGAACTGCTGTGCCTCAGCCTGGCTGGGGAAATCGGAGCAGTTGTACAGATCGGCGCTAGCGGGATCGCCCGTGGGTGTCGCCGTCCGAGTCGGCGTCCTGGTCGAGGTGCCACCGGACCCGATGACGGGGACCGGCGCCGCGGTTGCGGTGCCCGTGAGGGCGGGTCGCGGGGTAGGTGTCCGCGCGATCGTGGGAGTCGCTCCCGATGGAGAGGTCACGGTCGCGATCGGTGCAGCCGGCGATGGCGTGGTGACGTTGGAGGAGGCAGCAGCGGTCGCCCTTGCTGAAACCTGCGCGGCGGTGGGAAGAGCGACGGTCGGCGGCGCAACCGCCACGTCGGACGCCGCGGACGTCGGCGCAGTAGGCGCCGGGGCAGAACCGACCGGGGTGGTGATCGCGAGCGGGGAGACGCGCGATGGTACGGTCCGCGCGGCTTCGCGGACTGGCGGTGCCACGGCGCGAGGGATGGCGGTGGAGAGGCGCGCCACGGTGGAAGTTGGCAGCGCGAGTTCGGTGCAACCGAAACCGAGGAGGCCCAGAAGCGCCAGAGCGCCCTCGGCGCTCCTCAACTTCACGCCGGGGCGGCCTCCACCCGGGCGAGTCCACCCATGTACGGCCGCAGGACCTCGGGCACCTCGATCGATCCGTCGGCGCGCTGATAGTTCTCGAGGATCGCGATCATCGTCCGTGGGATGCCGAGGCCGGACCCATTCAGTTCGTGGGGGAACTCAGGGCGCGCGCCACCCGCACGACGGTAGCGGAGATTCGCCCGCCGCGACTGGAAGTCGGTCACCGTCGAGCAACTGGAGACCTCTAGCCACTCGCCGACTCCTGGTGCCCAAACCTCCAGGTCGTACGTCTTGGCCGACTGAAAGGCGATGTCCGCGGTGCAGAGGTCCTTCACGCGGTAGACGAGGCCGAGTCGCCTCAGGCAGTTGGCGGCCTCATCGACCATCTCTTCCAGCGCTTCGAGCCCGGTCTCCGGCTCGACGATCCGGAACATCTCCACCTTGTCGAATTGGTGACCGCGCTTGATGCCGCGTGTATCGCGACCGGAGGCGAACTGCTCGCGACGAAAACAGGCGGTGTAGGCGACCATCTTGATCGGAAGCCTGCCCGGTTCGATGATCTCGTCGGCATAGATGTTCGCCAGCGCCGCCTCGGCCGTGGGAATGAGCCAGAGGTCGCTTTCCGAATCGTGGTAGAGGTTGCTGGAGAACCGGGGCAGTTGCGCCGCGCCGACGAGCGCGCTGGGTTTCAGCAGATAGGGAACGTTCATCTCCGTATAGCCGTGCTCGATCGTGTGGAGATCGAGCAGCCAGGAGATGAGCGCTCGCTGCAGACGAGCGAGGCTGCCCCGCATCACGTAGAACCGGGTGCCGGCGAGTTTGACGCCCCGTTCGAAGTCGAGCAAGTCGAGCGCATCGCCCAGTTCCCAGTGGGGCCGAGGTGGAAATCCGAGATCGCGTGGCACGCCGACGGTCCGGATGACGACGTTCTCGTCCTCCGACGCGCCGTCGGGCGTCGTGTCGTGGGGGATGTTGGGGATCTCCAGGAGTCGTGCGCGCAGGCTCGCCTCGAGCGCCGTCAATTCGACCTCGTGCGCCTCGATTCGTGCGCCGACCGCGCGCATCTCCTCTCGCACGCGATCGATCGCCGCCCGGTCGCCACCCTGCCGCCCGATCTGCCGGGAAACGTCGTTGCGCCGCGCTCGCAGCGCCTCCACCTCGGCGAGGAGCAGGCGGCGGCGTTCATCCAGCGCCAGCACTTCCTCCAGAGGCGGCGATTCGTGGCGCCTCGCGATTGCCCTTCGCACGAGGTCGGTCGACTCCCGGATGAACTGGATGCTCAGCAAGGGCGAGCTCCCGTGGCCAGGACGGCGATCACGGCGTGGCCTCCACGTCGCGCAACTGCGGGAACAAGATGACGTCGCGGATGGAGTGTTGGTCGGTGAGCAGCATCACCAGGCGATCGATGCCCACGCCCAGGCCTCCGGCGGGGGGCATGCCATGCTCCATGGCGCTGAGGAAGTCCTCGTCCACTGGATGAGCCTCGTCGTCACCGCCTCGGCCGAGTTCAGCCTGCTCCTCGAAGCGGGCTCGCTGGTCGCGAGGGTCATTCAGTTCGCTGAACGCGTTGCAGATCTCGAACCCTCCGATGAACCCCTCGAACCGCTCGACCGTGGTGTCGCTCCCCCGCGCGCGTTTCGCCAGCGTGGACCCGGGGAATTCGACTGGATAGTCAGTCAGAAACGTCGGTTGGATCAGGCGGGGTTCGACGAAGGTGGAGAGCAGTTCGTCGATGATCTTGCCGCGGTTCCAGTCGGGCGGGATTGGCACGCCGCTGCGTCGGGCCGCGCCGGCCAGCAACTCGGCGGTCGGGTAGCCCTCGACTTCGATCCCTGAATACTCCGCAATCGCATCCAGGATCGGCCAGCGACGCCACGGCGGGCGCAGGGAGATCTCCTCTCCCCGAAACGACACGCTGATCCCGTCCAGAACCGTGGTGGCGACGTGTGCGACCATCTCCTCGACCATCGCCATCACATCCCGGTAGTCTGCGTACGCCTGGTAGGACTCGAGAACCGTGAACTCCGGGTTATGCTTGGTCGAGATCCCCTCATTGCGGAAGTTGTGGCCAATCTCGTAGACGCGATCGAGACCACCGACAAGGAGGCGCTTCAGGTAGAGCTCCGTTGCGATCCGCAGGTAGAGCCGACGATCGAGCGCGTTGTGAAAGGTCTCGAACGGGCGGGCTGCCGCGCCGCCGTACAGAGGCTGGAGGATCGGCGTCTCCACCTCGAGGAAACCGCGGTCGTCGAGAAACCGCCGGATCGCGGCAATGACCCGGGAGCGCGCCACAAACACATCGCGGACCGGCCGGTTGACGAGGAGATCCAGGTATCGCTGGCGGTATCGCTTCTCCACGTCGGTGAGGCCGTGAAACTTCTCGGGCAAGGGGCGCAGCGCCTTAGAGATCGGCGTCAGGCTCACCACGTCCACGCTGATTTCTCCGGTCCGGGTCCTGAAGAGGGGGCCGCGCGCGCAGACGAAGTCCCCCATCTCGAGAAGATCGAGCAGCGCGAATCCTTCGGCGCCGAGAACATCAAAGCGGCAGGCAAGCTGGATGCGGCCCGATCCATCGGCGATGTGGCAGAAGACGAGTTTGCCGAACCGCTTCATCTGGGTCACGATGCGACCGGCGACCGCGACCTCTGCCGGAGACTCGGCGGCCGGGTCGAAGAGGGCCAGGGCCGCGGCGGCATCGTGCGTCCGATCCACACGCGGCGGGTAGGGGTCTACTCCGCGCGACTCCAGTTCGTTCAGCTTGCCGAGACGCACGCGCCGGTGCTCGTCGAGTTCCTCCAGGGGATCGATCGGCACGGCCATGGCTGGAGGCGCGATTCTAGGTCGCAGCGCCCACCGCGGCCGGCGTTTCGGCCGCCGGGCTGAGCGTCGAGTAGTACTTCGCCTCGGGGTGGTGCGCGACAAGCGCCGCTGTGGTCTGCTCGGGGATGAACTGCCAGGCAGAGGTGAGGGAGACGCCGATCCGGTCGGCGGGGAGCAGGCGCATCACCCGCACGTGGTCCTCCAGATCGGGGCAGGCAGGGTATCCCCACGAGTACCGGCGACCCTGCGCCGCGCCGATGCCCAGTTCCTGGCGGATGATGCCGTGCAGGTACTCCGCGGTCGCCTCGGCACACTGGGTGGCGAAACCGTGGAGGTAGTAGCCGGCGGTGTAGTCGCCGGACTGGTTGAGGCGATCGGACAGGTCATCGGCTCGGGCTCCGACCGTGACGATCTGCAAGGGCAGCACGTCGACCTCTCCCGAGCCCGTAGGCGCAAAGTAGTCGGCCAGGCAGAGCCGGTCCCAAGCGGGCTGGCGCGGGAACGTAAACCGTTCGATGGTGCGCGACTCGGAGGGAGCAGTTCCCACCTGCTCGAGGCGAAGCAGGCCGTCATGATCGGTCGGGTCGTACACGATGACATCGTTTCCCTGGCTCTGACAGGGGAAGTACCCATAGATTGCAGCGGGCGCAACGTGCTCCCCGGCGCGCGCCGCGCGCTTGAGTCGATCCAGCTCTGGCAGGTACTCCTCGTTGACAAGGCGATCGAACTCCGCGCCGTCACGGCCGCGCGCTCCCCAGTGCAGGCGGAAGAGCGTCTTGAGATCGAGACATCGGAAGATCTCATCGAGCGGGATCGTGCCGCGAGCGGCATCCGCCGTCGCGCCGCGCCGTGCGCGTGCCGATGTCGAACCGCCCAGGATGCGCCAACCCCAGAATGGCGCCCGGGGAATGGTCGGCGCCCGCTGGACTGACGAGGGCGCGACCGCGGTCGTCGCCGGTACATCGGTCCGCCGACCGTGCCCCCGATGGACATCCGCCCGCGCCTTCGCCTTGATGTCCGCCACGAAAGTGGCGGCCTGCTGCGGGTCGATGAGCCGATCCACTGTCTCAAGGCCCTCGAACGCGTCTTTGCAGTAGAAGACGCCCGGGGCGTACTCGGACTCGTCGCCGACGAACAACGCCCGATAGCCGAAGGAGCGGTTGATCGCCGCGCCGCCGATGAGAACCGGGTAACTTAGGCCACGCCGATGCAGTTCCTGCACGCAGAGCGGCATCTGTTTCGAGGTCGAGACGAGCAGTGCGGAGAGACCGATCGCGGTGGCGTCGATTTCGCGGGCCTTATCGATGATCGTGTTGATGGGAACCTGCTTCCCCAGGTCGTAAACGGTATACCCGTTGTTGCCCAGGATCGTACAGACGAGGTTCTTGCCGATGTCGTGGACGTCGCCAAACACAGTTGCCACGACGACGCGCCCCTTGGTGTACCCCTCCTGTCGATCGAGGAACTGCTCGAGATACGCGACCGACCGCTTCATCACCTCTGCCGACTGGAGGACGAAGGGCAGGATCAACTCGTTGGCGCCGAACTTATCGCCCACATCCTTCATCGCCGGCAGCAGCACCTCGTTGAGGACCGCGACCGCGGAGCGGCGGGTGAGCGCATCATCGATGAGCGCCTCGATGCCGTCCTTCTTGCGGTGGAGGACCTGCTGATGGATCCGTTGCTCCGTAGAAAGTCCCGCGTAGGGATCCACGGCCAAGCCGGTCTCGGCCGGGCCACGACTCTCGAAGTGCTGAATGAACCGGGCGAGGGCGTCAGGCCGACGGTTGTAGAGCAGGTCTTCGGCCAGGACGCGGCTCTCTAGGTCGATGTCGGCATAGGGGGTAACGTGCGCCGGGTTCACGATCGCCAGGTCGAGGCCGTGGCGGACAGCGTGATAGAGGAAGACGCTGTTGAGCACCCCACGCGCCTCGGTGCCGACGCCGAAGGAGACGTTCGACACTCCTAGGATCGTCGAGACGCCGGGCAGCCGCTCCTTGATGAGGCGGATGCCTTCGAAGGTCTCGAGAGCACTGTCGACGAGTTCCTCCTGGCCGGTGACGACCGGGAAGGTCTGAACGTCGAAGATCAACGCATCGGCGGGCAGTTTGTACTCGCCAACGGCGATGTCGTAGATCCGCCGGGCGATCTCATACTTGCGCGGACCAGTCCGCGCCATGCCCTGTTCGTCGATGGTCATCGCGACGACACAGGCTCCGTGCTCGACGGCCAGGGGGAGGACGGTATCGACCTTCGTCGCCCGGTTCTCCAGGTTGATCGAGTTGATCATCGCCCGACCGGGATACTGTTCGAGCGCTGCCTGAACCACCTGCCACTCGGTGGTATCGATCATCAGCGGTGCGTCGACTCCGGCGGCAAGTTTCTTCACCAGGCGACGCATTTGATCGGCTTCGTCAGTACGCTCCGTCGTCGCGACGCAGACATCGAGCGTGTGCGCGCCGCCCTCGACCTGATCGCGCGCGACCTGCAGCACCCCGTCGTAATCGTCCCGCAGGAGCATCCGCTTGACCGCGCGCGAGCCGACCGAATTGACCCGTTCGCCGACCATCATCGGCGCAGGTTCCTGGCGCAACGCGGTCGCACGCATGCCGCTCGACACCATTGGCACGCGGATGACTTCCCGTCGGATCGGGGGGCGCCGGTCGAGGGCAGCCACGACCGCGGCCATGTGGTCGGGCGTCGTGCCGCAGCACCCGCCCACCACCGATACGCCGAAGCCCGCGGCGAACTCGAGGAGAGCTTCGGCGAGCGGCGCGGGCTCCAGCGGGTAGTGGGCACCCGTTGGCGTATTGATCGGCAGTCCAGCGTTCGGGATGACCGAGATCGGCAGAGCACATCGCTCGGCGAGGTAGCGCACTGGCTCGCGCATGTGCTCCGGACCAGTGGAACAGTTGATGCCGATGAGGTCGATCGGCAGCGCCTGGAGTGTGACCGCCGCGACACTAATGTCGGTGCCTAGCAGCATACGACCCGTGGTATCGAGCGTCACCTGCGCCTGGATCGGGACCCGGCGCCCCAGTCGCCGGAACATCCGTTGGATGCCGACGATCGCCGCCTTCAGTTCGAGGATGTCCTGGGCGGTCTCGATGAGGAGGACGTCGACGTCGCCCTCCATGAGCGCGCGAGCCTGCTCACCGAAGGACATCGCAAGTTCATCGAACGTGACGTTTCCGAGGACCGGATCGTCCGACGACGGGAGCATGCCCGATGGGCCCAGCGACCCGGCGACAAAGATGGGGTGATCGAGCGTGGCGTGCGAATCAGCGACCCGACGGGCCAGGCGCGCCGCGGCGAGGTTGATCTCGTCGTGCCGGTCCTGGAGGTCGTATTCGCGCAGTTTGAACAGGGTCGACCCGAACGTATTCGTCTCGAGCACGTCCACACCCACGCGGGCGAAGCCCTTGTGGACCTGCTCCACGACATCCGGACGAGTGACCGACAGGAAGTCGTTGCAGCCTTCCTTACCGCCGAAGTCTTCGGCGGAGAGTGCGAACCTCTGCAGGGACGTCCCCATCGCGCCGTCGAACACGAGGACCCGCTGGGCGAGCGCCTCAAGGTAACGGGATGCCACGTGATCTACTGTAGAGATTGCCACATTGGAGCGCTTCGCGATCGTGCTCTTCCGACTCATCGCCCCGGACGGGAATGGCGGCTTCCTGGACGTGGGTGGCGGCGTCGTCCTCCTCGCGGAACCCCGGCCCGAGAACTGGCACATGCGCTTCAGCGCCATCGCCCGGAAGAGGTTCCGCAGGATCCTCGGCGCCTGCGTCGAGTCTGGTTACGCTACGTTGAATCGGGGCCTGGTCGAAAGCTACTGCCATTTCGAAGAGGGCATCTTCTGGCAGGGAGGAGAGCGCTAAGGGAGTCTCTATACTCGCCGGGCTGTGACGGTCGTGGCGGTCATCGGCGCCCAGTGGGGCGACGAGAGTAAGGGGAAGATCGTAGACGGTCTGGCCGATCGCGCCGATCTCGTCGTTCGCTTCCAGGGGGGCTCCAACGCCGGGCACACCGTCGTCAACGAGCGAGGTAAGTTCGCGCTCCACCTGCTTCCGGTCGGCGTGCTCGATCCGCGGATCACATCTGTCATCGCGAACGGCGTTGTAGTCGATCCCGAGGTCGTGATCGAGGAGATCGACGAACTGGAGCGGCGCGGCATCCCGGTCACCAATCTCAAGATCAGCGATCGGGCGCATGTCGTGCTGCCGTATCACAAGATTCAGGATCAGTTGCAGGAGCAGAGCCGGGGCGAATGGAAACTGGGGACGACGCTGCGCGGCATCGGCCCTGCCTACGCCGACAAAGCATCGCGGGACGGCCTGCGCATGTGCGACATCATCGACCCGGAGAACTTGCACGATCGCCTGAGCTACGTCGTGGGCGAGAAGAACCGGCTCTTCTCAAGCGTCTACGGCGCTGCCCCGATCTCCTTTGCCCAGGTCCTGGAGCGAACCGCGGTCTACGCGCGGCGGTTGAAGCCGTTCGTGTGCGACACAGTCGAACTGCTCCAGGATGCCGTGGCCGCGGGGAAGAACGTGATTCTCGAGGGGGCCCAGGCGACGCTGCTCGATATCGAGTTCGGCACCTATCCCACGGTCACCTCCTCGGCGCCCAGCGTCGGCTCGGCGTGCATCGGCACCGGCCTCCCGCCGAAGGCGATCGACCGCGTCGTGGGCGTGTTCAAGGCGTACTACAGCCGGGTCGGCAATGGCCCGTTCCCGACTGAACTCGATAACGCGCTGGGCGAGACGATCCGCAAGCGAGGCAACGAATACGGTACCACCACGGGTCGGCCGCGACGCGTCGGCTGGTTCGACGCTGTCCTGGGGCGGTACGCGGCGCGACTCAATGGCTTCGACCACTTCGTCATCAACGCCCTGGATGTCCTCGACGAGTTCGAGACGATCCGGATCTGTGTCGGGTACGAGCACGATACCGGTCGATTGGATCGCCTTCCAGCAGACACCAACGTCCTCGCCCGTTGTCGGCCGATCTACGAGGACCTCCCCGGGTGGCGCCGACCGACGACCGCCGCACGGCGGTGGGAGGACCTCCCCCGCGAAGCCCAGCATTATGTAGACCGAATCGGGCAACTGATTGGCTGTCCCCCCGCGATCGTCACGGTCGGCCTCCACCGAAAGTGCACGATCGTCCGAACACCGCTCCTCTGACTCGCGAGGCTGCGCTTAACCGGCCTGGCGCAACTCGCGGTCGAAAAGGATGATCGCGATCTGAGTCAGCGGTTCCCAGACCAAATCGATCTCGAACGGATCGATCCGCCGGCCAGATCGATCTCGATCCAGGCGAATGCGCGGACGGTCGAGCCTCTGCGTGTTGAGGTTCACGACTACTCCGCAGAAGCCGGTGAACGAACCCTCGGTGACGTGGATCGCGCTCCCCACCGGGTACGCCGGAACGATGGAGAGGAAACCGTTGACGACCTCCCGATTCAGGTGGGTGCCCGCCATCGATCGGATCATTTCGACCACCTGGTCGGGCGCCATGCCCGGACGATGCGGTCGGTCGCTGCTCAACGCGTCGTAGACATCGGCCACCGCGGCGATCTCGGCGATGAGCAACATCTCGCCGCGGCCGCTTCGTCCCTCCCGTCCGATCCGGTTCTGACCGGTGAGTCCGCGAGGATAGCCAGTCCCATCCTGGCGCTCGTGGTGCTGATACGCGACGTGGTTGATCAAGTATGCGTCTGGCTGGAAGCCGCGCAGGAAGCGATAGCCCGCCCCCGGATGGCTCTTGACCAGTTCCATCTCCTCTTTCGTCAGCCGGCCAGGCTTATTGAGGATCTGCGGGGCGATGAACATCTTGCCGACATCGTGCAGGATGCAGCCCATCGCCAGCTCCCGGAGGGCGGCACGATCGAAATGGAGCTCGCGCCCGATCATGATCGCCGTGATCGTCACCTCGATCGAGTGGCAGAACGTGTAGTTGTCGTGCGTCTTCAGTTCGGTGAGGCCAGGGAGGTTGTTCGCCTGTAGTACCTCGTCGATCACGCTCTCGACCACCGAGCGCAGGCTGGCGACTCTGGTGATGAGCGCGCGCGCAGCCTCCTCAGACATCGTCCGCTCGGCCGATGCTCCGGAACGTCGATCCAGGCGGGCCGTGGCGACGACGTTGAGGAAGCGATGGACGGAAGCCGTGGCGTTCGCGCGCACATGCTCGCTCACGATCTCGTCCGGTGCCAGATCGTCGTCCGGCCCATCGGCGATGTAGAGACTACGGAATCCACGGTCGCGTAGTGACTCGATGTAGCGCCGATTGAGCAGTGCGCCACGCCTCAGGAGGACATCCCCGCGCTCGTTGAACAGCGTACGTCCGAGCGTGGACCCATCAGAGACCGAATCAAGGAGGAGCCGCTTCAAGCCGTTCGCCTCATCTTGCACCTCAGGCGAGTCTACGGTCGGTCCCACCGGGCCACGATCGTTGTCGCCCCGTTTCGCGTGGGGTAATCAGGCCAGTCGGGCAGTACTTTCGGCGACATCCTGGGCAAAGGCCTCGACGATCTGACGCAGCCGCAACGCGAACGATCGAGCTTCGGCGGGTCCCCGCACGTGGACTCGCCAGGCCCGGCGTTCGGCACCGATCCCCAGAGCGCCGGTTCCGGCGAACGATAGCCAGGCGCGACGCTGCGCGAACCCGACGGCGAGGAGGATCAGGCCGACCGCCGCGCAGACGATGGCCGTCGCCGCGAGATACTGCTCGCAGGCATCCGTGAAGCGGAGCGGCCGTGCGACCGGCACGGCCACAAGTCCCTAGCGTGCCAGGCCCGGCAGGAGTACCGCCGCGACAAGGAAGAGAGGCGCAATCCCCACGAGTCGCCAGTCGGGGCTCTCCGCCACGCGGACCGATCGGACATCCGCAAGTGTGAGATCCCGTACGTCCCGGCCGAGGCCGACGCGATGCAGGACCAGCCGGGATCGGGTCAGACCGATCGAGGTCGATCCCGCGTGCAGTTCCACGTCGAGCGACTCGCCCTCCAGCAGGAACGGCTCGAGGCGGGGCACGACGGCCGCAGTATGGGCAGCCGTCGCATCTCCGCCTCGGCGCGGTGGCGCGTGCTAGCGTGAGGCGGCGATGCTGACGCTCGATCAGGTCACCGTGCTCTTCGGAGACTCCATCATCCTCGACCGTGTCTCTTTCGGCGTGCGCCGAGGTGAGCGGGTGGCTCTGATCGGCGCAAACGGCGCCGGGAAAAGCACGCTCTTGCGTGTGGCGGGCGACCTCCTCGATCCGACGACTGGCGCTGTCCGCCGAGATGGCACGATCGGTTACCTCGAGCAGAGCCTCACGATCGATATCAGCGCGACCGCGTGGGAACAGGCTGGCGCCGCCTTCCAGCGCGTCATGGAGATCGAACGGGAACTCGAGCAGGTCGCGGCCCATCTGGCGCGCGAGGACTCGGGGGACCGTGAGGCGCTGCTGCGCCATCAGGGCGCGCTGCACAGCGAGATGGAGCGACTCGACGGTTACACCATCGAGGCGCGTATTGCCGAGACCCTGGCCGGGCTCGGCTTCACGTCGGAGGCGATGCACCAGCCGATCTCGACGCTCAGCGGTGGCTGGCGCGCTCGTGTCGCCCTGGCGCAACTCCTCCTGCGCGGCGCGGATTACCTGCTGCTGGACGAGCCGACGAATCACCTCGACGATGCCGCAACCGAATGGCTCGAGGAGTATCTGCGCGCGTGGCCCGCAGGAGTCCTCGTCGTCTCGCACGATCGCTTCTTCCTCGACCGCGTGACGACCCGCACGCTGGAACTACGACAGGGTGAGGTCACGGACTTCCCGATGCGGTACTCGCAGTACGTCGTCGAACGGCGCGCGAGAGACGATCGCCAGCGGTTGAGTGCCCAGCGCCAGGCGCGAGACATCGCGCGTCAACAGGCATCGATCGATCGCTTTCGCGCGAAGCCAAGCCGGGCTTCGCTCGCCCACAGCCAGCAGAAGCGGCTCGATCGCATCGAGCGCATCGCCACGCCGCTCGCGGAGCGATCGATCTCACTCGCGTTCCCGCTCTCGCGTCTCAGCGGCCAGCAGGTCCTGGTACTCGATCGTGTCGACAAGGGGTTCGACGGGCGGAGCGTGCTGCGGAACGTCTCCTTGGAGATAGCGCGCGGAGAGAGAGTCGGGATCGTCGGTCCGAACGGAGCGGGGAAGTCGACGATGTTGCGCCTCATCGCCGGGTCGGAGCGACCTGACCGTGGCACTATCACGCACGGCCACGCGATCGATCTCGCGCACTACGAACAACTCGCCTCCGACGCCTTTGCGGGTGAGACCTCGGCCTATTCGATTCTGCTCGGGACCCGGGCCGACCGTGTGAGCGAGACCGAAGCGCGCGGGGCTCTCGGCGCGGTGGGCCTGAGTGGCGACGCGGCGCTCCAGTCCGCGGGCCGCCTCTCCGGCGGCGAGCGCAGCCGCCTGGCACTCGCGCGCCTGGGGTTTCAGTCCGCCAACGTTATTCTCCTCGATGAACCCACCAACCACCTGGACATTCCCTCGCGCGAGATCCTCGAAGAAGCGATCCTCGCGTTTGAAGGGACGGTCTTGATCGCCTCCCACGACCGGTACTTGCTCGAACGGGTCGCGACGCGGATCCTCGCCGTCGGAGATGGCGCGGTGCGCTCCTTTCCCGGGACATACGCGCGGTATCGCGATCGCGCCGCCCGCGGGATACCAGTGGTGCCCGCGCCAGAGCGCGGCGCACCGCGGGTCGCATCCGATGCTCTCACCGCGATGCCCGCCCCGCCGGTCGATTCTGCGGCTCCAGTGAAGGCGGGGAAGGATCGCGCTGACCACGCGCGACTTCGCCGCATAGAGACACGACTGGAGAGTTTGCAGGCAGAACGGGAGGAACTGGAGCAGCGCCTGCTCGATCCGGATCTCTGGAAGGATGTCGGCGGGGCGCGGTTGGTCGTTGAGCGGCTGGCGGCAGTGCAGGGCGCGATCGACGGCGCGAAGCGCGATTGGGATGCCATTGCCGACCGCGCATAATCGTGCGATGCGCCCGTTCGACCCGACCCTGTACCTGATCACCGATGAGCGGCTCTCGCGGGGTCGGTCGTCGGTGGAGATCGCTCGAGCCGCGATCGATGGCGGCGCAACCGCCATTCAACTACGCGACAAGCACCTCAGCGCACGCGAGCAGTACGCAATTGGGCGCGAACTCAGGATTCTGACACGGACGATGGGCGTCCCACTAATCTGTAACGACCGGATCGATCTGGCGCTGGCGATTGACGCCGACGGCGTACATCTGGGTCAGGACGATCTCTCTACGGACACGGCCCGCGCGATCCTGCCTCTGGGGCGCCTCGTCGGCATCTCGGCTGGGAACGCCGCCGAGTTCGCCGCGGGTGGTGGCGCAGGAGCCGATTACCTTGGAGTCGGTCCCTTCGCCACCACCGCATCGAAGTCCGACGCCGGCGCGGCGATCGGTGCGATGGGCATCAGGATCGTGCGTGTGCTGACAGATCGGCCGATCGTCGCGATTGGCGGGATCACGCAAGATCTGATACCCGCAGCCATCGCGGCAGGCGCCGACGGCGTGGCAGTGATCTCCGCGATCGTGGGGGCTCAGGATCCGAGAGCCGCCGCGCGCGCGCTCCGCGAGGCGGTGGAGGCAGCACGACGGATCTCGTAGGTGGTCTCGGTGAGTTCCCCCTGATCGCACGGCTCACCGCAGGTCTCGGTGCGCATCACGACGTCCGCGCGGGGATCGGCGATGACGCGGCGATTGTCTCCCTCGAGCCGGGCCGCGAGGTTGTCCTCACTGTCGATGGCCAGGTGGAGGGAAGCCATTTTCTCCGCGACATCACTCCTCCCGAGGCCGTGGGACATCGCGCGCTGGCGACGAACCTGAGCGATCTGGCGGCGATGGGCGCCCGGCCGCGCTGGGCCCTGGTGGCCCTGACCCTGCCCGCGGACGTGCCGCTCGACTGGATCGATGCCGCGTTCAGTGCGATCCGGGCGCTGGCGGCGCGCTTCGATGCCGCGATCGTGGGCGGGAACATCGCGCGCGGATCGGCGATCGTGATCGACGTCACCGCGGTCGGCGACGTGCCGGCGGCGCATTCTCTGCGCCGCTCGGCAGGTACAGCGGGCGAGACCGTCCTGGTCACCGGCTATCCGGGACGGAGCGCGGCGTATCTGGACCTCGTCCTGAAGGAGGATGCCTCGGCCAAGATCGATTCGTCGGCGCGACAGGCACATCTCTTCCCTGAACCGCGGGTCAACTTTGGACGGGCTCTTCTCGAACGCGGCCTGGCGCGCTGTGCGATCGACATCAGCGATGGATTGACCGCGGATCTCGGACACGTCCTGGCAGCGAGCGAAGTCGGCGCGACGCTGGAGGAATCGGCACTGCCGATCGATGACGAGACGAGGCGGATCGCGTCGTGTCTCGGTTCGTCGGCGCTGGAGTACGTCCTTACTGGCGGTGAGGCGTACGAACTCCTCGTCTCGGCACATCCAGGTCGGGTCGACGAGATCATCGCCGTCGGTGCGGCGCTCGGTCTGCCCGTACATCCGATCGGGTATCTCCACGCCGAGCCCGGACTGCGGCTGCGCGAGGGCGCCACCCTCCGCACGCTCGCACCTCGGGGGCACGATCACTTTCGAAGGAGTGCATCATGAACGCGGTGCGCCCACGGGCGCTGACGATCGCCGGCTCCGATTCGGGGGGCGGCGCCGGAGTTCAAGCCGACATGAAGACCTTCGGTGCCCTCGGAGTCTTCGGCATGACCGCGATCACCGCGATCACGGCGCAGAACACGCGCGCGGTCATCGCGGCGGAAATTCTCTCAAGCGAACTGATCGCCGCGCAGGTGGACGCCGTTGTCGAGGACATCGGCGTCGATGCAGTAAAGACCGGAATGCTGGGAACCGCGCCGACTATCGACCTGGTCGCGGGATTGGCCGATCGGCACGCGTTCTCCCGCCTCGTCGTCGATCCGGTGATGGTGGCGAAGAGCGGCGCTCGCCTGCTGGCCGAGGATGCCGTGAGCGCACTGCGGGGGAGATTGATCCCGCGGGCCCTGGTTGTGACGCCGAACCACCCCGAGGCCGAAGTGATCGTCGGCCACCCGATCGACTCAGATGATGCGGTCCACGCCGCCGCCGGCGAGATTGTGCGCCTGGGTGCCCGCTGGGTGGTGATGAAGGGGGGGCACCGCGGCGGCGATGAGGTAGTCGACCTGCTCCACGATGGCGATCGGTTCTGGGAGTTTCGCGACCGTCGTATCCCCACCACCAGCACCCACGGCACCGGATGCACCTTCGCGGCGGCCATTGCCGCTCGCCTCGCCCACGGGGACGACGTGCCCGATGCGGTCGCATTCGCGAAGACCTATCTCCACGAGGCAATCGTCGCCGCCTGGGGACTCGGGCACGGCCACGGGCCACTGCATCACTATCACCGCTGGTATCGTTGAGGCCTCGCGCGGGGGAGTGACGACCAGGACGCCATGACCTATCTCGGAGCAGTCGAGGGCGGCGGAACGAAGTATCTGTGCGTTCTGGCGCGCGGAAGCGATCCGGCGACAATCGTCGCGTCGGCGCGCATCGATACGACCTCGCCGCGAGAGACGCTCGCGCAGGTCGTCGACTTCTTCCGGGGTCACGCCATCGACGGCCTGGGGGTGGCGAACTTCGGTCCGGTCGAACTCGATCCGACCCAACCGATGTTTGGCTGCGTGCTCGACACGCCAAAGGCCGGTTGGATCGGCGCGCCGGTGCTGGCGACGCTGCTCGACGGCCTCGACTTACCCGCCGATCGGGCACGATGGGAGCTGGATGTGAACGCCGCCGCGATCGGTGAGTACCGAAGCGGATCGGGGCGTGGCCTGAGCCCCTATGTCTACATCACGGTCGGGACCGGTATCGGAGGGGGTGTTCTCATCGATGGTGTCCCCGTCCGGGGGTTGCTGCATCCGGAAATCGGACATATGCCGCTTCCGGCAATCACACTGCCGGATGGAAGCACGGACACCTTCCGCAGCGGAGTCTGCCCGTTTCACGACACCTGCTGGGAGTCTCGCGCGACCGGACCCGCCCTCGCTGCGCGAGCCGGGCGCCCGGGCGCGGACCTGGCAGACGACGATCCGGCGTTGGATGTGGAGGCACGCTACCTCGCGCTCGGTGTGGCCGCGGTCACGCTCGCCCTGTCGCCGCGGCGGATCGCACTCGGCGGAGGCGTCGTCGAATCGCGAGTGGAGTGGCTCCTGCCGCGCGTCCGCCTGTACCTGGTGGAGGCGCTGGGTGGGTACATCCGGCGCGAGGCCATCCTCGACGGGGCCGAGCGCTACCTCGTCGCGCCGAAATGGTGCGATCCCAGTCCGGGCATCGTTGGCGCGCTAGCGCTTGCTGGTGACGCGAGGGGCTGAACGGGATATCCTCGACCTGCGCGCCGCAGGAGGCCACGATGCTCGACCTGAATCGCCTGCACGGGATCGTGCCACCCATCGTCACGCCGCTGGCGGACGATGAGACGATCGATCACCCGTCGCTCCGCCGACTGATCGACCACCTCATCGAGGCAGGAGTCCACGGCATCTGGGTGCTGGGAACGACCGGCGAATTCGCGTCGTTCACGCGGCGGGAGCGGGCCGAAGCGGTCCACACTGCAGTAGAGGCCGTGAACGGCCGGGTTCCCGTGGTCGTCAACATCTCCGACGCGGCGACGCGCCTGGCGATGGACCACGCACGCGATGCCGCCGCCGCGGGTGCCGACGCGATCGCGCTCCTGCCGCCGTATTACTACGCGAACGAGCAGGACGAACTGCTGGATCACTTCCGAAGGGTTCGCGCGGCGGTCGACCTCCCGCTTCTCGCCTACAACATCCCGCAGAACGTCAAGGCCAAGTTCTCCCCCGATACGATCCTCCGGCTGGGGCAGGAGGGCACGATCGTCGGCCTGAAGGACAGCCAGAACGATCTGGATTGGTTCCGTCAGGTGATGAGCGGCGCGCGCAACCGTGGGATCGGACTGCGCGGCTTCCTCGGAACACGCTACCTGATCGACGCCGGGATACTCGCTGGAGCCCACGGCGCCATTCCGGGCATCGCCAACATCGCCGCCCGCGAGTGCGTCGCCTGCTACGACGCCGCGCGCCGAAAGGACTTCGCGGTGGCGGACGCGGCGACGGAGCGCATCATCGATGCGACGCGCATCTCGTCCCACGCGCGGGGAGGCTCGGCCACGGCGGCGAACTTCGCGACGATGAAGGCGGCGCTGAAGGCCCGGGGGATCATCTCCACGAGCATCGTCTCCGCACCACTCCGAAACCTGACACCAGAGGAGGAGGCGAGAGTCGCCGAGTTCGCCCGGCAGTGTTCGCTGGCGCCTGCATCCTGACGGGTTCGGTCGGAATTTCGCGGGGGCGGCGACCCGGCATCAGGCGCGGAACGCCTCGTAATGCGCCAGAGTGCGCGACACGTGGAGGTGCGTCTCCTCGAACGGAGGGATGCCGCCGTGCTCGCGCACGCTACCGGGCCCCGCGTTGTAGGCAGCCAGCGCCAGATCGACTCGGCCAAACATCGCGAGGTTGCGCGCGAGGATGCGCGCGCCGCTCTCAACGTTCTCCTCTGGATCGAACGAGCCGTGGAGCACCTGCATGAGTCCGACCGCGCCGGCAATGCTGAGCGCGTGTGGATCGCCACCGCTCTCGGTCTGCATGAGCGCGGCCAGCAGCGCGGGGTCGAGGTCGTGGGTCCGCGCATGTCGCATGATGAGATCCTCCCATCGTCGAATCCTATCGGGGACCGATGGTCCGAACGGTTGATCGTGGAAGGAGAGAGGCCGGCCAGGCGGAGGCATTGGAGTCGGCAGCTCAGGAGTGGGAGGCGGGCGTCGAGGCGGAACCGCGAGTTCCGCAGCCGCGATCGCGGCGGCATCCACGCGGCCCGTCACAGTGTGAATGATCACGACGGATGAGGGGACTCCGCGGATCCAGCGGCCATCCCCGGTCAGGCCAACGGACTCGCCGGCGGATGGGCCACTCTCGAGGACCGTGCTCCGGTCTGGTACCGAAGAGACCGCCCCTGCGCTCCGCGGGTCGGCGATTCGGGGTGACGCGGTCAGACCCGACACCAGGACGCCGATCAGCACGATCGTGCCGACGAGAACCGCGCTGACGAGGGCGGTCACCGGCGCATCATCCCCTCGTCGCTCGCGACGTCAGTCGCTCCCCGTGCCCGTGACTCGCTGAATCCAGTAGATCACCGCGATGGAGGCGACCACCGCACCGATCATCATGAACAGTTCGAGTGTTTCGCCAATCTCGCCGAAGACCATCGATTCGCTCCTACTTCAACGACTGAAGGTAGTCCGCCAAGACTTCGGCATCCTGCTGAGTGATCGTGGCCAGCTTCGGCATCTGCGTACCCGGCTTGACGGCGGGAGGATTGAGGATCCAGCGGATCAGATTGTCGCGGGTGTTCTGGAGCACACCAGCGATCTGGGGGCTCGAACCAAAGGTCGTGAGCGCGGGACCCACCGTGCCCGACGAGACACCCTTTATCGCGTGGCACGCCGCGCATCCCTTGGAAAGGAAGAGCGCTCGGCCCGGACCACCCGAGGAGTTCGCAGCTCCACCGGCGACCGCGGTGGCCTCCGCCTTCGCGATTGCGTCGGCACTCATCACGGATGTGACGGAGGCGAAATCGCCTCGCTGCACGAAATCGACCAGATTCTCGATGTCCTGACTGTTGAGAGCTCCCCCCTCAGCAATCGACCAGCCAGGCATTGCAGTGTTGGGACGCCCGCGCTCGATCACCTTACGGAGGAAGTCGGCCTTCTGCGCCCTCTCTGCCTGGGATTCAGGACGAAGATCGGCGCGGCCTGCCAGGGGCGGCGCGAACGCGGCCTCTGCAATGTCCGCGGGGACCGGTCCGCCCTGCCCCTGAAGACCATGGCATCCAATGCAGTACTGGCCGTACAGGTTCATCCCGCGGTTGATCGAGTAGTCCATCTGGCGATTCGTCGCGCTCGCGAGTCGCGCCGGTTCGACAAGGGTGTAGATCCCGACGATCACGGCGATGAACGTGATCATCAGTCCGTTAACGATCGCCTGCCGATCGGTGTTCGACATCGCCCGCCGCCAGGGCACGTCGAGCACGTTCGCGACATAGAGCGCCGCCGCCAGCGCGACACCAATGAGGATAAGGACGAGAAATCCAGCCTGGAGAAGATTCTCGTCCAGGTGCATGCCTCCGGACGATGAGGGCGGTGCCGCCGGAGCCCCGCCGGTCAGCAGAACGAGATACTCACCCATCGGCTAGACCGGGAGCGCCTGAGATCGATCGTACGCCGCCCGCGTCGTAGCCTTGCCGGTATCCACGATCAGATTGCCATTCTCGATAGTGATGGGCATGAAGTCCATGGGCCGTGGCGCCGGACCGGCCTTGAGGACTCCGTACCGATCGTAGATCGAGCCGTGACACCCACAGTTGAAGCGGCCCTTCGCCGCCAGGCCATCCTCCGTGGGGTCATCGGGCTTCCAGGGAACCACGCAGCCGAGATGCGGACACTTCTGGAAGAGCGCCAGATACCCATCCGGAACGCGCGTGAGGTAGAACTTGCCCTCGCGCACGTACTTCGTGTCGCCTACTTTCAGGTCCTCCGGCTTGCCGGCGAGCACCCTGCCGCCGAACGTGCCCACGCGGGTGGGATAGTAGAAATGGATGAAGCACCCAATCGCCTGCGTGGCGACCGCGCCCAAGCTTCCAAGAACCGCGAGGCGGAGAAACCACCGCCGGGTGATCCCCCACGGGCCGCCCACAACGTGCGCCCCGGGATGGGCCATCTCATGCGCCAACCGCGGACTCCTGTCAGTGAAGTCCGTGGGTGGTCACGTCCCACGGCCAGAAGAGATGCATACCCTCGCCCCGGAACGCCGTCCCGCTCATGGTCAGGACGATGTAGGTCGCCACGAACCCGCTGAAGAGCGCGATCAGACAGTGGCGAGTATCGGCGCCGGGCCAACGTCGCCGGACCCACACCACCAGCAGGTGCGAGAGAGAGTACATCAACGCCACCGGGATCACGATCTCGATGACGCTCACGGTGATGAAGGACGGCAGAGGCAGGGGCTGTAGGAGGCGGCGAACGCCCACGTACTCGTTGAGCAGGATCATCGCGATATTGAGGACAGTCGCGTAGATCATCGAGAAGATGGTGATCTCGCGCCCCATCGTGCTCGTAAACCAGCGCCCCGTGCCCATCGGCGTGTTGTCGACATACGGGATTGCCGCAAGGAGCAGGAGCGCGCCGCCCGGCACGAGAACCCCGGCGAGCGTGGGATGCATGTGCAGGAGCAGCTCCTGCAGGTTCAGGAAGTACCAGGGCGCCTTCGAGGGGTTCGGAGTCGAGTCGGGATTGGCCAGAAGCGCCAGCGGAGAGTTGACGAAGGTGCCGAGCAGTAGGAGCATGATCGTGAACACGAGCATCGCCACGAACTCGATCGAGACGAGTTGCGGCCAGACCATCACCATGTCCTGTTGCTTGCCCTGGCCAGGGGACGCGGCGGCCGGCTCCCGCCGCTCGGCCCTATGTGCGGCTTCCAGCAGCCGGTTGCCGCTCCCGCCCGTGGCCGCATCCGCTGCCATCGGCATGTGCCACTCGGCGCCTGCTTCCGCCAACTCGATCCCTCCCCTCGTCCGCGATCAGAGCGGCCGCGAGATGCCGCCGTCCTTCCGGATCCTCCAGAAGTGGACGAACATCAGCAGCAGCGCGACCGTCGGCAGACCGATGACATGCAGAGTGTAGAAGCGGATCAGCGCGTTCTGGCCAACCTCATACCCGCCGATCAACTGAAACCGGATCTCCGGGCCGATGAACGGCGCGTAGGTCGCCAGGCCCGTGCCCACGGTGATGGCCCAGAACGACAGTTGATCCCACGGAAGCAGGTAGCCCGAGAACGACAGCAGGAACGTGACCAGGAGCAGGGCCACACCGATGACCCAGTTGAACTCGCGGGGCGGCTTGTACGAGCCGGTGTAGAACACACGGCACATGTGGAGGAACACGGTGATCACCATGCCGTGCGCCGCCCATCGGTGGACGTTGCGCATCAGCATGCCGAAGTTGACGGCCGACTCCAGCGCCTTCATGTCCGTGTAGGCGCGGTTGATGTCAGGTACGTAGTAGAACATAAGGAGGATGCCCGTCAGCGTCAGCATCAGGAACAGGAAGAACGAGAGACCGCCGAGACAGAACGTGTACGTGACCTTGAGCGCGTGCGCGGGCAAGCGGGTCGGGTGCACGTGCAGGAAAAAGTTGTTCATCACGGTCAGGGCCTTGGCCCGTGACGTCTCCGGCCAGCCGTGCCTGAAGAACGATCGCCACACCCGGCTGTTTCGTACCGAGTGGGAGATCTCGTCGAACGTGTACTGACGCAACGGAAACCCCTCAGAAGGGAGTCGCGCCAGATACTATGGGCCACTTTTCAGGGGTGTCAAGCCGCCCGAGGCGGATTGCTTGTCGGACCTTTCCCGACAGCGCTCCCTATGATCACTGCGTGGCTCCGAGGAGGCGCGGTTTGAGCGACCGGCTCCTCCGTCTGCCGATCGCGACGAAGGTTCTGGTGGCGAACACCGTCATCGTCGTCATGGGAGCGGCAATCGGCACGTGGCTGACGGCGACTCTCGTCCGGCTGGATCCGGCAACCGACTACCTCGACCTCGTTCTGGTGCTCGGGTCGATCGGAACGATTCTCAGCGTGGCGGTCAACCACGCCGTTCTCAGAGCGGCCTTCGCACCGCTTCGCGCGCTGGAAAGGACCGTCTCGGCGGTGCGCCGCGGCGACCTTACGACCCGCGCGCGTCGCCTGGCCACGTCCGACCCCTCGATCGACCAGCTTGGCGACACGTTGAACGGCATGCTCGACGAACTGGTGACCTACCGATCGCGGCTGCGCGCGATGTCTTCACAGGTGATCCGGGCTCAGGAAGAAGAGCGCCTACGAATCGCTCGCGAATTGCACGACGAGACCGCACAGGCCCTCACCTCCATCGCCGTCCACCTTCGCGTCCTTCAATCGACCAGCGACCTCGCCCAGGTGCGCGCCGGCCTTTCCACCACCCGAGAGATCACGATGGCGGCGCTCGAGGATGTCCGGAAACTGGCGATCGAGCTGCGGCCGACGCTGCTGGATCACCTCGGCCTCGTCGCGGCGTTGGAGGAGCACTGTCGGGACTGCCAGCAGCGCGCCGGGATCGAAGTCGAGTTCAGCGTGGACAGCGCCAAGGGGAGGCTGCACGAACAGGTTGAACTGGTTATCTACCGCGTCGCTCAGGAAGCCCTGACCAACGTGGCGCGCCACGCCCGTGCCCGGCGTGCGTGTGTACGCCTAGTGTTCGAGCTCGAACAGGTGACCCTGACCGTGGAGGATGATGGGGTCGGATTCCCCGCCGAGCCTGGCGGCGACGATACTCAGCGACTCGGATTGTTCGGAATGCGCGAACGAGTCGAACTCGTCGGCGGATCGATTGCGTTCGGGAGGTCGCCGCTCGGGGGCGCACGAGTCATTGCGCGCGTGCCCCACGAGGCCTGGCAGTCGTCGATACCTACGTCCGAGTATGCGCACAGGCAGGTCATGGTGGCGCAGCCCTCGTGAGCGACACAATTCGCATCGTTCTCGCTGACGATCACGCCGTCCTGCGCTCCGGTTTGCGCGCGTTGCTGAACGCCGAACCGGACATGCTGGTCGTTGGGGAAGCCGGCAACGGTCGCGAGGCCGTGGACGCGGTGATCCGCCTCAAGCCCGACCTCGTGGTGATGGACCTCTCCATGCCGGTGCTGGGAGGCCTAGAGGCAACACGCCAGATCCGAGTGCTGGCGCCGGATGTGCGCGTCGTCGTGCTGACGATGCACGCGGAGCAGCAGTACATCCTACCCGTGCTTCAGGCCGGCAGTGTGGGCTTCGTCCTGAAGCAGGCCGCCGACACCGAGTTGATCGCGGCAATCCGAAGTGCCCACGCGGGCGAAGCCGTCTTGAGCCCGTCGGCGGCGATCCAACTCCTCGATGACTATCGTCGCCGCGCCCTCCAGGATTCGCGTGCGGCCGATGGCCTCTCGGAGCGAGAGAGGGAGGTTCTCAAGCTCACCGCGGAAGGCTACTCGGCCCAGGAGATCGCCGAGCGCCTCATCATCAGCGCCAAGACCGTCGACACGTACCGACAGAGGATCATGGACAAGCTGGACATCCATCACCGCTCACAGCTGATTCAGTACGCCCTGCGCAAGGGTCTGCTCACTGCGACGGGCGCGTAACCATCCTCGCACTTCTCAACCGCGATGCGGTTCTCCTTTGGGCCGCGGGCTTCGCCACTCTCAGCAGCTTCTTCTTGATGCTCGCGGTCGTGCCTTTCCAAGTGGTGCATTTGGGTGGTGCACCCGGCGAGATCGGGCTCACGCTCGGCGTGTTCGCTCTCTCGGCGATGGTGGGGCGACCGTTCGTGGGCGTTCTGCTCGATCGTGAGCGTCATCGCGCCCTCCTCGTAGGCGGCGGCACGGTCTTCGCGACGGCCTCGTTCCTCTACATCGCTGCCGACACGATCGGCGCGCTGATCGCTGTGCGCGCATTCCATGGCATCGGGATGGCACTCACGGCCACGACCGTTCCCCTGCTGGCCGACCGCCTTGCCCCGCCGGGGCGCCGCGGCGAAGCGATTGCCCTCCAGTACAGCGCGCAGGTTCTCGCCGGTGGAGTGGCCCCGGCGATCGGATACGCGCTAGCGCAGTCCGCCGGACCTTCGGCGGTCTTCGCGTGGTCTGGAGCGCTTGGAACTCTGGGTGCGATCGTCGCGGCGCGTATCGCCGTTCCTCGCCGCGACCGCGGGACGGAGGCTTCCGATCCGCCCGTCCGCGGCCCGCTCCCCTGGGATCGGTCGGCGGTCCCGGTGGGAGCGCTGCTGGGTGTCGCCCAGATCGGGTACGGCGCGGTGACCTCGTTTGTGCCAATCCAGGCCGGGGTAGCCGGACTCCAGAACGCCGGCCTGTACTTCACGGCCTTCTCCGCGGCGATGATCGCCGGTCAGATCGCGGGTGGCCGCGCGAGCGACCGGTTCGGGCGGGTTTGGGTGATCGCCCCGGGCCTCGCCTTGGGAGGACTGGGAGTTCTCCTCACACCCTTCCTTCCGGAATGGTCCCTGTTGTTCGGCGCCGCGCTGTTCGGCCTCGGTCTGGGCTCATCGACCACCGCGCTCTTCGCAGCGGCGGTGGACCGTGCCGCACCGGGGCGTGCCGGTGTTGCCATGGGCACGGCGGGGGTGCTCCTCGAGCTCGGCATCGGCGGTGGCTCGATCGCGACCGGTGCTGTCTCTCAGTTCGCTGGACTGCCGACGGCGTTCTTCCTCGCCGGGATCACCGGGTTGATTGGGGCCGCGGTTGCTCCACTCGCTCTCCGACGCCGCCGATGACGGGCACATTGTGGCCGCTCGGACCCGTCGGTCGGCACCTCTTCAACGTGGCTCTCATCCGCGACGCGTTGACTGCCTACACCCGCATTTGTTAGCCTGCCCGGCGATGGCTTCCCGCGGCGTCGCGGGGCGACTGACAACGGCTGTCGTCTGCGCTCTGCTCCTTATCGCCTCCTTGATCGCGCCGGCTTCGGCCGAGACGGGCTACGCAACCTGGTATGGGCCTGGTTTCCACGGCAACGTGATGGCCAATGGCCAGATCTTCGATGAGAACGATCCGACCACGACCGCCTCGAACCAGTATCCGTTCGGCACCTGGCTCAAGGTGATCAACCCGGCGAACGGACGGTTCGTGATCGTCCAGGTACGCGATCGTGGCGGGTTCAGCCACGCGCTCGATCTCTCGCGCGCCGCATTCTTCGCGCTCGATCCCCCGAACTCCTGGGGCTTCGCAGTGGAGTACCACGTCGTGTCGGGACCCGATGGCACGGCCGTAGTTGCGGCGCCTCGACCGCGCCCAGCCGCACCACCCGCGCCACCACGCCCCCTGCCCACGGCAACCCCGGTTCCCAGGCCGACGCCGGAGCCAGTCGAACACGCCGTTGTGGCGGGCGAGACCCTGCATGCCGTCGCGCGTCGCTATGCCGTATCGTTGGCGGACCTGATCGCGCTGAACGAACTCGCCGACCCCGATTTGATCGCGGTGGGGCAGACCCTCCGCCTCCGCTCGCAACGGCTGACCTACGTAGTGAAGCCCGGCGACACGATGCGGAGGATCGCAGAGGCGCACGGTGTCACCGTGGTCGATCTGGCCGCGCTCAACGGGATCGAGGACCCCGATCTCATCGTCATGGGAGTCGAACTGGTCATTCGGGCCTGACGCGCCAGACGGGGAGCCTTGCTACTATCGCCTGGCGCGGGAGGATGTGGTGACGGTCAGCAAGCTCGATCTCTACGATGAACTTGGCCTCCGGCGTGTCATCAACGCCTCGGCGACCCTGACCCGCCTGGGCGGCTCGATCATGCCCGCACCCGTGATCGAGGCGATGGTCAGAGCATCGCGCAGTTTCATCGATGTGCCGGCGCTCCAGGCGGCCGCAGGTCAGCGCGTCGCCCGGATGACCCGTAACGAGGCCGCGTATATCTGCAACGGTGCAGCCGCCGGTCTGACGCTGAGTACTGCCGCGTGCATCACCGGGGCCAATCCCGCCCTCATCGCGCGCCTCCCGAACGATCTGACCAGACTGAAGAACGAGATCGTCGTCCATCGCTGCCAGCGGAACGGCTACGACCATGCGGTGCGACAGACTGGCGTCCGCCTGGTCGAGATCGGCCTGCGGGGGTCCACGTACGCCTGGGAACTCGAGGCCGCTCTCAGCGAGCGGACCGCGGCGGTGGTGTACTTTGCCGGCTACTATTTTGAACAGGGGGCGTTGCCCCTGGCCCGCGTCATCGAGATCGCCCACGCACGCTCTGTCCCCGTAATCGTGGATGGCGCCGCGCAGATCCCGCCGGTATCGAACTTGTGGGCCTATACGGAGGCGGGAGCGGACCTAGCCGTGTTCAGCGGCGGCAAGGGACTGCGCGGCCCACAGTCCTCCGGGCTGATCGTCGGGCGTGCCGACCTCATTGAAGGGGTTCGGCTCAATGGACCGCCGAATAATGGGATCGGTCGCCCAATGAAAGTGGGCAAGGAAGAGATCGCCGGCATCGTCGCCGCAGTGGAGTGGTACCTCGGTCTCGATGAACCGGCCCTCATCGCCCGATACGAGCGACAGGTCGCGCGGGTCGTCGAGACGATGCGGACCGTCCGCGGAGTCTTCGCGCGGCGCGACTTCCCGAGCGAGGCCGGTCAGCCCACGCCTCGCGCGCAGATCGAGATCGACGCCGACGTGGCCGGAATCGATCGCGACACTCTGGTCGCGCGTCTGCGCGAAGGTAATCCCTACGTTGAGGTATCACCCTCGGGTCGGGACGGAATTTACGTCAACCCCCAGACGCTGGAAGAAGGCGAAGAAGCGATCGTGATCGATCGGCTCTTGCAGGCCTTCGCGACAGGCGCCCGGAGCTGACCACGATGCGGTCGATCAAGGTCTTCAGCGGGAGTTCGCATCCCGAACTGGCCGCGGAGATCTGCGGTTACCTCGGTGTCGAGTTGTGTCCCGCGGTGCACCGACGCTTCAGCAACGACAATCTGTACATTCAGCTTCGCGAGAGCGTGCGGGAGCACGATGTCTACATCGTTCAGACGTTCAGCCCGCCGGTCCAGGACCACCTTTTCGAACTCCTGATGATGGTGGACGCGGCCCGCGACGCATCGGCGAGTCGCGTCACCGCCGTGGTGCCGTACTACTCCTACGCCCGCAGTGACAAGAAGGACGAGCCTCGGATCTCGATCGCCGGGCGCATGGTCGCCGATCTGCTGAAGAGCGCTGGCGTGTCCCGCTTCCTGACGATGGATCTGCATTCCGCGCAGGTGCACGGGTTCTTCTCGATGCCGGTGGATCACCTGACGGCCCAACCGGTGCTCGCCGGTCATTTCGGCGTGCAGGAACTCGCCGACACGATCGTCGTGACGCCGGACATCGGCAACGCGAAACGCGCCAGTCAGTTGGCGCGACGCCTGGGCGTGCCGCTTGCGGCGGGCAACAAGCGTCGGGTCGCTGACGACCGCGTCGAGATCGACGAAATCGTGGGAGATGTCGCCCATCGACACGCGATCGTGTTCGACGATGAGATCGCGAATGCGGGCACGATCGTGGAGACGACGCGACTTCTGCGCAAGCGCCACGTCACCGGCATCACCGTGGCCTGCACCCATCCCGTCCTCTCGGGCCCGGCGGTCGAGCGACTCGCCGCACTAGACGTGGACCAGATCATCGCGGCGAACACCGTGCCGATTGCGGCCGAAAAACGGCTGCCGAACCTCCGTGTCCTGTCCATCGCGCCTATCTTTGGCGAGGCGATCCGACGGATAAACCTCGGCGAATCGGTCAGCGCGATCTTCTAGACCCGGAGGACCACCCTGCTCCTCGCGATCGACGTGGGCAACACGCAGGCGGTTCTGGGCGCTTTCTCCGGCACGGACCTCCGGCACACCTGGCGGATCCGCACCGATCCTGACCGTACGGCCGACGAGCACGCTGTGCTCGTCCATTCATTCGTTGCGCAGGCCAGTTTGACTCTGGACTCGTTCGACGCGGTCATCATCGGCAGCGTCGTGCCTCCGCTGACCGCCACACTGGCGGACTTCGCGCGGCGCTACCTCAACCTATCGGCGACGATCGTGGGTCCGGGCATCCGTTCGGGCGTGCGACTGATGGTGGATAACCCCCGCGAGGTCGGAGCCGATCGCATCGCGAACTCCATCGCGGCACATCGCCTTTACGGTGGACCGGCGATTGTGGTCGACTTCGGCACCGCCACGACGTTCGACGTGATCTCCGAAGAGGGTGACTTCCTTGGCGGGGCGATCGCGCCGGGCCTCGAGATCTCGATGGAAGCGCTCTTTTCGCGTGCGGCGAGGCTTTTTCGGGTCGATCTCAGTCGTCCGCGCAGCGCGATCGGAAAGAACACGGCCACCAACGTTCAGTCAGGGCTCCTCTTCGGGTACTGTGGACTCGTGGAGGGCCTCGTTCGACGCATCAAGGAGGAGATCGGGCCCGCGCGGGTGATCGGCACCGGCGGTCTTGTGGATTACGTCGCTCGCGAGACCACCGCGATCGATACTGTCGATAGGCACTTGACTCTACAGGGGCTCCGACTGCTCTGGGAGATCAACCGGTCCGACGGTGCAGCAGCATGATCGCCGGGAGGCGGATCGTTCTCGGAGTCTCTGGCTCGATCGCCGCATTCAAAGGGGTCGCGCTCGCCAGCCAACTCGTAAAGGCAGGCGCGTCGGTCGACGTGGTGATGACGCCGAGCGCGCGCCGCTTTATCGCCCCGCTCTCGTTCCGCGCCATCACGGGGCGGCCCGTGCTTACCGAACTCTGGGACGAGGAGTCGTCGGACGCGATCGGCCACGTCGCGCTCGGGCGGGCCGCCGACCTGATCGTGATCGCGCCAGCGACCGCGGCCACGATTGCCCGACTCGCCCACGGCATGGCCGATGACGCACTGGGAGCCACCGTTCTGGCATCCAGCGCGCCACTCCTTATCGCACCGGCGATGGAACCACACATGTGGGCTGCAGCAGCGACGGTCGAAAACGTGACGATCCTGCGCCGTCGAGGCGCAATCGTCATGGAACCGGGCGAGGGTCGCCTCGCATCGGGTCAGATCGGTAGAGGCCGCCTGCCCGAACCGGAGGAGATCGTGGATGCGATCGCGCGGGAGTTCGAGCGAGAGCAGGATCTGATGGGACGGCACGTTGTCGTCACCGCCGGTGGCACCCGCGAGGCGATCGACCCGGTGCGTTTCATAGGGAATCGGTCCTCGGGCAAGATGGGAGTCGCCGTGGCCGAACAGGCGCGTCGACGCGGCGCGCGGGTGACGCTCATCCACGGCCCACTACAAGTTGCCCTACCCGCGGGAGTGGAGGCCGTCGCAGTGGAGTCGACGCGCGAGATGGAGGAGGCGATTCACTCCGCAGTCCGGACGGCGAGCGCTCTGGTGATGGCCGCGGCGCCGGCGGACTTCCGTCCGAGCGCGATCGCCGGTCAGAAGATCAAGCGGCGTGCGTCCGTCACCCTGGATCTGGTGCCGAACCCGGACATCCTGGCCCGCCTCGCCGACTGGCGGGGCATCAAGGTTGGCTTCGCCGCGGAGACGGATGATGTCATCGAGAACGCCCGCGCGAAGGTCACCGCCAAGAGGGTCGATCTCATCGTCGCCAACGACGTGAGCGAGGAGGGCAGTGGCTTCGGCACGGATACCAATCGGGTCACGTTCGTGTTTCCGGATGGGAGAGTCGAGTCGCGCCCGCTCCAGACCAAGAGCGCGGTCGCGGACGACATCCTCGACCTGATCGTCGGGTTGCTGGCCCTAAAGGAGGTGGTCCAACCCTCGAGCACGTAGTTCGTCGACCACACGGCGCACGTCCTGATGCCGATCGCGGCGGCAGATCAGCAATGCATCGGCCGTATCCACGACAACGAGATCGTCCACCCCGATGAGCGCGATCGTGCGACCTGTTCGCGAATCGACGAACGTACGATGGGTGTCGACCAGGACGCTGTTCGTCGGCACAGCGTTCGCTTCGGCATCCTGCGGCGACGCGCCAAATACGGCGTCCCAGTTGCCGATATCCAGCCAGCCCAGATCGGCCTGAACGACAACACGATCGGGCGCCTTTTCCAGGATGGCATAGTCGACGGAGATCCTGGGCAACGATGCGAACGCGCTCGTTGCGGCGGCCTCATCGATCCCAAGCAGGCTCTCCGTACGATCGAAGATCTCCACCGATCCCGGGACGTGTTCGGCGAAAAGCTCACGCAGATACGCGGCCGACCACGTAAAGACGCCCGCGTTCCAGAGGTAGCCGCCATCGCGGACGAACTCCGTGGCACGCGCGAGATCGGGCTTCTCGACGAAGCGATCAACCCGATAGGCGACGAGCCCTTCCGCCGCTCGCTCGGGCTCTCCGCGCTGGATGTACCCGAGGCCGGGATCGGGATGGGTAGGGGCGATGCCGATACAGACGATCGTGCGGCCGAGGGCAAGCGCGCTGGCCAGGCGCAGTGCCGAGTCGAACGTGGACACGTTGCGGATGAGATGGTCGGCGGGAAACGCGGTAAAGGTGGCCCCGGGGTCTATTCGGCTGAGTCGCGAGGCCGCCAGGCCGATGGCTCCAGCCGAGTCTCGCGGCACGGGTTCGACGAGTATGTTGCGGGGATCGAGTTCGGCCGCGATCGCACGCACGCCCTCAGCGTGGGTCCGCCCTGTCACGACCCAGATCCGATCGATCGGTACCGTTCTCGCGATGCGGTCGATCGTCTCGCGTAGGAGAGGTCGATCGATCAAGAGCGGCAGGAACTGCTTGGGCCGCGCCGCGCGTGTCAACGGCCACAGGCGCGTTCCGGAGCCACCGCACAGGATCACCGCGTGGTACATCTGTCGTGCTCCGCCGGAGGATGGGGAAATCTGGCCGCGCTCGGTGGGCGGCCCGTGGCTGACCGGATGGTAACCATATAATCCGCGTGCCGTGGACCGCTCCGGCGGCCGCGAGCCCTTTCGTGAGGAGCCACCATGGCTCATACTGCGGCGGATTTGGCCCGCCTCAAGGCAGCCGGGGCGCCAATTGCCATGGTCACCGCGTACGACTATCCGACCGCGGCGCTTGCCGAGGCTGCGGGCGTCGATGCCCTTCTGGTCGGCGATACCTTGGGAATGGTCGTTCTCGGTCATACCTCGACCGTGCCCGTCACCCTCGGGGCAATGCGCCACCACGTCGCCGCGGTAACGCGCGCCGCCCAGTCGACGCTCGTGGTTGCCGATATGCCGTTTCTTGCGTACCAGGTCAGCCACAAACAGGCCATGCGCGGCGCGGCTTCGCTGATTCAGCAGGGTGGCGCTGGCGCAGTCAAACTCGAGGGCGGCCGGACCGTGGCCGGAACGATTCGACGCATCGTAGACGCGGGTATCCCGGTGATGGGTCACGTCGGGCTCACGCCCCAATCGGTTCACGCTTTGGGCGGCTATCGGCTCCAGGCGAATTCGGGCGCGGCGGCGCAGCGGTTGCTCGACGACGTGGCGGCACTGGAGGAGGCAGGGGTCTTCGCGATCGTCCTGGAACTGGTGCCAGCGGCGCTGGCGGAGGCAGTGACCGGGCGGCTGACCGTTCCAACGATCGGGATCGGCGCGGGAGCTGGCTGCTCCGGCCAGATCCAGGTGCTCCACGATCTCCTCGGCTTCGTCGCATATCCCGGCCAGACCCACATTCCTCGCCACGCCGGTCGGTACGCCGACATCGCGACGACGATTCGCGAGGCGATCGGGCGGTACGCAACTGACGTGCGCTCGGGGGTGTTTCCCGCGCCCGGACACGCCTTCAACGGGTCCTCGGAACTGCGCGAGTTCGTCTCACAGCTCAGGCCAGAGGCGGTTCCCGCCTGAACCGACCATGACCGAGGTTGTAGCGACGGTCGCCGACCTGCGCGAGCGCCGAGCCGCGCTGCCTGGCCCCGTTGGAGTCGTGCCCACGATGGGTTTCCTCCACGCCGGTCACGCCAGCCTCATACGCCGGGCACGGTCCGAATGCGCCCGTGTGATCCTGACTCTCTTCGTGAATCCGGCTCAGTTTGGCCCATCGGAGGACCTTGCCCGATACCCGCGCGATTTCGCGGCCGACCTAAGCCTGAGTCGGGCCGAGGGCGTGGATCTCCTTTTTCACCCGCCCGTCGAGGAGGTCTACCCACCGGGATTCGACACATCTGTCTCGGTGGGTGGCGTGAGCGAGCGATGGGAGGGCGAGCATCGCCCTGGGCATTTCGCTGGAGTGGCCACGGTCGTCGCGAAACTGCTGATCGCGACCCGTGCCGACATCGCGTATTTGGGCGAGAAGGACTTTCAACAGCTTCAAGTTGTGCGGCGGCTGGCGCGCGATCTCGATCTCCCGACCGCCATCGTTGGGTGCGCGACGATCCGCGATCCGGACGGGCTCGCCCTCTCGTCGCGCAATGCCTATCTGGACGCGCCGGCTCGGCAGCGGGCGGTCGGAATCTCACGCGGGCTTCGCCGGGCTGCCGCGCTCTTTCGCGAGGGCGCACGCGATCCCGACACACTTCGCACCGCCGTTCTTGGTGAGATTGCCGAATGCTGTCTCATCCCGGATTACGTCGCGGTCGTGGATCCGGCCGACTTGACCCCGACGGCGACTCTGACGATGTCGACGCGAGTGTTGGTCGCCGCGCGCGTGGACCGTGTGCGACTCATCGATAACTGTGCGCTCGGGGACCCGCCTCCCTGAGGGACGGTTACCGGGCGCGCACAGCCAGGTGAATCGGCGTCCCGGAGAAGACCTCGCTGCCCGGCGGCGGCTGATGACTGAGGACGTGCCCCACCGGCACCGACGCGAGGATGTACGGCGGCACTTCGGACGGGCCTTGATAGTTCGTGTACGTCGCCGTCAGTTCGATCTGGGCGATTACCGCGCGGGCGTGCGCCTCCGACATACCCGAAAGAGGTGGCACGATCACTCGTCCATTCGGCATACGACCCACGAGACCGGGCAGCGGAGTCGGGGTCGCCGTGGGCACCGGTGATGGGGTGGGGGTCGCACCCAGCGTGCCAACGAGGGTGACGTTCCTCGCTGGTCGGTAGCGATTCGTGAACACATACTGGTCGACGATCTTGCCATCCTGGCTGACCGTTCGATAACCGGTGAGCGTGAACCCATCCTCCGCGTGCTCGACCTCCAGCTGGCGGCCGACCGGCATGGTCGGGTCATCCTGGAAGACCATCTTGGTGTCGGTCTTGACAGTGTCTCGCGCCGTCGGCGGCGCGGCCTCGACTTTCCACCTGGGATTGACGCCGTGTAGAACGAATCCGACGTTCGCGCCATCGAACCAGGAGGACAGACGTATCCAGTCGCCGGTCGTGTTTCTGAACTTCAGATCGACGCCGGGATCGTCCACTGTCGCGTCGTAGCCGAGCCGCCCCGATGGAGGAACGCCGTAGCGTGGGATCCAGTAGATATGGGAGTGCCTCTCGACGAACGGGAGCCCAGCCCAGAACGCCGCCTGGAAGACGGTGGTGGCAATCTGACAGATACCACCGGCGACCGACGGGATCGTCTCCGGGCGATCATCCTTCATCGTGATCCCGTAGCCCTTCTTGTATCCCGTCAGGAGCGTTGTCGAACCGACGGCGTTGTTGAAGCTGAACACCTCTCCCGGAGCGATCCGGGCGCCATCGAGCCGTTTCGCCGCCAGTTCGACATTGTGGGCGCGCTCGGGGATGGATCCGGCGTACGACGTCTGGGCGGCGCCCAGACGGTCCCTGAGGCGAAACTCGTCGTAGATCGCCACGTTCGCTGTGGGCGTGGGCAACGCAACAGTCACCGTGGCACCCGGGGCGGCGATTGTGGGGACCCGCGTGGCAGCGACGGGAAGGAGCGCCGGCGGTTTGGCGCGCTGAACGTCCGCCGTCGGCGTGGGCATCAGTTCGGCTCGCGGTGCCAGGGTAGCGATCGGCGCCGGGACCGACACGATCTCGGGCGGCACGTGTGGCTGTGCCGGCAGCGCTTCACCCGTGGACCCGCGCAGCCCGGGCACGACACCCTGGGTCACGCAGGCTCCCAGAACTCCCAAGATGGCCGCTCCCGCACCCGCGAGGAGGGATCGGCGACTGAAGATGCGGCCGCGCTGGCTGGTCGGAAGTGAGGTCACCGAATCTCCGAAAACGTGCGCTTGCGGGAAAAGGTTACCACAGCCGTGACGACCGGAACGGTAATCGGCACGGCCCGCCAATCACGTCCGAAACCTCCGAATCAGTTGTTCAAGCCAGGTAAGCGACTCGTCATCCCACCGTCGACCCAGACGATCTGACCGGTGATGTACTGTGCGCCGGCGCTCGCCAGGAACACCGCGAGCGGTCCAATGTCGCGGGGCAGGCCAACCCGGCCCGCGGGAATACGGGCGCCCCACTCATCCCGGTTGTATCCGCCGGGAAAGCCAAAGTACCTGTCGACTTCGATGGCCCCCGGGGCGATCGCGTTGACCTGGATGTCGTGTGGCGCGAGTTCGATCGCGCACGCCTTGGTATATAGATTGATGCCGCCCTTGCTCGCCTCGTAGTGGCTGTGGTTCGGCACCGCCGCAAAGCCGTGGACCGAACTGAGATTGATGATTCTGCCGCCGCGTCCGACGCGGATCATCTCCCGTGCGGCCCGCTGCGTACAGAAGAACATGCCACGAAGGTTAATGTTCAGGGTCTTATCCCAATCCTCAGGCGTCATCTCGAGGATCGAGTGGGGTTCGGTGATCCCCGAATTGTTGACTAGGACATCGACCCGACCGAACAGGGCCACGGTTGCATCGAACAGGTTCTGCACCGCGCCGTAAGAGCGCACATCGCAGCCGTGGACCAGGACCTGCGTCCCACGCGCCTGGAGTCGTCGCGCAAGCGCTTCCGCGCCCGTGCTATTGCTGTGGTAGCTGATGACCACCGCCGCGCCCGCCTCGGCATAGGCCTCGGCAATGCCGGCACCGATCCCGGTACCGCTCCCCGTGACCACGGCGACGCGACCCGCCAGCACTCCCGATTCGTTCGCCATATGCCGACCTCCTGGCTGTGTCCGCCCCTATTCTGGACCGACGCTAGGCCGCCTACGTATGGTATTCGGGCTATCGCCGCTCGGCTGCTGCACTTAATTGGCCGATACTGGGGCGGATCCTTCACGGCATCGCTTGCGATCGCCCTCGGCCTGTCAACCGTGGCGCCAATCCTTGCCTGGATGGGCCACGACGCTGCCGCGACCTCGGTCCGAGATCCCTTTCGGTTCGTGTGTCATCAAGATCCTCGCGCGTCGTGGTGGGTCTTTGGCTACCCGATGGCGATCTGCCAGCGCGATGTGGCGATCTACGGCTCGATGCTCGTGACTCTGCTGCTCCTCCAGTGGCGTCGCATTCTGCCCGCCGCGCCCTCCGCGATCGGCTACGCACTCCTGAGCCTGCCGATCCTCGTGGACGGAGGCACAGCGACTCTCGGCCTGCGCGAATCGACGCCATTGTTGCGCACTCTGACAGGCATGCTGTTCGGCGGCGCGACCGTGTGGTTTGTCTATCCTCTGATGAGCCTATCGCTCATTCCAACGGTGCGGACATGCGACCCTCCAGGATCGCGGCCGGACGGAGAGGGAGAACGCTGAGTCCGCGCACGGTTCCGCCAGAGCTCCTTTCCGAACTGATCGTGGAGAATGACCAGAGAATCATCCTGCTGGTGATCGACGGTCTCGGAGGTTTGCCCTCTCCCACAACGGGCCTAACTGAACTCGAGACCGCGCGCACGCCTCACCTCGACGCGCTGGCCGCGCGATCGACGTGCGGTCTCTCCGAACCGGTCGGCGCGGGCATCACACCGGGGAGTGGTCCTGGGCACCTTGCGCTGTTCGGGTACGACCCGATCGCCAGCCTTGTCGGCCGCGGGATCCTCTCCGCGTTGGGGATCGACTTCCCCCTCGAGGCGAGCGATGTCGCGGCGCGTATCAACTTCGCGACGCTCGACGATCGGGGTAACGTGAGCGATCGACGCGCCGGACGCATCTCTACAGAGGAGAATCGCCGCCTCGTCGACCGTTTGCGGTTGGTACAGGTGCCCGGCCTGGAGGTATTCCTGGAGACGGAGAGCGAGCACCGCGCGATGGCCGTCTTCCGGGCCGAGGGACTCTCCGATCATCTCGGCGATACGGATCCCCAGCAGACAGGCGTTCCGGCCCACCGCATCACCGCGATCGACGGCGGCGCAGAGGCGACCGCGCGTCTTCTGAATCACTGGGTCGCTGTGGTCCACGAGGCGCTCCGCGACGAGCGCCCGGCCAATGGACTTCTGCTTCGCGGTTTCGCACGAAGGCCAGCCCTCCCGACCTTTCAGGAGCGATACGGTCTGACTGCCGCCTCCATCGCGATCTATCCGATGTACCGCGGCATGAGCCGACTCGTCGGTATGAGCGTGCTCGATTCCGGCCCGACCCTGCCCGCGCAGATCGAGGTTGCACGCCGCTCGTGGAGCGAGTTCACGTACTTCTACATCCACGTCAAGGCGCCAGATGCCGCGGGTGAGGACGGGGATTTCGAGCGGCGCGTTCATCTGTTCGAGAGCATCGACAGCACGATACCGGCCCTACTCGATCTCGGAGCCGACTGCCTCATGATCACGGGCGATCATTCGACGCCGGCCGTGCTGCGCCAGCACTCGTGGCACCCGGTGCCGTTCCTTTTGCACGCCCGCCACGCGTTCGCCGATCGGTGTCAGGCGTTCGGCGAACGGGCGTGCACCGAGGGGAGCCTTGGAACCTTTCCGGCACAAGCGGCCATGCAGCTCGCCCTCGCGGCGACCGGCAAACTCGCCAAGTACGGCGCCTGACTCGGCTGGAGCGCCGACGATCCAGGGATCCCGACGCTCAGTTCGGAAACACCCACGGATCGGTCGCTCGCTCGTAGGCGTGGAGATCGGACGGTGCGAAATAGAGATCGACTTCGAACGCGGCCGTCTCCGGCGCATCGCTCGCGTGAATGATGTTGCGTCCGACCGTCAGCGCATAGTCACCACGGATGGTCCCCGGAGCCGCCTCGTTGGAGCGCGTCGCCCCGACCATGCGCCGAACGACCTGGATCGCGTCCGGCCCCTCAATCGCGGCGACAGCAACCGGTCCAGAGGTGATGTACGCGACGAGGCCATGGTAGAACGGCTTTCCCTGGTGAACCGCGTAGTGACGCGCCGCCAGATCACGGTCGATGCGGATGAGACGCAGGGCGGCGACGCGCAGTCCGCGAGTCTCGAAGCGGCGCAGAACCTCGCCGACGAGGCCGCGCTGGACCCCATCGGGCTTGACGATGATGAGGGTTCGTTCCAATTGCGGCAACTCCCGCTAACGATCGTGGGATCCGTGGAGGATCGCCGTCAGCGAGTGTAGTCGGGTGCCCGGGGCACCTGGATGCGCCGCTATCGTTCGCCTGTGGATGCGAAGGTGGCCCTCCTGGCGTGGTACGACCGGGAAGCGCGCGACCTCCCCTGGCGCCGCACCCGCGACCCGTACGCCATCGTTGTGGCCGAGTTCATGCTGCAGCAGACTACGGTGCGACGCGTCACGGAGAAGTGGCGGCCCTTCCTGGATCGATTTCCTACCTGGTCGGCCCTGGCCAAGGCAGCGCCCGGTGCGGCGATCGATGCCTGGCGCGGTCTCGGCTACAACCGGCGCGCGCTGCGCCTGCGCGAACTCGCCCTGGAGGTGATGGATCGCGGGGGAACGCTTCCGCAGGAACCAGACGCCCTGCGTCGCCTGCCGGGTGTAGGAACCTATACCGTCAGTGCGATCCGCGCCTTCGTTCTGGGCCACGATGTCGCGACGATCGACGTCAATCTTCGCCGCGTCCTGGGACGGTGGCTCTTCGGCCGGGAGGGAGTCCGCGACCGCGAAGTCGCCGCGGCGGCGCAGGCGATCCTTCCGCCTGGGCAGGCGAAAGAGTGGAACCAGGCACTGATGGACATCGGCGCGACCATCTGCGGCGTGCGGGCTCCTCGCTGCCTCCTCTGCCCGATCCACCCGGAGTGTCGCTGGGCAGCGAGTGAGAAGATCCACCGGGACGACAGAAGTGCCGGCCGACGCCAGGGACGTTTCGCGGGCTCCTCTCGACAGGTTCGCGGCCGGATCGTCGACCTCCTGCGGGATCACTTTCCAGAACCACTCAGTCGGGCAGCCGCGATCGAGCGAGTCAAGGACGCCCTGGTGGTCGACTCGGCGTCGGTCGAGGCGGCACTCCTCTCGCTGGTGCGCGACGGCCTGGTCGAGGACCGAGTCGGACCAGACACGGATCTCCTCGTGCTGCCAGCCGCGCGATCGCCAGAGCGGAAGGCCCAACTCGGGTTCAGGGGACGATGACGATCCGTCCCGCGCTCAGGCCCTTCGTCACTTCGGTCACGGTCTCGGTCACGAGCCCTGTCTGTATATCGACGTCGCGCCGCCGACCGTCCACGAGCGTCTGCACGTAACGGCGCGAACCGAATCGCCGAACTGCGGAGTTCGGAACGAGGATGACATCGTCCTTCTGCTGTGTTACGACCGTCACCTGCGCGAGTTGGCCGACCTGCGCCCCCGCGCCCGGCGGCTCAAAACTGACGCGTATCGCCCGTGGGTTCGTCGTCGACTGCGGCCCGACCGGGGCGGAACCGGTGGTCGGCAGTCGAACCACCTTGCCGCGGATTTCGGTGGTCCCGAACGCGTCGGTCATCACAATGGCTTGCTGCCCGGTGCTCACGCGCGCGAGCGTCGTGCCGTCGAACTCCACGGAGACCTCGAGGATCGTGGGATTGGAGATGATCGCGATCGGGTTGAAGGCCTGGAACTGCTCGCCCTGCTTGCCTGTGATGAACGTGATTACCCCGTCGTACGGCGCACGAATACGTTTGGCCTCGAGTTCCTCCTCAAGGCCGCGCAGGCGCACGCGCGCCGCCTCGAGACGTTTCGCCGCCATCTGCACGTCGAAACTCGCCGTATCGACCCGGGCGTTCGCCGCGGCTGCCTCATACGCCGCCTGCTGATCGGCAAGCGCGGCCTCGGCCCGCGCAACGCCTAGCCGTGCGACCGCCACATCCTCGTTCCGGGCCCCGGCACGGACCTGTTCGAGTCGCGCTTCCGCGGCGCGGTAGGCTTGGAGCGCGGCCTCGGCGGATCGTTCGGCCAGGGTCAGATCCTCGGCAGAGGTACGACGGGAGATGCGGAGCGCGGCCTGCGCCGCGTCGTTGTCGGTCGTCGCCTGTGCGAGCGCGAGCGCGACCGCAGATGCGCCCACGCCCGGGCGCCATGCCACCGCATCGTAGTCTGCCTGTGCCCGCGCGAGTGCGGCCAGCGCGCGCGCGGCGCCTGACTCGGCGGAGATGGTCGCCTCACGCGGCGCGTTCTCGCGTAGGTTCGCGAGATGGGCCGAGGCGCGGTGATAGGTGGAAAGAGCACCGGCGCGCGAGGCGAGCGCCGCATCAAGCTGCTCCGCCGTCGGTCCTTCCTCGAGGCGCGCCAGTTCGACGCGCGCTCGGGTGAGAGCGTTCTGGGCCCCGACGAGCGAGGCACTCGCCGCGGTCAGATCCGACCTCGCCGACGCCGAGTTCGCCACGGTCCGGGCATGCTCGATCTGCGCGATGTCGATCTCGATGCGCGCGCGCTCGATTCGGGGGCCGAGATCCCCCGCGTCCATCTGGGCGAGTAGATCACCTTTCTTCACACTATCAAGGATCGCCACGTTGACCGAGCCGATACGCCCTGCCTCCTTGAAGTACAGCGGTGTCTCCGTCTGAGCGGCGATGCGGCCGAGTCCCTTGATCGTGTCAAAGATGCTGCCGCGCTCGACGACGTAGGTCTGCTTCCCGGCGTCGTCGGCCTGAGGAACTGGCGTCGGCGTAGCCGGCTCCGAGGTGCCGACGACCGCCCCACACCCCACCGTGGCGAGCGCGACCATCAAGGCGAAGGAGAGAAAAGCGCGCCGGCTCACGATCATCGATTCTAGAGAGGATGTCGCCGGCCGGCACTCAGCTAACGTGTGCGTGGTGGATCTGACCGCGGCACTGGAGGGTGCCGATCCCGCGCTGCCGCCACGGGCAGAGTGGATCCGTCGGCCCAGCCGGCCATTCGCTCGCCTGTGCCTGCTGCCGGGATCCTTCAACCCGCCCACCCTAGCGCATGTGGGGCTGGCCCGCTCCGGCAGGGCGGCCGGACTCGACGCGGTCGCGTACGTCCTGTCCGCGCGGACGGTGGACAAAGAGGTGGTGACGGGCATCCCGCTACTCGATCGTCTCGATCTTCTCCTGCGGCTCGCCGCAGATTCCGACGATGGAGTGCTCCTTCTGAATCGAGGCCTCTACGTCGATATCGCTCGGGCAGTAACTGAGGTAACCTCGGCGAGCCTCACGTTTCTGGTGGGATTCGACAAGATCGTGCAGATCCTCGACCCGCGCTACTACGACGATCGCGATGCGGCATTGAGGGACCTGTTCGGTCTCGCACGGATCCTTGTCGCTCCGCGCGCCGACACATCCTTCGCCGACATCGATGACCTGATGGCGCAGCCGGCGAACGTGCGCTACCGGGAGTTCGTCGGGCCGCTCGATCTCGAGCCAGGCCTGCGCGCCATGTCCTCCACCCGCGTCCGCCGAGGCGCGGCGGAAGACACTCCGGCAATCGTGCGCGACTACTTGCGCACCAACCCGATCTTCGCTCAGGGATAGCGCGGGTGGCGGACTGCGCCCCGGCGGTCGAATTCACCCTGGAGAATCTGGAGAGCCTCCAACGACGGCCGGATGTCTCCAACGCCCAGCGGGCACGCCCGCTCACCGCGCGCCGCATGGAGGAAGTCGCGGTCCTGCTCCACAATCGGGTCGGAGACCGAACCCGATCGAGCGCGCGGCACGAGGATGCCGGACGCATCGCGCAGGTCGCCATCGACATACTGGATCGATCGTTCCTCGCCAACCACGAGGTAGTCGTGCACGGCGATGTGCGTGTTGTACGACATCGCGATGGTGACAACCTGGTCCCGCACCGTCCGCAGGAGGATGCCGTAATCGAGTGGAATGCCCAGGGGTTCGTCGCGCTGGGCGATCAACGCCCGCACGGTCTCGACGGACTGCCCCAGGAGCCAGAGCGCGGTGTCGACGGCGTGGCCACCGTGATGCCAGATGAGGTCATCGGTCCACGTGCGGCGGCGCCCCAACCAGTTCACGTTCTCGCGGCGCAGGAAACCGTATCGGGCGATCAGGGCGTGCGGATGGATCTCCCCATCCGCGATGAGACGACGCGCCTCGACCAGCGCTGGGTAGTAGCGCTGCGTGTGGCAAACCATCAGCGTCAGCCCACGCGCGGCCGCGAGCGCCGCCAGCGCATCGGCTTCGGCCAGGGACAGGGCGACCGGTATCTCACAGAGGACGTGCTTGCCGGCGAGAAGCGCGCGTCGGCTCTGCGCTGCGTGGACACTGCTGGGCGAGCAGACGATCGCGGCGTCGATTTCCGCGGATTCGCATGCGCGCTCGAACTCGGCCGTCGCCCGGTCGATCCCATGGTCGCGTGCAAATTGCTCTGCACCGGCCTGCTGTCGTCCCACCACGACCACGACTCGAGGAGCGAGCACCACGTCGCTCTCGGCGATCCGCCGGATGGCCCGCGCGTGGGCGGCGGCGATGGAACCACTGCCGATGAGCGCGATACGCACGCGGGCGCATTTTAGGAACGGGCCGCGAGCAAGTCTCGTTCATTACCCTTGGCCGACTATCACGCCGCCCACGGGGAGACAGGTGTTCGAGGACGTCTATCACATCGGCTATCAGACGCGCGATCGGCATGCCGCGATCGCTTTCTATCGATCCGCATTCGGAGCTGAACTCAAACTGGAGACGCGGAACCCCGACGGAGCACACCTCGTCTTCCTCCGGATCGGCGGCACCGAGATCGAGTTGATCGAACCAGCGGATGTCGCCCCGCTTCGGGCGGGCCCCCTGCTCGTACTCGATCACATCGGCTACGTCGTTTCCGACCTCGACGCCAGCCTGGCCGAACTGGAACGAAAGGGTATGCGGCGTCTCTCGCCCGAGCCGCGCCGCAACGCGGAGGGCGCTCGCCTCATCTACATGGATCCCGCAACCAGCGAGGGCCTCCGCTTCCATCTGACCGAGCGGCCAGGCGCCGTGTGAACCCGTGAAGACGACACCCTCCTCGTCCCCGCTCGCCGCGATCGTTCTGTTTCCGAGCCGGCAGTTGCGGCGGCTCTATGACTGGACTGCCCACTGGGCTCACACACGGTACGCGACGCCTTCGCTGTTCGTCCTCGCTTTCGCCGAGAGTTCGTTCTTCCCCGTTCCGCCGGATGTACTTCTCATCGCGATGACGGTCGTCAATCGATGGCGATGGTGGATGTTCGCCTCGCTCTGCATGGTTGGCTCGGTCGCCGGCGGGCTGTTCGGCTACTTCATCGGAGTCGCGCTGTACGACACGGTCGGCCGACAGATCGTGGCCTTCTACCACCTTGAGGCGTTCTTCGACGTGGTCCAGTCGAGCTACGGTGCGAACGCCTTTCTGGCGGTACTCACTGCCGCGTTTACACCGATCCCGTACAAGGTCTTCACCATAGCGGGTGGAGTCTTTCAGGTCTCGGTGTTCGAATTCGTGGCCGGATCGATCATCGGACGTGGCGGCCGGTTCTTCATGGTCGCGGCGCTACTCAGATTGTTCGGCACGCACATATCGCGTGCCATCGAGAAGTACTTTGACATCCTATCGCTCGCCTTTATGGTGCTCTTGATTGGCGGGTTCGTGGTCCTGCGGATGCTTCGATAGCGCGCAGGCGATCGAGGCGCGCGATCGAACCCATTGCGGGTCGGTGGAGGCGAGGGGATTCGAACCCCTGACCCCTGCGATGCGAACGCAGTGCTCTCCCACTGAGCTACGCCCCCCGGGGACACGCCAGTATAGCAATCGGCTCCGGCACATCCTTCGATGGTTCGGAGCCGATCCGTGAAATCTGGTTGTGGCTCTCCGGAAATCAGCCGCCGGCGGCGGCTCCCGCGCTGGAATCCGTGGGCAAGCCCTCGGGACGTGGCGTTGAGGCGGCCACCTTGCGTTGCGGCTTCGGCTTCGGTGGGATACGGGGAATGTCGTCTGGCGGAGGCGGAAGGACGCCAAAGTCCAACGCTCTGGGCGGCGCATCGAGGGCCGGCACCCGGAAAATGCGGACGCCCTCGCGCGATCGCCGTCGCACCTCGCTGATGATGGTGTCGACTTCTTCGGCATCGAGTTCGAGGCGCTCCAGCAGCGTTTCCGCGACCGCGACGCACTCGTCCCAGTGCTCCAAGAGTAGATCTTTGACTGCCCGATATTGTTCGCGGAGGAGCTTGTCGATCTCGCGCTTGATCGGCGGATCGGGCACCACCTGGCCGAACGCCAGGCCGGAGTAGAACGTGCCATTCATCCCCCAGACGCCGAGGTACAGCCCAGCGAGATAGGTGGCACTTCGGAAGTCGGACGTGACGCCATTGGTGGCCGAATCGCAGAAGAGTTCCTCGGCGGCACGGCTCGCCAGCGAGATCTGAATGTCGTTGAGAAAATACTGTCGGTCGTGCACGAGCCGCTCGTGCGTCGGCCGACCGGAGCTCAGACCCAAGGCCTGACCGTGGCGGATGATCGTCACCTTCGCGAAAGGCTCGTCGTTCAGTGCGCCGAGGTAGTACTGCGCGATCGCGTGACCGACTTCGTGGTACGCCAGCATGCGCCGTTCTTCGACGGTCTGGCTCTTGATTGGTTGGCGCAGGCCCCACTCGTGGACTTCGCGCGCACGGGTGATGTCGAGATAGCGTACCTTGTCGCGGCCATTGAAGTGGGCGTTGACGACGGCCTCGTTGATGATGTGCTTGATCGCCACGGGGGAGTAGCCGATCGTGTCGTTGGAGAAGCGATCGAGATCCATCCCCTCGTGAGTGACCTTGCTGAGGTAGTACTCGATGATCTCCTTGCGGCCATCGAAATCCGGGTAGTCGACGACGATCTTCCGGTCGAACCGGCCCGGGCGCAGCAGCGCGGGATCGAGAACTTCGGCGATGTTGGTCGCGCCCATGGTCAGGACGGCCGGGATCACCGCCTTGCTGGTCTTGAGCCCGAGCTTGCGCAGGAGTTTCGCCTTGAAACTGTCGTCTCGCGGGAGCGGATCCATCTGGTTGAGCAGTTCGTTGAGCGCGCCGCCGCCCCCGCCGAAGAAGCCTCCCATCGAACCCATTCCCATGCCGCCGCCCATGCCACTGCGTGACTTCCCGATGGCATCGATCTCGTCCAGGAACAGGATGCAGGCGCCGTACTTCCGCGCCAGCTTGCGGGCCTTGTTGTACAGGCCCCAGACCCGCAGCACGTCCATACCCCAGAACATGCCCTGGATGGACGGTGCGGACAGATAGCCGAAGGGAACGCCAGCCTCGGTGGAGATGCACTGCGCGAGATAGGACTTCCCGGTACCCGGGGGGCCGATCAGGAGCACGCCGCGGGTGACCTCGCCACCCATCTCGCGGAACTCTTTCACACCACGCAGCAGCGTCACCACTCTGCGCGCCACGTCGAGGACCTCGGGGTTGCCCTTGTAGTCCTTGAATCCGACGCCCGTCTCCCCCGGCATGATCCAGTACATTCGCGGGCGCCCCAGGAACCAGAACAGGGCGACGAACTGGACGATCATGAAGATGATCGCGAAGAAGAGCTGGAACAGCAGCAAGAGGCCGTAGAGCACGTACTGC
>Ga0194132_10000917_pt1 | contig 60336 bp, 59 predicted proteins | sample TA2KigOf80mmetaG_FD_148612 | JGI IMG/M metagenome (GOLD analysis project Ga0194132, IMG submission 148612) | Freshwater microbial communities from Lake Tanganyika, Tanzania - TA2015054 Kigoma Offshore 80m | ecosystem: Environmental > Aquatic > Freshwater > Lake | place: Tanzania: Lake... | reverse complement strand
GCTTTTGGTTGATTTCCCCTTTGCCTCACTTACACTGGTTCAGCCATCTCGTTGGGGAGTCGCCAAGTGGTAAGGCAACCGCCTCTGGAGCGGTCATACGGGGGTTCGAATCCCTCCTCCCCAGCCACATATAAACGTGTAAATAGACCCACGTTCCTATCCAAGTGGAACACCGAGGAGACCCACGTGCTTTTGCTCGATTCTCTTTCATGTCGTCATTCCACTTTCTCGGGTTGTAGTCAGCTGGCTTCAGTGAACCGATCGGAACTTCGGTGATTTCGATAGGCACTTTTGAAACACGTTCACGTTTCATGGGAGGTTGGGGAAGCAAATAACCAACTACTCAATTACGTGACACGCGGTGCACCACAATGTCGTAGAGATTCTAGTCCCCATGCGCTCAAAATCAATCATTGAATGTGCATTTTATGGCTCTGTGTAGCGATAAACTGCTATACTCTATAGTAGAGTATAACCATGGATTTTTAGCATCAGAGAACTGAAAATCAGACATTTTGTGTATTTTTTTCATCTTGAAAATCTTCTGTTGAAATCTTCTGTAGACCAAATTGGTAATTGTATTTCCTGTCATATATAGAAGCATTTCTCTTATCTATATCTTTGATTGTTCTAAATTCATGTGAAGGACTTTGCAGACAAAGATAATACTCGATGGGAAAGCAACAACGCGAGAGCCCATTAGTATTATAATAACGCAAATTAAAGATGCGAAGAAGTATTTCTTTTACCTTAACAACCTATGGCGTCTGATGCGATTCTCCTTGAGGCTTGACCCCTTCAAATTCCTCCGGATTCTCAGCCCAAAGAAGATCGATAATTTCTTGCCTGTAAGCTCCATTAGCATAATTGGAAAAAAATCTGGGTTCTGAAAATCTACACTGTCGTCCTAAAGTTGCGATAGCCTCATCCATCGCCTTTTCGAAAATACCACCTGTTCTATTTGTTCGCATGTTTGGATTTTGGTAGACCCCGACAGCATCGATTTTATTTTCTTTCGCAAAGCTGACAAGTTGATTGGTGATTTCCTGGAACATTTCTGATTCATTCACACTAAAGAGATACGTGCTTGAAGGATTCATGGATGCCGTCAATATTTTCTTGCCGCCTATTTCTTCAACGTACATCAAGACACATCCCTGACACACCTTGGTATCGGCATCTCGGAGTACAAGCTGCAGATAATTTTGGCGATCCCACATACTTTCTTCTCCATGTTCAGAGGGATTATCTGCATTGACACAAACGCCGGCAACACCGCGTGCATGTGCCGATGTGTGATTCTTCGTTATATATGCCTCAACACGTCTTTGTCTTTTGTCTTTTGTGCTTGTGCCCGAATCCACGGCTTCGTATTTGCCAAGCTCATCATCAACATTCTTCAAAGGACTCTCGATCACTTGCTTCGTATCCTCCGACAGAAGTGCGAGGAATTTGGTTTCGTCATAGGATTCCTTCGATGCACTGCTGCCCATTTGTTCTCCCTTAAGATCAACATCTTCCAGGTGCTTGGGAAGTATGGCATCTGGTCCTTGCAGCACTCTTAAAGCTGCAAGTGTATCCTTTCTTTGTTTTTGGAGTAAGCCTTCCAGGGCAGGGTTACGCGTCGCTCCCGCGTCAGAATCTTCGTATTCGCGAATAAGTGCTCGCGCTTCACCATCTGAACACGAAGTTCCCCGCTCCTTTTGCATAACTTTCTTCCATTGCTTGAAAAAATCTACTGATAATCCGAGCTTATCCATTCGCAAACGCGATTTTTGTTCTTGCTTGAGTGCTTTCTCTTTTTGAAAAGCAATTGTTTCAAATGTCTTTGGCAGCAGTGCCCGCACTTCAGGATTTTCCAAAGCTTTTTCATAGATGACGCGAGTAGCATCCTTCATTCGATCTCCATAAAACTCGTGCAGCTCTAAAAGGTATTGATACCGCTTGTTTTTCGCCTTCTCGATGTTTCCACGTGTTCCTTGCATGTACTGCTCCACATGTGGAGCATGCGCAAGGTGGTAGGCAACGAGAAGATCGCACATATCACTCGATTGCATTTCCCCAGTCATTGTCCGAAGAAAGAGCCCGAAGAGCTGCTCTTCCTCTGTTTTGCAACAATCCTCTAGTGAAACTTTTTGAGTGCAATCCGCAAGCCGCTCCTCAAGAGCCTGTTTTGCCTTTTGTGTATCATTTCCAAGTTGTTCAGAATACCCGGCTTTTCTGAGGGGACTTTCTGCCCTTGTAAGCGCTGCAGCATCTTCGGATTGCCCATTCCGCATTTGCATATCCGACCCAGGTTTCACCGTAAAGCTGTAATTCTCTCGCACGCTGTAGCGAGCAAGATCTTTACTGCGATCTTTGCAAGACTCACTGGATTCAAAACTGTAGTTATCAATATGCGGCGGGAATGTTGCCGTGACAATTTCTTGATAAAAAGGCTCATCGAGCATCGAAGAATCTTGTTTTTTACTCGAAATCATCGCATCCCTTCTTCCGCGAACTTCTGCGGCAAATCCTCGTGCAGAAGTGACTCCTTTATCTTTTCGCACCCGAACAAATTCCTCATAAATTTTTGTCGAATTGATGCCTATATCTTTTCGGTATGTATTCAGGTAATATTTGGCATCCAATTGCATTAAAAGGTTATCGGGCATCGAATGAATATTTTCTACCAAAGGAGAAATTGAGAGTATGCCGCTATCCAGTTCAGTATGGATTTTCCGAGAGAGATCGCTCTCGCGAATCTTCATGGACTTTGCAAAATCCAGCATTGCTCCAATCTGACCTTTTCCATATAAGTGCACCGCACCTTCAAGTGCAGCATTTCTTGTAGCTTCCGAGGCAAATTCAGCATCAAGCGCAAAAAAATCACGCTTTTTATCCGCAGTATCAAAAAGACCGAATCGGAGATCTGATTGCATTTGCTCTGTAGCTGCAGCACGGTATTCCGGCTCCTGAAGAAATTGATCAATATCATATTTATCCTCACATGCATCTCGTAGCTGCTTTATCCCAGCAAGGTCAGAACGCTCAACCAAGCGCATCAAGCCTCTCCGTAAGGGTTCAATAAATTCTGCATCCGGAATACGATGCCGCTCCTTTAAGAAAAAGATCGATCTCATGCCCATGTATGCTTTACCTCCGCCCCTACCTGTGAATTCAATCTGTTCCTCACCAATAATTGAAGTGACAATCTCGGGCATTGCAGCTTGAATATCCGGCCGGTCAGCAATCTGCAATTTGTCAAAAAAATTCAGCCATTTTGTTAACGAAACCACATCTTTTGTGCGTAAGATTTCCAAATACTGTTTTACACCGAAGTCCCGGCATTGCTGTCTGCTGTTTTCTGGAAAGACCAATGAACAAATGGTAAGAAGTTTATCAGATTTTTCTTTTCCAATATGTTCATCTAGATACGAGAGGACATTCCCCTCAATTTGCTCCCTCGTTGCAAATCCTTTTTCGACAAGAGTTTCGATGTATGACCGTGCAAGCTCTGGGTTAATTTCAAGCGTGTGCCGGACACCTGCAAAAGTTTCTTGCATGACGTCACTCTTCGGAATGTTGAATTCTGACTGCAATTTCAAAGCATGCTCGACACTTTGCGAACGACGGGCTCCAAACTTGAGACAGATAGAAATTGCAAGTATTGCGCCTTCATGCAATTCTTGATCGGATAAGTGGATTAATCCTGCCCTCTCAAGTTCACGATATGCATCAATGCTATGAATGAGCCCGTTACGAGATTCCATAATCTGCTTGCTTGAGACATTGAACGCACGGACAAAACGCACTGCATGCTGAGGTTTTGCTACACAAAATTGATGAAAATGCTCCTCAGCTGTCTGCTGCGTCTTGTCTGAAACCTTAATACCAAAGTGTTCCTGTAATTCGATGGATACGATGGCATTTCCAACATCAAAGTTTCCCATTTCTCCGGTATTCGATGAGAGACGGCGATCAATACAATCGGAAAGACTTTTCTTCCAATCTTCATGTAACCAATCTTCGCCTTCTGGGAACTTTTGCAGAAGCTCAAACAATTCTATGAGCTCTTTGGAATTTTTCGCACGCTGCTCCAAAAGATAGACATACTCAAGATGTTCCCTGAGGACATAAGGATCCTTAACCGGATTCGATCGAAGCTCAATGATCGGATCTCCTGATTCGTATAGAGTCCGTACTTTATTTCCACGTTCTTCTCGTTCCTTTTCAAATTCGTAATTTTTGTCTGAGAAAGGATCATCGCTTATTGCCCTGATTCTGCTTTCAGGTTTGAGCACAATCCCTCCTGGCTTGTCTACTCCACCACTATCTGATCCTTCTGTAGGTCCTAAATACTGATCTGAAAATGGATCGGTTTCTGCCAATGTTCGTGCTTTTTGTTCTGCTTTTTCCGAATCTTTCCTTGCCATTTCTGTCTTGGTCGTAGCCTTCACAATTTCTATTGTTCCATGAGCAATTTTCAGCGATCCGACGGAAATGTATGAATGCAAAAGCTCATCACCAAAGTGCTCGATGAATTCATCGATATTGCCGTTGTAGGCAAGATTTTGCGCAGCACCCACAACCATCATGCACGCAGCTTCGATGTGTCCTTTAGCAATGAGCTGCTTCGCTGTTTCCTGTACTGCCTTATTGCTGATCCCTGCAACGTATCTCCCGAGAAGCACGTCTTCAGTCACCATTTGACCGTTCTGCAGAATCTTTTTTGTAAAGAGGCGTTCAGAAGCTTTTCCTGACCCATGGAAAGCGCCAAGCGTTGCTGTCGACCAGAGGATGCGGCTCCCCCAGTCCGGCATCTTGCCTATCCACTCACCTTGAAGCCCAAGATGGGCAATCTCAAAGGCTGTACCCTCCACAAGAAGACCGGATGCAGCAAACATTCCTTTCTTCGCAAGATTTTTCCCGGTCCACTCTGCAATGCCTTCGGCACCGACCATCACGAGTTCTTTTGCAGTGATCTCTGCACCAGCCTTGATCATTTCACGGGCCAGTACTCTTCCGGCAAGTGCCCTGCCCCCCATCGTGAGTCCTGCGCGTGCCAGACTCGCCGCACCACCGCTTGCCATAATCAACGGCGCATTAATCGCTACTTCCTCGTAGACCGTGTCCCATGTCGTGTCTTTGAGATTCGACCACTCACCATTCGGATCTTCCATGTCATTGTACTGTGCATAGATATTCTTCTTCGCTCCACGGAGCTTTGCAGGATCGACTCTCTTCATTGCCTCCTGATCAAGGAGCAAGTTTCTCCGCTCCTTAAAGAGCGTATTGGCATAGGAAACAATTTGCTCATCGGTCATTGGTTTTGCACCCTTCGCAATCATTTCTTTGGAAGGTCGCCTCCAGCCCTCTTGGTATTTTATCACAAGCGCATCCGTATCTTTGCGTGCTTTATGCAAAAGATAATCTGTAGTCGGGAAGTCGATATTCACCTGGCGTGCCTCGAGTTTCAATAAATCAGTTGCTAGCGATGATGCTTCCTCGTAGTTCTTCATTCCTCGTAGAACAGAAAAGACTACATTGTATTGCGAAAGAACGTCTTCCGGATTTTTTGGATCGGAAAGATTCAATGCATACTTACGAGTGACTCGCCCTATAAGAGGGAACTCCGAAGCAATCTGCTGAAAAGTTTTCTCACCTTTCATCAACTCAACCGCAATCATCGAATAATCTTTTTCCAGGAACTGTGTGATCTCCGCTCGTTGCTTCGTTTGCATATCTTTAATGGGTGTGCTCATGCCCAGTTTTTCCCGAAGCGAAGTGCCTGTAGCTGCTGCTCGCCCAAGAAATGTCTTTGGCTCTTCTGTCTGCCGGAGAGCTTCCTCACAGATTCTCCGGATCATATCGAGTTGGAACATACGCATCTGAATCGTTTTGGATGTGCGCTCTACGACACCCAGAGATTCTAGAATTCGTTTCTTTTGCTCGATGGAAAGCGACCGCAGAACCTTCTGTTCATCGGTTTCCTTCGGGAGTTTTGCAAACCCTGTCGGGCGTTCTTTTGCCGCAGCAACCGGCGCCGTTTTGATGTCCTTATTTCGAGCGGCAATAACTTCTGCAATGAAGCCGTCCGTTGTTTTTTCAAATTCAGCGGCCTTTGTAGTAACGGCATCGGCATTAATCGATTGCAGCAGCGCAAGAAGATTCTCCTCAATGCCCATACAAGTACTTTCAAATGCTTCCGCCTCGCTTGTTCTGCCTTCAGCTTGCAATTTCACTCCAAGTTGTCGCAAACGAGCGAGCTTCCTTTGAAGATCTTCCGTTCTTTCCAAATACAACTTTCCCATCTTTTCCGCGTTCTCTCCGACATCGATCCGGTTATCGGCTTTGCCATCGAGAAGATCCAGACGCTTCTTCTCTGCATCGATATCAGCATGAACATTCTTGGCCTTTTCTGGCGCTTTGTCCGTCATGCACTTTGAGAAAGGTTACGTTCAGCGTCTCGACGATCTTTGCTCTCTATCGCTTCCTCTTCGCATGCTCTGATACTTTTGGTAGCCGATTGAAAGAACGCATTGAGTGCATCAAGAGCAGGTTGATTACCTTGCATTAATGCGGAAACAGCAATCGTGGAAACAAGCGACGTGAGCATCGAAGTTTCTGCATTTTTCATCGCACGAACAAGTTGATCACTCTCATCCTCGGAGAGTTCCTCGATAAGCAACTGGAGCTTTGTTCTATGGGCATCATCCAGAAGCAAAGATTGCTCAATACATGCGAGAAAGTATTGTTTTGTTTTTGAAAAAGCCATCTAACCATTTTACATCATTTTGGTATTTAAGTCGATAGTAACTGGTCGGCTTCGGTTGGCCTGCTGTCAGACTTGATCATAAAACCATAGCCTCTTAGTACTGTTCGGTTTGTTCGGATTAGCCCCCCAGTCCCACGTGCCTTTCTTTGAGTTCCCAGCACCCTCCTACAACCCCTGAAAAATCGCTATGGTGTTGCTGAAGATGCCCAGCCAACCATGACATTGTCTGACATTCTCTCCGGCGGTGATTCCTTCTTCCTCACCCGTCTCCTCCTCCAGCGCGGTCTGGCGCTCGTGTACTTGATCGGCTTTCTCGTCGCGCTCCAGCAGTTTATCCCGCTGCTCGGTGAGAAGGGACTGACCCCCGTACCGCCCTTTCTCCAGAGGGCGCGCTTCATGGATTCGCCGAGTCTATTTTTCTTTCATTACTCTGATGTCTTTGCGCGAATCATCTTCCTCTGCGGGACGGGACTTTCATTATTCGCCCTGACAGGTTTCTCCGAAAGATTTGGCATCGGCGTTTCTGTCGCGACGTGGGCACTCCTGTGGCTCTTCTATCTCTCCATCGTCAACGTCGGACAGACGTGGTATTCCTTCGGTTGGGAGACGATGCTCTGCGAAGCGGGCTTTCTCGCGATATTCCTCGGTTCACGCGACGTCCCCCCGCCGGTCATCGTCATCTGGTGTTTCCGGTGGATGTTTTTCCGGACGGTGCTCGGGGCGGGACTCATCAAGATGCGTGGCGATTCCTGCTGGCGCGATCTCACGTGTCTTCACTATCACTATCAAACCCAGCCTATTCCCAGTCCCTTGAGCTGGTTCTTCCACTGGTCGCCGGAGTGGACCAAGAAGACTGGTGTTTTCCTCACGCACGTCATCCAGCTCGGGACGCCATGGGGCTATCTGGTTCCTCTTCCCATTGTCTCGGGCATCGCGGGAGGTCTTAGCATTCTCCATCAAGTCCTGATCGCCCTGAGCGGCAACCTTTCCTTCCTTAATCTGCTGACAATCGTCATCGGGCTTTCCACACTGGGAGACCGAATTCTCAATCAGCCCTTCCAGATGCCAATTCCTACGCTGCACGCCCTTCCCGCATTCACCATCGCCACGTACCTGTTGGGAGGTCTTGTCCTCATTCTCAGTGTCTCCCCAATCCGGAATATGATCTCCTCCAATCAGGCGATGAACACGAGCTTCGAACCGCTTCATCTGGTCAATAGTTACGGTGCCTTCGGATCCATCACGCGTGAGCGCTACGAGATCATTCTCGAAGGCACCGAAGACGCAGTCCTGACGCCACGGACTGTCTGGAAGGAGTACGAGTTCAAAGCGAAGCCCGGCGATCCTGCACGCGCTCCGCCGATCCTGGCCCCATGGCATCTGCGTCTCGATTGGCTCATGTGGTTCGCCGCCATGGGATCTCCGCGGTATTACCCCTGGATTTTCCCGTTCATCGAACATCTGCTCCAAAACGATCCGCAAACACGTTCACTGATTTCCAAGAATCCTTTTCCCGATCATGTGCCCCGGTTCATCCGGGCCGAATTGTATCCGTATCGATTTTCCTCTGCTGCTGAATGGAAGGAGACGGGCAAATGGTGGATTCGCGGGACTCCCGTTGAATATTTGCCGCCGCTCTCGCTCACGGACCTGCAGTACAAATAATCTTTCCTTGATCAAGAATATAGGCGGGAGAAATATCTGGCGTGACGGTATTTAGATCGGAGACGCCAAACGCATTTCCATCAAATGATGGCGAAATGAAGCGCATTTCTTTAGGTCAGCGCATGAAGGATGCACCCACTTCTTTTCGCTCAAGAATCACAAAATCCTTACAGCCAATTTTCTGGAGAAGGACACCCATTCCTACGCCTATTGCACCCGCTCCTACGATAATGATATCGGCTTTCCGCATGATACGATCTTATCCACATGCATACCAAATGCAAATGATTTGCATTTATACTCCCTTTGCGATACCCTTTTCTGTGCGGAGGAAAGATAGTTGCTCCGGCTGAGCGTGGTCGATAGGAGTGTTCCATTCATCTCATTCTTTCACTCTATGCTTCCAGTGACGATCATTTCGGGCTTTGCAGGCGCAGGGAAGACCAGATTCCTCCTCGATTGTCTGAAGCGCACCAAAGGAAAGAGGCGAGCGGTCATCATGAATGACATTGCGGAAACTGTTTCGGCAGCTGCATCCGTGCGTAGGGCCCTCAGCAAGAAGGATGCCCTCATCGAGATTCCCAATGGTTGTATCTGCTGCAATCTTGACGAGCAATTTCTCGCGCTGGTTGAAGAAATCGCACAGCAACAATTTGATCATTTATTCATCGAAGTGAATGCGACAGGAGAGCCGATGCTGGTGCAAAGACTTCTTGAGCGAGCATCAGTGGCTGATGCATTGACTCTGCATTCCAGCGTCACTGTTGTGGATGCCGAGCGCTTCCTGCGGGATTTTCTTTCTTGCGACAACCTTAGAGATCGCTATCTTGTCTCTGTATCCGAAGATGATCGCTCTGTGGGAGAAGTCCTTGCGGAGCAGGTGGAGAATGTCGATACCATTGTCATCAGGAAAGAAGATCTGATTTCGGCTGAGGAATTAGCACTGTTCGTGTCGGTCATGCATTCACTGAATCCTTCTGCTCGCATCCTCCAGCGCGGAGAGATCTTGCAGGGAAATTTTGCAATGCCACTGTCATTCTCTTTTACGGCAGATCGCCCTTTCCATCCTGAGCGTCTTCACGCGCTGCTACAAACTGATGCCCTCTCCTCTGTGATTCGTGCGAGAGGAACCGCATGGTTTGCCACGAGAAATGATCGCAGGATATTTTGGTCTCAGACAGGTAGTATTTGCACTTTGGAATCGGATGGAAAGTGGTGGGCAGAGGATCATGAGCATCCTGAACAGGAGACCTCGTATGCCGAATGGTTTGAAGCATGCGGACAGCGGTTTCAATCCATCGAATTTGTCGCTATGCACGGCAAAGAGAGCCTACACAAGAAGCTGAATGACTGTCTCCTGACAGAAACCGAAATGGAGCTGGGGCTTGACCTATGGCAGTATTTTCATGATCCGTTCGATGAATGGCTCGATCACATGGATCGCAGTAGCTTCGTGGTGCGATCATCTATTGTTTCCGCTCTATGATCGAACTTGATACTCAACGCAATCCACCACTCTGTCGTTTACTCATTTGCAATGGTGGAGTCTGCGGCAGCAATAAAGATATTCCATTGCAATTTCTCGAAGACACCTGGAAAGAGGAGGGGCTTCACTCAGCAGTCGCGATGAAAATCTGTGGTTGCCAAGATGCCTGCGAACATGCCAGCGTCGCTCGCATTATCACCGCATATGGGACGGAATGGTTTGAAAACTTACAGAAGGAACACTATCAGGCGCTTCTCGATTGGGCGCGTGATTGCCGGAAAGCAGATGCTGTTGTTTCTCGCCCGGAAATCCTCCAAAAACTGCGCTTCAAGGGCCATATTCGCGACCGTTCCTGATTTAGGGTAGTCGAAGAAGCGACACTGCCCCTGTAGCGCCGCCAACGGCGATCAGCGCGTCATCGGGAGACCACGTCACGACACTGATACCTTGATCCAATCTCAGACCTGATAACAAAGACTCCGCTTTTTCGTGCTGCCATACGCGCACGACTCCACCCTCATCACCCGATGCCAGCAATGCACCCTTATGTTGGTATGCAAGTGTAGAAATGAGCTCTTCATGCCCCTCAAGACGTACGGGATCTTGTCCTTCTGGCCCCTTGCCTGCGCAATCCCAGATCGTCACATGGATGCCGCCGCCTGTTGCGAGAAATTTGCTGTCACTTGTCCACGAAAGCTGCAAGGCCTTCACCATGTAACCGTGCATCTGCAAATGCTCGCGTATCTCGGGGTACCAGAGCTGCACCGTGCAATCCTGATCGCCCGTTGCGAGCATCTTTCCGTTTGGGCTCCAGACACAGACGAGTGTCGAGCCTTTCCAAAGAAGTTTCTCCGGTGGACCATCTTTCTCTGTCGGATACAGGAGAACCCCGTTGTACCCTGCAGCAGCAAGATGCATGTGGTGGGGCCGCCACGCGATATCGGCGATCGTGCTTTGAAAATCAGGGAATGTATGTGCCTTTGTTCCGTCCGCATTCCAGAGGATCACTTTCTTGCCGCACGATGTGGCCAGTGTCTCGCCGTCATCACTCCACGTCACGTGCTCCACCCATCCCATCCCGCACGGCATCGATGTTTTCTCCGTGCCGCTTTCTACATCCCAGAGCTTTGCGTTGCCATCTTGTCCCGCTGACGCAAGGAGTGGCAGCGTCGGATGCCAATCTATCGCTGTCGTCCCCAATCCATGCCCGGTGAGCTGATGCAAGAGATGTAAATCGCTCCCGCGAAAAATGTGAATGGGTCCGCTGATGGAAGCTGCTGCGAGGAACGCGCCGTTCGGTGACCAGCGCAGACCAATGACGTGATCACCGATATCAGCGCTATGGAGCTTTTGGAGAGGAGGCATGGTTACTTGGCGAGGCAGGAACGGAACTTCTGCTCCAGATCGTCCCGATCCAGATGTCGCCCAATGAAGATGAACCGGTTCTCACGGGGTTCATTGCCCCACGGACGATCTGGTCTGCCGTCCATGAGCATGTGCACTCCTTGAAAGACGTAGCGCTTCTCTTCCCCTGAAACGCTCACGACCCCCTTCATGCGGAAGATGTCCTGTCCCTTCTCTGCAAGAAGCTTCCCGAACCACTCGTTGAGCTTATCTAAATCCAGATCACCGGGGATCGCGATGCCTACGGATGTGACGGTATCGTCATGGACATGATCGGGTTTGAATTCCCGATGGGCGACTGCCTTGTGCTCTTCCACGTTGCTTTCGATCTTCATGGCAAACTCCGATGGAAGGTGTTGAGTGAACAATGCGTAGAGTCCCGATTTCTTGATTTCCCAGGACACAGTCATGCCTCCAGGTTCCAAGAAAAATCGCTGAAGCGTTTTTCCAGCAGAAATGCTGTCACCATTCCGGATCTCCTTTTCCGCATCGGAGAAGAGGAGCACGGCATCCTCGGTGACTTTCTTATTTTGAAGAGCATCATGAGAATCGACCGGCAGCATGACAAAATCCATTGATGGATCTGGTCCTTCCTCGAGATGGATTTGGTATACATTGTTTTTGAGGTCAAATATTCCGCCCCATTCGAACGGGTATTCGGGCTCGAGAAATTTTGCATCAACTTCCATCGCGCGACTGAGATCAAAGCCCCCCACACGCAGGAGATGATTGATGTCTGTCACGCCACGCTCTGTACGGTGAAGTTTGGCTGCGCCGTTCATGGAGCGGATGCGATGCTCTAGCTTCTCCAGATCCTTTGGTCCAACCAAATCTGTCTTGTTTATCAAAATGACATCGGCAAAGGCAATCTGCTCCTTGCACTCGCTGCTCTCATCGATGTGTTTCCGGACGTGCTTGGCATCGATGACGGTCACGATGCCGTCGAGCTTCAGATGCTTCTGTAACTCATCATCCACAAAGAAGGTCTGCGCCACGGGGCCGGGGTCTGCAAGGCCAGTCGTTTCGATGAGAATGTGATCGAATTTGTCCCGCCGTTTCATCAGGTTACTGAGAATGCGGATCAGATCACCCCGTACCGTGCAGCAGATGCAGCCATTATTCATCTCGAAGATCTCCTCCTCGGCACCGATCACAAGTTCCTGATCCACGCCGACTTCTCCGAATTCATTCTCGATCACGGCGATGCGCTTGCCGTGTTCGGCGGTCAAGATGTAGTTGAGAAGTGTGGTTTTTCCTGAGCCGAGAAATCCCGTCAGTACCGTTACAGGAACGCGGTTGTCCATAGATGCATGGTGGAAATGAGGAGAAACAGACGGAGCAGCCCCGCGTATCGCCTGTCTAGTTAGAGAGCATACGATTCTCTTTCGTATCTTCTTCAATGTACGTCAGGCCTTTTCTGCGTGCAAATCATTTGCACTTGTATATGCAAATTGTTTGCATTATATTTCCGTGGGTGGCGGGGCCGATCTGCCATACGCCACCTCTTTATTTATCTCATTTTCATTCATTTCTATGGCTTCTGGTATTATCAAGAAAATTCTCGAGAAGGGATTTGGTTTCATCTCGGTTGAAGGCATGGAGGACGTTTTCTTCCATATGTCCGCCTGCAATGGACAGTTTGAATCTCTCAGGGAAGGACAGTCAGTGCAGTTTGAAGTAGAGGACGGGCCAAAGGGCAAGAAAGCAGTCAATGTCACTGCTATCTAGCAAGCCGCACCTTCTTCTTTCATAAGCGACATCGAGGGCATCTGCCCTTTACTCTGCATATTTATGCAAATCATTTGCATTTAGGGAGTTCTTCGTTAGACTCTTGCCGATTCGATGCAAGGCTCACGCGAGGCATCGCATCTATCCTATCCTTCTTCCCAGTTTCTCATGTCCAATTCTCTGTTTGTCGGCGGTATATCGTGGAACACCACCGAGCAAGCTCTCTCTGAGTATCTCTCCACCGTAGCACCAGTGCTCTCCGTTAAGATTCCCACGGACAAAATGAGTGGCAAGTCCCGCGGATTCGCTTTCGTGGAAATGCAATCTGCTGAAGACGCCCAGAAAGTCATCGCCGAACTCAATGAGAGCGAACTCGATGGCCGCTATCTTCGCATCAATATCGCCCGTGAAGAAGACACCGAGCCGTGCAAGCTCTACGTTGCGGGGCTTGCGGATTCCGTTACGGACGAAACATTAAAGCAATACCTTTCCGAGGGCGGATCCGTGACAGGAGTTTCGATTGTTTTCGACCGTGATACAGGACGCTCGCGTGGTTTTGCATTTGTCGATACGGCATCCGAACAGGATTCCGAGGCGATCATCAATGCCTGCAATGGTAAGATGTTTGAAGGCAAGAGCATCCTTGTCCGCAAATCACGACCCAAGACCGAAAAGCCCCGTCATTCTTTTAACCGCAACCGCTAGTCTTGCTCTCTTCCCCAATCCCCTTATGAAGCACTTTCTCCCCACCCTCCTTCTCGCTGGTCTCCTCTCCGCTTGTACGGGGACCCAGACAGCGAACCAGGCAGTGCCGTCTGAGGAAAAACTCAAGGTAACGGCGAGCTTCTATCCCCTCGCGTATCTTTCCGAGAGAATCGCGGGCGATACGGCGATCGTTATGCAAGTGATTCCCAGCGGCGTGGAGCCCCATGACTACGAACCATCCCCTCAGCAATTGATCGAAGTCTACGATTCCAAGGTGCTCGTCATGAATGGCCAGGGTCTCGACCCATGGGCGGAAAAATCACGAGAGCAGCTCATGGCACGAGGGGTCGCGATGATCTCTGCGACCGAAGGTGGTGATTTGCTCCCTGCCTTTGAAGAAGAACATGGGGAGGAAGAGGAGGAACACCACGAACACGAAGGTCAGTTTGACCCGCATATTTGGCTCGATCCCGTGCAGATGCGTTCCGTGGCTATGCGTGTCCGTGATGCGTTCATTGCCGCAGACCCCTCTCACGCGGAAGCCTATCGTGCAAACGCCGATGTGCTCATCGACGATCTCCAAGCTCTTGATGCTCATTTCCGTTCAAGACTCAAAGAGTGCGCCCAGGAAAAAGCCGTCGTCTCACACGATGCCTTCCGCTACCTGGCCAAGAGATACGGATTTCAGACGGTTGCCCTTGCGGGCATCTCGCCCGGCGAGGAGCCGTCCCCGATGAAAATAGCGGAGGTTATCGATACGGTAAGGCGCGAGAATCTCAAAGTGGTGTTCTTCGAGACGCTCGTGAGTCCGAGACTTGCCGAGTCCATTGCCAACGGAGCAGGCGCACAGACGCTCGTTCTCAATCCCATCGAGGGATTAACGTCCGATGATCTTGCGGAGGGCAAGACATACCTTTCCATCATGCAAGACAATGCCGATAATCTTGCCACTGCTCTAGAATGTCAAAGATGAGTGCTACCAATGCCATTGAAGTACAGGATGTGTGCCTCTCGCTCGGGGGGCACACGATTCTTGATGCCGTGAGCTTCGCCATCCCGCAGGGTAGCTACGTTGGTATCGTTGGTCCAAACGGCGGCGGGAAGACGACCCTGCTTCGAATCATCCTGGGATTGCTGCGTCCGACACACGGACGAGTCGCGGTCTTCGGTGAGTCGCCGTTTGCAGCTCGCAGACGAGGTAACATCGGCTATGTTCCACAGCGCATCGCGCAGGCCGACATTCCATTTCCGATATCTGTAGAGGAGATAGTGTGGAGCGGCAGAACTCCGGCCATCGGTGTGGGCAACCGGCGATCCCCACACGACCGTAAGTTCGTGGAGGAAGTGATGGATCGCGCCAAAGTCGGGCATCTGCGCCACCGTCTCGTCGGCAATCTCTCGGGGGGCGAGAGGCAGCGCGTCTTCATCGCCCGTTCCCTCGCAGCAGATCCCTCGCTTCTCATCCTCGATGAACCGACGACGGGCGTGGATATTGCGGCGAAGGAGGAATTCTACGCGCTGCTCAAGACCCTGAACGCCGACTTGGGGCTGACCATCCTCTTCGTCTCGCATGATATCGAGGTCATGACGAGCGAAGTCGCCTTTGTACTCGCGCTGAATCAGCGGCTCATCTGCCACTGCGAGAGCCACAAGTTCCTCTCGGAAGACACTGTCGAGCGCTTGTACGGGAAAGCCATGCAATCCCATCCGCTGCATCTGCACCTATGATTCCCTCGATCTTCCAATACGAATTCATGATTCTCGCGTTCATCGCGGGGATCGTGACAGCGATCGTCGCGCCGACGATGGGAGTGTTCCTTGTAATCCGCCGGTATTCCTTCATGGCCGATACACTCGCCCACGTCTCGCTCGCAGGCGTGACAGTCGGCTTTTTGACGGGCACACAGCCGATCCTCTCCGCGATGGCCGTCTCGGCGATCACGGCGATCTGGGTAGAGGAGTTGCGCCGCAAGCGGCGCGTGCTTGGCGATTCCGCGCTCTCCATGTTCCTCTCGGGAGGCCTCGCGCTCGCGGCCGTACTGCTCAGCGCGTCACGGGGGTTGAACGTGAATCTCCACAGCGTGCTCTTCGGCAGCATCGCCACCGTCAACCGTTTGGATGTGTGGATCATCCTCTCGCTTGGCGTCGCGATCTTTCTCGCTATCGTGTGTTTATACAAAGAACTCTCCTGCATCGCCTTTGATGAGGAACTTGCGGAGACTGGGGGCGTGCAGACGCGTCTGATCAATCACATCTTCGTTATTCTCACGGCAATCACCGTGTCCGTCTCCATGCGGATTGTGGGCATTCTGCTCATTGGCGCCCTCATGGTGATCCCCGTGACGGCCGCCATGCAGCTCAGCAGAAGTTTCCGGGGTACGCTCTGGATCGCTATCGCGCTTTCGCTTCTCTCCGTCATCGCGGGTCTCTTCATCGCCTACTACGTAGGCTTTAGCAGCGGAGGAACCATCGTTCTGCTCTCGATGGCCCTGTTCTTTCTTGCAAACCTCTGCAAGAAATTTGTCGGCAGCCCATGAATTTCCCTTCTACTCCCGATATACTCATCTCCATATGAAGCGCACGGAATTCATTCTCCAATCGCTACGGCAGAACGGTCACCGCATCACCAAGGCGCGGAGAGCTCTCATCAAGGCCTTGTTGCGGACAAAACAGCCTGTTGCCGCTCTCGAGCTGCATGCTCGAATCTCAAAATCGAAGGTCGCGATCGACAGAGTGACGGTCTACCGCGAGCTCAAGTTCCTTGCTGACATTGGCGTTGTCCATCCCGTGAACCTCAAAGACAATATTCAGCGCTACGAGATTGCTCCGGTGAGTGGACACAAGCACCATCTCGTTTGCACGGCATGCAAGACTGTGAAGAACGTGAACGTAGCTTGCGCAGATCTTCATAATCTTGAGGCCCTTCTTGGTAAGAAGAACAACTTCATCGTGCGTGAGCACTCACTAGAATTTTACGGTCTCTGCGCACACTGCGCATAATCTCCATGCAGCCATTTCCTCTTTTGTCACGAGCGCTTCTTGTCACAGTGTTCGCTTCCTTCTCCGTGCATGCTGAGGCTGCTGCTTTGAGCATGGAGCCGCCTCGAGAGGAATTTGCCACAGCGAAGGTCATGAGCATTCTGAGTGAAGTGGAGGAGGATGCCTTCGGTTTTCAGAGGAAGGTACAGCAGGTGCACTTGCGTCTCACGAGTGGTCCAGATGCGGGAACCGAGTACTCGACCGAAAACGGTATCCTTGATGACCGCGAAGACATGCGCATGAGCGAAGGCGAAACGATTGTTGTGCGCAAACTCATCAAATCCGACGGATCCGTCGAATATCTCACCGCGGAGAAATACCGTTTGCCATTCGTCATCTGGATCGGGATGTTTTTTCTCATTCTCACGGTTCTGTTTGGAGGATGGATAGGCCTCACGTCCATCGGTGGTCTCCTCGTGAGCATTCTCATTCTTGCGCTGTATGTGGTGCCGGGCATTGCGTCTGGGGGTAATCCGATGGCGATCAGTCTCATCGGATCCTTTGGCATTGCTTGCACATCGCTGTACCTAGCCCATGGTTGTAGCAAAAGAACATCTGTTGCACTCCTAAGCACACTGACAACCCTTGGCATCGCCGCTACTCTTTCCATTGTCTTCGTCCATCTTGCGAAGTTGTTCGGTATGGGTTCAGAGGAGTCGATGTTTTTGCAGTCAGGGGTGCTTCAGAACGTGAATTTACGCGGACTGTTGCTTGGGGGGATTATCATCGGTTGTCTGGGTGTGCTCGATGATGTGACGACGGCCCAGACTGCGGCTATCGATGAAATCCGCAAGGCCAATCCTTCTCTGACTCCAAAGCAACTCTGGCAGGCCGGCTTCTCAGTAGGCCGCGAGCATATCGCGTCGCTCATCAATACGCTTGCATTGGCATACGCAGGTGCATCGCTTCCGCTGCTACTCCTCTTCAAGACGAACGAGAGATATCCACTGTGGGTGACGCTCAATAGCGAGTTTCTTTCGGAAGAGATCATCAGGACGCTCGTGGGAAGCGTCACGCTCCTCTTTGCCGTACCTATCTCGACGTGGTTTGCTGCACGGCTGCTGAAGGGCAGTAGCAGTTCTTCTTCGTGCAGAGGTCATAGTCATCTGCATGCGCATAGGTAACCTGCACGTTTGCTGGATTTCTGCCGTAGGGTAGCACTTCGCAGGTGCTGAAGATGAGAAATGCAGTCTTACAATTGCATTATCTGAATAAAAAATGTGAACGAGTATTTAGGCTTATATAAGGTCTATAGTCATTTAAAATAGTAGAAATTAATAATGCTATCGGTTCTTTGCAGTTCGACTCTCATATCTCTTGTCTGTGATTCAGCTATGAGGTCATCAGCCGCTCTACATTGCCAATCCAGCCCTAGCGATGCGTATCACTGGGGTCAAAGATAGAGGGCTGAAGCTGTATACCCTTCAGTATTTTGCCAATTCTTTTCCCGCCGATGACCGATGGAAGAATGCCAACGCCGTTGCAGCCTAGGTTGTAGAGAAGAATCGGATTTTTGGGTTCTCTGCCAACGCGGCGGATCTTGTTGGGGGTATAGCCCATCAGCCCTTGCCAGAGGAATGACTTCGATGCGCGCGGGGGCAGGTCCACATACGTCGTCCGGAGTTCCCGATCCAGTGTTTCCTCGATGTCTGCGGGGATGGGCGATTGTGGATCGTACGCGGAACGGTCAGGAAGGAAACGTTCAGGTCCTCCGATGCATACAAGAGATATTGCTCCCACTGTCGGATGCTCGTACGGTCGACGTGTAAGGTAGATGTACGGACCACTTTCGAGATGCGCTTTGTAGTAGCTGATGGCTGCAGGGTCTTGGCGCGGTTCGTCGGTGTAGCCTGCCATGTAGCCGATGATGCCTTGGATGTCGCCATGGAATGAAGTGTCGATATCGGGACCATCTCTATTTACAATGCTGAAATTCTCAAACCCATTGGTACACAGCACGACGCGGCTAGCGCGAATGAGGCGCTCGGTTGTCGAAATCTGAGCCTCGGATGCAGTAAGCGTAATCTTCGTTACCGGAAGGTGTTCGGCGATGTGCAATCGGTTGCCGTATTCACGGAGCATCCATCCGGTTAGCTCTTCACAGAACCGGGCGCTATTCATACATCCCTTCTTCGATACTTCGGCGGCGATGAAGCTGCTGTCGAGGGTCTTGAGTGCATCGAGGATCTTCGAGTGGGGTACCGTCAGGATGAGATCCTGTAGCTCAGGAGGAATCTGCGACTGTAATGTGGGATCGACTTTCATCAACAGAGGCTCGAATGGCAGCCCCGATACCCTGCGGATTTGCAGTTCATGCAGAGCACCGAGTATCTGTTCCGTCGTGGTGAAACCTGCGTATCCGGCGAATGCGTGCAAATGCACATTGAGTGCACATTGTTCGAGAATATCCTCCAGAATTCCCCAGCCCGATTCCACTTCCGCCTGACCGCGAACGGCCATTTCCATGCCAAAGGCACGAACAATGTCGGAGAATGGGCGCTCGAAGTAGCTCACGACCTGCCCCGCGTTTCTGCCAGTTGCTCCGTGCGCTATACGGCCGGCATCCAAAAGAAGAACTTTGCCCGTTGTGTACTTCAGGACATGGTAGGCGGTTGCAATGCCTGCGATACCGGCACCGACAATGGCGATGTCAAATACCTCTTTGTCGTTGGTAAGCTGAAAGTGAGGACGCTCATGTTTGAGTTGCAGTAACCAGGGAGATGGCGAGGAGAGCATTGGTGTTTATAGTAGTTTTCATGGCATTATAGCAATATTTCAGAATATTTCCTATGATATTGTAAAGCTCCATACCATCTTTTCTTTAAAACTTCCTCGCGTCATACGCCCAGTGCAGCACGGCCTGTCGTTGGCGTTTTCTGCATGCGACATCACCGCGTTTACAGTGACGCAGGATCTGCACGATGTGCCGGCGAATTGCGAGCCATCGCCGAATCTGCAGGTCATCCTCCTCCGGCAGGCGGCGGCCCATGAAGTAGCGGCAGTACCACTGGAACCATCCGCGTGGATCCATAGGGTGGATCCATCCTTTCTTGCGCCATACGGAGAGTGGTTGGCTTGCGTTTACCCCGAAAAAGTTCAGAGCAGGGTCATGCATAGTTGGACAAAGTTTGGCATGGGCAAACCAATCCTTCGGAAATTCTTCTTTGCAATCGGTCATGTACTTTCCCCCGAAGACTCCGAGAGCCAGCATCTCCTTCGGAGTGAGATCCGGTGTGAAGCGCGGGTCGAAGTTTTTCCCCATAGGTTCAGAAAGTACATATTGCGCAGTCTGCATTTTGTCATGCACATGGACTATGCGTTTCCTGAAAGGCCTTTCCGGTATTGATGAGGATTTCATTTGGTGGGTGAGATGTGGCAACTCCCCATTCCCCGCTTCATGAGGTACTTCTGGTGATAGTCTTCCGCAGGGTAAAAGGTCAGTGCTGGTAAAACCTGTGTCACGATCGGTCTATGAAATATTTTGGCTTTATCCAGGGCTGAAATCGAATTATTGGCCTCAGCTTCTTGGGCGGCATTATGCGTAAAAATCGCCGATCGGTACTGGGTGCCGATGTCCGGACCTTGCATATTTCGGGTGGTAGGATTGTGGTTGTTCCAAAAGATCTGGAGCAGCTTCTCATACGATACTTTTTCCGGATCGTAGGTGATTTGCACTGCCTCTGCGTGGCCGGTTTCCCCCGTGCAGACGTCTTGATATGTCGGATCCTTCGTCGTTCCTCCGGTGTATCCAACTTTCGTATCGATCACTCCTGGAGTCGTACGGAAGATTTCCTCTACTCCCCAGAAGCATCCTGCGGCGAAGGTGGCGGTCTCCATGGAGGACATACTTGCAGTATAGCGCACATGGACATTGATTTCTTTCTCTCGCAGAATATCGTCCATGATCTTCTTTCGTCGTAAGCGCGAGGAGTCGAGGAGAACGGTAGCGATATTCTCTGCTGCGTCCTTCCTCCACGATGTGGGTGCTGAAATGGTCTTCTCTGTTTGGCCGCTCTTCGTCACGCACGTTCTTGGCGCGAGTGCCTCGGCTCTCGGCCTCATCGATGGTCTTGGGGATGCAGTTGTGTCCTTCTCGCAGGCCGGAGCAGGCATCATTTCCGACAAAACCCGCAAGCGCAAAGTCTTCGTCTGGATGGGGTACTTCTTCGGATGTCTCTCGAGGATCGGCTACGCGATCGCGCCCACCTGGCAGTGGGCGGTGCCCAGCCGCATCATCGACCGCGGTGGCAAGATCCGCTCGGCACCAAGAGATGCCATCCTCTCCGACATTTCCAATCGAGGAAACCGCGCGACGCACTTCGGGGTGCTTCGATCCTTGGACAATCTCGGCGCGGTCGTCGGTGTGCTTGCGGCTATCGCCCTCGTCGAACGCATCGGCTACCGGTACATGTTCCTCCTTGCCTCGCTGCCCTCGTTCCTTGCCGCGCTGCTCATCATCACACGCATCCGGGAGCCAGCGCAACGTATCGGCATCCGCCCGACCTTCCGGTGGAAGGGACTTTCGAAGAATCTCTGGCTCTTTATCGTGCTTTCGGCGTTCTGCGATCTCGGCGCGTTCAGTTATTCCTTCCTCATTCTCTCGTCGCATGAAGCAGGAGTGTCTGAAGGCAGCGTGCCCTTTTTCTACCTTCTCTACATGATCGTTGCAGCGCTCTGGTCTCTCCCTTCCGGCGAGCTTGCCGACCGCATCGGCAGGCGCCCGGTGCTCATGATCTCCTACGCCTTTTGGATCATCACGGCGATCCTCTTTATCCTCTACCGATCGCCGTTGCCACTCGCCCTCGCGTTCATTTGCTACGGTATCTACCGCGGCGGCATCGACACCGTGCAGAAGGCCTTTACGGCGGAGCTTGCTCCAAAGGAGCACATCACGAGCGTGCTCGGGGGATTTCAGCTGATCCTTGGCGTTACGAGCTTCTTTGCTTCGATGATCGCCGGTGTGCTCTGGGATCGCGTGGGCGTCACGGCGCCCTTTCTCTTTTCGATCGTCATGACCGGCATCGCTTCGGTGCTCCTGACGTTTGTCTCCGAAGGCAAACGCACGCTCGTTCCCCATGCCGTAGCTGTTCCGGGAGGCGAAAGCAGAGGGGAGTAGTGAGTCAATTTCGTTACAAAAACCCCGCAAGGAGCGGGGTTCGATTGCCCAAAGGGCAACCATTGGATCGACAACCGTATCGATTTTATCAGTAGTTCGTGGGCTATACAAGAAAAAGTGGTTGTACGTTTGTACACCTGACAAGTCCCTTTTTCTCTGAAAATCTAACCATTGCCTTACTGTGGGGCGTGGCTCGGCAGCTCCATTGGATCGACAACCAATGGAAGGGGTTCGATTCCCCCACGCTTGTCCTGAGCCCTGTCGAAGGGCTCCACCAAGGCATAGAATTCTTCCATGCTTCCTCTCCGCGACCACGAGCGCTCCGAGCGCTTTCCGGTTATCACCATCACTCTCATTGGTATCAATGTTCTCGCATTCGTCGTGGAAGTGATGTCTCCTGATCTCGATGCATTTGTTCAGGCATGGGCACTGGTTCCATCCGTCTTGAATCCCGTTACATTCCTTACATCCATGTTTCTCCACGGAGGCCTCATGCATATCGGTTCCAACATGTGGTACCTCTGGATCTTTGGGGACAACGTCGAGGGGCGCCTCGGGCATGGCCGTTTTCTGCTCTTCTATCTCGCTGCGGGAATCGTTGCTACCGCTGCGCAGCTTCCTCAACTTCTGGGTACCGATACCCCTCTCCTGGGTGCATCTGGTGCTATCGCTGGAGTGCTCGGGATGTACCTCGCATTCTTTCCGCATCACCGCGTCGATGCCCTCGTGCCGGATTTCTTTGGATTCTGGCGCATGATGACGATCCCTGCAGGCGTAGTCCTGGGGTTTTGGTTTGTGCTCCAGGTCTTCAGTGGTGCGGGGTCCATTGGGGCAACTGGAGGCGGGGTAGCATGGTTTGCGCATATTGGTGGTTTTGTGTTTGGATGGATCCTCGGAAAAGCCCTGCATACCCGATTGCGTTCATCAAAGGCAGAGGGGATGTGAGGATGCGTGTTTATGCCTCTTGCTGTGCAAGTCTTCGCTTCACGATCATGGTGGCGAGGATGCCCGCGCGCTCGGTCTCGTCGAGCTTCATCTTGATGTACTTCACGGTTTCTAGCAGATCAGGGATCATCTTGTGTTCGAGAGCGTTGACGCGCCGGCGTGTGGTTTCGAGTTCGATGGCGAGGTTCTCTGCTTGCTTCTCGATCTGTGCGAGGCGGATGAGCGTCACGAAGACATCGTCGAGCTCCGCTACAGCCTCATCGAGCAGCGCGTTGGTATCGGCATATCCATACGTTCGGATTTCTCCTTCCTTTTGGACGGTGAAGAAGGGAATCTTCACGCTCATGACGCTCTTCGTTTCGGCAGTCAGAACCACTTTCGCCTGAGGGCTTGAGAGGGCGTTATCCATCTTGGCCTCGGTGAGCCACACGGACGCATGGAGGAACATGCGGAATGCTTTGCCGAGCCGTTCCTCGACTTTGATGCGCAGCTCCTTTGCCTCACGAACGATGCTCAAGAACTGCTGCATCAATCCATCCTGCTTGTCTTTCAGCAGCTTATGCCCTCGCTCCGCAGACTTCTGTCGGCGTTTGAGGTCCATCAGTGCCATGCGGGTTGGATTTACGCGCAGGAGAGCCATGGTGCAGGAGGAGACAGTGGGGGGAAGAGTGTGAAATTACTTTTTTGGCAGGAACTTTTCGATGTGGTCGCTCTTTACGCGCTTGAGTTCGGCCTTCGGCAGCTCGGTGAGCAGATCCCATCCAATGGAGAGGGACTCGTAGATCGACCGGTTGGCGGTATCGCCCTGACGGATGAATTCCTTCTCAAAGCGATCGGCGAAGCGCAGGTATGCCTTGTCAGTCTCATTGAGGGAGGATTCGCCGAGGATGACTGCAAGTTCGCGGATTTCCACGCCGCGCGCGTAGGCGGCTGTCAGCTGGGCATCCATACCGCTGTGGTCCTCGCGGGTTTTACCCTCCCCCTGTGCCTTTCCTTTGAGACGTGATAGCGACCCCATTGGGATGACCGGCGGGTAAATGCCCTTCTGGTGAAGTCCACGGTCGAGGCGGATCTGTCCCTCAGTGATGTACCCCGTGAGATCCGGGATCGGGTGGGTCACATCGTCTTCCGGCATGGTGAGGATCGGAATCTGGGTGATCGATCCCTTCTTGCCCCGGATGCGTCCGGCGCGCTCGTAGATCGTGGCGAGGTCGGTGTAGAGGTACCCCGGGTAACCGCGACGACCCGGCACCTCCTTGCGGGCAGCGGACACCTCGCGCAGCGCTTCGCAGTAGTTGGTCATGTCCGTGAGGATGACCGTCACGTGGTAGTCTAGTTCGAACGCGAGGTATTCCGCCGTGGTGAGTGCAAGGCGGGGCGTGGCAATGCGTTCCACGACGGGATTATCTGCCGTGTTGATGAAGAGCACGGCGCGGCTGAGAGCACCGGTCTTTTCAAATTCCTGCTGGAAGAATTGGGCTTCCTCAAAGGTCACACCCATGGCGCCGAAGACGACGGCAAACTTCTCCGTTGACTGGTGCGCATCGCCGGACTTTCCCTCGGTCTCCACTTCCTTGGGCGAGAGCACGCGAGCCTGGCGAGCGATCTGTGCCGCAAGCTTGCTGTGTGGTAGTCCTGATCCCGAGAAAATCGGGAGCTTTTGGCCTCGCACAAGGGTGTTCAATACGTCGATCGTGGAGATACCCGTCTGGATGAAGTCATCCGGAAATTCGCGTACTGCGGGGTTAATGGGCGATCCGTTGATATCCAACTTCTTCTCGGGGAGCACCGCAGGTCCTCCGTCGATGGGCGTTCCAGCGCCGGAAAAGACTCTGCCGAGCATCTCCTCCGCGACGCCGATCTCGAAAGTACGGCCGAGGAAGCGGACTTTGGTGCCCTCGGTGGCCACGCCCTGCGTGGATTCGAAGAGTTGCACTACTGCCATGCCTTCGCGGGATTCCAGGACTTTGCCTAGGCGGTGTGCTCCGGAAGGCAGCTCGATTTCGCAGAGCTCATCGAACGCGACGCCCTCCACTTCACGGACGAAGAGGAGAGGGCCTGCGATGTCATGAACGGTCTTGTACGCAATGTTGGACATAGAGAGTGGAAGAAGGAAATGTTGGGATCAGGCGGGAGTAAGCGTCAGGGAATCCAGTTGCTCGGTGATCGCCCGTTCGAGTGCATCAAATGCGTGCTCGTCTCCCTCCTCGATCAAGTGGGCCTGGGCGATCTTCTCTTTTACAGCGAGGTCTCTCAGTTTTGCGAAGTCAAAGTCTTCCTGCATGATGACGCCTTGTGCCTTGTCCATGAAGTGCAGGATCGCACGGACGATGCGGTACTGCTTCTTCAGCGAAGTATAGGCATCCTTTGCGTCGTAGGCGTTTTGAAAGAGGAAGTCCTCGCGGAGCATGCGTGCCGTCTCGAGCGTGAGCTGCTCTTTGGGCGAGAGTGCATCCGTGCCCACGAGGCGAACGATTTCCTCTAGCTTGCTCTCTTCCTGGAGGATGCTCAGAGCGCGATCACGATTGCTCATGCAGTCTTCGGCTACCTCGCGATTGAAGAAGTGCTGGAGGGACTCCGCATAGAGCGTGTAGCTCTGGAGCCAGTTGATGGCGGGGAAGTGGCGCTTGTAGGCGAGCTTGGCGTCGAGCGCCCAGAAGACCTTGGTCACGCGTAGCGTGTTTTGCGTGACGGGTTCTGAGAAATCTCCTCCGGGAGGGGACACGGCGCCGATGACGGAGAGAGAACCCTTACGGTCTTCCGCGCCGAGGCACCGTACGCAACCTGCCCGCTCGTAGAAGCCTGCCGTACGCGATCCCAGGTACGCGGGATACCCTTCTTCGCCGGGCATTTCCTCGAGGCGCCCGGACATCTCACGCATGGCTTCCGCCCAGCGGGAGGTGGAGTCGGCCATCAGTGCCACATCGTAGCCCATGTCTCGGTAGTATTCGGCGATGGTGATTCCGGTGTAGACGCTCGCCTCACGGGCGGCAACCGGCATGTTGCTGGTATTGGCGATGAGGATGGTGCGCTTCATGAGTGGCTCCCCGGTATTGGGATCCGTGAGATGCGGGAACTCCGTGAGCACCTCCGTCATTTCATTCCCTCGCTCTCCACAACCGATGTACACAATCACCTGGGCATCGCAGTACTTTGCAAGACTCTGCTGTGTGACGGTCTTCCCTGCACCGAAGGGTCCCGGGATGCACCCTGCACCGCCTTTGGCCATGGGGAAGAGCGTGTCGAGGATGCGCATGCCCGTGACGAGCGGGCTCGAGGGGATGATTTTGTTGTGGGATGGCCGGGGGATGCGGATCGGCCAGCGCTGCAGCATGGCGATCTCGTGCTCCTTGCCATCGCTGCCCTTGATCACCGCGATGGTGTCCTCGATGCGGTGGGATCCGGCATTGATGCGTACGACTGTCCCACCTTTGTCCACGGGAACCATGACGCGATGCTCGATGAGCGACGTTTCCTGGACAGTGCCGAGGACATCGCCTGGCTCCACCACGTCCCCCGCCTTGACCTTTGCGGCAAAATCCCACTTCTTTGCGCGGTCGAGCCCCGGCACGGAGATGCCGCGGGAGATGTACGCACTCTTCGCTTCGCGCTCGATCAGCTCGAGCGGTCGCTGAATACCATCGTAGATGGAGGTGAGAAGCCCCGGTGCAAGCTCGACGGAGAGCGTTTCACCGGTGCGCTCCACCGGTTCCCCCGGACCGATGCCGCTCGTCTCCTCGTAGACTTGAATCGAAGCGGTATCGCCATGGAGCTCGATGACTTCGCCGATCAGATTCTCCTTCGAGACGCGGACGACTTCGAACATTTTGGCTCCCGTCATGCCCTTGGCGACGACGAGCGGTCCTGCGACTTTGATGATGGATCCAGACATGGGGGAGGAGGGAAGAGAGGTTTAAGCAAGGATATTGGAACCAATGGCTCGTTCGACTGTGCGCATCAATCGCTCGAGGCCGAAGCCCGTGGCTCCGTGATGACAGGGAATGGTGATGATGGCGGGCAGCGCTCCCTGTGCGAGCTTCTTTTCATCTTCAGGCGTCATGCCTGCGGCGTAATCCTCGGTGATGAAGATGATGCCGTAGACAGGACGAGGGATGCTATGAGCCTCGCCCGACATTTTCCTGCGCAGAACGTACAGCGTATCGATCGCTTCTTTCGCCGAGCTGACGGGGTAGGTATCTACCCCGAGCAGGGAGAATCCTGCAATGGTTTCCCGTGAGCCGACCATGGCGATAGAGTAGTGAGACATCAGTGTTGGAAGAGGGAGCCGCCGAGGAAGGGCGGGAGGATCTGGCGAATTTCCTGGGGAGAAAGGCCGTTGCGCTTACCGATGACGATGGCACGCAAAACGCGCAACTGGTGAAACACGGTTGCGGCAAAGGCAAAGGGTGCTTCAACGGTGAGCACCTTCTGCCACATATCCTCAATGTCCTCAGTGAATACTTTCTGGAGACCCGATTCGAGGACGTTGCGATCTTCTAGGTGATCGAGCGCTGGGAGTAGGTGGTAGTGCAGATCAGACTGTGCGATGGATGAGCGGATGCCCTCGAGGGAATCGAGATTTCTCGGATCGATCGTTCCTCCCTTGAAGCAGTACAGTTCAATGCTCTTCGCTTCGTCATGCGGTATCCTGAGCGCAGTGCGAATATTTTGTGCGTCGATGCTGTGACGAACCAGCCGGAGGATGTCCGCACTCCCAGATGCTTTTGCGAGCTGCAGGCGCATTTCGCAGTAGCTTTGTGCTACTGCACGATCGATTTCTTTTGGAGAGAGGCTGTCTGCTTTCAGGAGACCGCGCACACAGGTTACGAGCGTTGGAGGAAGCGTCCCAGCCTCGTCAGTTTCGATGAGGCGCTGCAGATCTTCCGGATGGATGACGTAGACAGTGCTCTGCGGTTTTCTGCTGACATTTGAGGTCAGGCCACGCTTTTGCTTTATAGCATAGGCCATTTGTGCCCCATCATTTTCCATCCAAACGATGTGGAAGACCTTTTCCTGCGTGCTGTCGACCATGTCCTCCACTTCTGCCTTCAGCCAGTGTTCGAGGGCCTCGAGCACGAGCCCTGCCTGTGTGATGGACTGGTCGATGACGCTCGTGAGACGCAATTCCGTAAGGATCCGTTCCAACTCATTCATGTCGTGGCATCCGACAAGACGGTACACATCGGATTCCGCCAGAATCAACTGACGGAGTGTGGCCATGCGCCCGTAAGCAAAGGCATAGTCTTGGCCGACGGGAAGGGTAGAGGCGAGCGACACGGTCAGGCGGAGAAGTACTGGTGGGAAATATTGAGTTCGGTCTCTGGACGGAGAACGGACTGCACGATGGCTTCCAGTGTGCAGTCCTTTTCATGTGTTGCAGAGACGAAATGAAATCCTCCTCTTGCATCAATGGGTTTTCCCATGGTGCAGTTCTTCGGTGCCATGCTCTTGATGAGTGCAGCGTGCTTCTTGGCCGGGTGCACGACGCCTGCAGGCAGTGTTGCAAGGCATGCCTGCAGCAGGGGCTTGATCTGATCATCCGGCAGTTGCTCTAGGCGTTCGATGACGCCCGCATAGGTTTTATCGAGCAGACGCAGGCGGGTCGTCGCGATGGCATTGCGGCGCTGACCTGCAGCCAGGCGCTCGGTTTTCTGCCGAAGCTGAACCTTTTTTTCCTGAACGTTCTTTGCCATGGCCTGTTCACGGGAGCGACGCTCCTGCTGGAGCTGATCGCGCATGTGTGACAGACGTTGTTCATGTGCAGACTTCGCCTCGGCAATGTGATGGTCTGTATCGCCGATGATCGCATTGATGATGTCTTGGAGAGCCATACTGCAGAGAGTGAGCGGTTAGCTGATTACAGATGCCTTGAAGGCGTTCAACATGAAGAAGGAGATGAGGAAGCCGAGGAGTGCGTACGTCTCGACGAGAGCGGCGAGGGTGATGACGCGACCCGCAAGACGACCGTCCTTGGCAAGCATGTGAAGACCGGAAGCACACACCTTGCCCTGGTAAGGAGCCGAGATGAGACAGGTGATGGTCACTGGGAGGAATGACGCGAAGAGGATGAATCCCTGTAGGGCAGAGACGGATGCTTGCTCAGAGATGAGCGGTGCGTACGAGAAGATGAACAAGAGCGAGATGACCATTCCGTAGAGACCTTGCGATCCCGGGAGAACGGCAAGCGTGATGACTTTTCCCGCAAGCTCAGGCTTCTCAGTGAGGAGTCCTGCACCGGCCTGACCGACCAAGCTGACGCCGAGAATAGAACCAAGACAGGGCAGTACGGTTGCGATTCCTGCGCCGATGAAGGCGAGAAGCAGTGCCCATTGGGTTGCCTGGGCATTGTTGCCTCCCATGTTCATAACGGCTTCTTGCGCAAGTGCGAAGAAGGGGAGTGCCAACATGGCGATGATTGCTCCGAAGATCACCTTTTGATTCGACGGGGCGGTAAGCTGTTTAAGCATAGAAGGGAAGTAAAAGGGTAAAAGGGGAAGGAATTAAGAAACGGAGTGAGCAGTAGTCTGTCTCTGGAAAGGGAGGAAGGGTCTACCCCCTCCTTCAAAGAACTGGCTGAAGAACTCGATGAATTGGAGACGTCCGGAGTGGATGAAGCTTCCCAGGGCGTTGAGGGCGATGCTGACGGTGTGGCCCATGAGCGCTATGAGAATCACCACGGGAATGCGCACAATCATCCACGGGAAGAGCCTGCCCATCTCCACGGCAACCTGATCTACCGCCATGGCTATGGCTCCCGTCACAAGCCCCAAGGCGAGGATGCGCAGATAACTGAGGCTGTTGCTGAGGAGGCCGATCATCATGTTGGCTACTCCCAAAAAACCCATCAACGGACGCACGAACCACTTGTTTCCGTATCCCTTGCCCCAGATCAGCAATCCGATTGAAACGTAGAACGCTAATTCGATGGGTCGCTTCCATGGAACCGGTGCAGCAAGTATGCCAATGACGAGCGCGAGGACGAGGTGGGGGGTGAAGTCCTGCCAGAGCGCAGCAATCTTATTGCCGTGCACCCATTTGTGGTACCCAGAGAGGAACATCCCGAAAAAGATATGGGTGACACCCAGTCCGAGTGCAAGGTACTGCAGGAAATTGATTCCGCTCTGCTCGCTGAGGTTCCAGATCTGTCCACGGAAGAGGCGACCTCCTCCAGCAACTTCTCTAGTCAATACTTCGGGAACTTGGTTGGGGGTCAGTCCGAACCATCCACCAAACGGAATACCAACAAAGAACGAGACAATGCCGCTGTACAAGAGCAGCCAGATCAGGGGGGATCCCTCGATCGACAGTTTCTTCTTCCAGATGATGGCTCCCATGATCAGAGCAAGTGTTGCGCCGTACCCGCCATCCGTGAGACATAGTGCGTAGTAGATGATAAAGAATGGCGCGAGGAGCGGGGTGGGGTCGAATTCATGAGGAAGCGGCAACCCGTAGAGCGTTGTGACGCTCTCGAAGGGGGTGATCAGCTTGCAATTTTTCAGGAGGACCGGTGCCTCTTCGCTTTCGTGAGGAAGAGCGGGCTCGACCGCAATTGCCGGCGAAATCTTCTGCAGTCTGGATGCAAGCTCACGCACATCTTTCTTCGGCATCCATCCGACGAGGGTACTGAGGGAGCGCGACTCAGACAGATGCTCGCGTGCGTGCTGTTTGCCGTTAAGCCAATCCATATAGATGGAAATGCGGATGAGGTCCGGCAAAAGTGTCGTCAGTGCTACGCGCCTGTCGGCGTGCTTGAGGCGTGCAGCCATTGCGGTTTCTGCGTCACCCTTCGCTTTCCTGAGCAGTGCATTCGGAGTGCCATGGAGGTGTGGCAGGGTGCATTCGAGCCATCCGTGGCTTGCGGCAATTTCCTCAAATTGTCCCAGATCCTCGCTCCATACGATTGCATCCGCGACGACTTTCTCTCCAAGAAAATCTACCTGCTCTACCGCAGTGCGCGGAAGCTTTTGTCTCAGGGATGCCTGAAAATTGAAAAATGTGTCCTTCGGAACCATGCCGAGCATCAGCACGGTTCTAGCGGTCTTTCGCTCGAGATCTAGGCGGTAGGGGAGCTTCTTCCATGGTTCGAGAATCTGGGACAGGGAATCCGCTTCCTTGAGGACTGCGGAAGCAGCGGTGTCTTTCTCCTCGAGTGCATGGAGCTCGTCGACAATGCCCCGAACATCCACTTTACTGCGAGCAGCAAGGATTTCATCGACACCATGCTTTCCCAGGGCGCTTGCGAGAGTCTTTTTGGAGGAAACCTGTTTTAAGGTGTCGATGGCAAAGTGCAGCTCGGCAATGCGATAGTTCACTTCGCTGTGATCGACGGATGCAGAGGGCTCTTCTTCGCTGATATGCAGCATTCCTTCGGCTTGCAAGGCGTCGAGCACCTGCTCCCGCAGGGGGCGGAATGCGAGGACGGCCACTTTCTGCATGCGAACGATCGCCATCTTCTATAGGTGTAGGAAAAAGGATGGAGAAAGGAGCTCTTTGGTGAGGCGCTCCACGGTCGCTGGCATCTTCGCGTCCACGGCGGCGTCCACCGCCGCACAATCCTTGGTAATCTTGTCGTGCTCCGCATGGAAGATTTCCGGTAATTCCTTCTCTTTATACGATCGCAGTTCCTGCAGTGCCTTCGCTCGCAGGCTTTCGTCTAGTTCCTGACGCTCCTTTCCATATGCCTCCTTCGTCTCACGCTCGACCTGATCCATCGCAGCGACGGCCTTCTGGTAGCGTTGTTCCTCAGAACGCTCGAGATTTGCAATTTTCTCAAGAGAATGTTTTTGCGTATTTTCCATGGCGGTTGCGGTGACAGGAGAAGTACTCATGATACCCCTGCATAACGAATTTTCCTCCGAAAAACAAGGGTCTTGAAGCTGCTTTTCTTTCGGAGAGTGTCTGATGACAGAGGGTTTCTCGGCATGGGAGAACGGACGATGACACGTCACAATCTTCAACCGAAAGGCACATAGACTACATTGTGAGCATCGCCCAAATCCGGATCCCGTTTTCTTTCAGGATGACGAGGATCGCGAGGAGGGCGAAGAGTAAGACGATGCGAGGGAAGGTTCGGTGAGGATGCTGCATGAAGATCATTGTACACTCTGAGGGGTCTCCAGAGCTGCACCGCAAAGCCACAGGATGACGTTACTTCGCGTTCCTCTGAGGCCGTCCGCAATTTCTGTGTTCACCATTGTCCGTACCAAAAGGGATGACTCTTCAAATTCTATGCTCTGAGGGTCGGGCGATCCGAGATTGTTGAGGAGGATCATCTGCATATCAGCGAGGAGTGCAGCTCCACTGCTTGCGATATGTTTCATGATGTCCGCAGCGCATCTCTGCACAGCATTTGTTCTGATGATGGGTTCTCTAGCGAAGTGGCGCATGGGATAGGGTGGGAAACTAGAAGACATCGGGAAGGTGTCTGGTCAAATCAGCTCTTTCCTGAGCCATTCCAAGTACTTTCATCGGTTGTTCCATCGCATCGGTTGCGGTGATCTGCTTCGAAAGTGCGTGAACCCTCTCCATCATCCGTCCGATACTCAGAGAGTTGGGCTCTTCTCCGGGGTAGAAAGCTAGGCCGCCTTCTAAGTCTATGGGACCTGCAATGTGACTGAAGGAGTTCGCGCGGTTATCTATATGGGAGGTCATGGGAATAGGGGGTAGGGGGTGGGGCGTAGGAAAAGGTGGAATGCTAAAAAACCGCCTCGGCTGAGAAGGGAGGCTCATGGTGCTTATGTTTCCTTTATGCACGCAGCCGCCCTTCCGCCGTAAGGAGGAGAAGAGTGAGGCCGAGAGGGAGATTCCTCTTGTGCATCTGTAGCGACTGTAATCGTGCTGTCTTAAGGGTCAAGTACGTATCTGCCTATCGAGAAGCCACTGAAGCGGTCCGTGGAGAGGGTTGCAGTGTTGCGGATCCCATGAACTTTCTATTTTTGTGGAGGTTCTCTGTGTCTGTGCTTCGGTGCATGGGGCACGCTCAAGCATCAGCAACAACATACTCCCTTACCTCACCTGCGCAATGGCATTACGAAGCGGGGAATTTCAAGATTGTCCCATCGTATGCATGCACCACGATTGTGGAGTCTTTCGCAATCTTCCCACAGATCTGCGCTGCGATTCCTGCTTTCTTAAGAATGGCCAATGATGCATCTGCATCGGAAGGGTCCACGACGATCATCATCCCGTTACCCATGCACCAGGTCCTGTAGCATTCCTCCGTCGCTACGTTTCCCATTTCGGCAATTTCCGTGAGCCACGCAGGTGGGGCGAAGAGAGCATTCAGAACCGCGCCACACCCTGAGCGCTTCAGCACTCTGCGGAACTTACTCCCGATGCCTCCACCCGTGATGTGCGCAACGCCTTTGACATTGATCGTTCGCTTTTTTCCATGACGTCCGATCAGATCGAGGATAGCCGCGTGATAGACGACGCTCGGCGTGAGGATGAGATCGCCCCATGACAAGCTTTCAGCTTTCGGCTTTCGGCTTGTAGCTTCATGTTTCCACCATTCTTTGCCTAGCTTCTCACTCAGGATTTTGCGGATAAGGGAGAACCCGTTGCTCCTTGCACCGTGCTCTTTGAGAGCTATGACCACATCGCCCGGAGTGATTGCTTTCGTATCGATGACTCGGTCTTTGGCCACGATCCCAACCGCCGTTGCACTCCAGGTTGCGGAGTGGACTGCTCCCGGAACTTCCGCGATCTCTCCCGCCGGAATCACGATCTTCTGTGCGGCACATGCCTCGCTCAATCCTCTCATGAGATCACCGATGATCGTTGGGTCGACCTTCGCAATGTCGATGGTGTTACTCACGGCAATCACTTCCGCTCCGGTGCATACGGCATCATCTGCGACCATCGCGAGGAGATCGCTGCCGAGGGTCTTACAGTTGCCTGCGGCGAGCGCCACATCGATCTTTGTCCCGGTGCCATCATCGGTCATGACCAGATAGTGATCGCCCATGTCGAGAAGTCCTGCATAGCCGCCTTCTTCGTACACCGGACATCCGACCATGCCTTTGCGCGACGCAAATGTGGATGCTGAAGCGTCGTAGGCTGCCTTCGATGCCTTGTCGCCAGCGGCAACGTCAACGCCCGAGTCTTTGTAGGTAGTCATGCCTGCAGTATAGATGAAACATACATTTTGCGCTCTTTATTCAGCGATGTCATCCCGAGCGTAGTCGAAGGGCGACATCGCATTTCTATGGTCCTCCCTCGACCCGTCCGACTCGTCGGCCGAGGCGGGCTACGCTCGGGATGACAGGCTCACCATGACACGAAATTTTCTTAGTGTATGCACATCGTGATGTAGTCGAATCTACCCCCCAATCGCCGTCACCTTCACCTTTTTGCGCCCGCCTGCTGGCAATTTCTCTGCATCGAGCACATGGTGTTCTCGGTAATGAGCGCCCGCGCGCGGTGTATCGCTGACGATCCTGCCGTCCTCGATGTGGATGCGTCGCGCACCCAGGGCTGTGACGAGAGCGGCGTCGTGCGTCGCGATGATGACTGTGGTTCCCTGCGCGTGAATACGCTTGAAGATATCGAGGATGTTCTTGCTCGCTTCGGGATCCACGTTCCCGGTCGGCTCATCACAGAGCAGGATCATGGGTTTGCCGACAATCGCTCGGGCAATTGCGGTGCGCGCCTTTTCACCTCCTGAGAGGGCATGGGGGAAGCTTCGTGCGTGACGCTGAATTTCGAGATCCTTCATCAGAGTACCCACCCTCCTGTCGACCTCAGCATCCGGAAGCCCGCAGACCTGGAGCGGAAACGCAATATTCTCCGAGACGGTCAGCCGACCGATCAGCCTGTAGTCTTGAAACACGATGCCGATGCGCCTGCGGTAGAGCTGCATCACCGGGCCGGGCACTGCCCGCAAATCGACGCCATCGACCTCGATACCACCCTTGGTGACGGCTTCAGCACCCGTGAGGAGGTGGAGGAGCGTGGATTTTCCCGCACCACTTTTTCCCGTGATGCATACAAGCTCTCCGGGGTCGATGGTCAGCGTAACGTCACGGAGTACGGGAGTAGACCCATACGATTTTGAAATTCCCTTCAGAACGATCATGGAGACAAGTATGAATGCAGAATGCGGAATGCAGAATTGCATTTCGATCATTTCATTCTCCACTCATCATTTTCGACAGATGACGTACACCTCCGTGCTCCGATCCCTGCTCGTGACTGCCTTGATGATGTGCACATCGTTCCATTCCCTCTTCACATCGCGCAGGAATGCATCGAAGTCCGCGCCTTGAAAGACCTTGAGCACGCAGCGCCCTCCGGGTTTGAGCAGTGCTTTCCCCACGGCGAGTGCGGACTGATTGAGCTCGATGCTCCGCCACTGATCCACATCGTGGATGCCCGAGGTAGAAGGTGCGGCGTCGCTTAGGAGAAGATCGACGCAAGACGAAGAGGATGTAAAGGACGAAAAGGAAGCACCCCCCTTTTCGTCCTCTTGGTCTTTTTTGTCTTTTCTACGGTGTATTACTTCACGGACAACATCTGCAACACTTTGAACATCCATGATATCTTGGACGATGGTCTCAACATTGGGGGCAATGTGTTTGATCTCTTGTAGATCCATCCCGATAGCTACACCCTTTGGGCCAATCTTTTCGCTGACATACTGCAACCACGATCCTGGTGCTGCCCCAAGATCGAGGACGCGCATGCCGTGAGACAGCAGGTGAAACTTTTCATCGAGCTCCTGGAGCTTATAGATGGAGCGAGCGCGAAAGCCCTCAGCCTTTGCCTTGCGAGCCCATTTGTCGTTGGGGATGTAGCGCTTGGGCATAGACGAAGGGAGTAGGGAGTACGTAGTCGGGAGTAGGAAGCAGCTAGAGCGTGTGCTTCTTTGCAGTTCCAACAGGGCGAGGATAGGCCTCAGGTGTGCGAGCGGTCTTCTCATAGACCAGGATTTGTCGCTTTCCCCATTGTGCACCAAGATCGTAGATTACCGGTGACAATCTCCGAAGTTGTAATTCGACTTCAGCCCTTTTGGAAGAGGAAATCTCATCATCAATATCCAAGCTTTTCCACAGGAGTATATGGCCTCCCACTTTGACGAATGGAGCACAGTACTCCAGCAGGAGTCTGGCTTCTGCGACCGCTCTTGCAGTGACGATATCGTAGTGTTCCCTGTGTGCGGGAGAATTCCCAAGGTCTTCTGCGCGCCCCGTGACAAGCATCACATTGGCGATTTTCAGTGTATCGATGATTCTCTGCACAGCATCCATTTTCTTTTGTACAGAATCCATTCCGGTAAAACGATGATCGGGAAACGTGATCGCAAGGGGCAGAAGAGGGAAGCCGCCACCGGTACCGATATCCAACACTGAACATTGAGCATTGAACATTGGATTATTTTTTATGAATGGAATTGCCGGAAGTGCATCGAGAATATTGCCTTGCCAGCACCTATCGTTTGATCGGTGTGCCGACAAATTTACTTTTGCATTTTCCAAGAGAAAAACATCAGTCAGTTCTTTGAGATGCTCTTGTGTGCCCTTGGGCAATCCCGAGAGTATTTCCTGCACCGAATATGCTTCCATACCCTGTATTCTCTATTTTCCATTTTCAATTTTCAATTTTCAATTACCATGGCTTCATGCCCCATGGGAAACGCATTGCCGAGCTCCTCATCAACGTCGGCGCCGTGCGCCTGAGCGTCGATCCGCCCTTTACCTGGACGAGCGGTATCAAGTCTCCCATCTACTGCGACAACCGACTCCTCTACAGTCACCCTGATGCTCGCGACTTCGTCGTCGATGCGCTCGTGAGCCGCGTGAAGGGTCTGCATATCCCCCCGGATGTCGTTGCCGGTACCGCAACCGCAGCTATCGGCTGGGCGGCGCTCGTTGCCGATCGTCTGAAGCTCCCCTTCGTCTACGTTCGTGGCAAAGCCAAGGAGCACGGTATGGGCAAGCGCATCGAGGGTACTCTGCCGCATGGCAAGCATGTCGTCCTCATCGAAGATCTTCTCTCTACAGGAGGCAGCGCGATTTCTTCCGTCCAGGCGCTTCGGGAAGAAGGGCAGGCTGTTGTGACAGACATTGTCGCCATCTTCAGCTATGAGCTTTATAGCGGCGTGGAAGCCGCTCAGGAGAACCGTGTGAAGCTCCATCCTCTGGCAAATCTCGGCACACTTCTCGATGTTGCGGTAGAGCAGGGGAGACTGGGCCCCGGAGATCTTGCGAAGATTGGCTCATTTGCTGAGGACCCCAAGACGTGGGCCGCGCGGATCTAGGCCGCTAGTGTAAGTTTTTTCTCTATGGCCTTTACGCGTTTTGGAAGTTTTGCGTCTTCGATGTCCTGTACGCGGAAATCGAGGTCATCGACGCCTTTGCAGTGAGCACGGAAATCGGATCGAAGGAGCTGCGATTCCTTTTCCATCCGATCGAATCGCACATTGACCTCCTGCTTAAAAGCCGTGATGTGGTTCACCACATCCCGTAGCGTCAGGCCTCTATTGCGTCCGGTCTTCTTCATGAACTTCGAGGCTATGGCGCGTTACCAGAAAAAACAAGGTGTACGAACGTACAACCATCCTTCGATACGCCACGCTGTCATGGTGAGTAGTTCAGCACCGCGCTGGACGTATCGAACCACAATCAGCGCGGCTACTCAGGATGACAATGTAAAACTGCTTCAAGAATCTCAGATCCCCCTCATAAAACGAGCGAAGGTCGGGCCTGCCCACCGTAGCACCAGCAGTTTAGAACTGGCTGAGGAATCGTAGGTCTCCCTCGTAGAAGGAGCGAAGGTCGGGGATCCGGTTTCGTAGCATGATCATCCGTTCGATGCCGAAGCCGAACGCAAATCCCTGCCACTCCTTGGAATCGATCTTACAGTTCTCAAGGACATTGGGGTGCACGAGGCCGCAGCCCACGATCTCCAGCCATTTTCCTTCGCGGCTCTGGGCGTCGTCTCCCATCCAGCGCATGTCCACTTCGAGCCCAGGCTCCACGAACGGAAAGTACCCAGTGCGGAAGCGAAACTCTGCCTTGGGGTCGATGAGCTCGCGGATCGCCGTGATCATCACCGACTTCATGTGTGCCAGGTTGATATCTTTGCCGATCATGAGTCCCTCGAATTGGTGGAACATGGGGGAGTGCGTGGCGTCGGCATCCTTGCGGTAGACTTTGCCGGGGAAGATGGCACGAAACGGTGGCTTGTGGCTCTGCATGTAGCGGATCTGGACCGGCGAGGTATGCGTGCGTAACACCAGCTTGGAGCTGTCAGCTTTCAGCTTTGAACTTTCTACCCAAAATGTATCTTGGGCATCGCGAGCAGGGTGCTCTGCGGGGATATTGAGCAGGTTGAAGTTCATGTCCTCCGATTCGATCTCCGGCCCCTTCCAGACATCGAATCCCATCCTTCCGAAGACCTCTTCGACGCTGCGGATGAACTCGGGAATGAGGTGGAGATGACCCCGCTCCTTTCGCGGGAGCTCCATGGTGATGTCGATGCTGTCACCAGAGGCCAGGGCATCCTGTGAGGGGCTGAGCAGTTCCTTGCGCTTCGCTTCTATCGCATCGGTGAGTGTGCGCTTGGCGGCATTGAGCAGAGCGGCTTGCGTGCGCCTCGCATCGGGATCGAGTGCACCGACATCCTTGAGCGCAACGGTGAGGATCCCTGCCTTTCTGCCAAAGAGCTCATGCTCGAGAGCATCGAGTGCATCTTGGGCTTTGCATGCAGCAATGCGCTTTGCGAATGCTTGCCAATCGTGGGTGTCTATCACCATGGGATGCAGTGTACGGCAGGTACGCTACTCGTCTCAATGCTTGCTCGAAAGCTCAATGAGGGCAAACACGCCGAAGATGAGGATCGCGATCCACCAGTTGAGCAGCCGCAGCACCAAAAAGAGGAGCGTAACCGTCGTTGCCAACCCAAGAAGCAGCCCCTGCCGTAGGCCGATAGCGGTGATGCGTCCGCGATCCCAGTCGTGGATGGGGATCAGTCTCCAGATCCCGATGCTCACAAGCGCTCCGACAGTGGTTGCAGAGAGAAACGCGGAGACGAAGAGTGCGGGGATAGCCTGCAAAGGGGCCGTGAGGGGGCTGACGCGAAAGAGCACGATCAGGAGAGACGTGACCGAGAGTGCTGCCGAAATCGCGAGGCCAAAGGGGAGAGAGGACACGGTGCTTAGCTTACAGCTTTCAGCTATCAGCTGTCAGGTAGGGTACAAAATTGTACAAGCTGAAAATGGAAAGTCGACAGCTATACGCTTTGTAAGAATTTTCCCAGCGCCGCAAAATCATCGTAGAGCGCCTGACGCAGGTTGCCGTTATGCAGCGCTGCTGCCGGGTGATATATCGGGAAAATCGTTACGGAATCATTGATCTTGAAAGGCTTGCCATGCGCTTCGGAGATTGTGGTCTTTGCGAGGAAGTGACCGAGTGCGTGCCTGCCGAGCGGCACGATCACGTGTGGTTTGATGAGGGCAATCTCCAGCTTCAGCCACGGCATGCACTGCGCCTTCTCTTCGTCGGTGGGGTCTCTGTTTTCCGGCGGACGGAACTTCACCACGTTGGAGATGTACACGCTCTCGCGCTGCAGTCCTATGGTTCCGAGGAGTTCATCGAGAAACTTTCCCGCTGCACCCACAAACGGCCGGCCGAGCTTGTCTTCCTGTTCCCCGGGCGCCTCACCGATGAACATCACCGTTGCGTTGGGATTGCCTTCGCCAAAGACCGGATTGGATTTTTCCGAAAGCGCGCAGCCCTTCCATTCCTTGAGTTTGGTCTGGAGGAGGGGAAGAGAGATGTTCATAGTATGAAGTATTGGGTATCGAGTATGAGGTATGCGCTTGCGATACCCAATACATCATACTTGATACGTAATACTTTCAATACCCAGCCCTGATCTTCGCCATTCGTTCTTCGATCTTCTTGCGCAGTCCTGCATCGCTCTCTGCGAGGATCCGCACGGCGGCGAGGGCGGCATTTTTGGGGTGGATGACCGTGAGGGCCGGGACGTCGCTGGGCATCCGGAGGCTACTATGGATGTCCGTGTGGTACTCCGTGAGATCTTTGTGCGGCGGACAGTTGATGACAGGGTGGATGCACGTTCCGGCAACCACTCCGCCAAGGCCGTTGCTCATGCCGACGACGGTGATGACGACTGTTGGCTCGGTCATCGCATTGATCTCCCGCACCATCTCCACCACCTTGTCTGGCACCTTGTGGGCAGATGCCATGACGGTTTTGGTGCCGACGCCAAACTCCTTGAAGATGTCTTCCATGGGTTTTACAAAGTCTGCGTCTGCCTTGGATGCGAGAAAGAGGATGATCATGCGCACAGCATAAAGGACAACGGGGGATGAAAAAAGGGGAGCGGTGTTTTGGTGGAGCTCAGGGGACTCGAACCCCTGGCCTCTTCCATGCCATGGAAGCGCTCTACCAGCTGAGCTAGAGCCCCACGTTAGGTATCGAGGGAAAATGGTGCGCCCGGCAGGATTTGAACCTACGACTTCCAGATCCGCAATCTGGCGTTCTTCCAGGCTGAACTACGGGCGCACAAGTGCAATAAAGAGCAACAGCCATAAATGAGCTCAGAAACTCTATCAGTCTTTTCTGGTGATTTCTACAATCTCAACATAATAAACGAGGACACCATCCTCTTGCGAGATTGGTGTCCCCGGCGCTGCCTTCACCGAGGTGAAGAGCGAGCAGTGCGCAAGTAACCAACTTACGCGCTCCCTACCCTTCGATGAGTTATACGGGCCCATCACCCTGTGTGTGTTTGTTGGATCCGGCGGACTGCGCCGGTACGACGGCTTTGCAGCCGCGGCCCAAGGTTTGTGACGTCGGGCGCGTCGTGTGTGTTTGTTGGTACTTTCCCGTTCCTTGCGGAAGGGAAAAGGGCAGATCACCTCCCGTCGGGAGGGAACCTACGGTGCGGTGGTCAGCCGCAGAGTAAGCAGGGAGGATGGAAGAGTGACTCCCCCGCACCTCTTTCCGCAGAACGGAAAAAGGTGCGGGGCCGGAAGGACGTGCCCCCGGATGGCCGTATCCCATGGTGAGAGAAAGCGTGTGCCGTCTCGCCCATGGAAATGCGGTGTCACTCCTCCGTGCTCCCTGCTTTCGAGTAGAGAGGATTGTGAAAAGAGCAATCAGGAAATGGTACCATAAAATTCCTTTTGGCGCAAGGGAGCATGCTTTCTCTACGATGCATCCATGACTGCCGTAGGAAAGCTCGTTCTCCTCATGGGTCCCAGTGGCGTGGGTAAAAGTGTGATCCTCAAACAGCTTACAGCTCGCCACGCGGAATTTGTGTTTCCGCGCTCCGCAACGACCCGCGCACGCAGAAGGGGGGAGGGGGATGATCTCTACCACTTTGTGAGTGACGCGGAGTTCGACATGCTCGTTCGCGAGAATCAGCTCCTTGAGTGGGCTGTTGTACATGGAGGGGCGCGCTACGGAACGCTCCTTGCGGAAATCCTTCCGGCGATTGAGCAGGGCAAGACCGTCGTCCGTGAAGTGGATGTGCAGGGATTTGAGAGCATCCGCATGAGTGAGCACTTCCGTCGGCCGGAAGGGGATTACCGGCTCCAGTCGATCTTCATCCTCCCGGAAAACCGTGCGCAGCTCATCGCTCGCATCACGAAGCGCGCGCCGATCTCTTCAGAGGAACTCGAGCGCAGGATTGCGAGCATGGATCATGAGCTCAGTACCGCGCAGCTCTGCGATCTGCAGATCGTGAATCACGATGGGCAGATTGAGGCCACGATTGCCGCTGTGGAGCAGGCGATTGCGTCGTAGCAGGGAGAGGGCAATTAGGAGGGAGCAAGTAGCAGTTAGCAGGTAATTTTCCGTACCTGCTCCCTCCTCCTTCCTCATTCCCCATTCCTACTTTCACCCTGAATGCTTCCTCACAGATTTTTTCTGCCGTACCATGATGTCATGGCACGCGCCAAGATTGCCCTGCTCTACGTTGGAGGATCCATCGGGATGAAGATGAACCACAAGACCGGGCGCATCGAGCCCATCGAGTCCCTCTCGGAGATCCACCGATTCCTCCCCGAGCTGCAGCGTGAGGTCGCCCTCAACTTCGTGACACTTGGCAATGTCGGATCCTCCGACGTGACACCTGAGAACTGGATAGAGATCGCCCGCACGATCGAGCGCCTGTATGACGACCATGATGGTTTTGTCGTCGTGCATGGTACCAATACCATGAGCTACACCGCGTGCGCTTTGAGTTTTGCACTACAGGGACTCAGTAAACCTGTGATCCTCACGGGGGCGCTTCTGCCGATCAATGACATCGGGAGCGATGGACGCACCAATCTCGTCTATGCCATACGCGCGGCGCAGTTGGATCTTGCGGAGGTGGCGGTTGTGCTTGGACCTCGGGTACTCAGGGGGTGCAGGGCGAAGAAGGTAGATCAATCCATCGACCATACCTTCGATAGCCCCAAGTTTCCTCCGGTTGCGGAGTTCAATATCGAAGTGAAGCTTCACCCGTGGCGACTGGTGCGTCGCAAGCGCACGCTCGATTGTCGGCCGGGGTTTGACCCCAATGTCGTGCTCGTCACGTTGCATCCCGGGCTTTCTGATGCGTACTTCGATGCGGTGCTCGCGAGCAAGCCTCATGGAATTGTGCTGCGCACGTACGGTCCGGGGATGCTTTCTGACCGAGTGATTCCGTGGCTCAAGCGCGCAAGTGCACAGAAAATCCCCATCGTCATCACCTCCCAACTCATTCGCGGGTCCGTGGATCTTCACCGTTACCGCAAACAGCTGACCCTTGAGCGGATCGGTGTGATCAGTGGAAAAAACATGACATTTGAGTGCGCCATCGTGAAGCTCATGTGGGCACTCACCCAGACCAATCAGCCTCTACGATTGCAGGAGATCATGGAAAAGAGCCTCGTTGGGGAGCTGGACGAATAAAGTCGTATAGTAATTTGCTACTACAATATCACCTAAGCGTGTCACCCTGAGCCTGTTTGCGGTGATCCTGTCGAATCCGTCGAAGGGCGACACACGCTATCAATGACACATTGATGATTTTTTAGACCAACTTGGCATTATTCGTCTTGTTCGTCCTTTTCGTCTTTTTCATCCTTTTCTACCAACTTGCTTCCGATGATCGAGCTGATTGCAGCTCCCAAGATGAAGCCAACGATGAGCTTTTTCACGTGCTTTTCGGGCTTGGGCCGTTTGCGGAAGAATCCCATGACGGAAACCAGTATAGCACGTTACGGTATTGAATAAATAATGTATTCAATTATTCCCCATGTCCCTACCCCCTACCCCTCCGCTTCCTGCGCACCCACGCCAATCCCGCACCCGCTCCCGACGCAATCACGGCAACTGCAGCAGGCCCCACGTCTCCAGCAGGAGGCTGGCTTGTCACCAGCGGCTGGAGCTGCCCTAGGAGGACGGCGCCCGCTGGGATCTGGCCGCTTGCCGGAAGAGCAATGACGCGACCATCGGGCATGCGAACGTAGAGGGGGCCTTGCTCCGCTCTGAGGGTGAAGGTCCCCAGCGGCGAGACAGCCGGAATCGCGCCAACGGCAATCAGGGTCTCGATGGTGCAGAGAGATGAGCACCCGTCGAGCGAGAGGCGGTTGCCGTCGTCGCAGCTCTCGCCCACCTCGCGCACCCCGTCACCGCAGCGGCTTAGTGAGCAGTCCGGACGGCAGGTAGCGGTAGACGTCAGGGCGTTTTGGATTCCCATATCACACTCCTCCCCTGGTTCGAGGGTGCCATTGCCGCAGGTTCTACTGAGGAAGCGGCAGGTCGCGGGATTGCAGTCGTAGGGGAGGCTCGGATTATGGAGGCGAGGCTCGCAGACTTCATCGAGGGCCTGCTGGATGATGCCATCGCCACAGGTGCCGCGCTCCAGAAGACAGCCTGCAGAGCAGCCATCTCTGTCCCTTCGATTGGCATCGTCACATTCCTCCGGAGAGGAGAGGACGCCGTCACCACATACGGGTACAGCCTGCACCGAAGTGATTGTGCAGGTACTGGAGCAATTCTCATCGGGCGGGTCGCACTGCTCGGGGGCAACTGCGATACCATCGCCACAGAAAGGATCGGTGTACGTCGGTTCCAGCGTGCACCCCTGTGAGCACCCGTCCCCTCCCCAGGTGTTGCTGTCGTCGCAGGTTTCCGGTTGTGTGAGGATGCCGTCGCCGCAGAAGGCCGCAAAGGCCACCAGAGTATCTTCGGGTAGGCACGACGGGGAGCACCCGTCTCCAGCGCGGATATTGGCGTCATCGCAGCTCTCGCCGGTATCGGTGACGCCGTCGCCGCACACCGGGAACACGCAGGAAGCTCGGCAGCGGTCAGGAGCGGAGTCACTGTTGCTCGCACCCTCGTCGCACTGCTCGCCCGTATCCACAACACCATTGCCACAAGAGGCGAAACAGTCACTGTCGCTGCTGCAGGTGTTGCCTCCGGGGGTCGTCACGACGATGCACCCATCGAGGCTGCACTCGGTGTGGGCGGAGGTAGAGCATCCAAGAGTCAGATCACACTCGTTGGGTCCTGCTCCGGGGACAGAGACACAGCTGTTGCCTTGGCAAGCGAGGTGGGTGGTACCGCTGTCGCAGCCGAAGAAGGGATCGCAGGAGTTGCTTCCTTGTCCGGGGACGGTGACGCAGGCATTACCCTGACACTCGGTGTGCTCCCCGCAGTCCACGATGCCGTTACATTGATTGGTACCAGGGCCAGGGACGGAGACACAGGCGCCACCCTCGCACATGCTGTGGGTCTCTCTGCCGCAACCGAGGAGGAGATCGCACTGGTTCTGGCCCAGTGTCGAAACGACGATGCAGGCGGTTTCCAGACATTCCGTGTGCTGGCTGCAGCCAACCTGGAGGGAACACTCATTGCGGCCGGGTCCTGCCTGGGCAATGCAGGAGCCGTTGTTGCAGACGAGGTGGTTTTGGCCGGTGCACTGGTCATTGGTGACGCAGGCATTGGCGCCGGGTCCCTGGACAGTGATGCACTGGTTTTGGGCATTGCATTCCGTGTGTGATGCGGTGCCACAGCCCTGGGTCGGTTCGCAGGGGCGATTGCCGGAGCCGGGAAGGACGACGCAGGTGGTGCCCTGACACTCCGTGTGCTCGTTGCAGCCGACTTCACCGGTGCACTGATCCGTGCCGATGCCGGGGACGAGGACACACTGTCTCTGTGCATTACACTCGTTGTGGAATTCCCCTCCGCCACACCCGAGTACAGGATCGCACTGGTTCGTACCCTCTCCTGGAACGACGAGACAGGCAGTATTGTCACTATTGCACTCCGTGTGTGTGGCGCAGGGAAGAAGATCGGAACATTCGTTGGATCCTGATCCGGGAACTGAGATACAGCTGTTTTGATCGTTACACTCAAAGTGCTCAGCACAATCATCACTATTCTTACATTCATTGGGTCCATTGCCCTGCTCGCTGATACAGACTTCATTCAGACAGACAAGACGTGTTCCGATGCCGCAGCCCTTGCCAGGGTCACACTGATGCGGACCGGGACCGGGGAGTACCAAACAGGCTAAACTCTCCCCGCTGCAGACCGTGTGTTGGTCACATCCGACAGTGTCGCTACACTGATCGTCACCGGGTCCATCGATGGCAATACAGGTGTTACTCTGACAGACATTGTGTGTCTCTCCCGAAGTTCCACACCCCAGGAGAGGATCACATTCGTTGTTTCCTTCTCCAAGAACCGTAAGACAAGCGGTGTTTTCTTTGGAACACTCGGTGTGTTTACGGCAACCGATCGCCGGGGAACATTCGTTGGCACCGTAGCCAGCGACCTCTACGCAGAGATCAGCGCTGTTGCATTCGAGGTGGGAATCCACTCTACAACCGAGAATGGGGTCACATTCGTCATCCCCCAACCCCGGAACAGTGACGCAGGCAGTACCCTGACATTCGGTATGCTTGGGGGCGACTACACAATTCCGACCATTGGCATGACACACAGATCCTCTGCCTGACCATTCATAGTTCCCAGGAGCGCATCCTTGTGGAGTGCAAATGGCAAACTGAGACGTCTCCACACATAGGTCATCTTCCATATGACACCCGCCATTACATGCACCAACCCCACGGGAGGGGCAGGAGACAAAAAAGCCGTCCTCGTCGTACCACCCTCCGCAGTCAGTGTCTTTTTCACATGCCGCCGGGTGGCCGCTCGAGGCTTGGCTACTTCGAGAAGATGATGCTGGTGCTGAGCTCGGCGTCGGACAACTTGCCGGACACTCCGCATCGGGATCCCAGCACTTCCATCCGGAACCGGGACAGCAGAGGGGTTCACCACCGGAACATGAGGGGGGGGCTCCAGTGCAGGCGTTTGATGCATCACTGGTCGATGAATTATTGCACGAGCAGTACAACTTTGTAGCAAGACCTACTTTCCGGCTGTTGCTCTCCGGGATGCTCCAAGAGATCGTATTGAATCCTGAACGGAATACGAAATCCGGAGCCCCTACCCCAGGGATCCTGGAGATGCATCCTTGAATGCTTGTTCTTCTAGGAGTACCCTGCGGATACTCCCAGAAAAACGTGGTAGTAACATTCCTTGAACAGCCTACAATGTAACCACCGCAACTCATGCCCGATGGAAGCTCAATGCCCGTCTGGCCGGATGTGGCGTAGCACGGGACAAACACAGGAGTACCCTGCGGATACTGCCAGAAACCAGTGCAATCTTCGTAGACACCAGGGCCACCATCGACACCGCACGATGATTGGCTCTGAGAAGCAGAGTTGCCGCTGCCGGCAGAAGATGCTGGCGGTATGCCATTCTTACTCTTATCCCAGCACGCCCATTCTCCGCTCTTGCAGCAGTAGGGATTGGCTCCTGCAGAACAGGAGGGCTGCGATCCCCTGCACCCCGAAGATGCCGAAGAGGCGGACGAAGCGGGCGCGCACACTGGCGGACACTCGGATGTTGGATCCCAGCACTTCCACTTCCCGCTCGGGCAGCAGATGGTCTTATTGGGCGCGCACTGAGGCTTGGTCGCATTGCTGCAGACGACGCTGACCGAGCTTGCCGCACTACTGCTTTGGCCGCCCGAGGATGCTTGCGACGAGTTATTTGTCGAGGAAACTGCGCTTGCAGCAGACGAAGACCGCGGCGCGCTCGAGGATGCTTGCGACGAGTTATTTGTCGAGGAAACTGCGCTTGCAGCAGACGAAGACCGCGGCGCGCTCGAGGATGCAGGCGCGCTCGACGATCGCGCGGAAGAGGAGCGGGCGGAAGACGAAGCGCACGGGCACGTGAGGGTAAAGGAAACGTTGAAATCCAGCATGCGCGCCATGGGATCTGCAACCACGTTGATCGTGTGCGAACCTGCCTCCACGGTATGCGGTCCCCAGTTCCAAGACCCACTGCAGTACTGGGTAAATCTCGTCTGCCACGTGCTCGGGGAGACCGTGAAGTAGCCACGCCCGTGGCCAGTCAGGCTTGCGCGAAGCTGGCACCCTTCCTGCGGCGCAGTGAAAGTGACACTCCCCGTCCTGCGCCCGCAGGTGATCTGTCCGGTGTGCACATAGCCCCGGCAATCGCGCTTTCCTTCCTCGATGCACTTCGCGCCCCAGGAACCGATGTTCGTCGGAGTGTTGCCGCAGGAGATGGAAGATGGTGGCGAGGAAGGTGGCGGACTTGAAGGACAACGAGGAGGAATGCTGCAGATATGCAAGAACCCTTCCCCGCCCAGAGAGAGGAACACCGCTTTATCAGTCACATAACGCGCAGGATAGCTACCCCAGCTCACCACAGGAGGCAGGACGACACGGCGCTCAATCCATGGGTACGAAAATGGAGAATAGAGACCGAGGATCGCCTGACGTAGCTCTTCACCGTCCCCACCGTCACCATCCGCATGCAGAAAGTGCGGCGGCGGACGCGGAGCGCATGTTCCACTGCGTGCAATTGAGCCATCAGGAACGGGCTGGTTTCCTCCTATGAGATACTCAACACCTCCATTAGTACAACCATAGATGTTCCATCCGACGGTTCGTACGGAAACAAAGTCGTGGTTGCGCAGGGACTGACTCACAACGCAGGTAACCGGACCAGTGCCGCAAGAGGATCCCCCTCCCCCCACCTGAGCCTGCAGCGGGATGTCCCGCGTATCCCATGTCAGCATCCCCGCGACAAACCGTCCGGTATTGGCAAGGCCGTTCATGAATGCTCCCCAGATCCGCGCAAAGAGCGACGGACGCGGCACGGTGATGCCGCTTGCATCGGCGACGAGCACGCCGCTGTCATCAGGATCCCAGCAAGACCACTTCCCCGTCTCACAGCAGTACGCCGTAGCATTGCCAGGGCACTCTGGAGGAGAGCCGCTGCAGCTGCTCCCTTGGGAGCTACTGCGTCCGCTGCTGCTTTGCTGCGACGAAGCGGCATTCTGCATGCTCGATTGCGATGATCCCCCGCCTCCCCCGCAACTCACCGGACACTCCGCATCTTCATCCCAGCACTTCCACGACCCGTTGGGACAACAGACGAGCGTCTTGCTGCACTCAGGACGATCAGTATCGGAGCACGCACCTCCTCCCGTGCTACCGGAGGAGCCGCTGGTATTGGCATTCGAGGAATTTCCGCCACTGCTACCCGAATGCACGGAGGAATTTTGTCCGGAAGAAGCGCTGCTACCACGGGAGGACGAAGGAGGCGCACTGGAAGAGGCCGATACAACGCACGGCGCACGACGCACGCAGTTGATGCCATGGTTGATGCGGTAACAGCAGGGAATCTTGCTCTCGTGGGGATAGTTTGCCGCCCACGTACACGTCGCAGATGTGCCGCCATCGATGCCCCGGTAGCACAGCACCTGACCCTTGTCACATGTTGGAGTACCTCCTTTACAGTACGCAGTGCCCACCTGCACATACCCCGGTGCGATTTGGGCAGTGAGAGTATCCCCTGAAATATTTGATACAAAGCCTTCGATGAAACGCACCGGCGTAGTCACCCCGTGCCAGATCCGCGCAAAGATCGATGGGCGACTGGGGGCGACACCGACGGCAGATGCAATTGTGCCATTCACATCGGGATCCCAGCACGTCCACTCGCCATTTTTACAGCAGAAGGGCGAGCCAGTGGTGCACTCGGGCTCCTCACCAGCACAGCTTCTGGCCGAGCTCGACTTTTTGGAGCTGCTTCTCGCAGAACTGCTCGACGGATCACTACTCGAAGCCGGTGCCGCGGAGCTCCCCGCTGGCGCACTACTCGAAGCCGGTGCCGCGGAGCTCCCCGCTGGCGCACTACTCGAAGCCGGTGCCGCGGAGCTCCCCGCTGGCGCACTACTCGAAGCCGGTGCCGCGGAGCTACTGGCGGGAGCGGCGCTGTTTTGGCTTGCTGCAGAGCTCACGCCTGTACCACCCGTGGTGCCACCAGACATCGCGCCACCGATCATCCCTCCCGGCCCTAGCCCTTGCGCAGGAATACATGCATTTCCTGAACATAGATAGCCAGCATCACAACACACTGGCCCACATGCAGTCTGATTACCTGGACACTGCAGCACCTGCCCCTGCAAAACATGATTCGCAATCGGCCACCATGCAATATATGCAGAAATCCCAAACGCAATCACCAGTCCGCCAATCTTGAAAAAACTCTTTTCTATTGTCGCCATCGCAAAGTGCAGAATATCAGGACTTTTAGTATTGAAGAGCAGAAAATGCCATCCCGAATTGACAGGGAAGCGAAATATGACAATGCAGAATTTTTTCAGGAAAAGTTCTGCAGTCGGTCGCTGATCTTCTGCAGTTTTTCGGCATTCGCGCTGAGCTTCTCACACTCAGTCGCGACGACCTTCTCGGGAACGCGTGCGACGAAGTCTGCGTGGACGTCCGCAAAAATGAAGCAGAGAGATGAGCTACAGCTCTAGCTCCGGATACCTGGAAAGGTGCGAGTGGACGATAGCTTGAACCTCTTCGAGCTTCTCGGGTGAGCGCGCTTCCATGCAGATGGAGATGCAGGGCGACGTATTGCTCTGGCGTATTCCCGCCCACGCACCTTCACCGAAGTCGATGCGCACGCCATCGAGTGTGTGTACCGGATAGTGTTTGGAGAAATGCACGGTGACCGCTTGGATGATTGCCCCCTTCTGGTCATCAGAGCAGTGGGGGCGGAGTTCTGGGCATTGATAGACTTTTGGGAAATCCTCGAGCATCGAGGAGAACGTTTGTTCGCCTGCCTGCCGGACAGGCAGGTTTGTTCGTTTCTTGGAATAGATTCCAAGCAGACGCAGTGCGGCAACCAGCGCATCGTCAAATCCATAGTAGTCTTCCCCGCAGAAGAAGTGCCCGGATTGCTCGCCGCCTAGGAGAGCTCCGTGCTCCCGCATCGCATGCTCCACGTGCGAATGTCCCACTTTGCACATCACCGGTTTCCCGCTCCACCGGGCGATTTCCGTCTCCAGGATCGACGAGTTACTTACCGTGAAGATCACGGGCGCTCCGGGGTTTCTGGAAAGATGATCCTTAGCCAGCAGAAGCAGAATTTCATCGGCAGTACGAATGCCCCCCTTTTCGTCGACGATGCCGAGGCGGTCGCCGTCACCGTCGAAGGCGAATCCGAGGTATGCCTTTTCCTTGAGTACCGTCGCCTGCAGATCTCTGAGCGTGGAGTGCATGCTCGGGTCTGCCGGATGGTTGGGAAAGTTGCCGTCGGGTTTCGTAAAAAGCTCGATCACGTTGCATCCCGCGTTCTTCAATGCCTGCACGTAGACCGGTCCTGCAACGCCATTGCCACAGTCGATGACAACCGTCATTCCTTTTCCTGTTTCCCCAAACATCTTTTGCATGTGCTCCAAATACGGAGCAATCGCATCGATTTCTTCCACCCCAATGGTATTTTCAATTTTCAATTGTACATTTTCAATGTTCTCTATGTTCTCCCTTAGCTTCTGCAAATCCTCCCCGGAAAACGCCTCCGCGTCTTTGAGCTGGAGCTTGATCCCGTTGTCGCTGCTGGGGTTATGCGAAGCGGTGACGTGCGCACTGGCGTCTGCCTTGAGGCGGCAATTGGTGTAGTAGTTCACCGGGCTTGGGGTCTCGCCGATATCGAACACAGAGCAACCGGCAAACACCAAACCGCTCTTCAATGCTGCAAGGAGTGAGGGGCTGCTCAAGCGAGCGTCGCGCCCGACAACAACTCTCGGACAAGCATTTCCTGATCGCTTCTTTACTTCTTTTCCAAACGTCTCACCGATCAGCCTGCAGGCTTCTTCGGTGATCTGCGTACCGGCTTTTCCCCGGATGTCGTAGGCCCGAAAGATCGTTGGATCAATGAGAGGCATGGATGGTTGCAGAGACAGAAACGTTAGTACGTATTCTTCGTAAGAATTCTATGGGAAGTTAGGAAATTGCCCAAGTACTCCTTGATGAACTTCGCACGTTGATCCGCTCTGGAGCGTGATGGTGCATAGTCCTCATCCTTGGAAAATAATTTATGGTACATTCCATACTACTCCATCAACGTATTGCGATAGATTGCTTCTGCTTCATGGCCTCAAAACCTTTCATTGTTGGCGTTCTCAATGTTACCCCCGACTCGTATTTCGATGGCGGGAAGTGGAATTCCATCGATTTAGCCCTCAGAAGAGCAGAGGAAATGATTGCAGAAGGGGCGGATTGGATTGAGGTTGGCGGTGAGTCTACGGGTCCGAATTCCAAGGATATCTCTCTGCAAGAAGAGATTGATCGAACAATTCCTGTGATCAAAGAAATACGCAAAAGGTGGGGCTCATGCCAAATCAGCATCGATACATATAAGTCTGCGGTTGCCCGAGAAGCGATCGCGGCCGGTGCGTCGATGGTCAATGACGTCACGGCAGGAAGGGGTGATAGAAGCATGTTTGCGGAGGTTGCGAAGTGTGCGGAGGTTGCGAAGTTGGTACTGATGTACAGCAAGGATCCCACAGCCCGTACAACGATTCAGCCGATCCAGTACACCGATGTCATCGAGACCATCAAACAATTTCTCTCAGAGAGAATCGATGCGGCAGTTGCTGCAGGCATTCCTCGTGATCGCATCATCATCGATCCTGGACTGGGTCACTTCGTCAGTAGCGAGCCACGCTATTCCTTGGAGATCATCAGGAGACTTGCTGAGCTTCAGACGCTTGGTTGCCCAATCTTTCTCAGTCCATCGCGAAAATCCTTTCTCGCAGGTTCAGCAAATCTCCCCCCATCCGAGCGTCTGCCAGCAACGATTGCAACTTCGGCTATCGCGGTCTTGCATGGTGCTTCATTCATACGTACCCATGATGTTGCCGACATCAGCAGCGCGTGTGATGTAGCATGGTGCGTTTGCAATCTTAGATGATCCCCGCGAGGAATGCCGCAATGCCACTGCTTGCTGCAAGCACGATGAAGCCTATCGCAACGCGTATCATCAGATTTTTCGCCTGCCCATACTGTTCGTCATTTCCGATATTCACGACCATCAATGCACCCGCATAGACCAGCACAGCAACCGCAAGAACGAGGATAAGCGAAAGAATCCTTTTTCCAATAGTCACCATCACGTCAATGATATTTGTGGGAGTGGCAACAACCGTTGTACCCACGATCGTGACTGTTCCCGCGAGCCTGTAGCGCGTAAGGACGATGATGAATCCGGTCACCACGAAGATGACGGTCCGCCGGAGCTGCGTGACGCCTTCCTCCGACCCCAGATTTCCGATTGCACGCACTCCGCTGACGATAATCATGATGATACAGATGATCCCGAGCGGGATCGCGAGGTAGTCGAGAAGGCCAGTGGCTTCAAGTCCGATGGTCCTTCCTGATGTCAGAGGGTCTGTGAGGATCGTTGACAGTGCATTGCGGAACGTGGTGCCCACATTGACGAGGACGATCGCCGCGATGCCGCTGATGAAGACGCGCTTCGCTGTCGTTTGCTGGTTTTCGTTTCCTGTCAACGTCAGGAAGAAGCCCGAGATCATCACTGCGAGCACGGCCGCGGCAAGGATGATGGGTGTGAAGCTCGTAGCTACCGTGAAGGCGATGTCTCCGAAGTTGCCACCCCCAGTGGGAAGAGCACCGCCGACCGTGTCCATAGCATCGGTGATGGTCAGTGCGAGTGCTGCTGGTACGAGCTTTTCGATGATGGAGAGCAGGGGGTGCATCAGATGAAGACGGTAATGATGATGCGAGAGGCAGAGACGACGATGACCGAGATCCCCACGCCGATGATGATCTTCTTCGCACGCTCCTTGAGCTGCTCATCTACCGAAACAACCAACATGATGCCGGCTGCGACGAGGGCGACGAGGGAGAGCGCCCCAAAGACGGTGATGATGAAGTTGCCGATGCCAATGAGCTCGTTTTGGATCGGCACTGTCGTTCCGACTGTAAAGCTTCCAAGAACGGTGCCGCCGATCATCACCATCGTGAGACCGATGGCTCCGCGAAAAATTCCCTGACGCGCAGTGCTCGATGCGCTGTCATCTTGGGCCATGATGAGCCGTGCTCCGTGGTAGCCGACGTTGATGACGAGAGCCGCCCCTATCATGCTAAAGAAGAAGTCTTGGACCGGCGTGATGATGTTGCTGATGAACGTACCGGGGGTTGCTACCCCGCTTGTAGCAGGAACGATCGAAACGATCCATGAAGCGCCTGCCACGAGAACCGCGCCGAACATGATGTGGAGATACGCGCTGCGGATCTCGCTCACTTGGGTCTCATCCGATCCGCTCGTCGCAAGCTTCACACTGTAGAAGATGATCATGGCGAGGATGATTCCACCGATCGCCGCTGCTATCCCTGTAGCGATCCGTCCGAGGTATTCGGTGAAGGTCTGCTGCGGCGAGGGGCAGGGGAGCCAGGACACCGGGCAGTACGTGGAGAACGCCGCCTCAGCAGTCGGGATCAAGAGCCTTCGCAGCAGGTCTGTGATAGCGAGAATAGGCATAATCGCATAATTATAGCAGAATATTGGACAAAGCGGTAGGTTTCCCCTTGTGCTATTTCCCTCGTTTGAAGTAGCGAGATCACGCAATTCTCCTCGGCGGATTTCAGGCGTTTTGGGCGCATCCAGACCGATTTTCCTTTACTTCCTCTACGTCTTTCCATAAGCTTTCTGCACTTCTATGGGCAAGAGACCTACCCCCAAAAAGCGGCGAGCGAAGAGTGACGGCAACCGTCACCAGGCAATGTATGAAAGGAAGCAGCTCCTGAAGCTCCGCAACAGGCTGAATTCCCCCTTTGGTGTCCCTGCTGAGCCTAAAGACAAGGCAGGCAAGGCGCTCAAGGGCATCACGCGTATCAAAGCCTAAATACCACGAAGGAAGAAGCTCGCTAGAAGAAAGTAGCAGGTAGCAGGTAGCAAGGAGCATGTTTTTATGTAGTATTGCTTTGTTCATGGAGTAGCATTCGTATCTGCTCCTTACTATTTTCTCCTTGCTACTTTCTTTATGGCTCGCCGCCGCCACCTCTCCCGGATCGCCGTGATGCAGACACTCTTTGAGGGTGGTGCGCGCTTGGTGGATAGAGAGGCTTCGCTGGAGCGCAACTGCGCTGGGCAAGATGGTGAGGCGGACCTCGATTTTGCCCGTGCTTTACTGAAGGGTGTTGTGGAGCATGAGGATGCCATCCGTGACATTGTTCAGAAGCATGCCCCAGGGTGGACCCTCGAGCGGATGGATCCCGTGTCGCGTTGCACCCTCCTCATCGGCTGCTTTGAGCTGCTCTTTGCTAAAGACGCTCCCCCTGCGGTCGTGATGAACGAGTCGATCGAGATTGCCAAGGAATTTGGTACATCGGAGAGCGGTAAGTTCGTCAATGGCGTTCTGAATGCCATTGCGCAGGAAAAGAAGTAGTAGATAGCCTACGTTACGAAGGCCTCCGCAACCTTCGCAAACCCGGCAAACTTCTGTACCCTGTCATCAATGTATCCTGCTCCGATAATTTCTTTAGAAAAAACAATCGGCGTCACCTTCCGTGACAAGGAGCTGCTTGTCGAGGCGCTCACGCACAGGAGTGCTGTTCGTCGTTCGGGCTTGAAGAAGCACAACGAGCGCTTTGAGTTTCTCGGTGATGCGGTACTGGAGCTGGTTGCCACGGAGTACCTCTTCCGGGTCAGTGAAAAGCCGGAGGGCGAGCTCACCAACTACCGTTCAGCACTCGTGAAGGGCGAGCACCTGGCGTCTGTTGCAAAGGAGATGAAGCTCGGGGAGTACCTGCACCTCAGTCGCGGTGAGGAGGCGAGTGGGGGGAGAGAGAAGCCATCGACCCTCGCCAATGCCCTGGAGGCATTGATTGGCGCCATCTACCTCGATCATGGATTTGAGGCGGCCCAGCGATTTTGCCAGGATTTCATCCTCGTGCGCCTTCGAGAACTCCTTGCCGCAGGAAAGCACCGCGATGAAAAAAGCGTGTTTCAGGAGAAAGCCCAGGAGGTCCTAGGAATCACGCCACATTACGACGTCATCAGCGAAGAGGGCCCGGATCACGACAAGAAATTCGTCTCGGCAGCGTTTCTCGGCGAGGAGAAGATTGCGGAGGGAATGGGAAGCTCAAAGCAGCGTGCCGAGCTTGATGCTGCAAAGAACGCGTTGAAGGTGAAGAAGTGGGCCTAGCCCATCTTAATCTCAATATCGACTCCGCTTGGCAAGCTGAGCGATTGCAGACTCTCAATCGTCTTGAACGTGGTCTCGGCAAGGTCAATCAGGCGGCGATGCGTGCGCATCTCAAACTGATCGCGTGCGTCTTTGTGCTTGAAGGTTGAGCGGTTCACCGTGAACTTGCGGATCTTCGTCGGGAGCGGAATCGGGCCGTGGACGATAGCGCCACTTCTTTCGGCTGTCTCGACGATCTTTCCGGCAGCCTCGTCGAGGACGATGTGATCAAACGCCGAAAGACGGATCCGAATACCTTTCACCCCGGTCTCCATTTTCTTAGCAGCATCGGGCTTCGCTGTCGTATCTGCCTTTGCCTTGGCAGCTTTCTTTACGGGAGCCTTCTTCGCAGTGGTCATGGGAGAGGAGGGGAAAGAGCGAGAGGATAGTGGAGAGAAAACGTAGCGGAGGTTCATGAACCTCCGCTACGTGTGAATCGTTATTTGACGATCTTCGTGACGACGCCGGCGCCGACAGTGCGGCCACCTTCGCGGATGGCGAAGCGCGTACCAGCATCGAGAGCGATCGGTGCGCCAAGCGTGACATTGAACTTCACGTTATCACCCGGCATGACCATTTCCACGTTTGCCGGAAGTTCGACTGCACCCGTGACGTCCGTGGTGCGGATGTAGAACTGTGGCTTGTAGCCCTTGAAGAACGGCGTGTGGCGTCCACCTTCCTCCTTCGTGAGGATATACACCTCGGATTCGAACTGCGTGTGTGGCGTGATGGATCCGGTCTTAGCGAGCACTTGTCCGCGCTCGATGTCCTCGCGCTCAATACCGCGGAGGAGAAGACCAACGTTGTCACCAGCCATACCCTCGTCGAGGAGCTTGTGGAACATCTCTACGCCCGTGACGACGGTCTTGCGCGTCTCGCGGATACCGACGATCTCGACTTCTTCGTTCACCTTTACCTTGCCCTGCTCGATGCGGCCCGTAGCGACTGTACCGCGTCCCTTGATGGAGAAGACGTCTTCGACGGACATGAGGAACGGCTTGTCGGTCTCGCGCTTGGGCTCGGGGATGTAGGTGTCGAGCGCATCGAGAAGCTCCTTGAGCTTGCCGATGTTCCCTGCATCACCTTCGACTGCCTTGAGGGCCGAGCCGCGGATGATCGGGGTCTTGTCTCCGGGGAATTCGTACTTGGTGAGGAGCTCTCGGACCTCGACTTCGACGAGATCAAGAAGCTCGGGATCCGTGACCATGTCGACTTTGTTGAGGAAGACGACGATGTAAGGCACTCCAACCTGGCGGGCGAGAAGGATGTGCTCGCGGGTCTGAGGCATCGGACCGTCAGCAGCCGAGACCACGAGGATGGCTCCGTCCATCTGGGCGGCGCCCGTGATCATGTTCTTGACGTAGTCGGCGTGTCCCGGACAGTCGACGTGCGCGTAGTGACGCTTGAGAGACTCGTACTCCACGTGTGCGGTGTTGATGGTAATGCCGCGCTCGCGCTCTTCAGGCGCATTGTCGATATCCGCATATCCCTTTTTCTCACCTTCCGGGGAGAAGTTCATGGATAGAGCGGCGGTCAAGGTCGTCTTGCCGTGGTCGACGTGACCAATGGTACCGACGTTGACGTGAGGCTTAGAGCGATCAAACTTCTTCTGGTCTGCCATGGGAGAAAAAGGGAATGGATGGAGTCGCGGCAAAGAGCCGCTAAAAAGCCAACACAGTCTACGGAAGGGTTTTGGGCCCCGTCAACCTGATTTGTGCTGTCGGGAGGAATTTCTCTGGGATTTTAGGAGAATCCGAGCCCCTTTCCCTGCACGTTTTGCCTCTATACTTTGCGCATGCGCAGAGCTGATCGCATCTCCGCCTTCGTTGAAGCCCTCTGGGACTGGTATGCCGCAAACAAGCGCACACTCCCTTGGCGCGATCTTTCCGAGAGCGATCCCGTGATGCGCGCATATAAGGTGATGGTTTCTGAAATCATGCTGCAGCAGACACAGGTAAGTCGAGTAAAAATTATGTTCAAAGATTTCATTGATCTATTCCCAAATATCGAGAGTCTTGCCCTCGCCTCGAACCGCGAGGTTCTGCTTGCATGGCGGGGCATGGGCTACAACAGCAGGGCGCTTCGACTCAGAGATGCAGCACGGATGATTCTGAAAGCTGAAAGCTGTCAGTTGTCAGCTTTCAGGAGCTTTCCTTCTGAGGTGAGAGAACTTCGTAGCATTCCTGGCATAGGCTCCTATACCGCTGCCGCCATCCGCAACTTCGCATTGGGCATTCCCACTCCCTGCATCGACACCAATATTCGCCGCATCCTCCATCGCACATTTGTCGGACCCGAGAGTCCGGATGGAACGTGGGAAAAAGATGATGGGTATCTGCTGAAGATTGCCGATGATGTATTGCATGCGGCACTCAATACAGAGAAGCTTTTAGCTTTCGGCTTTCAGCTTAAAGCTCATGGCATCCCGCAGGATGCTGCGCAGTGGCATGCCGCTCTCATGGATTTCGGTTCCCTCGTTCAGACGAAGCGCAATCCTCGCTGGGACATTTGCCCGCTTACGGCGAAGGGCATCATGAAAACCACCTTGAGAAGCTTTGAGCAACGAGCTTTGAGCTCTAAGTCAGGCTCAAAGCTTACAGCTCATAGCTTAAAGCTTGAACCCGGTCGTTACGTCGGCTCGCGATTTGTCCCCAATCGCATATTCCGTGGCAAAGTCGTGGAAGAACTCCGCGATGCCAAGCAGCTGTCCCTCGACGATATCGGCAGGCGCATCTGCCTCGATTGGTCGCCGCGAGAACATCGCAAGTGGCTGCGGGGAATTTTAGACAAGCTCGAGAAGGATCGCATGCTTAAAAAACAGGGCGGAACGTATGCTATGAGCGAGGACGATGAATAGTAAGTTCAGAGCAACGAACGATCACTATGCACTGCTTACTTCTTCTCATTTTCCATTGCCGTCTTGAGCCGCACCATGGCGCTCTGGTCATACGTGCCCTCCGCAGCGGGGGGAGGCGCGATCGCTTCCTTGGAGAGCGTCGTTTTGAAGCGCGGGATCAATCTCCAGATGACGTAGGCAGCCATGCCTAGAATGGCGATGGCGCCGAGGACGAGGTAGGGGATCGGGATGTCGCTGCTCTGCGTATTCGCTACCTCTTCTACTACGGGAGGAGTCACGAGCAGTTCTTCTTCGGACAGAGGCTCTGGCTCTGGGGCGACTTCCTCTACAAGGCCGTCGACGACGGGAATTTCCTCTGCTGACGGAGGGATCTCTGCGGATGCGTCCACCTGCGATGGCGCGGATGACGTTGGAGCAAGATTGGGTGCGATCACCTCCTTTTGCTCACCGAGCTTGTAGAAGGTGCGACGCTGCGGCGCGCCCACCGGGGATGATGACGGTGATTCCTCCGTCGCGTACTCCGCCGGCATTGCTTGATCCGCAGTTTTTGCAGTCATCAGCTCGTCTTCCAGAGGAAGCGCACCTTCCTCGGCCAACGCAGGTTGTGTGAGCATGAGACCGATGGCGAGCAGGAAGGGGATTGGCATCAAGACAGGAGAGCAAAGGTCATCCCCCCATTGTACCAAAATGTAGGGAAATTGCTAGACCCCCTAGTGCGGCATATTATTTTGACTTAGAGCCATCCGTCTTTTCTGTAAGGTTTGCGAAGGAAAGTTTTTCCCTCATTCCGTACAGAGGCCGAAGCATAGTTTTTCCGACCGCAAACCCCGCGGAGATCGCAGAGAGGCCTTTGACAGCGGTACCCCCTACTTTGGCGGCATTGCCAGTGATGTGCAGTCCTTTCACTCCCGCACCGACTCCCCATGTGGCTGCCGTGAGCGCGATATCGAAGCTCACGGCGCCGGCAGTCGATGCGAGAAGCAGCAAAGCTTCATGATGGTTGAGGCTGATGTTGTATGCGGTCTTGGCGAAATCGCAGACGATTGGTGCTGCTTTTTTTAGTGCGTTGAGGGGGCCGAGTTCCGCAAGCGGTGTCATGCTCTGCGCCATACGATCTTTTGCTGCGGTGCTAAAGGGAACGGAGACCCAGTCGAGAGCGAACCTCCCCGTCTGCTTCGCGCGGTTCCAGAATGATTTGATAAAACTCTGCTTTGCGAATTCGCGGACATTCTTTTCTAAGACAGGCAGCACGTGCTGCTGCGCCTGCTCGACGAGATTTTCCGAAAGGCTCCGGATAATGCCCTTCGTTTTCTCATCCGTTGCTTCCCCCGATGTCAGTCCCAAGTACATATTCCGTACGTACTCTTCTGCGCGTTTCAGCGCCTTCGCGCGTTCCTTGATGCTCAAGGAAGCCGCGATTTCCATCTGTGCCGCAAGCAGATCGAGCTTATAGGTATCGCGTATCCGTTCCACGCGCTTTTTCTGATACGTCTTCTTCAGGGTTTCGCGCCGGTCGGCGCTCGTGTTATCCAGCACGAATTGCTGGATGAGGTTTTCGGTGTAGTTCTCCACACGGTCGAAGATCGTCTGCAGCTGTGCCTCACGCTTGCCCTTGTCCGTCAGGCGCTCGTACACGGCGATGTCTTGCGCGAGAGTTTTTCCGTACTGCAAAACTTGGTCGCGAAGGTTCTGGGAGTATGCAAATGCTCCCGCGGGAATCCCCGCGCGATCCAGCAGGGCGTTCATGATTGCTTCTTGTACCGCAGATGGCGCCTGCTCTACCGCATCAATCGCACGGGAAACTTGGTCAAGGCGATTGGCTCGGTCTTTTTCCTCAAGCACAGGGCGCTTCACTTTCCAAGTTTCTGCTGGCGAAGGAAATTTTGGTGTCAACGAACTTTCTGACGCATGGAGATCTTCGAGTTGGTTTTCGAGCATAATTATATTATACTATATTTTATATTTTGTGCAATACTGTGTAATTCAAAGAGACGTGCCAGCGGCACGTCTCTACGTTGGTATTTCAACCA
>Ga0194132_10000915_pt1 | contig 60370 bp, 55 predicted proteins | sample TA2KigOf80mmetaG_FD_148612 | JGI IMG/M metagenome (GOLD analysis project Ga0194132, IMG submission 148612) | Freshwater microbial communities from Lake Tanganyika, Tanzania - TA2015054 Kigoma Offshore 80m | ecosystem: Environmental > Aquatic > Freshwater > Lake | place: Tanzania: Lake... | reverse complement strand
AAGAGCTTCCGCAAACTGAACGCACCACAGCTTGTCGGAAAAGTAGCGCGCGGGACGAAGTATGACAATGGCAAAGAGATGAGGGTCGCCGCCTAGTATCTTTTTACACACCTATTGACAACGGCTCCGATCTTGTCCCAATCCCTTCTCCAACACACTTTGAAAATTGCGAAAATTGCCTTCGCCAGCACGATGTCTTGATTGACCAGACCGATAGCGCGATAGAGGCAGAGCTCGTGGCGGGAGATTGGTGCATTGTTGGCTTTAGACATTTGCAAAACAATGCATTACAATGGAATGCAATGGAGGTAAGTGGTCTATGGAGCGTCAATTGACTATGCGGCTGCCGGTGGATTTGGCAACGAAGCTCGAGAGATCGGCGAAGCGGTCGAAGCGCAAACGGTCGGAAATCGTGCGGCAAGCTTTGGAGCAGTTTCTGGATAGTGAGCCAGAGGTGCGGCCCATTGACAAGGTTCGCGATCTGCTCGGCATCGTCGCTAGCGGCCGTCCGGATTTAGGTCAACGACACCGCGAATATCTAATTCAGCGGATGCGCCGTGCCCGTTGAGCTCTTGCTGGACACTGGAGCGTTTGTCGCGCTCGTTGACCGCGACGAGAATGCGCACGACGATTGCGTCGCGGCGCTCGAAGCCTGGAATGGGCCCATCGTTACGACCGAAGCTGTCCTTACAGAGACACTTTACTTGGTCGGACCTCATTGGCGTGCACAGAAGAACGCTCTTGAATTTATCCTCAGAGGAGCATTTCAGCTTGTGCCGGCGTCAATCAAGAGCTTGAGACGAGTGTCCGCATTGATGGAGCGCTACCGCAATGTGCCGATGGATTACGCCGATGCGACGTTAGTTGCCCTCGGCGGGGAACTAGAAACCGATTGGGTTTTTACTCTGGACCGGCGTGGTTTTGGTGTGTATCGATTGGGTCAACGGAAAACATTTCAAATTATTCCCTAGCGCATAGCGATCAGTACGCATTGCATTCGACTCCTGCGCGTTGAGCGTACCGTCGGGCCAGGTAAATTCGCCAGGGCCTGGCGCGGTCTGAGATCCGGGCAAGCGCCAGAACAATCAGCTGCAACGGTGGCCAAGGGTGTTTCCACATGGTGTCTCTCCTGTGATCGGCCGCGTGGCGCCGCTCGATCAAACGCAAATTACACTGGAAAAAAGCCTTATCCGCATGTTCGGTGAGACATTGTTACTGCCCGGGTTTGAACCCACCGTCAATGCTCTGCGCGGTGAAAATTCTCCCCTTGACGGCAGTCATACGGCCGGGATAGGACTACGGGCGGAGGAACCCTTTTAACCATGCGCCTCATTCGATTCCTGAGTTTCACCGTTCTACTTATCCCCAGCATAGCGTTCGCGCAGAGCAGAGATCTCACGCGTATCCGCATGAGCTACTCGTCCATTGGTGCGGCGTCGCTGTCGTCCTGGGTCGCCGTCGACGCCGGGCTGTTCAATAAACATGGACTCGAAGTCGGCTCGATCTACATCGGCGGCGGGCCTCGCGCCATGTCGACGACCATAGCCAACGAAACCCAGATCACTCAAGGCGCCGGCACGGGCAGCATCTTGGCCAGAGTCGGCGGCGCCGACGCAGTGATGTTCGCGACGCTGCTCGATACCACGCCGCAAAGCCTCATGGTTCATTCCGATCTGAAATCACCACAGGATTTGAAGGGCAAAAAACTCGGCGTCACCCGCTTCGGTGCGCTCAGTGACTTCGGCATCCGGAAGTATCTCGAGAAGGTCAACTTGCAACCGGAAAAAGACGTGGCGATCTTGCAGTTGGGCGGCCTGCCGGAAATCTTGGCCGCCATGCAGAACGGCGCCATTCATGGCGGCGCGCTGTCGTCGCCGGCGCTGACCAAAGCCAAGCATCTGGGTTTTAGGGAAATGATGGACCTGGGTAACCTGGGCATTCGCTATCCTGGGCTCTCGTACATGACCACGGAAGCGTATATCAAAACCAACCGGCTGGTGGTTTTGAATTTTCTTAAAGCGATCATTGAGTCGACCCACTATCTGCGCCGCAACCGCGACTTCGCCATCCGAGTGTTGAAAAAATACACCAAGATGGACGAGCAAGCCGTGCTCGACGAGACCTATGACCTGTTCACCCAGCGCTACTTCCGTCTCGTCCCGACGCCGTCCGGTGAAGAAGTGAAAACTGTCCTCGATCAGATAAAAGACCCCAAAGCGCGCACGACCGACTACGACAGCTTCATCCGAAGCGATTTGATCCGCGAGATCGAGCAGAGTGGCTTTATCAAAGCTCTGGGCAAGAGTTGAGATGATTCTAGCTGGCGTGGCGGTCGGATCGGTCGGCGAGTTGTTGGGGTGAAAGGTTGCTTTGGGCGCGCCGCTCGTTGGCGCAGAGCCTTAGCGAGGAACGAGGAGGCGTCAACTTTTTGGCCTTTTGACGGGCGCCGATAAAATCGAATCAAAATCCAGGCAAATTATAGAACCGCGCAGGATTGATCTCCAAAATCTTCCTCTTTGCCGCTTGGCTGATGTCTTTGCGATCGGTCAATGTTCTTGCTGCGAATCTCTCACGATCGCCGTGCGGCATGTCTGAAGCGAACATCAGCTGCGTGTCGCCAACCAGATCTAACACCTGCGGTAACAATATGTCTTCAACTTCGGAACTAAAATAGAGATTGCCCTTTTTAATGTATTCTTCCGGTGCCAGTTTTTGAATCGGCGCGGTGCGTGAAACAATATTCGAGAGATTTGTCCCAGAGTGTTGAAAGCGATGATGCAGCCGCTCGAGGATAAAGTGCACCCACAGACAGCCCGCTTCGAGATAGACCACCCGCAGATTTGGAAACTTGTCGAAGATGCCGCCGCTCATCATCGACACCATGCCCATCAACACGGGCATCAAGAATGGAATGACACCTGAGGGGTAGATGTGCGTGTAAAGATTGTTCAGCGATGGGCAGGCCCAACCGACATGGACAGCCAGAGGCAAGTTCTCTGCCTCGACGACTTCGTAAAAGGGCAGCAGGCCGCGATCGTCGAGCAGTCGATCGCCGGCTGTGCCAAGGATCATCATGCCGACGGCGCCGAGCTTCTTCGCCTCTTTGACTTGGTTCAGCGCAGCAGGGATATCGTCGAGGTTCGCCACACCGACCCACTTGAGGCGCTCATGGCGGCCCAGTACGTCGCCCAACCAACGGTTGTAAGCGTCGCACATGGCTGAGACATAGGCGGGGTTGCTGCTGAGCGGGTACGCCAGAAAAAGCGTCGGGTACATCACTTGTATCGCGATATTTTCCTCGTCCAATATCTGCAGGCGCTCGTCGAGGTTGGTGAGCTCCATACTGCCGAGCGTGTCCGGTTTGCGCTGCGCGTGGCGCACCGGTTTACCGTTGTAGCTGGTTGGCGTGCCTAGATTGTTACAGCCGCGGCCGACGCGGCGCGGCAAAAGCTGCTCGTCGATCATCCAATAGGCGAGGCCCTCTTCGGTGCCGGGTACTACCTGAGGCTTGAACGGACGGAACTCTGGGGCAAAATATTTGTCGCTAAAAGTAATCGGATTTTCTTCGACGTGGCCGTCAGCATCGATGACGCGCATGGTAAAGTCCCCCCCCCCCACAAAAAAAATTCTGTACCAGCAATATAACCGTTGGAGGTAACGAAATTCAACCAATCCCCGCCCCATACTATGGGCAGGGAGCAAGGAGCCAGACAAATCAAACCTCGGACTCGCCGTGCGCAAGTATTTACTTGTCAAGTCAGACTCTGCGTAGGTAAGGCGAGCCTGTTGAGGTCATCTGTAACGGCGTGATAGACATAGAAAGATAATTTTGAAAATCCGGGTATGAAAGGGGGCTTTGATGGAAGCAGAAGTGTTGGAACAGGTCGATCGTGAGCGGATTGTTGAGTTGGCGTGCAACCTCGCCAACACCGTCAGCATCACCGGCAGCGAAGAGAACGTCGCGCGTTATTTGGGCGGTGAATTCGAAAAGCTGGGCATGGATGTTGAGTATCAGTATGTCGAAGACGGGCGCCCCAACGTAATCGGCCGGCTCAAAGGCAAAGGTGGCGGCGCAACGTTGATGTTCAACGCTCATATGGATCACTTCGACGCGCCGCAGGAGACGGTAGTCGATGAGGATCGCATTTACGGCCGCGGCCTGGTCAATATGAAGGCGGCCTTTCCCTGTTACATTGAAGCCGTTTCGGCTCTACAGAAAGCCGGAGTGAGACTCAAAGGCGATCTGATTATCTCCGGCGTGGTCGGTGAAATCGAAAAGGCCCAGATCGGCCGCTTTCATGGTAAAGAGTATCGCGGCGCCGGCGTGGGCGCGCGCTACTTGATGGACCACGGCGTCATGGCCGACATGTGCATCATCGGCGAGCCGACCGGCCTGCAGCTGCAAATCGGCAACTCGGGCCTGCTCTGGGCGCGCGTCAGCGTCGATGGCAAAGCAACCAAGTTCGTCCTCGCCGCGTGCAAAGTCGCGCAGGCGATTCAGGAATGGGAGAAGGAGTATCAACGCAAGAACCCGCACAAGTTCATGCTGCCCACCGTGCAAATAGGGGCTATTGACGGCGGCAACGCATTTAAACCAGGCACGCGGCCAACCACCGACATTTTCGTGATTGTGAAAATGCTGCCAGGCGCGGTGCCGCTGGCGATCAAGCGCGATATCGAAGCCGTGGTCGAGAAAGTCGCCAAGCGTGAAAGCGATATTCTAGGCTATCGCGTCGAGCTTTATCTGACGACCCCCGGTTACGAGATTTCCAAGAGCGAGCCCTTGGTCAAAATTATGGAGAGTTCGCACAAAAAAGTCTTTGGCGCCCCGGTGCCCTACGCCAAGCCGATCCGCTACGGTATCACCAGCGATGGCTCGCGCATCGCGCAATACGGTGTTCCGGCGATCACCTACGGCCCCGGTTTCGGTACCCACCTGGTCGATCCGACGGAAACCAAGGCGGGCGCAGAGTGGGATTCGCCGACCGGCGTGCGCCGCGGTGTCGGCATCACCAACATGGTCAACTGCACCAAGGTCTACGCCATGGCGGCGTTAAATGTTTGCAATCGCAGGAAAGAAGAAGTGGCGAAAAGATGAGAATGAATAGCCCTGCGTCGAGCTGAGGAGTATCGAATCCAACGGCTTTGGCAAATTCCAAGCGCAGCGCCGTATCGGCATTGTAAATGAACTTTTCTATGCGCGGAGCTTTATCGCGGGACCCGGCTAGAGGCCAATCCCTTATCTGCTCGATGAGAACATCCACCGTCGCGCGGTTGGCCCGAACCTGAGAACGCTTGGGATGCGCGCGAACGGTTCTTTGGAGCGCCGCTCGGCAGGAATCCGAGCGAGCGGTGCCGTCGATCCCGAAGTCGGCAGCATCCGGCTCTTGAGTTACCTATCAGCCGCCGACGTCGGTCGTGCCATGCATCCGCTTAGATGTTACGGGCCGGATTAAGGCTCGGTTGTGTTCGGCATCGGCAACTGGTGCCCGCCATTGCCGCAGCCTTACGCCAAGCTTGGGTGCTGTAGCGCAGGCGTTGCCAATGATCCCGGAACGCGTCTTTCGGCTGATGAAATAGAGAGCCTCGATTCCAGATTGGCACTTGAAAACTAATGCTTTGCAAAAGATGCTTGACGCGGTACGGCCCTTGCGTAGTTTTGCTTGTGTACCGGAGGCGGTGAGAAGTATCAGATTTGGCGCCTTAGATTTGTTTCCATTCATGTTTCCAAAATAGCCGAAAACAGCAGCAAACCAGATGGAAATAGCGTTGGATTATTGACGTAAGTCGTTGAATAATTTACACCTTGGTTGCTGCCGCTCGGGGGCGACGTGAACTTCGGATCTGAGGGCTGGGGGTTCGAATCCCTCCGGGCGCGCTCATGCAATCAATGGAAATGAGCCCGCTGAAAAAAATTCACGTCGTCGCGGGGTTGATCTCTAAGGATGATTGCGTGCTGGTCTGCCAGCGCAGCGCCAAGGGGCGGTTTCCGCTCAAGTGGGAGTTCCCGGGTGGCAAGGTGGAGCTAGCCGAAGAACCCTACGCGGCACTGTCGCGGGAGCTCAAAGAAGAGCTCGGTATTGAGATCGACGGTGCCAATGAAATGTACAGTTATAATCACGTCTACGCGGAGATCGTCGAAGTGCAGTTGCGTTTTTTTGCAGTCAGCGGATTTAGGGGTGAGATCGCAAATCTCGCCTTTGAACAGATTACATGGGCGAAGTTTAGCGAGCTGAATAGCTATGATTTTCTCGACGGTGACTTGGCATTAGTAAGCAAGCTCGCCAGCGCTAATGGGCTGGTCTATCAGCGTTAGTAGAGGCCTGAAAAGGCCGTAAAGCAGGGGCTTCCGAACGCCGATTTGTTGATTGACAGAGGAAACTTGGGCGTTTATCCTGAGCGAGATTTTTGAGTGGTTCCGATGAAAACGCGCACGTCAATTTTGGTAGCATTCCTGGCTTTTGCGGTCCTTCTGGCGCCAACAAGGGCTCGGGCGGATGTGTACATGTACCAGGACAAAGATGGCATTGTTCATTTTACCAACGCGCCGACCCATGCCGGCTTTCGTCGCGTCATCCGCGAAACCAGCACGACTTATGGGCCGAGTTCTGCCATCGTCAATTCGGGCAGCAACTATGAAGATCTCATTCAAAACGCCTCCGGCCGGCACAGCTTGGATGCCGACTTGATTCGCGCGGTGATCAGAGCGGAATCGGGCTTCAATTCCAACGCTCGGTCGCACAAAGGCGCAATGGGGCTCATGCAGCTCATGCCCGACACGGCGCGGTTGTTGAATGTTTTCGAGCCCTACGATCCTTACCACAACGTGGATGGCGGCGTGCGCTATCTCAAAATGTTACTGGCCCGCCACCAAGGCCATGTATCGCTGTCACTGGCGGCGTACAATGCCGGTAGCGGCGCGGTCGATAAGCATGGCGGCATTCCACCTTACGCCGAGACGCGCGAATATGTCCGCCGCGTCCTACAATATTGGGATCAATACCGGACTCGCGGCTGGCAACTGCTCCAAAAAGCACAGCGGTAGCGCGGTTTCTCGCCAAGATAATTGCAGCAAGTCCATGGTCTGGACGCTCCCCAATTTTCTTAGCCTGGTTAGAATTCTGATTATCCCGGTCCTGGTTTATCTGCTGACCTTCAGCGATCGGACGTCAGGTCTACTTGCTGCCGTGCTCTTTATCCTGGGGTCGATCACCGATTACCTAGATGGCTATCTGGCGCGGCGCAACCGCAGCGTTTCAGACGTTGGCAAGATCCTTGATCCCTTGGCAGACAAATTGATGGTGGCCTCCGCGCTGGTCATGCTTGCCGCGATGGATCGCCCCAATGAGCCCAGCGTGCCAGCGTGGCTTGTGGTGATAATTCTAGCCCGAGAAACCGCCGTGACTGTGGTCCGCGGCATTGCACTGACGGAAGGAATTGTCATGCAAGCGGAGACTCTCGGCAAATACAAATTCATCTTGCAAGCATTCGCTGTCGTCGGATTCTTGGTTCACTATGAATATTGGGGTTTTGATTTTTTCGTCGCGGGACTCTACTTCTGCATCTTGTCCGCCATCTTGGCCGTCTGGTCCGGCATCGGCTATCATGTGCAATTTTTTCGTCTGCGCCTGGCGCGGGCACGCTGAACTAAATTGACAAAACGCTCCGCTTCAGGTACCTCTTATTGACATGCGGGTGTAGCTCAGTTGGCTAGAGCGTATGCTTGCCAAGCATAAGGTCGTCGGTTCGACCCCGATCACCCGCTCCACTTAAAACCCCTTGAGAAATCAAGGGGTTTTCGCTTTCTGGGGACTTTGATTCGCTTCCGCCGTTGTGAAAATTCTTGAGAGTCAGCGGGTTTACGGAAGCTAGTAGCTAGTCAAGTCGTCAGCCGGCGCAGCGCTTCGGCGTATTTGTCTTGGGTCTTCTTGACGACTTCCGGCGGCAACGCCGGCGGGGGGGATTTCATGTCCCAGGGAAGCTTTAAGAGATAATCGCGCACGTATTGTTTGTCGAAGCTGTCGGGGGTTTGGCCGGGTTTGTAGCCATCCATGGGCCAGAAGCGCGACGAGTCGGGGGTGAGGACCTCGTCGATTAGCATGATGTCATCGCCCTCCATGCCGAACTCGAATTTGGTGTCGGCGATGACGATGCCTTTTTTTTCGGCCATTGCTCGCGCGCGGCTATAGATCGCGATCGTGGCGTCGCGCAACTTGGTGGCTAGTTTGTTGCCGATCTTCGCTGCCATTTCATCAAAGCTGATGTTGATGTCGTGCTCACCGATCGGGGCTTTGGTCGATGGCGTGAAGATAGGTTGGTCCAAGCGCGCGGCTTCGACCAGCCCCTTGGGCAATTCGATGCCACACACCGCACCGGTTTTCTGGTAGTCCTTCCAGCCCGAGCCGACTAGATAGCCGCGCACGACGCATTCCACCGGCGCCGGGTGGCTTTTCTTGACCAGCATGGTGCGGCCTTCGAGTTTGGCGCGGTGCGGCTGGCAGGCGGCGGGGAAATCGTCGACGTTGGCGCTGATCAGATGATGCGGCACGATGTCTTGCATCACGCCGAACCAATAGAGCGAAAGCTGCGTGAGAATTTTGCCTTTGTCCGGAATCAGCGTCGGCAGAATCACGTCGAAGGCCGAGATGCGATCGCTGGCGACGAGCAGTAATTTGTCGCCGAGATCGTAAATGTCGCGGACTTTGCCGCGGTTGAATAATTTCAGCCCTGAAAGTGTTTCTTCTGCCATCGAAAACTGTTTCTCACAAATCCGCTGGACCCAAGCGTCTATAGCAATTCTTTCACTTCAGCTTCGTTGAAGCCGGTCAGTTTTCTCTTGCCTTTGATAATCACCGGCCGTTTGAGCAGGTTCGGATCCTTCAGCATGAGCTTGATCGCTTCGTCTTTTGACGGCGGCTTCAGCTTCATGTTCTTTTCTTTGTAGAGCGGCGTGCGCGTGCTGAGAAACGGCCCAATGGGATCGTCGCCGATGATTTCGCGCAGCTCTTTTTCAGTGAATGGATTTTTGCCGTATTCTCTTTCTTCAAAATCCACTTTTTTCGCTTGCAAGAAACTTCTTGCTTTTCGGCAAGTGGTTCAAGTGGCTTTGTAGATGAAGCGGATCTTTTCGGCCATGGCACCTCCGGAATTGGGGCATTGGAGTGGTGGAGCAATGGAGCGATGGGTCCGGAGGCTTAGCCAGCACCCCAGTATTCCAATACCCCCATCACTCCAATCCTTTTTCTATTTGAAGAACTTTGCCATCCGCTCGAACGCCGCAGGTTCGACTTCATTGCGGATCGGCCACTCTTTTTTCATACGCAGTGGGATCGTCGCGTCGATGATCGCCACCGTGTCGCCCAACCAGCCGCGGAAGCTTTGCACTTCGCGGATGATCTCGATGTCCTTGTCCCAGTGGACACGGGTTGCCACCGCCCACATCACTTCGCGCTCGTTGAACACGTCAATATCTTCGTCGACGACGACAGCCAGTTTCAAATTGGGCATTTCGACAAAGGCCTGCATGCCGGCTTTGTTGGGCTCGTTCTCGAATTCCTTCTTGATCGAGATGTAGCAGATGCAGCGGCCGCAGCCCGAGGCAGCGAGATGGATGCCGGTGATGCCCGGGACGTTTTTCTTGATCACATTGTAGGTGCTGCCTTCTTTCGGCACGCTGCCCAAATTCCAATGATCCATGTGGCCGGGCCAGAAGTCTTCAACGATGCCGCCGCGGCGATGCGTGATTGCCGTGACTTCGATGACCGGCACGTCCATTTTGGGTTGAGCGTAGCCCAGGATCTCGCCAAAGGGGTTCTGCTCCTTGCGCACGCCGGGGAGAATCTCGCCTTCGATGATAACCTCGGCGTCGGCCGGCACCATGAACTTCTCGCCCCACGTAGTCGACGGCGTCAGGCGCAGCGGTTCTTTTAAGAATGCCGAGGCCGTCATGTAGTCGTTGTTGCCCATGGCGGTCATGGCGCAGGACGACAGATAAAACGCTGGGTGGTGGCCCAAGATGACGATCACCGGAGCGCGCAGATTTTTCTCTTCATATTCGCAGGCCATCGCTTCCAGGTGATGGTGCTTGTGCGCCGAGAAGCTCATGTGTTTTGGGTCATGGTATTTGTTCTTGGTGAAGGTGATGTCGTAGAAGTCGGCGTTCAGTCCCTTCATCGCACAGGTCATTGTATGGTAGGGCCCGGAGTCGCCTTTCTGATGCATCGGCATGGGCAGGACGCGCAGGTCGGCTTTGTCGCCGGTCAGGACCACCTGCTTCACCGGCGCTTTGTCGGCGGGGATGATTTCCAGCTTGCCCTGCTGCTGCTCGAGCTTGGCGACTTCAAGGCTTACTTCCATGGGCGATTTGATGTCGCCCATGTCGAGGGAGTCGGCGATGTACTGGCGCGAAACCCACGGGTTGTAGAACATCGGAAAATCCGACTTCTGGCCGTTGAGCGCGGGCAGGTTCTCGAACAGCACCATCTTGGGTTCGTTGCGCACGTCGAGATGCTTTAAGTAAGCGACGGTCTCGTAATTGTTCGCGTCGATGAAATTCTTCTCGCGAATGACCGAACCTTCGCGGTTAGCGCCTTCCTTCGCGATAAAACTGGGTAAGTCTTTAGCCATGCCGATTCACCTCTGCGTAAATTGAGTTATTAATAAACAAATTACTTAGTTGAATCCCACTGCGACTGCAAGCGGACGGTTTCAACGCGAAACCAAACCCTAGTTGCCCTTCGGCAGCTTGAACTTGTTGCGCCAGCCGGAGCGCCAGAAAATGCTGATCATGCGGCGCAGCTGCTCGGTTTTTTTGTGGCTTGCGGGAAACCAGGGGAACTCGGCTTTCAGGCCAACGCGGTCGATGACCAAGGACTGCTGCCGGCAATATTTGCGGATGCCTTCGGCGCCGTGGCGGCGGCTAAAACCGCTCTCTTTGACCCCGCCCATGGGCGTGTCGGGGATGATATAATTGACCAGTGCATCGTTGATACAGACCGTGCCGGTGTTGAGCCGTTTGGCCAATTGCTGCGCGCGGTTCTTATCGCCGGAAAAAATGCAGACATCTAAACCGTAGGGTGAATCATTGGCGAGCCGCACCGCTTCTTCGGCATCGCGGACTTGCATTATCGGAATGACCGGTCCAAAGGTCTCGTCGCGGACTACGCTCATGCTGTGGTTTACATCCACCAGCACCGTGGGCTCGTAATAGAGGCCGCCGAGCTTCGTATTGGCCTGCCCGCCGGTGAGCGCTCTCGCGCCGGCGGCCATGGCATCCGCGACTTGCGCCGAGACTTTTTGGAACTGCTCGGCGGAAGACATGCTGCCGATCTCGACCTCGTCGGCGCTCGGGCCTTGGCGCACGGCGCGCACTTTGGCGACGACTCTTTCGACAAAGCTCTGATAGACCGGTTCTTCGACGTAGACCCGCTCGATCGAAGTGCAAACTTGGCCGCCATTCATTAGGGCGCCCCACACGGTGGCGTTGGCGGCGCGTTCGAGGTCAGCATCTTTGAGCACAATCAAGGGGTCTTTGCCGCCTAGTTCAAGCGATACTGGAATCAAGCGATCGGCCGCCCGGCGCATCACGGCCTTGCCGACTTCGACGCTACCGGTAAAGGCAATCATGTCGACGCTGTCGATCAATGCCTGGCCCGTTTCGGCGGCGCCAGCCACGACTTGCAGGATGTTTTCCGGCAGGCCTGCTTTGACGGCGAGTTCGGCGACGAACAAAGCCGTTAGCGGTGTCAGTTCCGAAGGTTTAATGATAACCGCGTTGCCGGCCATCAAGGCAGGCGCAGCATCGCCGGCGGTTAGCACCAGGGGGAAGTTCCACGGGCTGATGATGCCGACGACCCCGAGCGGGAGATAGGCTGAATAGACCTTCTTCGAGCGAAACATCATTAAATGCGGCGTCAGCCGCTCGGTGCGCAGCAATTGTTCGGCATGATGGGCCCAAAAACCGAGGGCATCACAGACGTAGAAAAGTTCGTTGCCGTAAACGTCGCCGCGCGGCTTGCCGGTTTCCGAGGTGACGATGTCAGCGAGCCGTTCCTGCTCGTCGATCAAAACATCGCGCAGCCGGAGCATGATTTTGGCCCGCGCCGAAAAGCTCGTTTCTTGCCAATGGAGTTGCGCGGCCCGCGCGCGCTCCACGGCGGCTGTAACAGATTCCCGTGACGCAACCGGCAGCTCGGCGAGTTTTTCGCCGGTGGCGGGACTACGAACGGTGAGTGTGGAACTCATTGCGGATGGAGAAGTAGGTTTAAACCATGGTCTGACCGCCGCACACGTTCACGGCTTGTCCGGTGATGCCCTTGGCCATGTCCGAGGCGAGGTAGGCGACCATCTCAGCGATCTCCTCGGCTTCGAGAAAGCGTTTGATCGGCACATTGGCGACGGCCTGGGCTTTGAATTGTTCCGCTGTGATGCCCTGCAGGGCAGCCGTTTCGTTGATGCCGAGGGTCGCCATTTCAGTGTCGACCCACCCAGGACAAACCGTGTTGACGGTGATGCCGCGGCCGACCACTTCCAGGGCAAGCGCCCGGGTAAAACCGATCATGCCATGCTTCGTGGTGCAGTAGGCCGTGTAGCCGGGCACGCCGAATTTGCCCAGCACCGACGAAATATTAATCACGCGGCCGCCTTGATGGTCCGGCATGTGGCGCAGCGCTGCCTTGGTGATTAGATACATGCCGTTCAAATTGGTGTCGACAATGTCGAGCCAACGGCTGTCGTCGGCATCGTCGATGAGGCTCAATCCTGAGATGCCGGCGTTGTTGACGAGGATGTGAATCGCCCCCCATTGGCTGACGATGTGTGCGACCGCGCGCTCCACGTCGGCTTTCTTGCGCACGTCCATTTGCACCGGGACGACCGTCAAGTTTTTCGCGGCGAGCTCCGCCGTGGCGCTGTCCAGATGTTTAACGTTGCGCGAGGTGATGGCTACTTTGGCGCGGCTGCGCGCCAGCGAGGCGGCGATGGCTTTGCCGATACCTGTACCGCCGCCGGTCACGATGGCAACTCGGTTTGTCATTTGTAGCCCTAGTTAACGGCTTTCACCCGAAAAGGCAAGAAACTTCCCGCGATGACGAGATTTTTGCAGCTTAGCTTTTAGTTTGCGCTACCTGTGCCGATGCATTGCTTTGAGAAGAACTCATACTGAGGGGCAAAGCGTGGATATAACCCAACTATTGGCGTTTGCCGTCGAACAGAACGCTTCCGACTGTCATCTGAGCTCTGGCGAGCCGCCGATGATCCGCATCCACGGCGATCTGAAAAAGCTCGACCACCCACCCATGGAGCGCGAAGCGGTGCACGCTTTGGTCTACGACATCATGAGCGACGGTCAGCGCAAAATCTTCGAAGAAACCCATGAATGCGACTTCTCATTCGAGCTCGGACCCGTCGCCCGTTTTCGTGTCAACGTCTTTCTGCAGCGCAAAGGCGAGGGCGCCGTCTTTCGAACCATTCCCACCAAGATTCAAACCCTCGATGAGTTGGGCATGCCGCCAATACTCCGGCAACTGTGCGACAAAGAAAAGGGACTCATCCTCGTGACCGGCCCAACCGGCTCCGGTAAATCGACGACGCTGGCGGGCATGGTGGACCATCTCAACAACGACTTCGAAGGACATATTCTAACGATCGAAGATCCCGTCGAATTTGTCCATCAGTCGAAAAAGTGTCTGGTCAACCAGCGCGAGTTGGGGCCGCACACTTTCAGTTTCGCCAATGCGTTGCGCGCGGCGTTGCGCGAAGACCCGGACATCATTCTGGTCGGCGAAATGCGCGATCTCGAAACTATTCAATTGGCGCTCACCGCCGCCGAGACCGGCCACCTGGTGTTTGGCACGCTGCATACATCGAGCGCGCCCAAAACCGTCGACCGTATCATCGACGTTTTCCCATCGGGCCAGCAGGCGCAGATACGCGCGCAGTTCGCCGAGTCGGTGGAGGCAGTTATTACCCAGACACTTTGTAAAAAGAAAGGCGGCGGGCGTGTGGCCGCCTTGGAAATCATGACCGGCACGACCGCCATTCGTAACTTGGTCCGCGAAGGTAAAATTCACCAGACACCTGGCACCATGCAGGTCAGTCAAAAAGACGGCATGCAGACCATGGACATGGCGCTCATGGCACTCGCCGGCCGCGGCATCATTAGCCGCGAAGAGGCCCAGTTGAAAAGCATGACGCCGAACCTGTTCGGCGCGGCGCCAGCGGGGGCGGTGGCGGGCCGCATCGGAGGCTAACGTGAGCGTCGACGTCTACGATCTCTGCACGGAAATGCTCGGGCGCAACGCCTCGGACCTTTATCTTACGGTCGCGCGGCCGCCGATGTTCCGTGTTAATGGCTCTCTTGAAGAGGGAGCCGGAGAAGGTCTTAAGCCCAAGGACTTGGAAGAGCTCGTCAAGACGTTCGTCAGTGACGAGCAATTGAAAGAGTTTAATAGCCATAACGAACTGAACCTCGCCATCGCGTTGCCCAACGTCAGCCGTTTTCGCGTCAATGTTTTTCGCCAGCGCGGCTCCATCGGCCTGGTGATTCGCCGCATTACGGTCGAGATCCCCGATTTGGAATCCCTGGGCGTGCCGCAGGTGCTGAAAGATATTTCGCTGCTCAAACGGGGCTTGATCCTGGTGGTGGGCGGCACCGGTTCCGGTAAATCGACCTCGTTAGCCGCAATGATCGATCATCGTAATACCAATCAATCCGGCCATATCCTGACCATCGAAGACCCGATCGAGTATGTCCATCGTCACAAGAAATCGATCGTGACCCAGCGCGAGGTGGGCTTTGATACCCAATCCTTCGAGAGCGCCCTGACCAACGCGTTGCGCCAAGCGCCGGATGTCATTCTGATCGGTGAAATTCGCCACGCGGAGAATATGGAAGCGGCGATTACCTTTGCCGATACCGGCCACCTGTGTTTGGGCACGCTCCATTCGACCAACGCTAACCAATCCTTCGAGCGTATCTTGAACTTTTTTCCGCCCCTCAAACATGCGCAGGTGCTCCTGCAGCTATCGCTCAACTTGCGTGCGATCATCGCCCAGCGGCTGATGCCCAGCGTCAACGGCGGCCGCGTGCCTGCGGTTGAAGTCTTGGTCGACACGCCATTTGTCAAAGATTTGATTAAAAAGGGTGAAGTGGATGAGCTTAAGGGAGCGATGGAGCAGGGTATTCACGAAGGTTGTCAAACCTTCGACCAAGCGCTCTTTACACTGTACCGGGACGGGAAAATTGGCTTGGAAGAAGCCCTCGCCAACGCCGACAGCGCCAACAACCTGCGCTTGAAGATCAAGCTTGCCGGATTGACTCTGGAAGAAGATGCGCCTGCCAACGGCGCGGACACGGAGTTGCCGAAGAATGCGTTAAACGGCGCCGATGCGTCGAAGGGGTCGGCGTTCAGGATTCGCACTTATTAAGCTTCTCGCTTTGCGAGAAGCTTAAATTCCAGATTGCAGATTCAAAATTCCAGATTGCGCACAACGCACATGTCAGGTGTTGAACAATCTGGAATGTGTAATTTTGAATCTGGAATCCTATTTGTTTTTGCTCGAAAATAGCCCCATCAACTTGGCGATCGGATCGTAAAAACGATCCACCACGCGCTCTTTCAGCGGAATAATCGCATTGTCGGTGATGTGAATGTGCTCGGGGCAGACCTCGGTGCAGCACTTGGTAATATTACAATAGCCGAGACCCGCCTTGGCCTTGATCAACTCCATGCGATCGTTGCTGTCGAGGGGGTGCATCTCCAGCGATGCCAAGCGCACGAAGAAGCGCGGCCCGGAGAAAGCCGGCTTGTTGTCTTCATGGTCGCGGATGACGTGGCAGACGTTCTGGCAGAGAAAGCACTCAATGCATTTGTGAAATTCTTGAACCCGGTCGATGTCTTCCTGAAACATTCGACGTGTGCCATCGGATTCTTTCGCTTTGGGCTTGAAGGCCGGAATCTCTTTGGCCTTTTGAAAGTTGTAGGAAACGTCGGTGACCAGATCGCGAATGATCGGAAAGGTTCGCATCGGCGAGACGGTGATGGTTGCCCCCGGCTCGAAGGTGTTCATGCGCGTCATGCACATAAGCCGCGGCTTGCCATTGACTTCGGCGCTGCATGAGCCGCATTTGCCGGCTTTGCAGTTCCAGCGCACCGCCAGGTCGCCGGCTTGCTGCGCCTGGATGGCATGGATGACGTCAAGCACGACTTGGCCTTCGCCGACGGCCAGATGGTAGTCCTTAAACTCGCCGCCGCTCGCGTCGCCGCGCCACACCCGCATATGGACTTGTTGTTCAGCCATTACTTCTTCTCCTCAAGCAGTGCTTTTAGTTCGTCCGGCATTTCTGGAAGAGGCTCTTGAAACAGCTCCATCTTGCCGCCTTTTAGCCGTTGGACAATGTTGACCTTGGCGTATTTAGCATCGGTGTTGGGGTAGTCGTCGCGAGTGTGGCCGCCGCGGCTTTCCTTGCGCTCGATGGCCGCCGTGGTGGCCGCCTCGGCGAAGGTTAGCAGCGAATGGAGATCAAGGGCCAAATGCCAGCCCGGGTTGTAATGTCGATTACCTTCGATGTGAACGTTGTGGGCGCGTGCTTTCAATCGTTGAATCGTGTCCAAGGCTTGCTTCAATTCCGCTTCGACCCGAATGATGCCAACTAGGTCCTGGCAGCATTGCTGCAAATCGGCATGGATGCTGTAGGGGTTTTCGTTGCCCTTGGACTCAAACGGCGCGAGCATGGTCTTGGCATGATTTTCCACCATCGCATCGTCGACCTTCACCGCGCCCGCTTTCTTGGCGTACTCGGCGGCATGAAGGCCCGCGCGCCGGCCGAAAACCAGCAGGTCGGAGAGCGAGTTGCCGCCCAACCGATTGGCGCCGTGCAGTCCGGCGGCCACTTCGCCGGCGGCGAATAGTCCCGGGAACGTCGTCGCCGTGGTGTCGGCATTGACGCGCACACCGCCCATCGCATAGTGACAAGTCGGGCCGACTTCCATCGGCTCTTTGGTGATGTCGACGTCAGCCAGCTCTTTGAACTGGTGATACATCGACGGCAAGCGTTTTTGGATGTAATCGGCGGGGCGGCGCGACGCGATGTCGAGGAAGACCCCGCCATGGGGTGTGCCGCGGCCGGCTTTGACTTCTGAGTTGATCGCGCGCGCCACTTCGTCGCGCGGCAGCAAATCCGGCGTGCGCCGGTTGTTGCGCTTGTCGTCGTACCAACGTTCGGCTTCTTCGATGGTTTCAGCAGTTTCCGCTTTGAAGAAGTCCGGAATGTAGTTGAACATGAAGCGCTCGCCGGCGGTGTTCTTTAAGGTGCCGCCGTCGCCGCGCACGCCTTCGGTGACCAGAATGCCGCGCACACTGGGCGGCCATACCATGCCAGTGGGGTGGAACTGCATGAACTCCATGTCCATCAAATCGGCGCCGACGTCGGCCGCCATGGTGACGCCATCGCCGGTGTATTCCCAGGAATTTGAAGTGACTTTCCAAGCTTTGCCGCCGCCGCCGGTGGCGAGCACCACGGCCTTGCATTTGAATAGAATGAACTTGCCGCTCTCGCGCCAGTAGCCGAAGGCGCCGCTGACGCGGCCGCCATCGGTCAGCAAACGCTGCAGGTTGCACTCCATATACACGTCGATGCCGCGATGGACGGCATGCTGCTGTAGCGTGCGAATCATTTCCAAGCCGGTGCGGTCGCCAACGTGGGCCAGGCGCGCGTAGCGATGGCCGCCGAAGTCACGCTGTAGGATCAAGCCTTCTTTGGTACGGTCGAACAGCGCGCCCCATTCTTCCAATTCCAAAACCCGGTCGGGCGCCTCCTGGGCGTGGATCTGCGCCATGCGCCAGTTGTTCAACAGCTTGCCGCCGCGCATGGTGTCGCGGAAGTGAACTTTCCAGTTGTCTTCCGGATAGACGTTGCCCATGGCGGCCGCAATGCCGCCCTCAGCCATGACGGTGTGGGCTTTACCGAGCAGCGATTTACAAACCAGCGCCGTCTTGACGCCCTGGGCCGACGCTTCGATGGCCGCCCGCAAACCGGCGCCGCCGGCGCCGATGACAACGACATCGTAATCGTGAGTTTCGTATTTATCCGCCATTAGAAAAACCTCAAATCGGAAATCACGCCGGCCGACAGGAGTCGCACGTAAACATCGCTCAGTGCCACCCAGACCAGGCTGACCCAGGCATATTCCATGTGCTTCTCGTTTAGGCGCGAAATGAAAGTCCAGCGTTTAAACTTGCCGGGATTCTTATGGAATTGGTTCAAGTAACCACCGCACACATGGCGGCAGGAGTTACACGAAAGCGAAAACAGGGTAAGCAGGAAAGCGTTGACGCCCAAAACGATGGTTCCTAGTCCCATGCCAAAGCTGCGCCCGCCGGCGGCGTTCGGGAACGAGAAGGCGAGCAGAAAATCCCACCAGAGAAACGCCAGGATGACGATCGATAGATAAAAGAAGTAGCGATGAATGTTCTGCAGAATAAATGGAAACCCGGTCTCACCTTTATATCCCTTGGCGGCGTCGCGCACCGCGCAAGCCGGCGGCGATTGGAAGAACGAGCGATAATAAGCTTTGCGGTAGTAATAACAGGTGGCGCGGAAGCCGCCGGGAATCCAGAGAATCAAAAACGCCGGCGAGAGATTCCACCAGGAGCCTATCAACGGCAGCGTGACGTGTTGGCAATTGGCCGACACACAAGGCGAGTAGAACGGCGAGAGATAAGGATCGGCGTAGTAATAGGCGTTTTGAAACGCCGCCCAGGTGGCGTAGATGCCGAAGGCACCTAAAACAAGGACCACGATCAACGGCTCGGTCCACCAGTTATCTTTTCGCAGGGTGCGAAATTGATCAAGCGTTAGCGATTTATCTGCCACGGTTTTACTTCCTTCTAATTTTCTAGATCAATTCTGTTCCAGTATCCGGCTCTTGGTTTTCTGTCAAGCGAATCGCCACAATCTGAGGCGCACAATTGCGTTTCCCGTGAGGGTTCGAAAAGCCTCGGCCATGGCGGTTTTTCTACCGAAGGCGAGTAACGCTGCGAGGAACAATTTCAATAACCTGGCTAGCTTTGCATGCAATTGCCTGATGCAGGGGCGCCAACTTATGGCCACCCAATCCCCTGGCAATTCATCGATTGATTATATGATAGCAGAAAAAAATTTGTTTGCACGCTAACACGCCCGACGCTAGACCCCCCTGGAGGATTTGCTTACTGCGAGTGACCATTCGGTCTTGTTCGGCGCCGATGATGCCGAGAATCGTATTGGCGTCGCGGGTGGCGCGCTGAATATCTTCCTGGCGATTGTTCAACCAAGTGTAGATAAAAATCCCGAACTCGCTTCACCTTCCTGGTGCTGGGACGAAGCCTAGACGCCGTCGGAACAAGTTGCCGTGTCAGGCATAGACATAACGGAGTAGCGGATATCCGATCAAGGCCAACCCCTGCCGCGCCGTAGACAATGGCGCCGACACTTGTTAGCCTCGAAAACTTCTCAGAAACACATGAATAGTCTCGCCGAACTTAACGATCGAGTTGTCCGCTGCCGTAAATGCCCCCGCCTGGTACGCTGGCGCGAGGCCTGCGCGAAAAAGCCGCCACGGCGGTATCAGGGACAGGTTTATTGGGCCAAGCCTCTAGCGGCTTTTGGCGACGACAAAGCACGCCTTTTGATTGTCGGGCTCGCGCCGGCGGCCCACGGCGGAAATCGCACCGGCAGAATGTTCACCGGCGATCGCAGCGGCGATTGGCTTTATGGTGCGCTGCATGCGGCGGGTTTTGCCAATCAGCCCAATTCGGACCATCGCGGCGATGGCCTCAAACTTAGCGATTGTTACGTCACGGCCGCGGTTCATTGCGTGCCTCCGGATAACAAGCCAAGTCTCACGGAGTTTCAACGTTGCCGGTCTTATTTGGTCGATGAGCTGATACTGTTGAAGCGCCAGGTTCGAGTTGTGATCGTGCTCGGCAAGATCGCTTTCGATGCCTACTTGAGCGCGTTCCAAGAGGCGGGTGGCGTGGTGCCAAAGCCCAAACCCAAGTTCGGCCACGGCGTAGCCGTCGAATTGCCGCACGGTCCGAGGTTGATCTGCTCCTATCACCCGAGTCAGCAAAACACGTTCACCGGCAAACTGACCCAACCGATGTTTCACGCGATATTCAAGCAGGCGCGCGTGATGCTGTCGGCGTGAATCGATGCAGACCGGTGTCATTTACGCTGTCATCGCCGGTCTTTTCTGGGGCACCAGCCCGGTGTTGGTCAAGCGCGGCTTGGTAAATTCCAATGTCAGCGCCGCCACCTTGGTGCAGCAGGCAACGATTCTAGTGACTTTGATCGTTGCCTCTCTGATCGAAGGCGATTTCTTCGCCAAGAATGTTCCCACGCAGGCTCTGCTCATCTTCGCCGGCACGGGAGTTATCGGTGCCTATCTCGGCCGTACCTTGTTCGTCAAAAGTGTCGACCAAATCGGCGCCTCCCGGGCGCAGTCGCTAAATAATTCATCGCCACTGATTACGGTAATGTTGGCGGCTGCCGTCTTACATGAACGGTTATCTTGGGCCGTGCTCGTGGGGGTGGTTCTGATCGTCTCAGGAGTTTTCTTCGTCACCGATCCTGAAGCCAAGGAAAACGGCAGGGCGCAACGCAAGCTCACCGCGACTTCGGTGCTGGCGACGCTGTGCTACGGTGTGGTGCCCGTGCTCAAGAAATTCGGCACCGACTATGGCGGTCCGCCGGTTCTCGGCGCGCTGATCATGCATGCCACCGGATTGGTTCTGTTGTTGACGCTAGGCAGTCTGCTCAAGATCGAGCTCAAGCGGCAAACAATTCCAACCCAAAGTTTGCTTTGTTTCATCAGCGCCGGTGTGCTTTATGCTATTGGCTCGACGTTTACGTTCAGAGCCCTGATCCATGCACCGGCATCGATCGCCGCGCCAATCTGGAGCGCCCAGCCCATCGTCAGTTTTTTTCTCGTAAAGCTGTTCCTGCGGGGCATCGAAAAAGTAACATTCTGGGATGGTATCGCGGCGGGCCTAGTTGTTGCTGGCGTGTTGGTGCTAAGAATGATCTAACGCATCCGAATCTTGTAGGGGCGAATGGCCGGTCGCCCACTCTCGCGACAACGACAATTATCATGAGCCGAGACTACTTCGAAATCGAATCTGAACTAAAAAACCGCATTGAAGGCGATATCCGCTTCGATCAGTATTCCAGACTGCTCTATTCCACCGACGCGTCGATTTATCAGATCGAACCGATCGGCGTGGTTGTCCCCAAGCACAAAGGCGACGTGCAGGCGGTGATCGAGCTGGCGAGCAAGCTCGGTGTCTCGGTGTTGTCACGCGGCGGCGGCACGTCGCTCGCCGGCCAATGCGTCGGCCATTCGATTGTGCTCGATTTTTCCAAGTACATGCAGAACGTGCTCGAAGTGAACAAAGAAGAGCTCTGGTGCCGCGTCCAGCCGGGCGTCGTGCAAGATGAATTGAACGCCCACGTCCGCGGTCAAGGGCTGCAATTCGGCCCTGATACGTCGACATCGAATCGCGCCACCATCGGCGGCATGGTGGGCAACAATTCCTCCGGTGCCCATTCGTTAACCTACGGCAAAACCCTCGATCACGTGATCGAGCTGACTTGCTTGCTCGCCGACGGCACTGAAGTCGTTTTGAAAGACTTTTCGCCGGACATGGTCGAGCAGAAGAGCAAACAGGACAGTATCGAAGGCCGTGCCTACCGCGAAGTATTTCGGCTGGCGGCGCAGTATAAGAACGAAATCTTGGCGCGCTATCCCAAAATCATGCGGCGGGTGTCGGGCTATAATCTCGATGAATTCATCAAACCGCAGCCGTTCAACTTATCGCGCATGGTCACCGGCTCCGAGGGCACCCTGGCGACCATTGTCGAGGCCAAGATGCGGCTGGTGCCGAAGCCCAAATTCACGGCGATGAACGTGATTCATTTCAACGACGGCATCGAAGCTCTCGAATGCGCCCAGATCGTCTTGAAGACGGCGCCCTACGCGATGGAATCGACTGACAAGATGATTCTCAATCTCGCGCGCGGCAACATTGAGCAATCGCGCAAGCTGGGTTTTGTGCAGGGCACGCCCGATTCGTTGCTGATGGTCGAATACGCCGGCGAGAGCGAAGCCGAAGTGCGCCATCAAGTCATGAAGCTCGAAGAAGTCCGCCAGCGAGAAAAAATCGGCTACGCCGCAACGCTGGCGTTCAAGGCAGAGGAAGTCAAAGCGATATGGGGAGTGCGCAAAGCGGGGTTGGGGTTGTTGCTTGGCACAAAAGGAGACAAGAAGCCGATCGCCTTCGTCGAAGACACCGCCGTCGAACCGGCCAAGCTGCCGGAGTTCATTCGTCGTTTTCGCGAAGTCGTCGCCAAGCACGATACCGTCGCCGGCTACTACGGCCATTGTTCGGTCGGCTGCATGCACATTCGCCCGCTGATAAATCTCAAAGAGGAGAGCGAGCGCGACAAAATGGTCTCCATTTCCAACGCCATCTCTGATTTGGTGCTCGAATTCAACGGCTCCATGTCCGGCGAGCATGGCGACGGTCTGGCGCGCAGCCACTTCAACGCCAAGCTCTTTGGCCCGGCCTTGTACGACGCGTTTCGCCAAGTGAAGCGCGCCTTCGACCCGAAGAATACTCTAAACCCCGGTAAGATCGTCGATGCGCCGGCGATGACCGAGTCGCTCAAAATCAGCCCGCAATACAAAACTTGGCAGCCGCAAACGACGCTGGATTTCGGCGAGCAGGGCGGCTTCGCCCGTGCGGTCGAGATGTGCACCGGCATGGGCGAGTGCCGCAAAAAGCTCGACGGCACCATGTGCCCGTCCTACATGGGCACGTTGGACGAAGAGCATTCGACGCGCGGCCGCGCCAACGCGCTACGGACGGTGTTATCCGGCAAAGTGCCGAAGGAAGAGTTCACCGGCAAGCGCTTATACGAAGTGATGGATCTCTGCTTGGAATGCAAAGCCTGCAAAGCCGAGTGTCCATCAAACGTTGACATGGCCAAGCTCAAGTATGAGTTCCTCGATCATTACCATCGGGTCAACGGTCTGCCGCTGCGCAACAAGTTGTTTGGTCACATCGAGACGCTCAATCGGATTGGCTCAAAGCTCGCACCGATTGCAAACTTAGTAGCGAATTCCTCACTCAATCGCTGGCTGATGGAGCTATTTGCTGGCATCGACCGTCGCAGACCCTTGCCAGCATTTGCCAACGAGTCCTTTGACGATTGGTTTCGTGCGCACAAAGCCGTAGGGGACGGCAGTCAAGGCGAGGTGGTTTTGTTCCATGACACGTTCAACAACTTTAACACGCCCGATGTCGCGATCGCCGCAACGCGATTCTTAGAGAGATCTAACTACCGTGTGGTTTTGGTCGACAAGAAATGCTGCGGCCGGCCAATGATCTCCAAAGGCATGCTCAGTCAGGCCAAAGAAAACTCGGCGTGGAACATCGATAAGCTTGCGCCCTACGCAGAGAAGGGGATAGCGATCGTCGGCCTCGAACCGTCGTGCTTGTTGACGCTGCGCGACGAGTATCCTGAATTTATTCGAACCGCTGCGGCAAAGAAAGTCGCTGAGAATAGCTTTTTGCTCGAAGAATTCGTCGAGCGCGAAATGACAGCTGGAAAACTAAAGCTCGATCCGGTCGGCAAAGGTAAAAAGGTCTTGCTGCACGGCCACTGCCATCAAAAAGCGCTGGTTGGCACCGCGCCGACGGTGGCGATGCTCAAAGCTGCCGGCTACGAAGTCAGTGAAGTCGACTCCGGCTGCTGCGGCATGGCCGGTTCCTTCGGGTTTGAAAAAGAGCACTACCAGCTGTCGACTAAGATTGGCAACCGGCGCCTAGCGCCAGCGGTCAAAGCGGCGGACAGGGACATTGAAGTCGCCGCGCCGGGGATTTCCTGCCGCCAACAGATCGATCATCTGGCCGGTAGGAAGGCGAAGCATCCGGTGGAGCTGCTCTAGAATTCTCTCTAGAGCGGATTCGCTTGACTCCGTTGGTTGTATTCAAGCTACGCTAGGTTTTCTCTTTCGGCTTCGCGGCGTTCACGCCAGAGGCTCGCCGGCTTCATGCTTGGCATCGGCCGCGATCTTGCCGTCGACCAATCGGATTACGCGATCACAGCGCGCGGCCAAGTCGGGATCATGCGTCACCACCAGGAACGCCGTGCCGCGCTCGACATTGAAGCGGCGCAGCAACACGAAGATATCGTCGGCGGTTTTGGTGTCCAAATTGCCGGTCGGCTCATCGGCCAGCACCAGTTTGGGCGACAGCGCCAGCGCGCGCGCAATCGCTACGCGCTGCTGCATGCCGCCGGAGAGCTGACCGGGCTTCTTGGCTTCGGCGCCTTTCAAGCCTACGGCCTCGAGCAGGGTCAGCGCTTCCTTTCGACGCGGCGCGGTGAAATCGCTCTCTAATACCAAACCGGGCATTTGCACGTTTTCCAAGGCGGTGAAGGCCGGCAACAGATTATGAAACTGGAACACGAAGCCAAGCGTGGTCAGACGGGCTCGCGTCAATTCATCTTCGCTCGCTTGTGTCATCTCCACGCCACTCAACTTGAGCGAGCCCGCGCTAGCGCGCTCGAGTAAACCGATGATGTTAAGCAACGTGCTCTTGCCCGACCCTGAAGGTCCGATCAGCGCGGCAAATTCACCCGGCTGCAGGGTCAAGTGGATGCCGTGCGACACCTCTGTCTCCACCGCTGTCCCAGTGCCATAGGATTTGCGGATGTTGTCGAGCTCCAGCAGCGCGGCCATTGACTAGCCTCGAATCGCCTGCGCCGGATCGAGCTTGGCGGCCCTGCGCGCCGGCGCGATCGCGGCAATGACGCCGGCGGCAATCGCCAGCAAACACGTCGACAGCGCGGTCTCCGGTAAAAAGATGATGGGGAAGATCGGATTACCGTCCGTGCCTTTGACAAAGGTAATGAACGCTTCGATCAACAAGTACGCCAGCACCGAACCCAGGATGAAGCCGATCACGCCGACGATGGCACCTTGCATCAGGAACACGCGCGTCATCTGGCCGCGCGAGGCACCCATGGCACGCAGAATGCCGATTTCCTTTTGCTTTTGCACTACGCTGACGATCAGCACGCTGGCGATACCGAGCACTACAATCAGAGCGACGAAGGCGCGGATGAAAATCGTGGTCACATCTTGACCGCGCAAGGTCGACAGTAGTTGCCCGTTGGTGGTCATCCAGCTCTCTACCTTGAGACCTGTGCCGGCTTGCAGTTCTTGGGCAATGGTTTCGGCTTTGTAGATGTCGCCTACGCGCAACTCTAAACTGGTGATGCCTCCGGGCAGCTTCAGCAAGTTCTGCCCGGCGTGCAGGTTGATGTAAACGTTGGTGCGATTGGCTTGGCGGTTGCCCAGATCGAGAATTCCGCTGACCAGAAACGGCTCGCTGACCGCCTCGGTCGTGATGTTGAAGCGATCCCCCATGCGCAGCGCGAAATCTTTTGCCAGTTCGACGCCGATCAGGGCTTCGCCGGCGCCGAGGCGAAACTCGCCCTCTTGAAGTTTGTCGCGCAGCGCGACGATGCGCGCGTAGCGCTCCAGCTCCACGCCGAACAAGGTGATGCCGCGCGTGGCCTCGCCGCGCACCGCCAGCGCCGAGCCGCTCGCCAGGGGCGAGGTGATGATAATGCTGGGCACGCGCTCGATGTAGCGCAAATACGTCTGCCAATTGTCGATCGACAACACGCGCTGTGCGCGCGGCTGTATCGCCCGCGCCGTGTCCGCGCTGGGGAGCTGCGGCCGCACGATTTCATCTGGGGGACGCACCACGATGTGCGCTTGCGTGTCGAGCAGATTGCGGATCATGTTGCCCTGTAAGCCAGCGAGCATGGAGGTGATGTAGACGATCACCGCCACGCCCAGCGTCACGCCGGCGATGATCAGCGTCGACTGAAATCGCCCTTCGCCCAAAAAGCGCAGCGCGAGCTTCCATTCAAAACCAAGCTTCATCATGAATATCTAGTGCAATGTCTCACGCTGATTGTACCTTATGCCAAATTTGTGGCTGGAGCCCGAAGAGGGATTTTCACCACGAAGGGCACGAAGTACACGAAGGTAAGAGAAGAAAACAGTAAATTCTTTTCCGAACTTCGTGTCCCTTCGTGATCTTCGTGGTGCAAAACATGAGAGCGTGTCACAACAATAAGCACGTTTATTAGTGAGACACTACACTAGCGCATGCCCGGCGGCGCTTCGGACGCGGTCTTTGGTCGCGCCCGCGCCGGACGCACGCGGGTGCCCGCTGCAACATTGCCTGCGGTGATCACTTGATCCGCCGCGCTCAGGCCCGAGAGGATTTCCACGGTCCCCGGCGCGCTCAGACCGGTTTTGACTTCGCGCAGGGTGGCAACATGACCGTTGATCACCAGCACAAAGCGCTGGCCGTCTTTTTCACGCAGCGCCGCGCTGGGAATGGTGAGCGCGTTGTCGCGCCTGCCCATGACGATTTCAATCGACACCGTCATATCGTCGCGCAGAAATTCCGGCGCCCGATCGACGCGGAAACGCCCCTCCACAGTGCCGCGGTCGGCTTGGACCCCGGGCGCGAGATAGAAAAGCGTGGCTTCAAAACGTTGTTCCGGGAAGGCATCGGCCGAGGCGGCGGCGACTTCGCCCAGCGCCAAGCCGGCGAGATTTTTCTCGTCGATCTGCGCGATGAGCCGCGTCTCTCCAGCGATGGCCAAACTCAGTAGCGGCAGGGCGCGGTTGGGTTGCACCACCACACCTGGCTCAACGTCGCGGCGAATCGCACGGCCAGCCGCCGGCGCGCGCAGCGTCGCCTGCGCCAGGCGCGCTTCGGCAAGCTCGCGCGCAGCAGTGGCTTGGCTCAACTGGGTCAACGCCTGGTCGCGTTCGGCGCCACCCGCCTCATTGGCGGCGGCTTGGGCGCGCGCGGATTCGTAGGCCGCTTGGGCGACTTCATAGTCGCGCGTCGAGTCATCGAGTTTGGCCTGTTAGATGAAACCCCTGTCGAACAGTTCGCGCTGGCGCTTGAGGTCGCGCTCGGCGGCACGTAGACGGGCTTCGGCCTGGGCGAGGGCTTGCTTGGCCATGGGCGCGCTCATCTGCTGCTGGGTGCGCAAGCGCGCGCTAGCGTTGGCCTCGGCGGTTTTGGCTTGCGCCAGCGCAGCGCGTAACTCGGCGCTATCCAACTCGACCAACGCTTGGCCGGCGCGGACTCCATCGCCCTCGCGCACCAGGACGGTTTCCACGCGACCGGTGATGGTCGCTGAGATGTCCACTTTGGCGATGCTGGATACCCGGCCGGAGACAACCAACGACTGCACGATGGTTTGCGTGCGCGGCTGCGTCAGCGCGACTTCGGTGCCGCGCGCACGCCATAGCGAGACTGCCGCGAGCATCAGCGCGAGCACCGCGGCGATCCAGATCCCGCGCTTCAACCATCGTGACCCACTCATAATTTTTTCTATGCCTGTCGCGATGAGGGGCGTAAACCCGCGAGCGCCATATCGACGCGCTGGCCGATTGCGGTGTCGCTCAAGACGTCTTGCTCAAGGTTGTCCACAATCGACGGCGCGAAGCGCCCCTCTAACATGGCGGTGGCCATCATAATCGGCATGCCCACCGCGCCGGCGAGAAACGCCATGGCTTGAAACAACGGCAGTCGGCGGAGTTCGCCGGCGCGCTGTGCGTCGCCGATCAGACCCGTCATGACACCAAGGTGTCGCGGAAAATTGCGGCGCAAGAAATCCTGCGCGACCGTATCGCCCGCCATTGCATCGGGCAGGAGCCGGCGAAACAGCAAGCGGTTGTCGCGCAGGAAGCGCCCAAGCACGTTCGCGGCGGCGCGGAGATTTTCCACGGGGGCACGTTCGGCGTGAGCCTGAAAGCTCAAACGCGAGAACATTTCCTCATACACGCCTTGCAGCACAATAGAGAGAAAGTTGTCGCGGGTTTTGAAGTGGTAATGAAACATGCCCAAATTGACGCCCGCCCGCTCGGTAAGCTGGCGAATCGAGAAGCCGCGACAGCCCATGTGGGGCAACAGCTCGCGCGCGGTGTCGATGAGCAACCGGTCGATGTTCCGGCTAGGGCGAGTCATGATGTTACTATATAAATGTATAATTATACAGTCAAGTAATTTTGCCTTTGTTGGGTTGCTCGGCGCGTAAACGAACGGTTATCTCTTTGGAATCAAAAACTGTTGCGGCGCTCTCTGCTCGGGATCAAACGAAGGCAGGCTTGCGACCGGGCGTTCGTTGACCGTCTTCAAGTCCGGCAGCCAAACTTCGATGAGTCCGGGGCGAGCGTTTAGTTTGAGCCCGTCAAACGGCCGAATCGGTAACGACACCAGGCTGCGCCGTTTTGCCAACTCTCTTTCGACGATGCCCTTCACCTTGGCCGCACTCGTCAAGTCATCGGCATGGAAATAGCGAATTTCGCCTCGCCGCGGTCCGGTCTTGATTTGAATCGTCGGCACCTTGATGCCCTGACTCTGAACGACGTCGCGCAGGGATTGCGCGAGCGTTTCATCGGCGGCGTCCATGTATTGGATGAAAACAACAGGCGCCACGGCAACTTTCGCTGGTGTTGGCGATGGTGTCACCCCGAGATCTTTGAGCTGGGTTACTGCGTAGTCGGCAGTCGGCGTGTTGGCGAACTCTTTGGCAATCCGACGAAAGTCATCGATGGCCTTGGCTTTGTCACCCGCTTTCTTATGCAGATCGGCACGGCTGACGAGGTAGCGCTGTCGGGCTTCCAGGTCGGTGGTTTTCTCGAGGAGTTGAGAGTAGAGGGGAATCGCCTCGGCAAATTGGCCGTCTCGCTCATGGGCGCGCGCCAGAAGCTCGACAACGGTAAGATTCTCGGGTTCGCGCTGGAGCAGTTCTTTTAAGTCGGCAACTGCGCCTTTGCTGTCACCGGTGGCGAGGCGCGTTTGCGCCCGAGCCTGGAGGATCTTGCCATCGCCCGGCGCTAAGGTTACGGCTTTGTCCCAATCGCGCAGCGCGTCTACCGTTCGCCCCACCTTTGCTAGGGCGGTGGCCCGTTTGGCGTAGACGATGGCGCTTGCTTGTCCGTCGGCTATGGCCTGAGTGTAGGCTTTGATCGCTTCCTCGCCGCGGTTTAGATTTAGGGCTTCATCGCCGGCGCGGACGGCCGCCTCCGCAGCTTCGGTCTGCTGGCGTCTGCGGTAGTCGGTGATGGCGAACAAACTCACGACTGCAATCAACACGGCTGCCGCAAGAGCAGCCCACTGCCAGCTCTTGCGGCGCACCGCGGCGTTCAGCTCGACCGCCGCTTCTTGCTTTGCTTGGGCCCGGGCTTGTTCGACCGCCGCGCTGCGTTGTTGTTGTTCGGCGAGACGAGTTTCGTCCTGCGCTTGACGAACCGCGCGCGCAAACTCCTCCTGCTCTTTCTGTTTCTTCTCGTCGGCATATTTACGCGCCTCTTCCGGCGATAAGGCCGCGGCGCGGCCGGCGAAATGATCGAGGACATTGCTGCGCACCTCGTCGTCGATGACTTCGGGGGTTACTTGGACGCCGAACGTCGCGGCCACCAATCGGCACGAGTGTGTCAGCAGGTTAAGGTTTGCCGGATCGTCAAACCTATTGGCGAAGGGGGCTAACATCTCCTCGTAAGCAAATTTCGGCACGTAAAGATTGGCCACGTCGTCCCAGTAGGAGGCAGAGTAGCCAGTTGGCAATAGCTCAGCAAAACGCTCCTTCGCCAGTTTCCAACGATCGAGAAGCTTATCTGATTCGCTATTGTCGAGACGTGTGGGTACTGGATAGATACGAAACTCTTGACCTTTCTGTTTTTGCACCGATCGTGCAACCGCCGCTGCCCCTTCGATGCTCTGATTGTTGAGCGTGAAACACACGACTAGGGCATCGGGAAATTGCACAGTGCAGATGCCGGCCGTGTCGCTGACGCCGGTGCGGCTGTCGACCAGGATGAAATCGAAGTTCGCGCGCATCGAGGCTTTGAGTGCTTCGAAGAAAGCATGGCCGCCCAAGCGTTCGTAGAAGTTTTGCCAACTAAAAGTGTTGACCTTGGTCGCATAAGCGCCACCTTGCCGCCCGGCGGAAAGCAGGCTCAACGTGCCGCCACTTTGATATTTCCAATTGATACTGACCGCGTATTCGAGCACGTCCGCTTTACTGCGGTACCACTCGGCTGAGGCTGGTGTCTCCTTCGATTGGAGGCCGACGGCATCGGCGGCGTAAGCCACCACCAGATCGATTAAGCCATTGGAGTCGGTCATTTGTGGGTCGGTCAAAAACGGCGCCATGTAGCGATGCAGGCCCGGTGCTTCGAGGTCCCAATCCACCATGAGCACGTCGTGCCCCGCGCTTGCCAGAAGCCATGTCGTATTGGCCAGCATCATCGAACGGCCGGTACCGCCCTTGTAGGAGTAAAACGTGACGATGCGCCCGGCTCTGTTATCGGTGTTGGTCATTGTTGTGCTAACTGCCGGGGCCCTCGATCAACGGCCGGGTGCCACCGTTTGTGGGAAGATTTCCTTGGGGTGGACTTGATTTGTTAATGATCTCGGCGCGCAGGCGCACCAACACGTCCACTAGCTGTTTGCGCAACTCATCTTCATTCTTGATTAGCGGGCGATAGTAGAGATCGTTCTGATTTCGCGTGCGGTACTGGAAAGTTGCGTTGAGCGCGCCCAGCAATTGTTGGTTGTTTTGTTGATTGTCCGGATCATTCTCGTTCCATGGCACTATAACGCTGCAGTTGAGATAGTTTTGTTGATCGAAGGATTGCAGGATGGCTTGATATTGCGGCAGGCCCGCAGTCCAGCTATCGATGAACATGATGACAAGCTCTCGCTGGTTTTCCGCGTCGCGGATTTGGATGGGCAGTTGCTGAGTGATGTCCAACTGTTCCGACCATAGATTCAGCTCGTCGAGTGCGGCGGTTTGCCGCGCAATCGAGCCGATTTTCTTTGCCCCGGGAAAATAGGGCTGCCATTCCTCTCCGCCTCCAGCACCGTAGGGTTGAATATTCTTTTTGCCGGCGCCCGTAATCTCGCCCGGTTTAGCGGCACCGAAAACGAAGCGCACCCGCTTGGGGCCTTTGGCCTCGACCGCAGGAACACCAGGCGCTGCCGTCTGCGCTGTGTGGGTGAACGGCGAGGCCAGGTCGGCAAGTTTGGGCACCGTAGGCTGCTGATCGAAATTGCCAAATTGTTTGTATAGGCTGACGATTTTTGCGGCTAGCGCATCGACGAAGTTGGTCTGCTCCATCTCAAAGCGCTGCTTCAATCGATAAACATATTTTAGACCCTTCTGATTGTAGATCTCTTTGGGATCGCCGAACTTGTATTGGCGCTGGCCAATGGATTCTGGCAATGGCTCTTCGGATGGATGCCAATAGACAGGCAAAATAAGCGGCGGCGCTACGACATTTTTGGCAGTGGCATAGGCACTTAGACGGGCCTCAAACGCGGCCCACTCTTTGCCGCAATATTCGCTTTTGACGTACCCCGCGGTGACGGCTGCGATGAACACACGCGCTTGTGAAAGCGCCTGTTCGAGCTCGCTCTCCCACAACTCACCTGGCTCCAAGCCTTTCTGATCGAAGAACCCGGCGTCGTTCTTTTCGCCGACAAGTTCCTTCACGGCGGTGTTCAAATCATTGAAGAAGTCTCGCAGGAAGCTGTCGTTGTTCTGGCGAGAGTAACTGAAAAAGAAATACATGACGGCTCTCTCCATGAGCAGGAACCAGTTTAGTCTTATTAAGGAGCCTTTGCATCCACAGCGCAATGGTAACTAGCACCGCGATATACCTCATCAAGCACGAAATTTGCAACGTCGCGGATCTCGGAAAGGGGCTTGTCCAAACTAGCCAAGATGGCTCGCGATTTCGCCAAGCTTGTGGCCAACTCGCCCAACCAACGCTTCAATGCGCCGTTTGCTGGCGCGATCGAGTAGTATCGACGTGCCGTCGCGATGGATGATGCGCAGGGACGGCACCGGATAAGTCTGTGCGGCGGTGGAGCCGGCCAGCGCAAAGCCGCTTTCGACCTGGTCCATGCCTTCGGCTAGCTTAGCGATCTCATCAAAGCCAATTTCCAGGTGATGGACGCGCAGTAGGCTACGGCGGCGCAGCGTGACGCGCTTCTGCGCGCTGTCGATTTCTATGCTGCGGCGTTGGGTCACGAGATAGAGCGCGATGACGAACAGGATCACGTTCATCAAAGGAAAGTACCAGAGCGAGCCGGCCGCGCCGGTGAAACCGCGCAGCTGGATTGCTTGGACGATGGGAATGGAAATGAACAGCAGTGCGAGTGCGAGGCCAAGGCAGAGGAAAGCCGGAAAACGCGGCCCCTGCCAGGTCAATCGCAGATAGCCCGGCCGCTCCTCGGCGACCTCGAAGCCCAGTCGGCTGCCGATGGTTTCAAACTGCGCGGGATCGCCTTGCATTGAATCGTTGCGGGTTTGGGGTTCCAGGTTCCGGGTTGTTCGCTCGGTTTTGTAGCAGTGGGAGAGGTGGAAGCCCTAGACTCGAAACGGCGAGAACTCTGCGCTACTGCTTGGCTTGTTTGTTGTCGCGGTAGAAGTCTCTAAAGCGGTATCCTTTTAGGCGGATCAAATTTTGATAGGAACCGAAGCGCTCATCGTTGTCATCCACCTGGTCGAGCAGGTCGACAGTCTGTTCCTCGGTCTCGAAGACTCTCACTTTGCGATACGTAGTCGAGCGCTCGGCGGGAATTCTGCCCATCTCGCGAATCATGCCGCGGAACTGCGATGGCTTCATCAATTGGCCGTAGCCGGCTCCGGCAGCCGTCGAGATACTCTCATTGATCAACGTGCCGCCGAAATCGTTGGCGCCGGCGAGGAGGGCAATCTGCGACAGCTTGGGGCCCTCTTTGACCCAGGAAACCTGCAGGTTGGGGATATGGTTGTTGAGCATGAGGCGCGACACGGCGTACATCTTCATCACTTCCGCACCGCTGGCGCCGCGGCGCAAAGAGGTCAGCTTCTTGCGCTGCGACATCGGCGCTTCTTCGTAGACAAAGCTTAACGGCACGAACTCAGTGATGCCGCCGGTGCGCTTCTGGATATCGCGGAGAATCGCCAAATGCATCGCCTTGTGGCGCGACGATTCGATATGGCCGTACATGATCGTCGAAGTGGTGGGGATGCCGACATCGTGCGCCGTCTGGATCAGCTCGATCCACCGCTCGGCGGTGATCCGCCCCGGCGATATCTGCTGGCGCACGTCGTCGACCAACACTTCGGCCGAAGTGCCAGGCAGACTGCCGACGCCGGCGTCTTTCAAGGCCATGAGATACTCGCGGATGCTGGCGCCGGTCAACGTCGAGCCATAAAGTACTTCTTCTGGCGAAAAACCATGGATGTGTAAATCGGGAAACGCCTCTTTCAACGCGCGGCAAAGCTTGACGTAGTGCCAGCCCTCCATGCCGGGAGCGAGGCCCGCCTGGACGCACACCTCGCTGGCGCCGAGTTCGCGCGCTTCGCCGGCGCGGCGCAGGATTTCATCGATGGGTAGAAAGTAACCTTCCTCGGCCAAATGACCGCGGCTAAAGGCGCAAAAACCACAGGCTTTGACGCAGACGTTGGTGAAGTTGATATTGCGATTGATGACATAAGTAACCACATCGCCGACGGTTTGTGCGCGCAGATAATCCGCCGCGGCGGCCAAGGCTAGGAGCTCTGAGCCTTCAGCGTCGAACAGGTGGGTTGCTTCATCGATGGACAAATCGTCGCCAGAAACGGCGCGATCGATGATACCCGCCGTCGTCGGCGACAGCGTCGACAAGAGCCGCGTCAAAGAAGTCTGCAGGTGCGGAAAATCCATTGCGCGACTTTAGCTGTTCGGTTCGCTAAAGACAACATTGTTCAGCGCAGCCAGTAGCGGCCAAACTCCTGCAAAAACGTCAGCGTGGAAAAGTCATTCATGCGATCGAGGTAGACCCTGCCATTTAGATGGTCATATTCGTGCTGGATCACCCGGGCGTGAAAATCGTGGGCGACAAAGTCGACGGACTTGCCATTGCGGTCGAGGGCTTGGACGTGAATGCTCTTGTGGCGCGGTACCCGGCCGCGCAGATCGGGGATGCTCAGGCAGCCTTCCCAGTCTTCTTCGGTCTCCTCGCCAATTGGCGTGATCTTGGGGTTGATCAGGACCGTCAACGGAACTTTCGATTTGTTCGGATAGCGCGGGTTGTCGGCCACTTCGAGCACGCAAACCTGCTTTGATTCATGCACCTGATCGGCCGCCAGGCCGACGCCGTCGTACTCTTTCATGGTCTCGACCATATCGTCGATGAATTTTTGCATGGCCGGCGACTGGATCTCTTTAGCCGTAAGATTTTTCGTGACCGTGCGCAGCACCGGATGGCCCAAGCGGGTGACTTTGAGAATTGACATGGGAGTTATCTAACGGGGAAGGGCAACTGACGCAAGCCAAAAAACCTTCCTCGGAACCTTTGGACAACTCCTGTCGACTTCGTCTAAAATAGCGCAACTTAGCAATCGGCTTTTTGAGTATGTCAATATTTAGGCGGCGTTTTCCCTATGTTCTAGACCGAGCCACCGGCGAGCTGCGCGCGCCACCACGCAACTGGCGCCTGCCGGTTTTTTGCGCAGTTTTCTTAAGCGCAGCTGCCGCCGGGTTATTCTACGTCTATTCGCGGCCGGCCGAGTACCGCGCGCTGGCTAAGCTGGCGATTACACCGGCGGAAAAGCCTCTGGCCGATGCCAACGATCCGACCCTGATCAACAGCAAAGCGCCCGATTTATTTCTGACCGAAATGGAGTTTCTGACCAGCCGGCCGGCACTGGAGGAGCTCCGCGATCGCTTGGCAGCCAAGGGGCTAACGATTTCTTCCTCTGAAGCGGAAAGCATCGAAGCGCTGCGCAAAATGATCTCGCTGCGCGCAGAGGCGGGCAATCAGGTAGTCCATCTGACCGCGATAGGCGGCCGAGCGGAGCTCGTGGCGCCGGCGCTCAATAACTTGATGGCCATCTACGCGGCGCGGCGCGGTGAAGAGTTCATCAGCGCCACTAAAGAAGAGCGCGCGCGGACCAAGGAAGAGCTGGCCAAGTATGATGCCGCGGTGCTGCAAAAGCGCAAGGAGCTGGCCAGTTTTCGCGCTCGCCACGGCATCGTTTCTCAGGAGCGCGAAGAGAATCCAACCCTCGCCCGGGCCAAAGGTTTGGGCACGGCGCTGAACGCGGCGCAGGAAAAGGCCGTCAATACGCAGGCCAAGTTGCGCACCATCAAAGCGCAGATCGCTTCCGGCAAGCGGCCGACCCATGCCAAGGATAATCCCAACCTGGCGGCGCTCGAGCAGCAACTGCTGCAAGCGCGGGAAGAGTCGGGCGATCTCGAGCGGCGCTACACTAGCAACTATCTTAAGCGTGAGCCTCAGGCGGTGAAGCTGCAGAAGCTCATTCCCGCACTGGAAAAGCAACTGGCACAGGAAAAAGAGTCGAGCTGGCAGGCCAATCTCGCCGACGCCGAGCAGGAAGCGGCGCAAGCGCAAGATGCCTTGGAGAAACTCAAGGCCCAGCAGGCGAGTGAAGAGAGCGTCGCGCAGACTTTTTCGGGACGCTTCGGCGAGTACAAAGCCTTGCAAGAGGAGTTGAGCGCCTTGGAGTTGGCGCAGCGGCGCAGTGCCGAGCGGATGGTGCGCATGGAGGCGCGCGAGAGTTCGCGCAAGCCGCAGTTCAAAATCATCGAAGCCGCCGCCACGCCTTTGTCGCCCTGGCGCCCCGATTACACGCGCGACGCGGCGGTCGCGTTGGCTGCAGCGTTGGCGCTGGGCTTCCTAGCCGCGTGGTTAGCCGAGTTCCTGTTGGCGCCCAAGTCGGAGCCTTTCAATATCGTTGTCGCGCCGGGGCCGCTAGCCTATCCGCTTGGCCAACCCACAGTGGTAAACGCCGGCCTCGGCGCTGCTGCAGCAACGCCGGCGATCGATGTCAGCGCGGCGCCAGCCCAGCTCACGGCGCCGCTGCCCGTGCTGCGCGAGCTGAACGGCGCCGAGCTCAAAAAGTTATTGGCCGCCGCTGATGAGGAGTGCCGGCTCGCCATAACCGCACTGCTGCTCGGTGTGAACGCTGAAGAGTTGGCCGAGCTGTGTTGGGCCGATATCGATGTTTCGGCTCTGCGGCTGCGCGTCGGCGCAGCCGCGCCGCGGGAGATCCCGCTGTCCGCTGAGGTCTGTCAGTGGCTAACCCAGCAGCGCGCAAGCAGGCAGAGGCCAGCCGACGAGCGGTTAATTAAACTTGCGCCGGCCAATGGCACCGCAGTCAGCCCGATCGAATCGATCATCGCCTATGCGGCGCACGATGCCGCGTTGGAAAATCCCGCGGAGGTTACTGCTGCGGTGATTCGCCATACCTATATTGCTTTCCTCGTGCGCCAGGGCATCCGTTTTAGCGAGCTGGCCCGCATCGTCGGTCCCCTCTCCGCTGACACCACGGCCATGTATGGAGCGATGGCGGGCAGTGCGAGCAAGCGTGCTCTAGAGCCGGGTGAGCACATTATGCCGACGCTGCGTGACGCCGCGCGTGGGTCGGCTTGAGCCACTACATCCTCAGGGTTCACGGCGATAGGATGCCGTGGCCTCAACTCCTCAGATAACACCTTTTTAAATCCGAAGAATTTTCTGCGGCTGCTTGAATAGGCCTTAAGCCGTATCGTCTATTTTTTGACGATCGCTAATTGACCTGGAGCACGCTGCCAAACAGAAATGAACCGCAGGTTCTTACCGCCGCTGTTTCTCGCCACGCTGCTGTGCTTGGCGACCGCCAACGTATTTCTAGTGTTGTATGGGCCTGAGGCTTTGCACGGGATGACTTCGGGATTGCCCAATGGACTTCGCTGGGTCGATCAAATTTCGCGTTCGAGCGGCTGGCTATCTACCATCGACTCTAAGCCGCTTATCTTCGCTGTCGTTGCGCTGACAGGGGCCGTGCTATCGGGGCTTTTCTTCCGCAGAACGTTGCGACTTGGGTCTGGTCAAGTAGAGGCGGCTGCATCCGGCGGCACGGCGCGCGCGATTGTCACTTTGGATAGTGCCGCGATCGTGCGCCCTAACCCGCCGCTGCTGCGCCGTAAGCTAATCGTCGCTTGTGCGGCGATACTGCTGCTCTTCGCCGGCAGCGCCATCGGCTGGGTGTTCTATGCCATTCCGGGCTTGTTACAACACCAACCGGTGCGTGAGGGTCGTGCTCTGGCGGCGGTGTTGGCAGAAGCGGTTGCTCCTCATGTGGTGGCGAACGATCCCGCTCAAGCACGGGCGCTCCTATTGAAGCAATTGTCGAGAAAAGAGCTCGCCTATCTGGTTATTGCCGACAACCTGGAAAACCTCTGGGCGCATACTGGGAAACGGCCCGAGGTCGCTGCGGCATTTGCGCGTCCCAGCTTCGATGAAGACGGTCAGCGGGTGGTCACCTTCCAGGGGGCCGTGGTTTACGATTTGCGCGCACCCATACGCGAAGGCCACGCCGGTATGGTGCACATTGGCGTGCGGCAGGATCGTTTAAAAGAAGAGAGCCTGCGTCTTGTCTGGACGATCAGCCTCGCCATCATAGCCATGCTCTGTGTAGTCTTCGGCGCTGCCTATTGCCTCCTCGCGCGAATTAGCCGGCCGTTGGAGCGCCTATCGTTGCAAGTGTGGAAGGTCAGCGAGGGCTGTGTGACCCGGCCCATCGACACCGACACGCCGGGTCCCATTGGTGATGTGGCAACGAGATTCGAAGGCTTGCGCCAAGAACTGGGCAGCTCTTTACAGCGTTTATCGGAGCGAGAAAAACCGCGCGTGTCGCAAAGCCTCTTGTGAAAAACTATTTCGCGGCTGGCAATGACTTGAAAAAGCCTTCACCGGCGAGGTCGTCGACGATGCTGTTGTCGACGAATTTGTCCGTGCTGGGTTCGGTTTTGCCCGGAGTGGCGGCGCGCTGGGCGACCAACTCCATGGTACAGCGGGCGCCGTCCAACGGCACGCGCGGCGGCAGGAAGAACTGCGGCGCAAAGTAGCCGTAGGTCTCGTCGATGACTTTCTTGTCCAGTTGTTTGAGCCGCTTTTCGTAAACCGCGATACTGCGCTCGCGGTTGCTTTTAAAGACCGCCACCGCTTCGCTATAGGCTTGCAGAAAACGTTTAACCTGGTCGCGCTGTTTCTGTAGAAACTCGCGGGGCACCGCTTCGCCGCTCTCCGTCGGTGCCACGACCGCGGCGTCGACGGCCTTGGTCGCCAACGCTAAAAGCCGATTGGTGCCAGCGTCGTTGGCGAACAAGGTCACCGACTCCCGCGGAATATTCCATTCTTTCAACGCCAGGTTCACCGCCCATTCGGTGGCGCCGCCGAAACTTGAGATGCCGATCTTCTTACCGACCAACTCACTCGGGGGCCTGAGTTCTCTGGGCGCGCAGCACAGTCAATGAGAAACGCGCGTGGTGGGAACCGGCTGGCATTTATTTGCCGCCTAATGATAAAGGCTAAGCTCAATCGATTTAGCTGCAAAGAACGGAGTTAGCGCATGGAGTGGTTGTTGGCCGGCGATAGCGGCTATGCTCTGGGCCTTGTATTGGCGGTCATTGCCGCACTTTTGTTGGCTAGCAAGATCGTCGATTGGCTGCTGCGCAAGGTGCAGCGGCGCGTCACGGAGTGGCATCGAGAACATCGCCCACCGGATCAAGCGCAGAAATCAGACTCGGAGCTCTCGGATCAAGCGCAGCAGGTGTTGGGGCGGATGTCGCAGGGCGTGCGCTTGGTTTTGCTGTTGATCGCGCTCTATGTTTGCGTGCCGGCGATTCTGAGCGTGTTCCCGGCAAGTCGGCACATCGCCGCGACTCTGCTGCCCTACGCCTGGACTCCGGTCGAGCAGCTAATCGGCGGATTGATCGGGTTTGCTCCCAACCTGCTGTCGATACTGGTCATTGCTATCGTCACGCGTTATCTGGTGCGCTTTATTCGCTTTCTGCTTGGCGAGATTGACAAGGGCACGATTTACGTTCCTGGATTTCACGCCGAATGGGCACAGCCCACTCCAAAGCTATTGTGCTTTTTGATTGTGCTCTTCGCCGTGGTCCTGGCGTCGCCCTACCTGCCGGGATTTGGCAGTCCGGCGTTTCAAGGCATTTCGATTTTTCTCGGCGTACTGCTCTCCCTTGGTTCGACGGCGGTGGTGGCCAATTTAGTCGCCGGCACGGCGCTGATCTACATGCGTGCATTCAACGTCGGTGACCGCGTCAAGATCGCCGATACCTTTGGCGACGTCATTGAAAAGACGCTGTTGATTACGCGCGTGCGCACCGTGAAGAACGTCGAAGTAACGATTCCCAACGCCATGGTGCTGGGCAACCATATGATCACCTACAGCGGTATGACCGATGAGACCGGCCTGATCCTGCACACGACGGTGACCATCGGTTACGACGCGCCCTGGCGGCATGTGCACGAGCGACTGATCGCCGCCGCGAAAGCCACGGCCTGTGTCAAAGACGACCCGGCGCCGTTTATCTTGCAGACGGCGTTGAACGATTTCACCGTAGCCTATGAGTTGAATATCTTCACCACCGAAGCACGGTTATCGCTGGAGATCCTTTCCGAGCTGCACCAGAACATCCAAGACAAGTTCAACGAGGCCGGCATCGAAATCATGTCGCCGCATTTTACCTCGTTGCGCGACGGCAACAGCATTGCGGTGCCGGTCGAGTATCTATCCAAAGCAGCGCCGGCGAAAAGCTTTCGCATTGTTTCGGACACCATTGCGAAATAGGCGCATGGCCCGAGGAAAATATTTGCTTCCAGCGCCGATTTGCGCGACAGTCGCGCCAGAGAGGAGGGCTCCATCATGGCAACCATCGATTCCGATGCACACGTCGTCGAAAGTGAACGCACTTGGGACTATATGGAGAAGGCCGATCAGAAATACCGGCCGGTGATCGTCAAACCGCGCGGCGAAGGCAAGGGCGAGTTTTGGTTCATCGACGGAAAAATTCGCGGTCTTGTGCGCGTGGTCATGACCGCGCAGGAAATGGACGACGTGGCGCGCCGCACGGGTCGCGTGATGGGCACCTCGCAAGAGACCCGCGAGATGGAAAATGTCGCGGCACGGGTCAAACACATGGATGAGCTCGGCATCGACATCCAGGTGATTTACCCGACCATGTTCATCGAGCAAATCAGTGACAAACCGGCCTGGGAGATTGCCATCAGCAAGGGCTACAATCGTTGGCTCGCCGATATTTGGAAACAGGGCGCCGGGCGTCTGCGCTGGATTTGTGTCTTGCCGCTGCTCGATATGAAGGCATCTCTGGAAGAGCTCAACTTCTGCAAACAGAACGGTGCCGTCGGCGTTTTCATGCGCGGCATCGAGGGCACGCGCATGATCAGCGACCCTTATTTCTATCCGCTCTATGACGAGGTATGCCGCCTGGGCATGATGGTCGGCGTCCACGTCGGCAATGGCAGCCCGGCCAACGCCGACATGGTGTCCCAATACAACGGCGGCGGCAGCTTCTGGAAGTTTCGCATTCCGGTGATCGGCGCATTTCATTCGATCATCATGGGCGAAGTGCCGATCCAGTTCCCCAAGCTGCGTTTTCACTGGGCTGAAGCAGCGGCCAATTGGATCCCGTACGTCGTCAAAGACTTGCAGCGCCGTTGGGGAACCCAGGGCAAGGAGCTGCCCGCCAACCCGATGAAAGAATATCGCCAGTTCGTCACTTGCCAAACCGACGATGATGTCGACTACATCTTGAAATACTCCGGCGAAGACAACATCACAATCGGCACCGACTATGGTCACAATGATCAGTCGACGGAAATCTTGGCGCTGCGTAATCTCAGAACTAGCGGCATGATCACTGAAGGGCAATATCAAAAGATCGTCGACGACAACCCGAGGTGTCTGTTCGCGCTGTAGCACAAACCAACCCTTGGGAAAGTTGTCTACTGCTCTCATTCGCTGTTCAGGCAGGATTTCTTGTCAAGAAAGTTGAAAAACGACGTCAACTCCGGGGGCGCATGCCGCAACTCGGGTGCAGCTGCCCTGTCTCAGTCGGCGTTCTGAGCGATTTCCAATCCAACACCCAACCGGTTTGAGTTATTTAGTAGGGGAGAGCGCAATTTCGCATTTTAGAGTCGCTTTGGTCCCTGGTATCGGCGTTGCTCTTACCGGAGACCATGAATAACGACGAAAAGAAAAACTTACCTTCATCGACCGATACGCCGACCCAGCACACTGAGAAGATGCTGCTCGAGCGTTTGCAAAAGAGCTCGACACCGGACGAGTACTTTCGCTGGATGTTGTTTGTTGTAGGTTATTATCGCGGCATGGATCGGCTCAATGCCGCCAAAGCCTTGTTGCAACGCTTTGTCGGGACCAGTGAGAACGGCGAGCACAAAGTCCACTGCTTTCTTGCGCTCGGTCAGATCGCCACTGACGAGAAAGATCTAGAGCACGCTGTCAAACATTTTAACGCCGCGCTGGCGCTGGAACCGACGACCAGCAAGATCAAATACGTGCTGCTCAATAATATAGGTTTCTGTTTGAATTCGTTGGGTCGCTACCCAGAAGGCGAACGCCACTGCCGAAAGGCTCTGGAGCTCGATTGGTCGCGCGCCAGCGCCTACCGCAACCTGGGCATTAGTCTCATGGGACAGAGTAACCCATTGGGTGCGGCGTGGGCTTTGACCGAATCGGCCAAAGCGGAACCCACCGATGAGCGGGCGCGCGGCATTCTGAAAAAGCTGCTCGGCGAAAATCCCTGGCTCGCCATCCGCTGTCCGTGGGCGCTCGATGCCTTCGAGGCCGGCGTAGCCGCAACCTCGGTGTCCGAATCCAGCATGTAACGGCACCAGCAGGGACCGCGTTCGGGGATTGCCGGGCACGGCCCTGCTATTTTGTTCTACTCTTCTTTAGCTAACTAACCCACTCATATTCTATCTTGCTTGGCACTTGCGCCCCCGCGCCGGCTTGCGCCGGCACGTATCCGCAGGTTTGATCTCGCGTCTTGACTAGGACGGTCGTCACCAGCTTCGGCGGCTAGTTTTGAGAATCGCCCAAAGAGAATAGAGAATCTTCGACTTGTGTGCTAAAAAGCAGGTGATTTGGTGCGAAAGAGGGGAGTTGAACCCCTACGGGTGTTACCCCACAGGATCCTGAGTCCTGCGCGTCTGCCAATTCCGCCACTTTCGCTCAAACATGGGTCTCACAATTGCCGGATTCTTTGTAACTTGGGGTTCAGGGCGTTGTCAAGATAAACGCCAATTTAACGGGTGCCTATGAGCAGAATCTTGGTGATAGAACCGCAGCGCATGCTGCGGCATGCGTTGCTTGCGGCGCTGGCGCCGGAACATGACGTGAAATCGATTGCCCGGCTCGACAATAAAATTGCTGCAGCAGAGTTTGACGCGCTAGTTGTCGATCTTGCGGCGTTGCAGGAAACCGGTGCCCTAACCGAAGAAACTCTAGAAGCGCTGCGCAGTGCGTCGCTGCCCATGGTGTTGATCGATGGCGTCGAAGGGGTCCCAATGGCTGAGCGTGCTGGACTGGCGCGCTTGCAGGCGCCGATCGGTAGAGATGGCTTGAAAACGGCTCTGCGCCAATGTTTTAGCAGCGAGACTGGCGCCGCAGTGGAAGCGCCGGAAACGGAACGGCCGAAGCGCGGGGCACGCCCAGTGCCGACTAAGAAGCAGAAAGCCGAGGCGCCGCTGGCGCCGCTTGTGGAAGATCAGCCGGCAGGGGTCATCGAGCTCACCGAGATCGTCGAGGAAGATTAGTTTGATTAAAGGAAGAATATAAATTAGGCCATGCAACTCGCCAAAGCCTATTCGCACAAAGAGATCGAGAGCAAGTGGTACGCTAGCTGGACCGAGGCCGGTTTGTTCGCCCCCGCCGGCAGCGGTGCCAAGAGCTTTTCCATCGTCATTCCGCCGCCCAATGTGACCGGCTCGCTGCACATGGGCCATGCGCTGAACAATACGCTGCAGGACATTCTCTGCCGCTATCAGCGCATGGACGGCGCCTGGGTGCTTTGGGTGCCGGGCACCGATCACGCTGGCATAGCGACGCAAAACGTCGTCGAGCGACAGCTGGCGCAAAAAGGCGTGTCCCGCGCCGAATTGGGCCGCGAGCAATTCATCGAGCGGGTTTGGCAGTGGAAGCAAGAGGCCGGCAACACGATTCTCCATCAACTAAAAGCTCTCGGCGTTTCCTGTGATTGGCAGCATGAGCGGTTTACCATGGACGAAGGGCTGTCGCGCGCCGTGCGCGAGGCGTTCGTGCGGCTGTGGGATGACAAACTGCTCTACCGTGCCGAGCGGCTGATCAATTGGTGCCCGCGCTGCAAGACTGCGCTTGCCGACATTGAAGTGGTGCACGAGGACCGCGACGGCAGCCTCTGGCAGATTCGCTATCCGCTGGCCGACGATCCAAACCAAGCGCTAATCGTCGCGACCACACGGCCGGAAACCATGTTGGGCGACACGGCAGTCGCCGTCCATCCGGAAGACGAGCGCTATCGTGGATTAGCCGGTAAAAAAATTCGCTTGCCGATCACCGGCCGAGTCGTGCCGTTGCTCGCGGACGCCTACGTCGATAAAGAGTTCGGCACCGGCGCCCTCAAGATCACGCCGGGGCATGATTTCAACGACTTCGAAATCGGTGCGCGCTTTGGCCTCGACAAGATCAGCATCTTCGATGCCGATGGCAAGATCGACGCTGCGGCTTTCACCGCGCGCGGCGAACAGGGCGATTGGATCGCGCGCTACCGCGGCAAGAACCCGGTCGAAGCGCGCAAACTGATCGTCGAAGAGCTCAAAGAAAAAGGCTTTCTTGAAAAAGCCGAGCCGCATCGCCACGCGGTGGGCCATTGTTATCGCTGCAATACCGTCATCGAGCCCTATCTGACGCCGCAATGGTTCGTCGACATCAAGCCATTGGCCGAGCCGGCGCTGCAGGTGGTGCGCGACGGGCGCATTCGCATCATTCCCGAAGGTTGGGCCAATTCCTATTTCGCCTGGATGGAGAACATCAAAGACTGGTGTATTTCGCGGCAGATCTGGTGGGGCCACCAGATTCCCGCCTGGTATTGCCGGCGCTGCGACGGCGCAAACATCATCCAGGGCGCTGGCGGCGAGTACATCCTCGCGAAGGATGCCAAACCGATCGTCGCGCGCGAAGCGCCGAAGAGCTGCCCGCACTGCGGCGGCGGCGAGTTGCTGCAAGACCCCGACGTGCTCGACACCTGGTTTTCCTCGGGACTCTGGCCTTTTTCGACGCTGGGTTGGCCGGACCAGACCGACGATCTGAAAAACTTCTATCCGACCTCAACCCTGGTCACCGGTTTTGATATTCTGTTTTTCTGGGTGGCGCGCATGATCATGATGGGGCTCAAGTTCATGGACGACGTGCCGTTCCGAGATGTTTATATTCATGCTCTGGTGCGCGACGAACATGGCCAGAAAATGTCGAAGTCGAAGGGCAACGTCATCGATCCTTTGGACATCATGGCCAAGTACGGCACCGATGCGTTTCGCTTCACTCTGGCGGCGATGGCGGCCATGGGACGCGATATCAAGTTGGCCGAAGAGCGCATTTCCGGCTATCAGAATTTCGTCAACAAGCTTTGGAACGCCGCGCGCTTTGTCCAGATGAATCTCGACGAGAGTCATGGCGCCAATGGCGCCAGCGGGCTCGCAAGCGACGATCTGTCGCTGGCCGACCGCTGGATCCGTTCGCGCTTGGCGGCGACGATTCGCGAAGCGCGCGAGGCGGTGGAAAGCTATCGCTTCAACGATTTTGCCAACTTGCTCTATCAGTTCACCTGGCATGAGTTCTGTGACTGGTACATCGAGATGAGCAAGCTCTCGCTCAACGGCACCCTCGGCGGAGATCCCGATAAGAGCCGGCGTTTGTTGCTCGAGCTGCTCGATCAGATCCTGCTGCTGCTGCACCCGATCATGCCCTTTGTCACTGAGGAGATCTGGCAAACCCTGGGCGAGAAGCGCCCGAGCATCATGATCCAACGTTATCCGAGCGCGACGGCCGCCTGGAGCGACGCTGAATGCGAGAAGCAGATGGAGTCTCTGATGGGTGTCGTGCGGGCGATTCGTAACCTGCGCACCGAGATGAATTGCCCGCCGGGCAAAGAAGTCAAGGTGATCTTCTACGGCCAAGAGGCGGAGCTTGTTTTTCTGCGCGGGCAGCAGCCCTATCTGCGTTCCCTGGCTCGGGTGGGTTCGGCTGATTATCTTGCCAGCGGCGAGCGGCCCAAGGGCGCGGCCACGGCAGTCGTCGGGGCGACGGAAATTTATTTGCCGCTCGACGATCTGGTCAATTTGGACGAGGAAAAGGCGCGCCTGAGCAAAGAAGTCGGCAAAATCGAGGGCGAGCTCGTGCGGGTCGAAAAGAAACTCGCCAATAACGATTTTCTTGCCAAAGCCAAGGAAGATGTCATTCAAAAAGAGCGCGACAAGATGAACGAATATCAGGAGAAGCTGCGCGCGCTCAAAGGCAGCTTGGAAAAGATTCACGAAATCCAAGCCGGAAGGAGCTAACGGACATGGATATTCTAGTCAGCCCGCAAATCGAGCGCTTGATCCGCGACGCGTTGGACGAAGACATCGGCGCCGGCGACTTGGCGACGATGGCGACCATCGCCGCCGACGCCCAAGGCAAGGGATTGTTTCGCGCCAAGAAAGACGGGGTCGTTGCCGGTCTGGTGCTGCTCGAGCGGATTTTTTATTTCATCGACCCGAAGGTGCAGATCCACCACTTCGTCAAGGACGGCGCGTCGGTGACCGCCGCAACGGTGGCCGCAGAGGCCGTCGGCCCGGTGCGCGCGCTGCTCCTCGGCGAGCGCACGGCGCTGAATTTTTTGCAGCAGCTATCCGGCACGGCGACGCTGACGAAAAAACTTGTCGATGCAGTGAAAGACTTTCCGTGCAAGGTGCTCGACACGCGCAAGACCACACCGGGGCTGCGCACGTTGCAGAAATATGCCGTGCGCATGGGCGGCGGCACCAATCATCGCATTGGCCTCTACGATGCCGCCCTGGTCAAAGACAATCACATCGAGGCGACCGGTTCGATTGGCGAAGCGGTGAAAGCGGTGCGGCGCCATGCGCCGTTTATGGCTAAGGTCGAAGTCGAAGCCGGCAGCATGAAACAGGTGCAGGAAGCGATCGAGGCAAGCGCCGACGTGATCATGCTCGATAACATGACGTTGCCGCAAATGGCCGAGGCGGTAAATTTCGTCAACAAGCGCGCCTGGGTCGAGGCCTCCGGCGGTATCACGTTGGAATCGATCCGCCAGGTCGCCGAGACCGGCGTCGATTTTATTTCCTCCGGCGCATTGACCCACTCCGCTCCCGTGGTGGACTTCAACATGAAGATTACGATGAATGTGTAAGGATCGGACTCACCACGAAGACACGAAGGAGGCGAAGTTAAGAGGAAATCGAGAAAGTCTCATTCCGGACTTCGTGTCCTTCGTACCTTCGTGGTGAAACATGCCAGACTCATCATTACAACTCTCGCGCATTCAAGCCGGCCTCGTCACAACGCGCCTCGGCGCAAACCTCCATCATCTCTTAGAAACCGACTCTACCAACAAAGTCGCCCGTCAGCTGGCTGAAAACGGCGCAGCCGATGGTGAGATCGTCATCGCCGAGCAGCAGAGCGCCGGGCGCGGCCGGCTGGGCCGCAGCTGGGTGTCGCCGCCGTTTGTCAATCTTTACATATCTTTCATTTTGCGCCCGCGACTGGCGCCGGTGGATGCGCCGCAAGTCACCCTCGCCGCGGCGGTGGCGTTGGCCGATGCCGTTGCCGCATTCATTCCAATGCAGCCGACGATCAAGTGGCCCAACGATATTCTGGTCGGCGGCAAGAAGTTGGCGGGCATTCTCACCGAGTCTTCGTGCAGCGCCGAGCGATTGGAATTTGTCATTCTCGGCATCGGGGTGAACCTCAATTTTCCAGTGCGCGCCATGCCCGAGGAAATTCGCCAACGCGCCAGCTCTTTATTGGAATTACGCGGCCAGCCAGTTGACCGCGAATCCTTCATTTGCCGATTGATTCACGACCTCGACAGGTGTTATGGAATTCTCCAGGAGTCGGGTTTTGCCGCCGTTGCCGCGCGTTGGCAGAGCTATTTTGCTTTGCATCGGCGCCTTGTTCGGGTGGAGATGATCGACCAAACCATTGTCGGCCACGCCCAGGGCATCGACCGCGACGGCGCGTTGATCATCGAGCGCGAAAACGGCGCGCGGGAGCGGATTTTGGCCGGCGACGTGATTCCTGTGGAAGATTGAACCGCATGTTGTTAGCCATCGATATCGGTAACACCAACATCGTTCTGGGCCTCTACCAGGGCAACAAACTGGTGAACCACTGGCGGCTCTTGACGGTCGCCGAGCGCACCGCCGACGAGTACGGTGTCATCATCACGCAGCTGGTGCAAAACGCGGCGATTCGGCCCAATCAGATCACTGCCATCGTGGTCTCTTGTGTGGTGCCGCCGATGCTGACGGTCATCCAGGAGCTGGCGCAGAAATTTTTTAAACTGGAGCCGCTCATTGTCGGCCCGGGCATCAAGACCGGTATGCCGATTCTCTACGAGAGCCCCAAAGACGTCGGCGCGGATCGCATCGTCAACGGCATCGCCGCCTACGAAAAGTATCATGACACCTGCATCGTCGTTGATTTTGGCACGGCGACGACCATCGATCTGATTTCCAAAAAAGGCGAGTACGTCGGCGGCGCCATCGCGCCCGGTCTGTCGATTTCGCTCGAAGCGTTGTTTCAACGGGCGTCGAAGCTGCCGCGCATCGAAATTGTCAAGCCCAAGGAGGTTGTCGGACGCAATACCGTGACCTCGATTCAAGCGGGAATCTTTTACGGCTACGTCGGCCTGGTCGACGGCCTGGTGGAGCGCATTCAAAAAGAACATGCCATCGACGCCAAAGTGGTCGCCACCGGCGGCTTGGCGCCGTTGGTCGCGTCGGAATGTTCGACGATCCATGAAGTCGATGAATTTCTGACGCTGGAGGGGCTGAGGCTGATCTATGAAAGGAACTCACTGCAAGAAGTAAAAACGCGAGCGCAAAAATAGATTGATCCTGAAGGAGGGGAATCTCAGTTATGGCTGTAGCGGAGCTCGAAAAACTTCGTAACGTCGGCATTCTGGGTCACGGGGGCGCGGGCAAGACCTCGCTCGGCGAGGCGATGCTGTTTGCGGCGGGGGCGACTCAGCGGCTGGGAAAAGTACAGGACGGCACGTCGGTCTTGGACCACGAGCCCGAAGAGATCAAGCACCATGTTTCGATCTCGTCCGCCTTCCACTCCATCAATTGGAAAAAACATTTATTAAGCCTGGTCGACATGCCAGGCTATGCCGCGTTTCTTGCCGACGCTTTTCATTGTTTGCGTGGCGTCGATGGAGCGGTTTTTGTCCTGAATCCTTCGGTGGGGCTGCGGGTCGAAGCGGAGCGGCTTTGGAATCAAGCCAATGACGACGGCGTGAGCCGAATTATTTTCGTCAACAAAGTCGATCACGAGCAGTCCGGGGTGGTCGAGCGCGTCGATGAGGTACTTAAGAATCTCGAAGCCAAGGGCGTCCATCTGCAAATGCCCATCGGTGCCGAGGCTGAGTTCAAAGGTGTGGTGGACCTCTTGACGATGAAAGCCTTTATCTACGACGGCGACACCGGCAAATTTAGCGAAGCTGACGTTCCTGCTGATCTCAGGGCCGAAGCGGACGACATGCGCCAAAAGATGTTGGAAGCGGTGTCCGAGACCGACGACGCCCTGTTGGAAAAATATCTCGACGGTCAAGAATTGAGCGCTGAAGAAATTAAGAAAGCCATCCGCAAGGCGACCTGCGAACGCACGCTGTTTCCGATCGTTTATGGCTCGGCAGCGCGGCAAATCGGCATTGCCCAGTTGATGGACGCGGCGCTGGACTATTTGCCATCGCCGCTCGACGAAGGAGCCATCGAAGGGACCAACCCGGTCACTCGCGAAACGGAAAAACGGCCGCGTGCCGCCGATGCGCCATTCTCAGCCTACGTGTTCAAGACCATCATCGATCCCTTCGCCGGCAAGCTCTCGGTGCTGAAGATTCTTTCCGGCAAACTGGCCCAGGATGCGCCGATCTATGACTCCAACAAGCAGGTGAAGGAGCGCACTGGCCATCTCTTTCGTTTGGAAGGCAAGAAGCAGGAAGCGATCAAAGACGCGGTGGCCGGTGAGATCGTTGCAGTGGCCAAGTTCAAAGACGTCGCCACCGGCGATACGCTGTGCGATGAGAAGGCGCCGATCCAGTATGCCGCGCCGGTGCATTTTTCGCCGAATATTTCCTTTGCGTTGGAACCCAAAAGCAAAGCTGACGAAGATAAGTTGCCGCAGGGCTTGCACAAGATGATGGAGGAAGACCAAACCATCGAGCTCCATCGCGACGAGGAAACCCGCGACTTCATTCTTTCCGGCATGGGCCAACAGCATGTCGAGGTCATCGTCGAAAAGCTCAAGCGCAAGTACGGCGCCGAAGTCGTGCTCAAAGCGCCGAAGGTGCCCTATAAGGAAACCATTCGCGGTAAGTCGAGCGCCCAAGGCCGTTTGAAGAAGCAGACCGGCGGCCACGGCCAATTTGGCGACACCTGGATAAAAATCGAACCGCTCCCCTCGGGCGCTGGCTTTGAGTTCGTCGACGAGATCGTCGGCGGCGCGATTCCGCGCAACTATATACCTGCGGTGGAAAAGGGCGTGCGCGAGGCGATGACCCATGGCCACTTGGCCGGCTATCCGATGGTGGATGTCAAAGTAACGCTCTATGACGGCTCGTATCATGACGTCGATTCGTCAGATATGGCCTTCAAGATCGCCGCCTCCATGGGCTTTCGCAACGCCGTGGAAAAAGCCAAGCCGGTCTTGCTCGAACCGGTGATGAGCATGGAAGTGACGGTGCCCGACGATTGCATGGGTGACGTGATCGGCGACCTGAACAGCCGGCGCGGCAAAGTGCTCGGCATGGACACCAAGGGGCACACCCAGGTGATCAAATCGAAAGTGCCGATGGCGGAAGTGTTGAAATACGCCCCCGATCTGCGCTCGATCACCAGCGGCCGCGGCGAGTTTCACATGGAGTTTTCCCACTACGAAGAATTGCCGGCGCACTTGGCCGAGAAGGTGATTAAAGAAGCGAAGGCGAGAAAGCAGGCCGAGCACTGAGAATAGCCTCGCGCAAAGGCGCAAAGGTCGCAAAGAAATTCAGTTGGTTCCGAAACTTTGCGGCCTTGGCGTTCTTTGCGCGAAAATATCCGAGTAACCTATGGCGGAGCAGTTTGGCGAATTTAACGCGGCGTTCTCTATTGTGACAAGTGCAAGCGCGCCATGCCGGTGCGCCAGCGCTTGCTGCTGGTATTGCCCGACGGCGAGTTGTACGACTATACCTGCCAGGGGTGCAATAATTCAGTGGGATCGAAAACCGAGAAGGCCGGCAGGCAGCCGCCGGCGCGCGGCACGGGGCCGAGATTAGGAGGACTTTGATTATGGCAGTCATCGACTCAGACGCACATGTTTTGGAGACCGAGCGGACTTGGTCTTATATGTTGGAATCGGAGCGCGCCCTGCGGCCGCGCATTGTGCCGACGCCCAGTGATCCGACTTCGGGCGGGGAATCGTGGCTGATCGATGAAACCTATCTCGGCAAAGCGCGCAACGTCGGCTACGACGACACCACGCGTGAATCGCGCGAAATGGAAGATATCGCGGCGCGCTTGAAACATATGGATGAGTTAAACGTCGACGTCCAGGTGCTCTACCCGACGGTGTTCCTGCGACCGTTTACCAAACGTCCCGATGTCGAGCTTGGCGTGACGCGCAGCTACAATCGCTGGCTGATCGATATCTGGAAAAAAGCGCCCGATCGCCTGCGTTGGGTTGCAGTGCTGCCGTTGTTGTCCATGGACGAAGCTTTGAAAGAGGCGCGCCATGCCAAAGAAAACGGCGCCTGCGGTATTTTTATTCGCGGCCTCGAAGGCGAGAAGCGGCTGCACGATTCCTATTTCTTTCCGCTCTACGAAGAAGCGGGGAAACTCGATCTGCCGATTTGCGTGCATTCGGCGACCGGCAGCTTCGCGGTGCATGACTATTTTGCCGACGAATGCGGCTTCAACCGCTTCAAGCTCGCGGTCGTCGGCTCGTTTCATTCGTTGATCTTTTATAAAATCCCCGAAAAGTTTCCCAAAACGAAATGGGCGTTTATCGAAGTGAGCGCGCAGTGGGTTCCCTACGTCGTTCACGACTACGCGCGCCGCTATGAGCGCGGCGGGACCAAGGTCGACAAGAGCCAGGTGCTGCGCAAAAATAAAATTTGGGTGGCCTGCCAGACTGACGACGACCTGCCGACCGTGTTGCGATACTCCGGCGATGATATGCTGGTGATCGGCACCGACTACGGTCACAACGACACCTCGTCGGAGATTCTCGCGTTGCGCAAACTGAAAGAAGACGGCCAGGTGCCGGCGCCGGTGGTCAATAAGATCCTCGACGACAACGCGCGGGCGCTATACGGCCTGTAAGGGATTTTTCACCGCGAAGACACGAAGTCCACGAGGTGCGGAAATTGTTTTCCCTTTGGCCTAGCTTCGCGTTCTCCATGTCTTCGCGGTGAGTTTCCAGCTACGCAGAGTGACACATTAGGTTTATATGATCATCGACTTCCAAGCGCACGTGTTTCCGGCCGCCTACATCGACGAGATGAAGCGGCTCGATGGCGCCGTCGTGCTCGAAGCGCCCGATCCGCACAGCGGCATGAATTATTTTTACGACAAGCAGTTAAAGTGCCGCATCAATACCGCGACGTTTCAGGGGCAGAATATCGACAAGCGGCTGCAGTTGATGGATCAGCTTGGCATCGATCTTCATGTGCTGACGATTCCGGCGCCCGGCGCCGACCGCTATGGGCGCGACGATGCCATCAAGATGGCGCGGGTGGCCAACGATGCCATCGCGGCGATTGTGCGCCAACATCCCAAGCGCTTTATCGGTTTTTTTACTTTGCCAACGGCGTCGATCAAAGATTCCCTCGATGAATTGGAACGGTCGGTCAACGCGTTGGGACTGCGCGGCTTTGGCTGTTTTGCCAACCTGAACGGCCAGCCCCTCGATCGCGAGGAGTTGTTTCCGATTTACGAACGATTGGTGAAATACAAACTGCCGGTCTACGTGCATCCGACCGCGCCACTGGCGACTGAAGCGGTGGGCATCGACATCATGCCGACCTTGATCTTTGGCTGGGCCTTCGACAGCACGGTGGCGATGACGCGGTTGGTTTACGGCCGCGTGCTGGAGCGCTTTCCGGAAATTAACTGGGTGGTCGCCGACGTCGGCGGCGTGTTGGCGTTTTTCGCGCAACGCGCCATCAATATTTACACCGGGCGCACCGATGAGATTCGCCACAAATACGGCCTAACCGAGAATCCGCTCGATCAATTTCGCCGCTTTTACGTCGACACGGCGGACCATCCGGCATCGACACTGCGCTGCGTCAAAGATTTTTTTACCGCGGATCGCATGGTGCTTGGCACCAACTATCCCTACGGTCCGGAAGAGGGTGCGATCTTGGTCAAGAATAGCCTCAAGGCACTCGACGGCCTCGATCTGAGCGCCACTGACAAAGCGAAAATCCTCGGCGGCAATGCCGCTAAGATTCTCGGAATGGAAGCAGCATGAAATTCACCAAAGCGGCGCGGCCCATCATGATGGGCCAAAACGGCATGGTCTCAGCCGGCCACCACCTGGCCTGCCAAGCCGGCGTCAACGTGCTGCGCGAAGGCGGCAACGCCGTCGATGCCGCGCTGGCGGCGGCGTTCGTGATGGCGATCGTCAAGCCGGAGGCGAGTGGTCCGGGCGGCGATCTGTTTGCCCTGATATACATGCAGAAAAGCGGCGAAGTCGAAGCGATTAACTCCAGCGGCCCAGCGCCGGCCAAGGCGACGATTGACTACTACCGAGAGCGCGGCTTGAAGGCCGTGCCGCAGTCAGGGCCGCTCAGCGTGGCCGTGCCTGGCGCGGTGGACGGCTGGCTGGAGCTGCACAAGAAATACGGCACCAAAGAGCTGGCTTTCCTGATGCGCGATGCGGTGCGCATCGCGCGCGACGGCTTTCCGATTGCGCAGGAATTCGTCGAAGGCATCAACGAATTTGCGCCCGAGTTTCCCGCCGTCGATCGGGTGTATCGCCAGCCCTTCGGCAAACCGAAACCGGGCAATATTCTGATCCAAAAAGGTCTCGCCGATGTCCTGGAAAAAATCGCGCGCCACGGGCGCAGCGGTTTTTATTCCGGCGAAGTGGCCGACAAGATCTGTGCCGCGATCAAAGCGGAGGGTGGCATTCTCACCCAAGAGGACTTGCAGCCATTGGTGGCCCAGTGGAAGGAACCGTTGAGCTCCAGCTATCGCGATACCATGGTCTATGAGCAGCCGCCGGTGTCGCAGGGCTTTATGGTCCTGGAGATGCTCAACATCGTCGAGGCCTGGCCGTTTCACTCAGGCCAGATGTCCCAGGCGGAGATGCTGCACTTTCAAATCGCCGCCAAAAAACTCGCTTTTGAAGATCGCATTCAATACCTCGAAGATCCGGCTTTTGGCGACCCCAAAATTATTCCGCAATTGATTTCTAAGGGACATGCCGCCGAGCGGCGCAAATTAACCGAAGAAATCCTGCGGCAACGCTCCAAGCCCGTCGCCAATCAGAGCAGCGACACGACCTACCTTTGCGCTGCCGATCGTGACGGCAATGCGATCTCATTTATTCAGAGCGTCTTTGCACCCTTCGGTTCGCGCGTCATCGCCGGTGACACCGGCGTGACCATGAACAATCGTTTGTGCAGCTTCGGCCTCGATGCCAGCAAAGCCAACGCGCTCAAGCCCGGCAAGCGGCCGGCGCACACGCTCAATACCTACATGGTGCTGCGCAATGGCCGAGTGCTGATGGTGGGCGGCAGCCCGGGCGCGGACGAGCAGCCGCAAACCAATTTCCAAATCATTCACGACATCGTCGATCTGCAGATGGACCCGCAGAGCGCCGTCGAAGCGCCGCGTTGGAGCCACATGCCCGGCACGCCGCCGCGCGACCAGCTGCCGGAATCGCTGCGCTTGGAAGAAGGCTATTCGGCCACAACTGTCGATGAGCTGCGCCGCCGCGGTCACCCGGTGGCGATTGTCGACCGCTGGTCGTTCGGCAGTGCCAAAATCATCGTGCGCGACGAAGAAAATAGCTGTTGGATGGGAGGGGCGGACCCGCGTCGAGTCGCATACGCGCTGGGTTACTGACCGTATTTGCTAAGTTTGCTCTAGGGCGTGCCGCTTCTTACGACATCAACGACTCAACCGGTGCAATGCTCTGATCATGGAGAATCGGCGCGCGAGCTATTCGTACATCCTGCGTGCGATCGGGCAGTCGCTTGAAGAAAAGCGGATTGTCGATTTCGATCTGTTGGTCATCGAGCGCAATTACGAAGTGCGCAACCGTACCACCCAGAAACCGATCGCGGGCTCAGCGCTGCGCCGCTGGTGGCGCGGCATCTGGGAAGACGACATCGATGAGGCGTTGTATCTTTACACGCCCGTCGACATCGAATGGCTCAACTATCGCGGCGAGGGACAGCGCCGCGTGCCCGATCAAGCGCCGGATTTCGCCAAGCTGTCGACGCGGTTGCGGACCATTGGCGCTTATATCGATCTGCGCCGCATGCGGCTTGCAGGGATGCGCCGCCGCGGCGATCAAGTCACGCTGCGACTTGAAGAGCAGGACGGCACCGAACGCACTGAGGAACATACGATGGAGTCGTTCGAAGGTTATTCACAGTTTCTCCGCACCAAGACTCGTGCCAGCGGGCCATCCATCGATGTCGATTTTGACAAAGGTGAGTAACTGAGCTGCGGCAAGGGGAGAGCACAGTCGTGAAATGCAGTTTATTTACCGAAATCCAATGCCCGCCCGGCACTTCGCCAGCGACGCGGTTAGAAGAGTTCCTGGAGCAAGCCGAGCTTGCCGACCGCCTGGGGTTCCATACCTACTGGCTCGCTGAAATCCACTGCCAGCCGCAGTTCTCACTCTTGTCTGCGCCCTACGTCGTGCTTGGCGCGGCGGCGCAGCGCACCAAGCGGCTGCGCCTGGGCGTGGCGGTGAATACTTTACCGGTGCACCACCCGGTGCAGCTGGCCGAGCAAGCGGCGATGCTCGATTTGGTGAGCGGCGGGCGCATGGAGTTCGCCGCCGGCGGCGGCCATCCGCATAGCCGCGCCTATGAGTGTTTCGGCGGCGATCATCGCTCGACCCACGACGTCATGGTCGAAGGATTGGAAATCATTCGGCGCGGCTGGTCCGAAGAGAAAATTAGCTATGACGGCAAGTTCTTCACGGTTCCCGAAGTGATCGTCAATCCCAAGCCGGTGCAGAAACCGCTGCCGCCGTTTTGGATGGCGACCAGTTCCCTCGACGGGGTCGACGTTGGCGCGCGCCTGGGTGTCAACCTGTTTTTGCCGATTCATACCCGGGCTCCCGATCAAGTGTATGAGTTCGCCGATGCCTACTGGGCGGGCCTGAAGAAATACGGCCACGACCGTAAAGGCAAAGAGTTGGGCCTGCTGGTGCCGATGCATATAGCGAAGACGACGGCTGAAGCCGAAGCGCGCGCCCAGGCGGGCGTGATGAGCTACTTCAAGACTATTCTCGATCTGCGCTTAGACTATACCGATTGGCTGGTGCGCCGGGGCCAAGAGTTGCCAGCGCGTCTGCGCACCGCCGCCGGCAGCGTGGTCGGCTATGACGTCGTCTGCGCCAAGCACGCCGTGATTGGCGATACCGCGTCTTCTGTCGAAAAGATCAAAGAGCTCCAGCAAAGAACTGGGGCGACACAGCTTCTAACCTGGTTCAATATCGGCACCGTGCCCCACGGCCATGTGAAAGAGTCCATGCAGCTGTTTGCCGAAGCCGTGATGCCAAAATTGTAGGGAAGGAAAGCCTCGCGCAAAGCCGCAAAGCTCGCAAAGAGAGAGAATTGACCCAAGCGGTCTGCGCGAGATTTATCCTGGGAGTCGAACATGGAAGAACTGACTGAACAGAAATGTGAAGCCTGTCGGGTTGGCGCACCCTCGGTGACGCCCGGGGAGATGCAAGAGCTGCAACCGAAGATCCCCGAGTGGAAGGTGGTCACCGAAGACAACATCCCTAAGCTCGATCGCCTGTTTAAGTTCAAGAACTTCAAAGACGCCATCGCCTTCACTGACGCCGTCGGCGCGGCCGCCGAAGCAGAGGGCCATCATCCCAGGCTCACCACCGAATGGGGCAAGGTTGCCGTTACCTGGTGGACCCACAAGATCAAGAACCTGCATAAAAACGACTTCATCATGGCGGCCAAAACCGACGCGATTTACAAGCGATTCGCGTAGGTCCGAGACTATAGCTCGTCGCCGGGTGCTGGATGGAGTTTCGGCACAATCCATAGTCTATGAGTTCTTCGTCTCAGCCCTCGACTGCCGACTCGGACCTCGAGGTTGTGGGAGTCATCCCAGCTGCCGGCCGCGGGACGCGCTTGCAGCCGCTCCAATGCAGCAAAGAGATTGTGCCGGTCGGGCAGGTGATCGATTCGCGCACGGGCGTGGCGAGGCCGAAAGTCGCGGTGGAATACCTGCTGGAGAAGTTTCGGCACGCCGGAATTACCCGGACGGTAATAGTCCTTAGGGACGGCAAATGGGACATTCCCGCCTATTTGCAGGAAGGCTGCGATGTCGGCCTGTCATTGGCCTATGTCGTGATTCCGGCTCGCTCGGCCCGCCGGACACGATCGACCGCGCGTATGCCTTCCTGGCCTCCTATCGAGTGGCCTTTGGGTTCCCCGATATCCTCTTTGAGCCGCAAGACGCATTTGCCCGCTTGATCGCACAGCAAGATGCCACCGGTGCAGACGTCGTCTTAGGCTTACAGCAAATCGAACACCGCCATCTGTGGGACATGGTCGATACCGATGGAGACGGCCGCATCCGTGCCATCGTCATGAAGCCGGCGCAGACCGCTTTGTCCCATGGATGGGACTGTGCGGTCTGGACGCCGCGGTTCACCGAGTTTTTGCACCGGTTCTTACAGACCGAGGAGACGCGCCGAAACCTGTCGCGCTGGGCGAACAAAACCAACGATCCCGGCGGCGATTTGGCGGTTGGGGCGGTGTTTCAGGAGGCGCTCAAGGCGGGCCTTATGTTCCAGAGCGTCAAGTTTGCGGAAACCGCTTGCCTCGACGTCGGCACGACGGAGAATCTTGCCAAAGCCGCGCGTGAATTTAGCAAAAGCTAAAACTTGACTGCCAATCTATCTCGGGCCATCACAATCGGGCCTTTGAATATTTCTCCGGCCTGACCCTTCACGTCGTAGCGTTCGGCAATCGGATAAAAGTGTGAGAGTACGAGACGGCCGAGTCCCGCTTCGCTCGCAACGCGTCCGCAATCGCGTGCGTGGAGATGGGCGGGACCTGGTTTGTTGGCTGGCCAAGAACAATCGAGCACGCCAACGTCGGCGTCAGCACAAAGCCGCACGACGTTGTCGCAGTACTGGGTGTCACCCGAGTAGGCAACTGCCTGGCCGCGATAGTCAATACGATAGCCGACCGCATGGAGGTCGGGCACGTGGGTCATCGTTCGCGGCGTGACGGTCGTATCTCCGATGGTGAATCGGCGGTCACCGACTTCTTTGAAAGTGACGCCGAAGGGCGGCGGTGAAAAACTGGGAAAGCTCGTCATGATCGCGCGCATGAGTTTCTTGGTTTCCCGCGGACCGATGATCGTTAGGTCCGGACGAACACCGCCCTGGTGTTTCGCGTAGATCACGGCGTCGAAAAAGAACGTGATGAAGTCAGAAAAATGATCGGCGTGAAAGTGAGAGAAAAGGATGTGCGTAATGTGGTGGTGGTTGACGTCGGTTTTGAGCAAGTTGCTCAACGTGCGCGGTCCGAAGTCCAAGAGCATCAGGTTGTCGGTCTGGAGAAGGTAACCCGCCGCCGCGCGAGTCGGATGCAGGTTGGTGCCCGATCCAAGGATTGTCAATTTCATCTGGCTCCTCCCAAGCGCCTACCAGACATTCATCGCGCGCGCGCCATCGAGGTGAAAAATCGCCGGAGCGCGGGCGATAAACGGCGAAGCGACGTCAGGGTTCTGTTTATAACCGGCTTTTTTCATTGGCAAGTTCGGCAAAAGCGTTGAAAACGGCCTGGCCCGTTGATAGAGAAACGACCCGGGGCGTCTAAGCTACATGGATCGGAGCGCTAATAAAGCAATCCAGGCGGCGAGACTCTTGGCGGCGGTGTTGGTGGTGGCGTGGCTGGCGGCCCATGTCCATGCGGCGACGCCCGACGACGGTTTTTACAAAGGCAAAACCGTTCGGTTGAAGCGAATTCTTCGGCTTCGGCTCAGAATGACAGTGGCGGCATAGTCTTGTCGGTGAGTTCACCAAAAAGGGGCAAAAATCTCCATGCTGAAACGTGTTCTTTTCTTGGTTGTTGCCTTGGCAGGTCTCTTGATCGGTCTCGGCGCAGTGTCTGCCCAGGAGCAGTTCTACCGCGGCAAGATCTTGCGCATCGTCGTCGGCTTTCCGCCGGGCGGCGGCTACGACACCTACTCGCGCTTGATTGCGCGCCACATGGGCAAGCACGTGGCGGGCAACCCGACGATCGTGGTCGAGAACATGAGCGGTGCTGGCAGCATGATTTCGGCGAACCATATTTTTCGTGTTGCCAAGGCCGAGGGTTTGACCGTTGGCCATTTCATCGGCGGTCTGTTTCTGCAGCAGATTTTGGGCAAGCCGGGCATCGAGTTTGACGCCAAGAGGTTCGAATATATTGGCGCGCCGGCGCAGGACAATTTTATTCTCGGTTTGCACAAAAACACCGGCTTCACCAGCATTCAGCAATGGGTGGCGGCGAAGACGGTGGTGAAGTTCGGCGGCGCTGGTTTCGGCGCCGGCACCGACGACCTGACCGCGGTGGCGCGCGACGTCATGGGTCTGCCGATTCAGCTGGTGGCCGGCTACAAAGGCACGGCGGACATCCGCTTGGCGTTCAACAATGGCGAAGTTCTCGGTATCACCAATTCCTGGCAGTCGACGCGCTCCACTTGGCGCAACGAGATGGACAGCGGCATGCTGAATATCGTATTGCAGCTGGCGGGGAAGTCCCATCCTGAATTGACCAAGTATGCCTTGCCCGGCGATCTGATCAAAACTGAAGACGGTCGCAGGATATTCAGCGCCGTCGCGCAGGCCCACGGCGCCTCGGTGCGGCCTTACGTGTTGCCGCCTAACACGCCGAAGGACCGCGTGCAGGCCTTGCGCCGGGCGTTTACTGAGACGATGAAAGACCCGGATTTTCTCGCCGAAGCGCACAAGGGCAACATCGACATCAACCCGCTCAATGGCGAAGAGCTGGAGAAAAGCGTGTTAAATGTCTTGCAGCTCGAAAGCGGCTTGGTGGCGCGGTTGAAGCAGATTTTCAAATAAGCGCGCGTCACTCGAAGAGGTGCGGCACAAAGCAACTCAGATTGTCGGTCACCGGGGTTTTCGACTCGCGGATGCCCAGGCCGGCCGCCGTTCCATCGATGACCCAACTCCCTAAGATCGGAAAGCCGCCGTCTAGGTTCGGCACACGTGCCAGCGCTTGATAGACGAACCCCTCGGCGCCGTAGGGACCTTCCGTCATCTGCTCGTTGACACTTGTCTTGATCGTCAGGTTGGCGCCCTCGCGCGAGAATAACGGTTTCTTGACGTAGTTCGTCATCCTGCGCGGGCCGTCGAAATAGCATTCCAACAGGTTCGGATGGTTGGGAAACAGCTCCCAGAGAATGTGGAGGATGCCCTTGTTGGAAAGCAGCATCTTCCAAATTGGCTCGATCCATTGGGTGAACGGATAGTTGGCGAGCAGCTGGGCGGCAAATTCATCCTTGAGCAGCCACTCCCAAGGGTAGAGCTTAAAGATGCTGCGCAGCGGTTGGTCTTCGATACCGACGAAACAGTTTTGGTCCGGGTCCCAACCGAGGTCGTCGATGCGCATGATCCGCGGCTCGTAGCCCGCCTGGGTCGCCAAGTCCATCAGATACCCCACCGTCATCAGATCTTCGCTGTTTTGCGGATCCCCCGGCTCGAGATAGGTGAAGCAGACCTGCTTAGCTAAATAGGGCTTTAGCTCCGAGCTATGATCAAAGCGTGTGGAAATAGGAAATAGGTAGGCGTACCCTTTCGCGAATCTAAAAACGAAAGGCTGCCTGTTGGCGCAGGCAGGAAAGGATACGCCGATGAGAGAAAAGCACACTGAGG
>Ga0194132_10000913_pt1 | contig 60414 bp, 57 predicted proteins | sample TA2KigOf80mmetaG_FD_148612 | JGI IMG/M metagenome (GOLD analysis project Ga0194132, IMG submission 148612) | Freshwater microbial communities from Lake Tanganyika, Tanzania - TA2015054 Kigoma Offshore 80m | ecosystem: Environmental > Aquatic > Freshwater > Lake | place: Tanzania: Lake... | reverse complement strand
CCTGCTTCGGGAGGGCGAGGCTCCTGCCGAGCCGGAAGCGACAGGATACTCGTCCGAAATCGAGTATTTCGCGGGCTCGCGGCTCGGCAGGAGCCTCGCCCTCCCGTGCCGTTTGCAAACCATGTCGTGCACCCCCCAGGGCTTCACATCGTTCAACTAGCTATTGCTGCGAGGGGATCATGCAGCCATAGACCTCGGTCTGTTCATGCGGCACGGTTTTCCCGGCCAGCAGGGCGGCGACGGCGTCGGCGACATAGCGGCTGCGAATGTCCTTGCCGGCCTCGCTGTCGTCAAAGGCGCCGATGTAACGCAGGTTGCCGCGGGCGTCGATGATGCAGACCGTCGTCATGGCGGTCGCGCCAAGGGCTGCCGCCGTGCGGGCGCGGTCGTCGCGCAAGAGCGGGAAGCCCATGTTTTTCGTCTTCCATGCCGCTGCCGCTTCTTGGGCGCTGCGCCCCGTGCTGTCTATGGCGAGGAACGCTATTCTCTTGCCGGCGTAGTCGGAAGCGAGTTGGCGAAATCGCGCTTCGTACTGTTTGCAGAACGTGCAGGTGTGGCTGTAGAAGATGACCACCACGATCTTTTCCTTCAGATCGGAGAGTTGAACGTCCCTACCAATGTTGACATCGGGCAAGCGAAAGTTAAAGGCCGGCTTGCCGATGCGAGATTCATCGTCCGCCGGGGCTTGGCACGTCGCGATGACCGAGATCGAAGCCAGCAATGCCAGAGTGAGCAGATTTCGCCGCACGGGGACCTCGATGTAGGAGTGATTCGACTGATACCCATACCAGCGAGGCGGCGCGAAGAAACCCGCCAAAAATTTGAGACTTTTTGCCGATCCCCAAGGGAATCGAACCACAAATGCGGTTTGGACGCCGGCGAATCATCGAAAGTGTCGTTTGGATTCGGCGTCCTTTTTTCTTCGGCCTTTGGCGGCATTGTCGTGCAGCGAGCGCACTGCGGACTGAAGCTCGGAGCAGATTCCCTTGCATTCCTGATAGACGTTCTTGCCCAGCGAGGCGAGGACTTGCCGGTCTTTTCGCAGGTCTTCGAGGAGCTTCAGGATCTCATCGACGTGAAGAAATGGAATCCGTGGTTGAATGTGGTCGGCGTAGACCGATTCGAGCCGCTTACGCTCGGGCGAGCCCATGGCCCAGACGGAACGATGGATGAACTCCTTTACCTTCGGGATGGCGTTGTGAACGCGGTTCTTGGCCTTTTGCCAAACGGCGACATCGGCCCGTGGGGCGTAGGTCTTTTCTTCCATCGACAGGGGCTTCTTCCACAACCCTTCCATTTCCGCGAGTAGGGATTCCATGCTCATGCGCAGACTGTCCATGGCCGTCTCGAGAGTCAAGATCGCCTTCCAACGAGTTTCGAGGTCCTGCCACTGGGCCGAGGAGAACTCGGGACAGGAATCAGCGGCCAGCGGGCGCTGGACTGCGGATGCGAAAACGGATTTCCAGGTGCGTGGCGTCAAGCGGTGGCGGCGACAGATGGCTTGCCAGTTCAGGATTCGATCCCTTCATGCAATCGTGGGTAACGTCTCCAATCTGCCATGACTCGACCTCGTCCGGCCCAAGTGCGACGGCTTTCAGGAGGTTGTCGATCGTCAACTGCTCGCTGATGCCGGGGATGTGAAAACTCTCCTGGGGAATTCGGAACATCATCACATTGGGCATACCTTCGGGCTTGAACCAGACCTCGGCAAATTTTTCTCCCCGGAACTTCAAGGCGGCCCATTGTTTCGAGGGAAGATGTTCAGAGAAAGTCACGACGCGCCTCCGTAGCCGTGTTTTTCTTTATTCATCGAGCGACGTGAAGCAAGACGGGTAGTCGTGAGCCTGGTGCTTTGGCTTCCATGGATTGATGGATGCAGGGTGCTTGAAACACACCGGTCCGCTCATCGGTGCGTTGCACGCACCCTACGTCTATCCATCAACGGATCGTAGACGGTGCACTAGGTCAGGTTTTGCGGTCTGACGTTCTCCTGGGGCCAGTCAGGCTGGAAAGCCTGACCTACTCGTCGGGCGTTGCGCCGGCGCGATCGGTGGACGTTCTACGAAGATCGCGCGGAATTTCGCATCCGTACTTGACAGCGACCCCGCGCTTGATGCACTATAGTGAAAGCAATGGATTGTGGTTTCTCTCCTTACGAGAACGCAACGATGCTAACTCCCGACGGATGTATTCGCCAGGCAGCCGCGCTTCCTCTTCGCCGTGGCCGCGTCTGCCTCATCACTTCCCGCAACGGCAAACGCTGGATCATCCCCAAAGGATGGATCGATGCCGGTCAGACCGCTGGTGAAACTGCCCTTCAAGAAGCTTGGGAAGAAGCCGGCCTTACCGGCGCCCTCGAACGCGAGCCGATCGGCAGCTACGTTTACGAAAAAGAAGGCCAACGCTATCACGTCACCGTCTTCGTCATGAAGGTGACCACGGTGGAGCAGGATTGGCCCGAACGGAGCTTTCGCGAACGCTCGTGGGTCAGCCCCGTCGGCTTCTTCGATCGCATCGACGAGCCAGGCCTGGAGGACGTCGTCCGCCTCACGGTCCTGCGCCACGCCGAGGAGCACGCGACGGCGGAAGCGTGATCGGATCGTCTTCGCACGGCGCCATGCGAACGCTGATCGAAAACTTCGCTAGCCCTCCTTCGGCAGATCCTTCGATCCCACGACTGTCAGATTCATACCGACTTGCACGGTGACCGATTTGTCGCCGATCTTGATCGTCATTTTGTTGTTGATGTTCCAGCCAAGTGACCCTGTCGAGAATTCGCGCGGCTCTGCGGTCATCGTTTGGCCATTGATGACCACTTCGACCGGCTTGGCGTCCTTCATAAACTCAGCTCGCGTGATGGGACAGGTCGTTTTCGCCGCCATGCGTGTCTCCTTCGCAGTGTGAATACCAGGTAGATGGGCAACGTCCAGATTTGGATCGTCTCGGCTATTGTACGAATGCGCATCTTTCGCGCCACTGCGTCCGAGCCGACGGAATTGCCCTCGTCGCTGAGCGGCAAATTGCGCATGATAGTAGCTTATGGGGTGCTGATCATACGTTTCCGACGAGATTCGACGATGCGTGGCATGTGTAGTTACATTCTGGTAATCGCCCTGGCGGCCGCGGGCTGCGAGATTCGCACCTACGACTCGCGCGGCGAGTCCGGAACGAAGACGACTTTCAAGAAATCATGCGATGATTGCGATTGCTGCTCGGAGTTGAGCCGGGCCGACTTGCTGTCGCAAAAGAAGGAAGACTCGCCCGCGGTCGAATTGAAGACCGTGAAGTTTGACGCATTCATGAAGGACGTCAAGGCCCAGGCCGGGAAAGTGGTGTGTGCCTATCAATGGTCGAATGCCAATGCCGCCAGCAAGAAGAACTTGCCTATCCTGCTCGACCTGCAACGCAAGCTTGGGAAGGATGTGGTTCTTGTGACAGCCAGCAGCGACTTTGCCAAGGATCGATCGGCGGCGCTCAAGCATCTGGAATCGATCCGCTGCGTCGCGATGAACTATTGGGAAGACGAAAACGACACCGTGGACGGCTGGACATCGTGTTTCGGCTGCTGCGGATTCCCCGGCCTGGTGATCTTCGGACGCGATGGCAAGAAGGCAACCAGCTTTGAGGCAACCGAGTTGCCATTCGATCCGGCCGTGCTGGAAAAGACGCTCGTAAAACTGTTGAAAGTCCAGTGATTGGGCCGCTTGCGGCCTAGTTTTTTTCGGAGGAGAACTGAATGCTTCGTTTCGGCATCTTTGTGATGGCGATTGGATCGGCTTTCTTGACGACTGGCGTGGACGCGGGCGGGCCCCTAAAGTCAGGGCCTCAGGCCGGCCAGGAAGTCCCAGGACCGTTCCATCCGCTCAACGTGACGGGTTCCAATGCGGGCAAAAAAGCGTGCCTGTACTGAATCAACGGCGGCTACCCCGTAGCCGTCGTCTTTGCCCGTGAGGCAAACCCCGCTGTCGCCAAGCTCCTCAAGCAGCTTGACGAAGCCACTGTCAAACACGCCAAGAAGGACATGGGCAGCTATGCCGTCTTCTGCAGCGACAAGGAAGGCCTTGACAAGCAACTCGAAAAACTGGCCGGCGAACAAAAGCTGACCAAGCTGGTGCTGTCGATCGACAACCCGGCCGGTCCGAAGAGCTACAACATCGCCAAGGACGCCGAGGTTACCGTGCTGCTCTACACCGAGTTCACGGTGAAGGCGAATTTCGCGTTCCGCAAGGGCGACCTCAATGACGCGGCCATCGCCAAGGTCGTGGCCGACGTCAGCAAGATCGTCAAGTAGCTTTCGCCGCTTGCGGCTTAGCAAAGTCACCCCCCGAGCGCCGTTCGATCCGGGATGATTCGAGCGGCGTTCATTTTTTGCGCCGTGGAATCACGAAGGGAATAAGGCAAGTATGTGGTCCGTTCTCGGTATGTGTATTCCACATCGGCATCGACTTGGTTTCGGTCGTCAATTCGTTTTCTGGAGCTTCTCCAACTCTTTGCGAGGCTCGGGCATGTTTGGTTGGATTCGCAGTGCCTGCTGGAACGCGTCGGCGGCGCCGGTGCGGTCGCCCATCGCCATCAGACATTCTCCGAGCCGATGGTAGGCGTCGGCGTCGGCGGGGCTGCGCGCGATGGCGAGTCGAAACGTGGCCGCTGCGTCGGAGAACCGTTTCTGTTTCTGCAGCAACTTGCCGAAGCGAAAGCGATGGTCCGCCCGCTCGGGCGCCAGCTCGATGCTCTTGTCGATCGCCTTCTCGGCGGCGGCAAAATCGCCTTTCGCTTCTTTCGTCGCCGCCAAGGCGATCCATGCCTGATCCGACTTGGGATATCGCTTGACTGTGTCCTCCATGAGGGCGACGGCGTCGGCGATGCGCGATTGCCCGATCAGCGACTTGGCCCGGACCAGTCTTCCGGGCAAACCAACGCGCAACTCCGCCAGTTGATCGGTCAAGTCGGCACGCGGCGGATCGTCGGGCAGGTCGCCGTATCGGCTGCGTTCAAAGAGCGCGTCTTCATGCTTGCCCAACTGTTCCAGAACCGCTGCCCGTAACGCCGTCGTGCGCTTGCGCACCGGCTCTTGATGCATAATGGCCGTCAGATGCGTCAATGCTGCTTCGTACTGACTCCGACTCAGAGCCGTCTGGGCGAGGCCGAGCCTGGCGTGAACGTCGTGCTTGTCGTCGGCCAGAACTCTGGCGAAGACTCTCTCCGCGTCGTCGAATCGTCCCAACTCCAGAAGCAACTCGCCATGGCGCAATCGAGGCATCGGCGAATCGCGCGGCGCCAGACGCCCGGCGCTTTCAAACAAGGCCAGCGCTTCCACCGGCTTCGCGCCTTCGTGCAGCAGTGTGGCGTGCAAGTACGGCCATACGGGATTTTCGTCGTCCAGCGCGGCGGCGGCCGTGTAGCAGATCATCGCCGGCTCGACAAATTTGTGCGCGTGCAACACCATCGCCAAGCGCGCCCACGGCTCGATCTCGCGTGGCGACTTGACGACCGCCTCCCGAGCCGTGCGAATGGCATCCGCGACTTCAGCGTCTGTCTGGGTCAGGTCAATTTCAGGGATCGCGGGCAACGTGGCAGGCCAGTAACGATAAGTCCACCAGACCGCTGCGAAGCCGGCCACCACCGCCAGTACGCCCAGCAAGACGTACAAGCGTCGGCGCGAGGGGGGACCTTCGTCGGCGGGATTACTTGGCGAGTTGTCCTTTGCCACGCTGCACCTCAAGGTTGCGATCGGCTCCGGGACACTCGAAACTCTCGGTCGTGCCGTCGGGCCATTGCACTTCGATACCATCAACGCGATCGACAGCGCCGAGGCCGAAATGAACGCGCGGATCGTGGCTGCAGAGATAACTCTGACTCGGCTGAACGACACCATGGTAGCGTCGCGCGCCGGCGGATACGCGGATCTGGGCGCCGATGGCGTCGCGTTTCAGCGCCGGGTCGAAGGCGCGAACGGTCAGCCAATGACCTCGCTTGGCGGCGACATTGCGCAGAATGCGCGCCTTGCCGCCGATCGTGGTGACGAGGAGATCGAGACCGCCGTCATTGTTGAGATCGCCGAGAGCCAGGCCGCGCGCGACGTTGGGCTTGCCGCACAGTGCCGGGTTGCTCTCGGAGATGTCGCGAAAGACGCCGGCGCCGTTGTTGGCGAAGACCTGGTTGCGTTCGGCATAAGCGTCCCAGTGCGATTTGGTCGGCGCACCTGTGCGAAACACTTTGCCATTGACGATGGCCAGGTCGAGCGCGCCGTCGTTGTCGAAGTCGGCGAAGGCGGTCCCGAAGCCGGTGCCGCGCCAGCCGATCTTGGTCAAGCCAGCCGTTGCAGCGCTTTCCTGAAATCGGCCGCGCGGTTTCTGTTTCCATAGCCCGTGGTACTCGTTATTCAAATGCGTGACAAAAACGCAGGAAAGCCCGCTGGCATCGATGTCGCCCCAGGCCGTTCCCATGTTGGCCTGAGCACGGCCCGCGGTATCGAACGCGATACCGCGCAGCACGGCTTCCTCGGTGAACTTGCCGTTCTTATTGTTGATCCAGAGGTGATTGGGCTTGCTGTCGTTGGCAACGAAAATGTCGGGCCAGCCATCACCGTTGAAATCGACACATAGAACGCCGAGGCCGGGACCCGGGACCGCGGCGAGCCCGGCGAATTCCGTGCGATCCTCGAAGCCCAGCCAGCGGCCATCTTTGTCGCAACCGCGATTGCGATACAGGCGTGCCGCGGCCGGCTTGAAGTTGTCGGGATGGCAGTAATCGCGCCCGCCCCCCGCAGGTGTCGTACAGGGATACGTCGGATCAAGGGCGACATAGTTCACGATCACCAGGTCGAGCCAGCCGTCGCGATCGTAGTCGAGAAAGCTCACGGCCGTGCCCCAGATTTGCTTGTCGATGCCGCTTTCTTTGACCTCTTCGAAGCGCCCCCCGCCGCGGTTGAGAAAGAGCCGCCCACCCGCGTATTCGCTGACGTAGACGTCCGGAAGTCCATCGTTGTTGACGTCGCCGATTGCCACGCCCATGCAATGTCCGGCGAAGTCGAGCCCGCTGCCGGCGCTGACGTCCTTGAAGCGACCATCGGGTTGCTGCTGAAACAGGCGATTCTTCGAATGCGACTTCGGACCCGCGTTGTGGACCAGATAGATGTCGAGTTTGCCATCGTTGTCGAAGTCAAAGAGGGCGGCGCCGGAACCCATGCTCTGCGGCATGAAATAGGTCCCGTCGACCGGGCCGGGGTCGTGCGTGAAATCGACAGCGAGCGCGTCGGTGACGTCCTCAAACCATGGCGGCGGCGTCTGGGCGACGGCGACGGGGCCTTGGCGACACCCCAACGTGACGACGCAGACGACGCACACAAATCCCAGGATCAACATGGCGCGGCGAATCGTTGCCATAGCGCTCATAGACCTCGCGGTTCCAGTCGGTCGCCTCACGGCTCGCTTGCGGTTTCGCGCTATTCCGCCGCGCTAACCGCCAGCCAACTACGATTTTTTCTCGATGCGCGCCAAACGCTGCCGCGCATCGTCCAGATCTGGACGAAGACGAACAGCCTCTCGAAAAGCGTTGGCGGCGCTATTTGCGTCGCCCACTTCGTAGAGCGAAATGCCCAGCATGAGGTACGTCTGCGCGTCTTTGGCTCGAATGCGGAGGACTTCGCGAAACGCTTCGATGGCTTCCTTATGTCGAGTTTGTAGTTGCCGCGATAATCCCACGTGGTACCAGGTATCGGCATTGCCAGGCGCCTTGGCGAGGCTCCGCTGCAGGGCCCGATCGGCCGCGGGAAATCGCTTGGAGAATATGAGAGCCTTTCCAAGGGATGCCAGCGCTTGATCCGATTCTGGATAGCGTTCGACGGTCTCCTCGAGCAAGTCGATGACGTCCGAGACGCGACCCACTTGGAGCAATGCGGCGGCTTGCTCCAAACGAGCGCACAAGCCGACCTGTAGGCCTCGAAGATATTCCATGGCCGTATCCGGCCACGGGGCGTCATCCGGCATCCGCGCGGTTTGCTGGCGTAGTCGGTCGGCTGCCTCGAGGTCGTTTCGTCGCGTGTGGATGGTGACTTGCAACGCGGTGGATCGTTTTCCAGCATGAGGGTTACCGGCGAGCTCGGTTAGCAAGGGGAGCGCTTCTTGGTATTCCTTTCTTGCAACTAGCAACTGAGCCAGGCCAAGTTGCGCACGGGAATCGGCGGGACTGGCCGCGAGCACTTGGCGAAAGTGTGCCTGCGACAGGTCGAGCTGACCAAGGTCCATCAGCGTTTCCGCCAAAGCGAGCCGGGGCACCGAGTTTGGCGGTGACAACTCGGCGTCGCGCTCCAACAACGCCACGCCTTGAGTGGGGTCCGACCCCATTGCCAGCAAGGCGCCTTGCAAGTACGGCCACCATGCGTTTGTCGGATCGAGCGTGCTCGCGGCGGCATAACAAGTCAGCGCATCGGCTCGATAGCCGTGTGCATGCAGGGTCATCGCGAAATGGCCCCACTCATCTGCCGAATTAGGCGCATTGACCAATGCCTCGCGACGCCTAGTAATCGCCTCCGCAATTTCATGGTCGACGCCGCGAAGATCGAGCTGCGGAATCGGCTGCGTTGGGCGCTGGCGCCAGAAAGCGATTACGACCAGCACAAGAGCAACGGTCCCCACGACGGCCGCCACGATCAGCGACGTGCGCCAACGAGTTGGCGCCGGGGCCGATTCCACGGGCTCGGCAACGAACGGTTCACTTGGAGGTGAGTCGTTTCCCATGTCCGCGCTGTACCTCGAGCAACTGATTCACGCCGGGGCACGGGAATCGCTCCGCGTCTCCGCCGGGCCAGATCACTTCAATGACGTCGACACGATCCGCGCTGCCGAGGCCAAAATGAGCACGTGGATCGTTGCTGCACAAGTAGCTGAAACCCGGCTGTATCAAGCGCTGCCAACTCCGTGATCCCGCCCTGACGCGCACCTCGGCGCCGTATGCATCGCGCTTCAGGGCAGGGTCCACGGCACGCACCATGAGCCAATTGCCCCGATTCGGCGCGACGTTGCGCAGGAGCTTGGCTGGCCCGCCGATCTGCGTCACCAACAAGTCGAGTGCGCCATCGCCGTTGACATAGCCAAGTGCCAGGCCGCGCGCTGCGTTGGGCTTTTCGCACAGGGCGGGATTGTCCTCCGAGATGTCTCGGAACACGCCATTCCCATCGTTGACGAAAAACTGATTTCGATCGGCATATGCGTCAAAGAAGCGAGAGGTCGGCGGACCATTGCGAACCACTCGGCCGTTGACGATCGCGAGATCGAGGGCGCCGTCGTGATTGAAGTCGGCGAAAACCGTGCCGAACCCGGTGCCTCGCCATTTGGACCGTGTCAGCCCAGCCGCTGCCGCGTCATCTTGAAACAGGCCGCGCGGACCTTGACGCCAAAAGCTGTGGTTCTCGCTCATGAGATGCGTGACGAAGATTCCGGGCAAGCCGCGGCCATCGATGTCGCCAAAGGCGATCCCCATGTTTCCTTGGGCTTCGCCGCGCGCGTTGAACGCCAGGCCGCGCGCCACGGCGTCCTCCTTGAACGTGCCGTTCTTCTGATTGATCCAAGCGTGATTCGCCTTGGCATCGTTGGTGACAAAGATGTCGAGCCAGCCGTCTCCGTTCAGATCGGCGCACAAGACGCCAAGGCCAGGTCCCGGCAGTCGGCTCATCCCCGCTTCTTCGGTTTTGTCCTCGTATCCGAGCCAGTTCCCCTTGGCGTCGCATCCGCGATTGCGATAGAGCCTCGCAATCGTGCCGGGAAATGTGTTCGGATGGCAAAAGTCGCGCTGCCCATTCGCGCTGTTGCACGCCTTGGTCGGGTCGATATCCAGGTAGTTGACGACGATCAGATCGAGCCAGCCGTCTCGATTGTAATCGAAGAAGCTGACGGCCGTGGCCCAGGCCGGATTGTCGATGCCCGATGCACCGACTTCCTCGAATCGGCCGTTGCCTCGGTTGAGAAGCAGTCGCCCCCCGCCGTACTCGCTGATGTAAACATCGGGTCGGCCGTCATTGTTAACGTCGCCGATTGCCACGCCCATGCAATAGCCTGCGTAATCCAACCCCGACGCGGCGCTGACATCTTTGAACCGACCGTCGTGTTGCTGCTGAAAGAGCTTGTTCTTGGACCCCTTGGGTCCGCCATTCTGCACCAGAAGAATATCGAGCTTGCCATCGCCGTCAAAATCGAACAATGCCGCGCCGGAGCCGATGATCTGAGGCAGAAAAAACTGATCGTTGATCGGTCCAGCGTCGTGCGTAAAGTCGATGCCGACCGATGCGGTCACATCGACAAACCACTCCGGCTGCAGGTTCTTCGGTTCCGTGACGACGTTGGCCGGCGGCGACGTACAGCCGACTGCGCTGAGAAATACAGATGCTGCGAGCACGCAAGCAACGTGGGAGATCCAATGCCTTGTCATGACGCGGCATTCGATGAGAAAGACCTATGTGGTTGCGACGCGCGTTCATTGTACGCGGCGCGCTACGGCGGGGTTAGCCCGGCGTCCGTACCGCGCTCGGTTTTTCGCAAACGTGCTGGGCTTTGCACGCGCATCGCCCGTGTACGTCGATTCGGCTTTATTCGGGACGGTTGTTCCGCTATCACGCTTCGCGTGTTGTGTTTGCCAGGGAGGGTTTACCATGCGACGAGAATTCTGGGCGGTTGCCTGTCTTGCGGCTCTTGGTCCGTCGGCGTTTGCCCAGGGGATAGACCTCGCCAAACTTCGCCAGACTATCGAGTTGCCGACCGTCACCGCATCGCTCGGCGTGCATTACCGTGCCCAGGAACGCGATGAACGTGGCAACAAGTATGACGCGATTCAAAAAATCGCTGACGTTCAGAAGAAACTGACGGGCGGACCGGATGACGCCTCCGTATATCTCGATCTGCATGCACTCTATCTTGAAAATCTCCGCGACGAAAAGAAGTCGCGCGAGATGGCCCTGAAGGCGGAGAATGTCCTCCGCGCTCATGTCCAAACCGAGGACGGGAAGCTTGGCTATCTTCTGCCGCTCTACGCCACGACGCTCGAAATCCTCCTCGACAATCCGTGGACCGATTGCGAGAAGTGGGCGCGCCGGGCCGTCTCCATCGCGCCCCAGGATTGGCGCACTTGGGCGTACCTCGCTCATGTCCGCTCGCAGCAGTTGCCGCTCGTCTTCGTCGGCGGCGATGTCAAGCTGCTGCCGAAGATTGGCCGAGCGCAAGAGGTTCTTGACGCCCTGCGCACGCGCCGCCTTCGCTCCGAGCATGTCGAGGCAGCCGAGAAGGTCTTGAACGAGGCGATGAAATATCACGACAAGGCCAAGGAACTCGCCCCGAACGATGGGAAGCGCCAAGAGCAGCGCTACGCTTTCCGTTTGACGGAGATCATTCTGCGCAACGCCATCAACAGCTACCGCAGCGAGAAAATCGCCCATCCCATGGTGCAACTGGACCGCGTGCTTCTCGATGAACTGCAGACAACCGCCCGGCTAAAGCCCGCCCATCTCCTTTGGCAGTCGCAACTGGCGCATCAGCTGATCCACGCCGGCTGGCATCATCACAAGGACAATCAAGGCCGACCCGCCCATGCATTCGGCTATGCGCGCCCCGAAGACTCCGAAGCCATCCGTGAGGCCCTCGGCCGCATTGAGACGCTGGCGGCCGAAAGCAAGGGCGAAACATCGACCTACTGCTATTCGATGCTCTGCGCGCTGTGCTCGTCGATGGATGATTACGCCGGCGCCGAGAAGTATGCCCGCAAGATTTTGCTGGCCGACCCGAAGGACCAAAACGCCGCCGAGCAGTTGCAGGTTGCGCTGCTCAAGCTCGGTCGCAAGGCGGATCAACTGCAAGCCGCCCAAGCGCTGGTCGAAGCCAATCGCACGCCGCGCAACTGCTATCTGCTGGCCAAGGCGCTGTACAACAATCAGCGCGCTGATCTCGCCGAGCAATGGTGCCGTGCCGGCCTCAAGCTCGAAGCCACCGACGTCCATTGCATGCTCGGGCTGTCGTCACTGATGATGAAGAAAGGCGACGCCGAGTCGATGAAGCTGGCCCGTGAGTTGCTTGACGAGACGCGGCGCGCGTTGCGCCCCGAAGCCGGCATGCGATTGTTCCTCGAGTTCGATTACCTCGTTGCCATGCACCAAGCCCTTTCAGGCGACGTCACGTTGGCCCGGCTCAAGCTCGAGCGCATGGCTATCGATCACCCCGAAGTGCCTCGCTATCAAGCCGCCATGACCGTGCTGCGACCATGACATGGTTCTTCGTTTAGCGTTCGCGCGGCGCCACGCGGACGCTAAACGAAGAATCGGTTGTAATGTCCTTTCCGCTCGTTCGCAATCGTGATACGATTTCCTCACCGCCAGTTAGTCCCACCATTTTGAGGAAACGTCATGAACCTCCGCACCTTCCTCCTGCTCGCAATCGCTGCCTCGTTTGTCTTGCATGGCAATGCGCGTGCCGATGAACCGAACCTCAAGAGCTACAAAGCCCCGTCCGACAACAAAGCAGACGAGCCGATGGCGAAGCAGTACTCGTTCGAGAGAGCCGTGAGTTTCCTCGATCACGCGGCTCTGCAGTGGACGGACAAGCGCGAGTGCTTCGCATGCCATACGAACTATGCGTATCTATACGCTCGGCCGCTGGTGTCCCCAAAGGTGCAAGCGCATGATGAAGTGCGCCAGGCGCTGGAGAACATGGTAACGAAGCGTTGGCCCGAGAAAAAGCCGCGCTGGGACGCCGAGGTGGTGGCGAGCGCTGCGGCGCTTGCGTTCAATGACGCCCACACAACCAAGAAACTGCATCCCGTGACTCGCACGACCCTCGATCGCATGTGGACCGTGCAACGCAAGGACGGCGGCATTAACTGGCTCTTGTGCAAATGGCCGCCGATGGAGAATGACGATCATTACGGCGTCACCCTGGCGGCTTTGGCGGTCGGCGTCGCCCCCGATGGTTACGCCAAGACCGTGCAGGCGCAGAAAGGGCTCGAAGGATTGCGCGGCTATCTCAAGAAAAATCCGCCGCAGAATCTGCATCACAAGGGTATGATCCTGTGGGTTGCCACCTACCTCGATGGCTTCATGAGTAAAAACGAAAAGGAATTGACCATCAAAGAACTGCTCGGCAAGCAGTTGCCCAACGGCGGCTGGTCTTCCCCCGCCCTTTTCCCCTGGCAGCGCGGTGACAAAAAAGAACCGGAGCCAAAACTCGCCGACGGTTACGCTACCGGTTTTACGATCTATGTGCTCCGGCAAGCCGGCGTTCCGGCCATCAATCCCGCTATCGGCAAGGGCATCGCCTGGCTGAAGTCCAACCAGCGCGAAAGCGGCCGGTGGTACACGCGTTCGCTATTTCGCGACAACAAGCACTATCTGAGCCACGTCGGCAGCGCTTTCGCCGTGATGGCTCTGCAATCGTGCGAAGCGACCGCCGGGCGCTAACCGGCAGAGCCTGAAGCGTAAGCGCAGGATTCTACTCTCTTCGCTTATGCTTCAGACTCTGAAAGCGACTGCAAACATCGCGCAAACGCTGATGATCATTTCTCGTGTACGCAAATCCAGAGCCGCCAGACGCGCGCACGGGGAAACCAGGACCGCAGCGATTCCGGATCGCATGCAGCATGTATTTCAGTACGTGTGCTGTCGAACGCTGCTGATGAATCAGTGGAGCCGGTCGACCGACGTGGCGGCATGATAGGTATGCCGCACAGGGCGTGGAGGATACTCCGAAACTGCCGTAGCGTGGCCATAGTCCACACGAACCGCGAGCTGGTGTGGACTAAGGGCCACACAACTATTGCGTTCTGCGGTTTTGAAACAGCGGCCCGGCACGAAACCGCGAGTGCCGTCAACTTCGATGCTGCGCCATGCCTGCGAGAATTTCTTCGGTCACGTCGGTGCCGCCGGTGGAGTTCGAGAAGATACACCAGATTGTGTAGATGATGCCGAACGGGATGCCCCATGGCCCTGCCACCAGCGTCAGGAGTGTGTAGGGAAGCCCCTTGGCGAATCGGCTTTCGCCGGCGCGGATGAAGTAGATTGCGCTGGCTCGTTTGAACGACACGATGATCAGCGAGATGCAGTAGCTGAAAACCACGAAGCGAGCGCCGTTCTGAATCTCTCGGTTGAATTCCGCGTCGCTGATGTTGTCGAGTCCGACGATGTCCGACATGAAACGGCTCCTATTTCTTCGCTAACGCTTCAGGCTCTGACTCATTTCGTTTCGATGCAATAAAGAAACTGCTCGCCGCGCAGAAAGAGCTGCCGCCCCACCGCGACCGGCGAGGCGTCGATCGGGTCGTCGAGTTTGTTCGTCGCGAGCACTTCGAGCTTGTCGCTTTGACGGATCACGAGCGTCGTGCCGGCGCGATCGACGAGATAGATGCGCCCTGCGGCGGCCATCGGCGACGCGTAGAAATCGCTGAGGCCATTTAGGCGTTCGCGATCGAGCAGGATGGCGCCGGTCTTCGCGTCGGCGATCGAGAGTAGTGCTTTGTTGGCCAGCGTGAAGTAGAGTCGCCCGCCGAGAAGCAACGGCGACGGCACATACGGCGTGCCGCCTTTGGTCATGCGCCATTGCACTTTGCCGTCCAGGCCGAGGTCCCCCTTGCTATCGAGCGGTACGGCGACGGCGGCTGCGGTCCCGTAACCGCTCATCACATAGGCGATGCCGCCCTCGGCGATCGGTGATGGAATTGCGTTGGTCGTCATGCCGGCGCATTCCCAGATGACCTCGCCAGTCGCCAAATCGTGGCTGCGAACTCGCTTCGTGCCGTTGACGATGACCTGCGTCCGTCCGTTGTGCTTGACGACGCAGGGCGTGTTCCAGGACGTTTTGTCGTCGCGATTGGCGCGCCACTTGGTTTGGCCGGTCTTGGCGTCGAGGCAAATGAGCGAGGCGTCTTTTTCCTGGTCCCAGTTGAGCAGCAGCGAATCGCCGTGGATGACGGGGGTGACCGCTTCGCCCCAGCCGAGTCGGGTGGTGAGCCGGCCCAGGTCGCGCTGCCATTGCAGCTTGCCGGCGAGATCGTAGCAAAAGATGCCGAAGCTGCCGAAGGAGACGTAGAGATATTTGCCGTCGGTGGTGGGCGATCCCGCGGCATACGAGTGGCTCGAATGATGCCCCTCGTGCGGGACTTTCTCGGCCGCGACGTGCTTCCAGCGCTGCTTGCCCGTGGCGCGATCAAACGACATCACGACGAACTGGTGATACACCTGCGGCGCCGTCGTCTTGACGACACGGTCCGAATCAGGCTTCGGCAAATCCTTTGGGTCCGCGGGTCGCCCGGTATTGATCGCCGTGACGATGAAGACCTGATCGTCCCACACGATCGGCGTCGCGCTGCCTTTGCCTTGCAGCGGCGCTTTCCACTTGATATTTGTGTTCGCGTCCCAGCGAATCGGCGGATCGGCTTTGAGCGCGACGCCGTTCGCCAGCGGCCCGCGCCAATGCGGCCAGTTGCCGCCCGAGTCGCCGGCGACACCGCGCCCAATCATTAGCGTGCTGAGTAACAAACAGATGGCGATGAACTTCATCGTTCGACTTTCAGGTCAAGGCGAGCGTCGAGGCGTAAGCCCGACGTGGCTTCGCGCGTTCCCACGTCGAGCTCACGCCTCGACGCTCGCCGAACAGGTGTTAGTCCACAAGCAGATCCGGCGATAGCAACCGGTCGAGCGTCCAGGGACATTCGGCGGGAAACGTGCCGTCGTCAAGGTTTGTTTCCGCCGACGCCTGTTCGAGGCCGTTGGAGTATGCATCGCTCAAGACCTCTTCGCCGAAGTTGCGCAGAACCCGGCTCTCCAACAGGCGTTGCAACGCTTGGCGTTGTACCACGATGGATCGACGCCAACTTCCGGTGCGCTTGTCGGGTTGGTACGTCCATTTCAACAAATGGGCTATGAGAATTGCCAGGCGATTGGCGACTTCCCGGCGCTCGCGGCATGCCATGTCTGATAGGAACTCCGACAGATGCGTGTAATCAAGCTCTTCGAATCGGCCGTGAACGATCAACTCCGCCATGGCGTCGAGCCACGCCGTTTCATCGACATCGTAGAGTTCGAATAGCGATTGAGTCGATAACGGCATCATGGAACTGCCTCGCTTTCAGCTTCATCCGGTCCACAAACCCTGTATCACCTCACCGCGATTGAGCGTGACGGGGCGATTTTGGCGGTCGCGCACTTCGCTGTGCGGATCGACGCCGAGGACGTGGTACACGGTAGCGCCGACATCGTCGGGCGAGAACGGCGCGGTCGCCGGATAGGCGCCGATGCGGTCCGATTGGCCGATCACGTGGCCGCCGCGCACCCCGGCGCCGGCGAAAACGCCGAAGAAACACGGCGCCCAGTGGTCGCGCCCGGGCACCGCGCCGGGATTGATCGAGAAGATCCTCGGCGTCCGGCCAAACTCGCCCAGCATCATCACCAGGGTGTCTTCCAACAGGCCCGACGATTCCAGATCGTCCAGAAGGGCCGACACGCCTTGATCGAGCGGCGGTAGCAACGTGTTACGCAGGCGCGGAAAGTTGTCGGCATGCGAATCCCAATTCTGCACGATGCCCATGTTCGCTTGCACGACTGGCACGCCTGCCTGCACCAAGCGCCTGGCCATCAGCAGCGACTGCCCGAATGCATGCCGACCGTAGCGATCGCGCACGGCCGTCGGTTCTTGATCGATGGCGAAGGCCCGCGCGATGCGGCCTGACGCCAGGATCGAGAACGCCAGGTTCTGCTGATCGTTCAGGCGTCGTCCTTCCGCCGATCGAGAGATTTGACGTTGCTGGGCATCGATTTCGGATAACAGTGCACGGCGATTGTCGAGACGCGTGGCGTCGATGCCTTCGGCGGGACGCAGGCTATCCATGCCGAAGCCGGGCCGATTCGGATCGCGCGTGATCTGCCAGGGATCATGGCGCGGGCCGAGAAAGCCGGCGTGCTGTCCCGGCCAGGTAAGCGGGCCTTCCATCAGAAACGTCGGCAGGTTCACGCCGGTGGGCAGGCCATCGTTGCGCGGTCGCAGGTAATCGAACGCCGACGAATAGCTCGGCCAATCGTCGCGCGACGCTACCTTATCGAAGAACGCTCCCGGCTGTTGATGCCCGGTCAACACATGATGCGTGGCGACGAGGTGATTGTTCTCCCGGTGAGACAGCGAACGCACCACGGCATACTTGTTGGCACGCGCCGCCAGGCGGGGCAGATGCTCACAGATGTGCAGGCCCGGCACGCGCGTTGCCGTCGGCCGAAACTCGCCGCGAATCTCCGCCGGCGCCTCGGGCTTCATGTCGAACATGTCCAGGTGGCTCGGTGCTCCCGTCAGAAAGACGATAATAACGGAGCTGGCAGGGCGAGCCGATCCCCTTAAGGGGTCGGTTGCCGTCGAGCCTGTTGCACGACCGCCAAGGACCGACGTGAGCCCCAGGCCGAGCAACGCGGAATAACCGACTTGTAAGAATTCGCGCCGATTCATGCCGATGCGGTGCTGGTGGTTTGCCACGTTCGCCTCACTTGGGTGACAACAATACCGGAATGATATCTAAGAATGCGGCGACACGCAAGTTCCCGCCAAATGTGGAGCGAGGCTCTGGAATTAAGCGTACACCAACTTGAACCACAGGGAACCTACGCGGCATAGCCGCAACCACACATCAATGCGAGTGCGCATTTGGAGTGCGGTGGCTCGACACCGCTTTCTTGCTTTCTTTCTTTTCACAAAACGATCGTATCCGTGTTCGTTCCAAAAAAGTACCAAAGCGGTGTCAGGCCACCGCAGTCCAAAGAATCTTCGCGGCCCGCGAAGAATTTGACGGATAGTAGTACGGGGGACACGGAGAAGCAGCGGGAAGAATGAGCCACTTGGGGATCCCGGAATTCAGAGCAAAATCACCTTTCCACGCCACCTTCTCCCCGTGTCCCCCGTTGCTCCCCGTGGTTCAGCTCTCAACTTTCAGGCGGCCGTAAACCGGCGTTGACTCCGATTTCCGTTTCCGACTATAACTGCGTTCCTTGAAGTGTGGGCGATTGCGCTTTGAACGATGCATTCCACGCCCTGATTCGCGGCGATGACGCTGGGCTTTGGCCGGCGCTGCAACGCGCCGGCCTGTGGACCCTGAGTCTTGGCTATCGCGCCGGCGTGGCGATGCGAAACCTAGCGTATGATCGCGGTTGGATAACGATCCACCACGCCGCCGTCCCTGTCGTCAGCGTCGGCAACCTGACGACTGGCGGAACCGGAAAAACGCCGTGCGTGGAGTATGTCGCTCGCTTCTATCGCCAGCTTGGTCTCCAAGTGACGCTGCTGAGCCGAGGCTACGGCAGCGATGTGGGCCGGAACGACGAGGCGCTGGTGCTGGAAGAGAACTTGCCGGACGTGCCGCACCTGCAAGGGGCCGATCGCGCGGAGTTGGCGCAGACCGCCGTTGAGGAGTTGGAGAGCGATGTTCTGGTGCTCGATGACGGGTTTCAACATCGCCAGCTCCATCGCGATCTCGACATCGTCCTGATCGACGCAACAAACCCGTGGGGCTACGACTACCTGTTGCCGCGCGGGTTATTGCGAGAACCGATAGGAAGCGTGGGGCGAGCGCATGCCGTCATCCTGACGCGCTGCGATCTGGTGTCGGCCGAGACCGTGCGAAAGATTCGCGACACCGTGCTTGGCGTCAGGGCGGACCTGCCGATTGCCGAGTCGATTCATCGCCCGGCGCAGTGGCGCAACACTGCCGGACAGACGATGCCGATCGAAGCGCTGAAGGAGCGGCCGGTCGGCGCTTTCTGTGGCTTAGGGAACCCGCAAGCATTTCGGCAGGCGTTGGAGAAACTCAGGCTGAACGTAAGTGCGTGGCGCACGTTTCCGGATCATCATGGTTACACGAAGGAGGACATCGAGGACTTGCGCACCTGGGCTCGACAACTTCCTCACGACGCCGCGCTCGTGACGACCCAGAAAGACCTCGTCAAGATTCGCCTTGAGCGGCTCGGCGACCGAGACTTATGGGCGCTGACGATCGACCTGGCCTTAACATCGGGGCAAGAAGCCCTCGAGGATTTGTTGCGAAACGTCGTCCAACCGCCGCCGCGTGCGGCATAGCATCAGCCATCACCAACTCAAGGAGGAGACGGCATGGCAGACCAATCGACGAGCCCAACGGCGTCCGTGGGGGCGCCACATTTCTTGACGCGTGATCAACACAAGCCGTACGATCTGGCGGCCCTCAAGACGTACGATCTCAGCTCGCGTCCATCCAAGGTATTCCACGACGACCTGGGCCGCCCCGTCGACGCCGATGCAAGCGCCGAGGATTGGCTCCTGAGCCTGCCCAAACAACTCGCCGCCACCGACATTCGGCGCGTGACGAATCACCTGTGCCGGGCCCAACGTGAGGGCCGAACCGTCGCCATCGCGCTGGGTGGGCACGTCATCAAGACCGGTTGCGCTCCGTATTTGATCGACTGGATCCAGCGTGGTCTGGTCAAAGCGGTCGCCATGAACGGCTCGGCGGCGATTCACGACTTTGAACTGGCGTTTGCCGGCAAGACGAGCGAAAACGTGGCCTCGCAGCTTCCCAAGGGGGAGTTCGGCATGGCCCGCGAAACGGCTGACGCCTTTGCCGTCGCCGCGCACAACGGCGCCGAGAACGACATCGGGCTAGGCTGGGCGCTCGGCCGGCACATGGACGAAATGGCGTGCCCGCATGACGACTCGAGTCTCGTGCTGGCCGCCTATCGCGCCGGCATCCCGTGCACCGTGCATGTCGCGCTCGGCACCGATATCGTGCACATGCATCCGCACGTCTCAGGGGCCGCGCTCGGCGCCGCGTCGCTCATCGACTTCCGCCGACTCTGCTCGGTGGTGTCGTCAATGGCCTACGGCGTCTGGATGAACCTCGGCAGCGCCGTCATCATGCCCGAGGTCTTCGTCAAGGCCGTCTCGGTTGCCAACAACTTTGGCCACAACCTCGATGGCCTGGTCACGGTCAATCTCGACAAGCAAGCACAATATCGATCGCGTGTAAACGTCCTGGAGCGCCCGAGCACCGAAGGCATCGAATTGATCGGCCACCACGAGATCATGCTGCCGCTGTTGCATCTGGCCGTGACGTGCCAGTTGGCGAAACAGACCGTGAAGGAACTCACGGAGCCAGCACACGCGGCGTAAACCAATTGAACCACGGATGAACACAGCTGAACACAGATAGGAGTGGCAAGGTGCAGTGAGCGAATTCGACGCGATGGGGAGACTTTCACATGCAAATCTCTCTCATCTGTGTTTATCTGTGTTCATCTGTGGTTGATTTCGTATCAACGGAGAGAGCAATGTCGAAGGAATTGGTCGATCTGGTGCACAACCTCGGTTCGCCGCGCGTATTGGTCGTCGGCGACGCCATGCTGGACCGCTACGTTTGGGGCGACGCCGAGCGCATTAGCCAAGAGGCGCCGGTCATTCTGCTGCGCGCCGAACGCCGCGAGGAACGGCTCGGCGGCGCCTCCAGCGTTGCCACCATGTTGCGCGCCCTGGGCGCCAAAGTCATGCTCGCCGGCATCGTCGGCAACGACCACGACGGCGGACGCATTCGCCAGATGCTCACCGACCTCTGCATCGACCATGAAGCCGTTGTCACGGACATCGATCGGCCCAGTACGGTGAAGGAACGTTACGTCGGCCGAGCCCAGCATCGGCATCCGCAGCAAATGATCCGCGTCGACTACGAGGATCGCAAATCGATTAGCGACGCGATTCGCCAGCAGATCATGGTGGTAATCCAGAGCCAGCTCAAGAAAATCGACATCGTGCTGATCAGCGATTACGACAAGGGAGTGTGCACGCCGGGCCTCTTGAGCGAGATCATCAGTGCCGCCCGATCGAAGGGGATCAAGGTCGTCGCCGATCCGATTCGCGGACACGATTATCGCAAATACCACGGCTGCTCGGCCATCACACCCAATCGCCTCGAAGCGGGCCTGGCGACGGGCCGTACGCTGAACGACATGAATGCCGTCTGGGAGTCGGCCAACAGTTTGCAAGAAAAGCTCGATCTCGAGGCGGCCATCATCACGCTCGACAAGGACGGCATGGCGCTGAAGCATCGCGACGGCCGCGCCAAGCATTTTCCGACTCGGCCACGCCATGTGTACGACATCACCGGCGCCGGCGACATGGTCATGAGCGTGCTCGGCCTGGCGCTGGCGGCCGGCGCGGATTACGAACAGGCGATTCAGTTGGCCAATATCGCCGGCGGATTGGAAGTCGAAAAGATCGGCGTCGCCACGGTGACGCGCGAGGAAATGTTGCGCGACCTGATGCAGCCGAACCATGCCGCCGCCTCGCCGACGAAGGTCATGCCGCTCGAATCGGCTATTCAAGAAATCGATTATCGCCGTCGGCTGGGGCAGCGCGTCGTCTTTACGAATGGCTGCTTCGATGTGCTCCATGCCGGCCACGTGCAGTATCTCCAGGAAGCTCGCGCTCAGGGCGATCTCCTAGTCGTTGGACTCAATAGCGATGCCAGCGTGCGTGCTCTCAAGGGCAAGACGCGTCCTGTACAGGCGATGACCGATCGGTCGATGATTCTGGCAAGCTTGCAAGCGGTCGACTTCGTGGTGATCTTCGACGAATTGACGCCGATGCATCTGATCGAGCGGATTCGGCCAGACGTGTTGGTCAAGGGCGCCGATTACAGCAAGGAGGATGTCGTCGGCGGCGCGTACGTCGAATCGTACGGCGGCCGCGTGCACCTGGCGACGCTGCACCACGGGCACTCGACGACGAACCTGATCGACCGTATGCGGGCGGCATAGGTGGTGAGTGGTGAGTCGGGACGAATGATTCAAATGGATACGAGATGGAAGCTCGCTTGCCGGTTTCGCGCACGGTGAACTGTCCGCCGTCCCACTCACCACTCACCAATACATATGAACATCGCAGTCTTCCTGCCAAACTGGGTCGGCGATGTGGTGATGGCGACGCCAGCGATTCGGGCGATCCGCCAGCACTTTGCCGCTGCGCGCTTGGTGGCGGTGTGTCGTCCGTACGTCTCGGGGGTGTTGGAAGGCGCACCGTGGTTTGACGGCGAAATGTTTCTCGATCCCCACGGTGAGTGGCGCCACAGCCTGCCGGCTGCGGCGTGGAACTTGCGCGGTGAAAAAATCGACCTGGCCATCCTGTTCCCCAACTCTTTCCGCTCCGCGCTGACGGCTTGGCTCGGCGGCTGCCAACGCATCGTCGGATTTCACCGCGATTGGCGCGGCTGGATGCTTTCGGATCGCCTTGAGTCCTTGCGCGATGTCAACGGCAACTTCAGGCCGACGCCTGTGATCAACGACTACAATCGGCTCGCGGAAGCGGTCGGCTGCCCGGCGCCGGGCCATCGCATGGAGCTGTTCACGACTACCGCGGACGAAGCGGCGGCCGACGCGTACTACGAGAAGCACCGCATTCGCGCATCCGAAGAAGTGATCTGCCTGAATCCAGGGGCCGCATTCGGAGCGGCAAAGTTTTGGCCCATCGATTCGTTCGCGGAGCTGGCGCAGATTCTGGCGGAGCAGCGCAGCGCCAAGGTGATCGTGCTGTGCGGGCCGAACGAGCGAGAGCAGTCGCGTGCCATCGCCCGGACCGCGAATCGAACGACCGTGCATTCGCTGGCGGACGAGCCGTTGTCGTTGGGGCTGACCAAGGTGCTCGTTCGTCGCTGCACGATACTGGTGACTACCGACAGTGGACCGCGCCACTTCGCGGCCGCGTTTAATCGCCCGGTCGTATCGCTTTTCGGGCCGACGTTCATCGAATGGACACAGACCTATTTCAACAAGGAAATCTGCTTGCAAAAGCAAGTGTCGTGCGGGCCGTGCCAGTTGCGCGTTTGTCCGACGGACCATGCGTGTATGAAGCTGTTGACGCCCGAGGAAGTGCTGACGGCGATTCAACGGCTGTTGCCGAGTGTTTATCAAAAGGCGTCGTAACATGGCGTGGGTTGAGATCATGCCGGGCTTCGAGACGTTGTTCCGCGATCCACGCTGGGACTCTCCGGCTTCGTTTCTCGATTGGACCGGCATTCTCGTCAATCGGCACCGGACGCGCCAGGTCGAGCAGGTCGCTTTGCCCAATGGCCGAACGTTTTTTCTGAAAAAGGAATTTGCCGTCTCCTGGCGCAGTCTTTTTCGCAACGCCTGGCACGGCTTCGGCTGGTGCTCCACGGTCGTGCGCGAGGCAGCGACGCTGCAAGCGTTGCGACGGGCCGGCGTCGGCTGCCCCGAAGTCGTCGCGCTGGGCGAGGACGGCCACCGCGCTTTCATGCTGACGCGCGACGAATCGAGCATGACCGACCTTCGTGAGATTCTCCCGATCCTGAACGCCGAAGGCGTTCGTCGTCTAGCCGAGGACCTTGGCGCCGAGCTTGCCCGAATGCATGACGCCGGTTTTGATCATCCCGATCTTTTCGCCAAGCACATTCTCGTGGCGAAAGCAGGTCACGGATTTCGCGTTAGTATCCTCGATTGGCAACGCTCCCGGCATCGGGCCAGCGTCTCCTGGGAGGTGCGCTGTCGCGACCTGGCAGCACTCGATGCAACGCTGCATCCGGCATTGGCGGACGATCGGTGGCGGCTGCGTGCGCTCCGTGCCTATTTGCAAGCCACAATCGTGGAGGAGCGAGTAACGCTTCGCTGGCTGGCCCAGCAAGTCGCCGACGAATCCGAGGCGAGGCAGCAGGATCGCAATATTCGCGAGGTTGGCCAACCGCCGACGCCGGCCCACGATCAGCAGTTCGTCGTGTTCGACGCGGGTAGGCTTCTCGTAGTCCGCTCCTACCATGACCGAATGCAGGGCCGCCTTCCCGCGTGGATGCGCGAAGGGCGGATGCCGTGCCATGAGGAGAAACGAGACGCTTGGCAAATGGTGCTTGCACCGGTGCATGATGCGTCAAACGAAGCATGGGAGATTCCGACACTGGGGCATACGCTGTTTCGGTTGCAACGTTTCGGCATCCGGGCGCCGCGGCTGATCGCTGTGGGCCGACGCGAGCATGACGTGTTCTTGGTGATCCAGCGAATCGTCGCCATTCCGTACACCGACGCGCTGGCCAAGGCGACGCCTCGATTACGAGCCGCCATGCTGGAGCAAGCGGGAGCGGTCCTACGTCAACTTCACGATGCGGGTTACTCCTCGTATGGCGAAAGCGGCTGGGAGCATCAGCTCGGCATCGACGCCATTTCGGGCGAGGTCGTGTTGGTCAACGCGGAGGCACTGCTGCGCACTGACGCGCCCTGGCAGGAATTTGGCCCCGTCGATCTCAACCGATCGGATCTTCATCTCGGTCGCAGCGACGAGCAGTGCCTGCTTCGGGGCTATCTCCGCGAATCCGTGATCCAAAGAGCCATCGGCGACGCTCTCGACTCGGGAAGGCGGGCAGCCGCATGAGCAACGCCATTCCACCGGATGAATCAATTGTGCAACCGGAACCGGGAAGCTGGTGGCAACGCCTGGTCCGCGGCGTGCGCCGACTCTATGCGCGTGCCGACTGGAGCGCATTCGTCGGCGACGATTGGCCCGATCAAGTCATGGACGCCAACCTCGCCGACGACTTTCACGCCAAGCAGGGCCGATCCACTGCGCGCTGGGCGCTCGATGCCGACGGCAAGCAACTGGTCGTCTATTTGAAACGGCACTACGAGTTACCCTGGTGGCATGGATTGATGGCGACTTTGTTCCCCTCGGCCAACTGGTCGCCTGCCATGCAGGAGCGCGCCAACCTCGAATGGGCGCGCGAGCACGGCGTGCCGGTCCCGGCAGTTGTGGCGGCAGGCGAGTACCTGGGTCCCTGGGGCAAGCTGCAGAGTTTCCTGGCCGTCGAAGAACTCACCGACATGTTGCCGCTGCACGAAGCGATACCCTTGGCGTCTCGGCAACTGGATAGCGTCACGTTTCGCACCTGGAAAGCCGGGTTGGCGCGAGAGATGGCGCGTTTGGCGCGAATATTGCACGATAATTACTGCTTCCACAAAGATTTTTATCTGTGCCACTTTTTTATCGCTCGTGCCGATACTATCTGTGTGCCGACGTGGACGAACCGTGTCTTCATGATCGATTTTCATCGCCTGGCGTATCATCCGTGGACGCGTGCATTTTGGCAAACGAAAGACATCGGTCAATTGCTTTTTTCTTCAGATGATGTGGAAGGAATCGACGCCCGCGACCGCTTGCGCTTTTGGCGAGCGTATCTTGGGCCGGATCGACATACGCGCTGGGGGCGCTGGCTGCGTCGCATCATCCTGATGCGTGGCCGACGCTATCGCGACCATAACGACAAGGAAGCCGCCCGCAAGGCGGCGTAAATTCAAACGACGGATTTCACGGATGACACTGATAATTAGTTCTCGAAATCTCATTAACGCTGAAGTGAGGAATTAGTTGAACCGACCTGATAGGTGTGGTTGTGATCAACGCAGAGGCCTGGTTTTCTCCTTATCCGTGCCATCGGTGTGAACCGTGGTTTGAGTCTTGGCATTGAGGGTTCGCATGAACATCGCATTTTGCTACGAGAGCGTGCTGCCGGCGCGTGGCGGATGCGAAACGTACATCGCCGATCTTGCCCGCCGACTCATTACGGATCGCCATGAAGTGCACCTCTATGCCTCGCAATGGGACGAGCAAGCGTTGCCGCGCGAGATTCACGTTCACGAAATCCCGGGCTCGTGGGCGCCGCGCTTCCTCAAACCCTGGCGGTTCGGACAAAACTGCTTGGGCGCTCTGGCGGAACGCCATCACGATGTCACGATGGGCTTCGACAAGACATGGGGCCTCGACGTGCTCTATCCGCAAGGAGGCCTGCACGCGGCGTCCGTCGATTACAACCTGAAGAAGCATTCCAGTTCTCTCCTACGCGGTCTGGCATCCGTGGTGAAGTGGTTCGACCTCGCGCATTGGTCGTACGTGCTTCTGGAACGCCGCCAATACCTGGGCGACACGCCGCCGGCGATCGTCGTCAACAGCTTCATGGTGCGCGATCATTTCATGCGCTACTACAACATTCCGCCCGGCCAACTGCATGTGGTGCGCAGCTCCATCGATCCGCAACGTTTTCCAGAGCAAGATCGCCTGAAATGCCGCTCACAGATGCGCGAACAGCATGGCATCGCGCCGCACGAAGTCGTCGGCCTGTTCGCGGCCATGAATTATCACCTGAAGGGCCTGGAGCCGCTGCTTTACGCGACGCAGCGATTGTTTTCACGTCCGGAGTTCAGCGACAACCGTCCGCCGTTTCGGTTGATGATTGTCGGCAATCCGTCGGCGTCGGCGTATCAACAGCTCGCGCAAAGCCTTGGGCTGGACGACGTCGTCCGCTTCGTCGGCTATTGCGCCGAAATGCGTCAGGCGTATTTCGCTTCCGACTTCCTCGTGCATCCGACCTTCTACGATCCGTGCTCGCTGGTTGTGCTCGAAGCGTTGGCATGCGGGTTGCCGATCATCACGTCGTCGAACAACGGCGCGAGCGAACTCATGCACTCAAGTCCACCATTGCAAGAAGGATATGTGATCAACGATCCGCACGATCACCAGCAACTCGCGTGGTGCTTGGCGCAGATGATCGATTCGGGCCGGCGTCAGGCTTTTGCCCAGGCTGCTCGCAAGACGGCGACGCAGTGGACCTTCGAGCAGCATTATCGCCAACTAATGACCGTCCTGGTCGAAGCGGCACAGCGGAAGCAGGCGGCGTGAATTGCGAGAAGGGGAGAAAGGGAGAGGGGGAGATAGGGAGATCGTATTTTTCACCCTATCTCCCCCTCTCCCTATCTCCCATTCTTCTCTCAGCGGATGCCGATGCGAATCGAGATGCCCGAACGCGGGGCAGGGTAGTAGCGATAGCTCGGCACGACGACCGACGGGACCACAACGGTAGGAGCCGGACGCACGATGACCGCCGGCGCCGGGGTCAACACAACCGGCGGTGCGAATGCGACCACGACCGGTCGATCGCGCTCCGCGAGCAGTCGACGAGCAACCGCATTGCGCCCGTCAAACAGCACCTGATCGACATGCCTCGCAAATTCGTGCGCTCCGGCGCGTCGGCCTAGCACATCGCGATACAGGGCGGCCACATAGCCTTCCGGCGTGTTGCCATTGCGGGCATAGTACTCGGCACTGCTCAGCACGGCAGCTTCGACGGCATGGATCGGCACGCCGGCGCGAATCGCACGCAGATGATCGCTCAGGCCGACCGAATCGACATGTCGGCCCAGGTAACGCACGTAAAAGCTATCGATGAGATCGGCCGCGTCGACCGTTTGGGCGCTGGCCGGGGTTGCTTGGAGCGCGAAAGCCGTCATGGTCAGAACGGCGCTCGTGAGAAAAGCTCGCATGGTGATCTCCTCTTCCGCAATTTTCGAGTTCGCTGGGGGAGGTACCATGGGAACGATGCCCCAACGAGAACTTGCGCGGAAAAGCTCGTCTCGTTAGCCGGACGCGCCAGCGACGGCGATACTGACCGTCGCTGGCGCGTCCGGCTAACGAATCACTGAGTTCCCGAGATCACCAACGGCCGATTCAGTTCGGTACGCCATTTTGTCGAATCGGAACCTGTTTCCGGGCCGGCGACGTAACATTCCCACAGGTCGGTTGCGGGCGTATGGCCATTCGCTTTGATCCAGGCGTCGAACTCGCCCCAGGCGTCGGCGAGGCATTCGTATGGACCGTGATAGACGGTTCTCGCGACGGTAACGGCCGGCAGATAGCTCGGCGTCACGCGGCCCATCGGGGTCGCTTCGGAGGTCACCGGCACGCCGATCTCGAAGTCGAATAGGTCCGGCTCAATGCGGAAATGGTGCGTGAACCATGCGCCTGCCGGCCCGATGCCTTGCGACACGACTACCGCCATCAATTCGGTAATGCCCGGGCCCATGACGTTGCGAATCGCGTCACGCTGGATCGTTAGCCGAATCACGGCTGTCAGTTGATGCCCGGTTTTCAAGATGGTTGGCGTGTCGATCACGGCAGGGGTCTCTGCTACGCCGCAAGCGGCAGGTGATTATTCGGTCGAAAACGCGTAAATGCAGGTGTGCCGATACGTTTGCCCCGGGCGCAGGATGATCGACGGGAAGTTCGGCTGATTGACGGCGTCGGGCAGTCCGCCGGTCTCCAGGCAGACTCCGCTGCGCAATTTGTATTCCTTGCCGCCGGCCCCTTTTTGGCCGAATAGGAAATTTCCCGTATATAGCTGGACGCCGGGTTGATCGGTGGTCACCGTCATGACGCGCCCCGATTTTGGATCGCGCAGCCGGGCAGCCAGCCTCGTCGTTTCTCCCTTGTTCAGAACGTAGCAGTGATCGTACCCCTTGGCGCCGGTGTCGTAAAGTTTCTCGATGCGCTCGCCGATGCGCGTCATCTTTGTGAAGTCCATGATCGTGCCTTTCACCGGCGCTAATAGCCCGGTGGGGATCAGCGTCTTGTCCACCGGCACATACTCGTCGGCGCTTATCATAAGCTCGTGATCAAGCACCGTGTCCGCTCCCGCGCCGGCAAGATTGAAGTAGGTATGGTTTGTGAGATTAACCGGTGTCGTCTTGTCCGTGGTCGCTGAATAATGGATGACCAGGCGATTGCCGGTTTCTCCGAGGATGTAGGTGACATCAATGCGCAGCGTGCCGGGATACCCTTCCTCGCCGTCGGGGCTTTCATAGCTGAAGCGAACGCCGATCGGCCGGCGTGCGCGTTTGTCCTCGATCAACACCTTCGCTTTCCAAACGACCTTGTCGAGCCCCTTTTTGCCGCCATGCAGGTGATTCGGCTCGTTGTTGATCGCCAGCGCATACTCTTTGCCGTCAAGCGTGAACTTGCCCTTGGCAATGCGATTGGCGACTCGGCCCGTCGTGCAGCCGAAGTACTGGTTGCGCTCGGATTGATAGCTGGCGACGTCGTCGAAGCCGAAGGCGACGTTTGCGAATTTGCCCGCCTTGTCCGGCACGTTGATCTCGGTGACGGTGGCGCCGAGCGTGATGAGCTTGACGGTGACGCCGTTTTTGTTCTTAAGCGTGTACGATTCAACCGCCGTGCCGTCAGCGGTCTTGCCGAACGGCTTGGGCCCATCGACCTCGGCGCTGGCGTTGGCGGTCATCAAGCTTCCTCCGATCAAGACGGCGAGAAGGGTACGATGCATTGACGTTCTCCTGAGTGTCTACGTTTAGCGCTCGCGCGGCGGCGCGCAAGCGCTAAACGCAAGCCCGATCAATCCACGAACAAAAACTCATTGGCGTTGAACAGCGCCCGACAAAACGCCGGCAAACCATGCTCGCGCACCAGACGCACCGACGCCCGAGCCTCGTTCTCCGACGCCTCACGCTGAAACGCCAGCCGAAAACCCCGTCGAACGCGCGAGTCTTCATCCTTTGCCTCGCGCTCCAGGCGTTCGGCAAAAAACTTCGCTTGCTGCAACATGAATCGACTATTCAACAATCCCAGCGCTTGCAACGGCGTCGTCGACACATTGCGCTTCGGCGCGATCTGCCCGGCGTCGGGGCAGTCGAACGGGCCAAACGTGTCGTCCACCTGCATGCGCCATTTGCTCTGATAGATCATGCGTCGCCATTCCGCGGGGCCGAAATCCTTTTTGGGCGTGTAGACTTTCACATAATTCGTGTTCGGCTCGAAAAGGTCAAACCCCGGCCCGCCCATGCGTAGATCGAGCTTGCCGCTTACGGCGAGATACGCGTCGCGCAACGGCTCGGCTTCCAATCGGCGTGGCGGATTGCGCCAGAGCAGGCGCGTGTCGGCGTCGACCGCTCGGCCTTGCGCGTTCGTCGTGCTCGCCTGACGATAGGTACTCGATAGCACGATGAGCCGATGAATGTGCTTCATGCTCCAAGAGACCGGTTGCTGACGCTCGCGGCTCTGAGACGGGAGGACCAATTCCGCCGCCAGCCAGTCGATCAATTCGGGGTGCGAGGGCTTGCCGCCGTTGAGCCCGAAGTCGCTTGGCGTATTGACGATGCCTTGGCCGAAATGGTGATGCCAAAGGCGATTGACGAGAACGCGAGCCGTAAGCGGATTCTGGGGATCGGCGATCCACTCGGCGAGGGCCAGGCGTCGCTCGGCGTCCGTGGCGGTCTCTGGGCTCTTTGATGTCTTGCCAAACTCGCTGAGCGAACCAGGACCGACCGCCTCGCGCTTTTGCATCGGGTCGCCGCGGTGCAAGCGATGCGTCGGTTCGGGCGATGTAAACGTTCCTGCATATGCCTTGGTCATCCCTTCAGCGACCCGCAATTGCTTCTCCAGATCGGCACGCTTGGCGATCAACCGAGCCTGCATGCGTTCGGGCAGCTTGACGCCAAATGCGAATCGATCGGCCGAGGATGCCACAACCTGCCAACGCCCCGGCTCGACGGCGACTTCGATGCGATATTTTACCGCCAAACGGTCGCCATACTTCCCTTCGCGATCGCGGGCCCATTCGATGCGGTCTATCGTCTCGACGTTGGCCAACGCGAGCTGCACCCAGCTCTTGCCCGCGGTGTTGGCAATCCAGCTACGCGAGTTGCCGTACTTGCCGTCGTTGATGTGCTCGAGCTTGTGAATCGCGGCGCCGGGATAGTCGCCGGACGAGGTTGGCTTGGCCCCCAGGGCGACGTTCTTGCCGTTCGCGAAAATCTCCAGCTCGTCGATGCAGGGTTCCAGGTTATTGGTCGCCTCGATGGCGAAGCGAACAAACTTCGCCTGGATTGGCATGAACTTCTCGACATTGCCCAACGCGTTCACGGGCATGCGGCGAGGCTCCTTTGCACTCGGCTCAGCGATCGGCTCGGCGGCGATAATCTCACGCTCCAAGGCCGCGAGTTGTTGCCGCAATTCTTTGATGCGTGCGATGTCGGCTTGCTTCTTGATCGGCCGTTCGCCGTGCTGCACCCCCGCAAAGACCGCTCGCATCGCGTAGTAATCCTTCTGCGAAATCGGATCGAAACGATGATCGTGGCAGCGCGCGCAGCCGACGGTCAGGCCGAGAAACGTCGAGCCGGTGGTGTTGATGATGTCATGCAGCTCGTCGCCGCGCTGCATCAGCGTGAGATTGATGTCCGGGCTTTTGACCTTGTCGTGCGGGCCACCCACCAGGAACCCGGTCGCCTCGTCGACGCCGAGTTGATCGCCGACGAGTTGTTCGTGAATGAAGCGATCGTACGGCTTGTCCTCGTTGATGGCACGAATGACGTAATCGCGGTACGGCCAGGCGTTGGGGCGCGGTTGATTGGTCTCGAAGCCGTCGGACTCGGCAAAACGCACGGCGTCAAGCCAATGCCGGGCCCAACGTTCACCAAAGTGCGGCGATGCCAGGTATGTCTCGACGAGCTTCTCGTAAGCCAGCGAATCGGCGTTCTTGACGAACGTGTCTACTTCCTCGGGCGTCGGCGGCAAGCCGAGCAGGTCGAACTTGAGCCGGCGGATCAACGTGCCGCGCTCGGCGTCCTTGTTCGGCGCGAGTTTGGCCTTTTCGAGGCGTGCGAGAATGAACGCGTCGATTGGATTGCGCGCCCAGCCTTTGTTCTTCACGGCGGGGAGATCGGGCCGGCGCACCGGCTGAAACGCCCAGTGCGATTTCTTGGCGTCGTCGCTCTGCGCGAACGCCGGTGAAGCGCACAAAATGATGGTGAACAAAACGATTCGCCGCATGGAGACTATCGTAGCAGAGTGAGGCCGCCGCTGCTACGATATCCCGCATGACGCCGCCATTTCTTCAGTTGCTGCAAGAATCGTTCGCGAACCACGCGTCGCGGCCGGCCATCGTGCTGCCCCAAGACTCCAACGCTCGAGCGCTCGCTGTCACCTTCGACGGCCTATCGAAACCGACGCAATCGCCGCTGGTCTTGACGTACGCTGATCTGGAACGGCAAGCACGATGGGGCGCGGGATTGCTGCGACAAGGCGACCGCGTGATGCTGTGTATCTCGAGCAAGCTCAAGTTTCTCTTCGCCTATCTCTCCACGCTGTTCGCCGGCGCAGTTTCGCTTCCGGTGAATCCTCGCTTCACAAAAGAGGAACTGCGTTATTTTCTTGCCGACAGCGAAGCCTGCGTCGCCGCAGTCGACAATGAGCGGTACCCATTCGTCGACGAGTTGCGCCCGAACTTGCCGTATCTCCGATCTGTTTTTTCCGAGGACGTGTTATTCGATCCCGTGGCTCCACCGACGCCCGCTCCCGTAGTCGATGCCTCCGATCCGTCCCTGATGATCTACAGCTCCGGCACGACTGGCTGGCCCAAAGGGATCGTGCACACGCATGGCAATGTCGCGTCGAGCTTGCGGGCCCTTCAAAAATGCTGGCGGTTCACGCCGGACGATGTCGTGCTCAACGTTTTGCCGCTGTTTCACATTCACGGGCTGGCGTTCGCGACGCTGATGCCGCTCTTGAGCGGGGCGTGCGTGATTCTCGACGACTTCGATCCGCAGCGGACGATGGAACGCATCCGCGACTGCACCGTCTTCATGGCTGTGCCGACGATTTATTACCGCTTTCTCGAACAGCCGAACTTTCGCGACATCGCCAAGACCTGGACGAAGACCCGGCTGTTCACGTGCGGCTCGGCGCCGATACGGCCCGAGGTGCTGCCGGAGCTCGAATCGATCCTCGGCAAGCCGGTGATCAACCGTTACGGCATGAGCGAAGCGTTCGTGATTACGAGTTTGCCGCTCGACGGACCCTGGCCTGTCGGCTCGGTGGGCACACCGCTCGACGGAATCGAAGTCCGCATCGCCCCGTTTACTGACAATCAACTTCCTACTCCCTCGCCCCTTGTGGGGGAGGGTCGGGGTGGGGGGTGTAAGGGGGCGGGAGGCCGCGTCGGCAGCGTGCAAATCCGCGGACCGAACCTGTTTCAAGGATATTGGCGCGGGCCCCGCCCCCTCACCCCCGGCCACTCTCCACCAGCGGGGCGAGGAGAGACAGAAAATGCCCCCTCACCCGCTGTATCGCCCCCAGCGGGAGATGGGAGCAATGCCTGGTTCGACACCGGCGATCTCGGTTATCTTGACGACAACGGTTTCCTCACGCTCGTTGGCCGCAAGAACGATTTGATCATCACCAGCGGCTTCAACGTTTACCCGCAGGTCGTCGAGCGCGTGATCAACGAATGCCCTGGTGTGGCCGAGTCGGCCGTGCTCGGCGTGCCAGACGATCGCAAGGGGGAGCGCGTCGTCGCCGTCGTCGTACGCAGCGATCCGGCGCTGGGTGAGGAACGGCTGGGCGCGTTCGTCAGCGAACGGCTCGTCGATTATCAACAGCCCAAGGAGATTGTGTTTGTCGACGCGCTGCCGCGCAACACGATGGGAAAAGTGCTGAAACGCGAACTGCGGGATAGGTTTGTGTGAAAAGAGCCGCGCACGAAATAAACGGCGTTGGGACGCTAAGAGCCTATCCGGGAAGGTCTGTGACGCACGTTTTCAACGTGGCACGTCCCGTGTTTTTCCGGGTCAGGGCAGGTTAGAAACGTACTCTACCTGGCTTGCCGGATAGGCTCTTACTTCGTGCGCGGCTCTTTGGGAAATGGGCAATACCCCGGCTAGTTCGCCTCGCCTCGCCAGGGCTCGTCGATCGACTGCTGCACCAATCGGCGCAGGAACTGCGCTACCGTCATCCCCTCGTCGCGAGCGCGCTCTTCAATCGCCTCGAACTGGCGTCGCGACATCATCAGCGATAGCTCCATGACACCGTCATCCATCGCAGGAGTGGCGGTTTCCGGCCACGATTGGGTCAGCATTGTCGAGTCCTTCGGAGGGCTGAATAGGTGATTGAGATGGAATAGCAAACAGGATGCCAGCCCGACGACTTCCTGCCGTTGTGCTCTTTACTTGGGTATTCGCAAGGTGTTTATATGAAAACGCTGGGTAATTGGCAGCCGAGTGCATAGCAATCGGGCGGAGCATGCTTCAAGTTCGTGCATTTCTTGGGCATGCCTGAACCCAACGTCGACAAATCCTTTGAGGCGGTGTGGTCGATTTCCCCATATATTCTTGCCCATAATCGCAAAGCACATTCGACAAGAACTTACACCTATCGCACTGCGGCCTGTCGGGCGACGTTCATCAACCAACTAGCGCCCGGCGGAACGCTCAGGGCGACGGTGAAAATCACGCAAACGAGCAGCGCGATCAGACACGTGATCGTCCCCGGCGTCTCGATCGGCTTGGCGCTAGCGCGCAGATACATCACTGCGATGATTCGCAAATAGTACCACGCCCCGATGGCGGCATTGACGACGCCGATTACCGCCAGCGTCGGGTAAAGCCAAAGGTGCGTCGGCCCTTGCGCCGCCATTGCGCCGAAGAAGATCAGAAACTTGCCGGTGAAACCCATCGTTAATGGGAATCCGATCAGGCTCAGAAGCAGTGCGGTCGTCAGAATCGCAAGATACGGATGGCTCTGCGCCAGGCCAGCGAGGTCATCGATGTTCTCGACGGGCCGTTCATCGCGGTGCAGCATGAGGACGAGAGCGAGAACGCCGAGCGTCATGGTTCCATAGGCGACGAGGTAGAAGAGAACCGCTGCCACGCCGCTGGTCGCCGAGTCGGGCCCGGACAGATACGGAGCGCTGGCGACGGCGATGAGCATATAGCCGGCATGCGCGATGCCGGAGTAAGCGATGAGCCGCTTGAGATTGTCTTGTAACAATGCGAGGAGGTTGCCGATGGTCATGGTCAATGCAGCGAGGAACCAGAAGAGAATCGGAACCTGATCGCTCAAGCCGAGGCCGACGAGCGATCGCTCAGCGGGCGTCGTCACACCGGCGGGCAGCACGAAGCCGAAAACGCGAAGGATGGCGATGAAGCCGGCGACCTTCGGGACAAATGAGAGAAACGCCGCGCCGCTGGTCGACGTGCCCTGAAATACATCCGGAGCGTAGAAGTGAAACGGGACGGCGGTGATGCGAAAGCCCAGCCCGGCAGCGATCGTCAGCATGGCGATTTGCGCCAGCCCCTGCGACGCCTTGATCTCCTCCGCGTTGTGTAGAGTCTGCAAGATCGCGGCAATGTTGGTGGTGCCGGTCAGCCCGAACAAGTAGCTGAAGCCAAAGAGCAGGATCGCCGAGGAGAAGACGCTCAGGAGGAAATACTTGATCGCCGCTTCCTGAGCCGCGTCGTCGTGCTTGGGCAGATAAAGCAGGATATACGTCGGAATGCTGATCATCTCGAGCGCCAAGAAGAGCGTAACGAGATCGTTGGAGCAGCCGACGAGATTGACGCCGGCGATGATAACGAGCAAGCACGCATGATGGTCGGCGACGTGGCGTTCGGGAACCTCATCCCACGCCAACAGAACGAGAATGATGCCGGTCGACAGCGCCAGGACGCGAGTGAAGTTGCCGAGCGCATCGAATACGAGCGGCACGGCAAAGACAGAATCGCCCGATAGGACTTGTGGTCGCGGTGAGATCGCCAGCACGAAGAACGCCGCCAAAATACCAGCCACGGCCAACAGACTCCAGGCCGCTCGATCCGCACGAAACAGCCCGGCGACGAACAACACGCATGCAAAGACGATCAGCGTCATCTCAGGCCCGAGATGCTTGAAGAGGTCGAACAGTTGCGTCGCGTACGGATGCGTCATGATTCTTCCCACCAGCCCGCAGCCCCAGCAAGGGCTTTGCTTTGGCCCTTGCGGGCGCTCTGGGCTAGTTCATCTTCGCCTTGCGGTCCTTCAAGATATTCGCCACCACGTCGACATCGGGCTTCACCGAATCGAGGATCGGTTGTGGATACACGCCCAGGAGTAAACACACCGCCATGATTGGGGCCAGCGCGGCAATCTCGCGCGGCGTGATGTCCTCGACCTCATGCCCCTCGGTGTGCGGCTCCTTCAAGGCCCCGAAGAACACTTCGCGCAGCATCGAGATCAGATACCACGCGCCGAGGATGATTCCCGCCGTGCCGAGGATTGCCAACCCCATGCGCGTCTCGAACATGCCGAAGAACACGAGGGCCTCGCCGACGAAGCCGTTCAGCCCCGGCAAGCCGACGCTCGAAAGGCTGATGAACACCATGCAGAAGGTAATGATCTTCAGCTTGCTGCCGAGTCCGCCATACTCGGCGATCGATCGCGTGTGGTAGCGCTCGTAGATCATGCCGACCAGAAGGAACAACGCGCCGGTCGACAGCCCGTGGTTGATCATTTGCAATAGGCTTCCAGTCAGCCCGGTGCTATTGAGGGCGAACATGCCGAGCGTGCAGAAGCCGAGGTGACTCACGCTCGAATAGGCGACGAGTTTCTTGATGTCGTCTTGTGATTTGGCGCACAGTGCGCCGTAGATGATGCCGACAACCGAGAGCGTTCCGATGACCGGCACGCCGACGCTGATCGATGCGTCCGGCGCCAGCGGTAAGCAAAGCCGCATAAAGCCGTAGGTTCCCATCTTGAGCAAGACGCCCGCGAGCAAAACGCTGCCTGCGGTCGGCGCCTCGACGTGCGCCAGGGGCAGCCAGGTGTGCACCGGGAACAGCGGAACTTTGATGGCGAATCCAGCCATCATCGCCAGGAAGACCCAGAATTGGAAATTCTCGTAGAACGTCCGGTTCGCCACGTCGTTCGTCAGAAGATCGTTGAAGATCGTGACCAGTTCGGGAATCGAAAACGTCAGGATGTGCTGGCCTGTCTTGTTGTAACAAACGACGACGACGGCCAAGAGGCCCAGAAAGGTGATGACGCTGCCGGCCAAGGTGTAGATGAAGAACTTGCGAGCCGCGTAACGCCGTTCCGGTCCGCCCCAGATGCCGATCATGAAAAAAAGCGGCACCAACGTGAGTTCGAAGAACACATAAAAGAGAATGATGTCGAACGCAATGAAGACGCCGACGAGCGCGAAGCCCAACAGAAGTAGCCAGGCGTGAAACTCGTGCACCCGATCCTCGTCCTTGATGGCGTTCCAGGAGATGAGCACCGATGCTACCATGAGGATCGTCGTGAGTACGACGAGCCAGATGTTCATGCCGTCGAGGCCGACGTAGAACTGAATGGCGCCGAGCTTGGGCCCCCCTTTGGCTGAGCGTTCCCGGCCCATGTTGAAGTCGATCAGGTTCCACGTCGTGGCGTGCGGCGCGTCGGCCGTCGCGCCCGGCACGAACTCGGGGCGGAACGTCCGCTCCTTCATCTCCGTGCGCGTCGAAAGGAAGCCGAACGCCAACACACAGGCAACGGCGAGGCTGGCGACGGTCGTGCCGAGGCTGATCTGGCGCACCAGCAGTGGCTGCGTCGATCCCACGAGTGCGACAACGAGCGCCGCCAGTGCGGGGATCACCAGCAAGAGGATCAGTAACGTGGAATAGAAATCCATCAGGCGCGTCCTTGTGAATCCCCGGCGCGAGGGTCCTCCCGAACCCCGTGGCTCGGGAATACCCTCACCCCGGGGCTTCTAGCGCAACAACACCGACAACAAAAATCCCGCCAAGCCGAGGGCCATCAACAAGGCGTAAAACTGCACCAGCCCGTTCTGCACCGGCCTCACTAGATAGCCGAAGACTGCGGGAACTTGTCCGAACAAATCCACTAGCCCATCTAGCACGTACTGATCGACAACCCGACAAATGAAGGCGAACGCGTTCATCGGCCAGACCACGGCGAGTTCATAGATCTCGTCGAAATAGAACTTGCTTCGCGAAAGGTCGTAAATGCTCGCCATCCGGCTGGCCACCGAAGCCGCCGCGGACGGATCGGCGACGTAGAGCCAATAGGCGATGCCGACGCCGATGCATGCGACGACACTGCTGGTGACCATCAAGAGCAAGTTGGTTGAGTGCGGTGATGCCAGGTGAGCGAACTGCGCGGTGATCCATTTTTTCTCAAGAACGCTCTCGAACAAGTGCGTCGGCCCCAGGACGATGCCCACGCCGACGGCGCCGACCGCAAGGATCATCAGCGGCCAGGCCATGATCGGCGTCGCGTCGTGCGGATGCTCGCCGGCTTCGGGCGGCAGCTTTTCGTCGCCGTGGAACGTCATGAAGTAGGCGCGTGCCGTATAGAATGCCGTCAGCCCGGCGGTGAAGAGGGCGGTGAAGAACAACAGGCAGTAGATTCCCGATGCCGCGCCGCCGCTGACGTGCCAGGCCTCGTATGTTGTCGCCAGAATCTCGTCCTTGCTCCAGAACCCAGAGAGCAGGGGAATGCCCGCCAGCGCCGCGGCGCCGCACAAGAATGTCCAATGCGTGATCGGCAACACTTTCTTCAGGCCGCCGAACTTGGTCATGTCGATCACGTCGTGCATCGCGTGCATGACGCTGCCCGCGGCGAGGAACAAAAGTGCTTTGAAGAACGCGTGCGTGAACAGGTGAAAGATCGCCGCGGTGACGGCAAGCCCGGCCAGCTTATGCTCGCCCACCACGACGCCGCTGCCGAGCGCGAGGAACATGTAGCCGAGCTGGCTCAAAGTCGAGTACGCCAACACGCGCTTGAGATCAGTCTGCGTCACGGCAATGAGCGCCGCCAGTAGAGCCGTGAAACCGCCCGTGCAGGCGACCAAGAGCTGGGCGTCCGGCGCCAAACCGAAGAGCGGCGTGCAGCGGGCAACGAGGTAAACGCCGGCGGTCACCATCGTCGCGGCGTGAATGAGGGCGCTCACCGGCGACGGGCCTTCCATGGCGTCGGGGAGCCAAACGTGCAGCGGAAACTGCGCTGACTTGCCTGCCGCGCCGATGAACAAACAGATGCACGCCCAATACAGCAAGTTGTGATCCAGCACGCCGGCATCGTATTGTGCCTTCACGTTGACGAAGATGTCGTCATATTCGAGCGAATGGCCGAAGTTGTGCCAAAGGATCAGAATGCCGATGAATAGTCCGATGTCGCCGAGTCGCGTGACCAGGAACGCCTTGCGGGCGGCGGCGGCGGCGCTCGGCTTCTCGTACCAGAAGCCGATCAAGAGATAGCTGCACAGGCCGACGCCTTCCCAGCACGCGTAAAGCAGCACAAAGTTGTTGGCGAGCACCAGGCCCGTCATGAAGAACAAGAAGGCACTGACCGCCGCGAAAAAGCGAGGGTAACTCTCGTCGACTTCCATATACCCGGCCGAGTAGATGGCGATCAGCGAGCCGATAAAGGTGACCATCACCAGCATGACGGCGGTCAAGCCGTCGGCCCGCAACGAGAAGTTGGCCGAGAAGTTGCCCACCTGAATCCAGGCGATCTCCCTGCCGAAGCGAAGCGGTGTGGTCTCCGAAATCACACCCACGAATACGACGACCGCGCAGACGCACGCACCGATTGCCCCGGCGATGCAGGGTACGTGACAACGGTCTGGGAACATGCGCCGGCCCAAGGTCACGATGATCACGCTGCCCAAGAGAGGCAGGAATGGGATCATCCACAGGCACATCTCGGGGCTAAACATGGCTGACCTCTTCCGTGTCCTTCCTGGCCGGCGGCTCGGCGCCCGCGGGAGTCAGATGCTGAAAGTCCTCCGGCTTCTCCTCGGCTTCGAGCGTGCCTTCGTCCTCGATCGGCTCTTGGTCAGGCTCGCGCAACTCCTGCCACACGCTGACATCGAGCGTCTTGCGCCGGCGGAAGAGCATCAGCACAAGCGCCAGGGCGATGGCCGCTTCGCACGCCGCCACGGCCACGATGAACAGCACCAGCACCTGTCCGCCCAGGTTGCCACGAAAGTGAGCGAAGGCGACGAGATTGACCGCCACTCCTTGCAGCATCATCTCGGCCGACAGGAACATGATGATCATGTTGCGGCGCGTGAGGAAGCCGACGAGCCCCAGAGCAAAGAGCACGGCGCCGACGACCAGATAGCCTTCGAGATGGGCGGGGCTCATCGCAATTCCTCCGAGCGCCGGCCCGCGATCACGATGGCGCCGATCGTCGCGACCAAGAGCAGCGTCGCGGCCAACTCCACCGGAATCAAGTAATCGGTGAAGAGCGTCCGACCGATTGCCGCCACGTTGCCGGCGGGCAGCTTGCCCGGCTCGAACCGGACCGGCGTCTTCTCCTTGGGATGTGGGGTGTCGGAGCCCAAACTCCCCTGGCGGTTGCGGTGCGGTTCCAACTCCTTGCGCACCGCCTCCGCGCTCGCCTTGAGGTTGTCGACGTCCAGTTTGGCCCAATGCAGCTTGATCGCCGCGATGTCGTTGAGCGTCTTGTGGTCCGGGGGCAGCGACGCGAAATGCTTGCGCAATTGTTCGACCAAAGGCAAATCGCGTTCTGTCGGCTTCATCGTCTGCGGATCGCCGAGAACCTGCTTCACGTCGTCGGTATTCTTGACCGCAGCAACCTTCGTCAATGTCGCCAGCAGCGATTCGACATCGCCCGGTTGATACGTTTTGTGCACAATGCTCCACACCGATGCCAACAGCACGCATCCGGCCAGGCTTGCGAGGAACGGCTCGCGCGAACGCTGGTCGGCATTCGACGGCCCTTCCTGCTGCGCGAGCATAATGACGAAAAGGAACGTGACGACGATGGCGCCGGCATAGATGATAATCGTCGCCGCCATCAGGAACGGCGCCGCCTGCAGCAAGAATAACCCACACACGCTCAAGACGACCATGGCGAATGAGAGGGCCGCATGCACCGGATTGCTCTGCGTGATCATCATGACGCCGGCAGCGATCGCCAGCCCGGAGAAGGCAAGGAACAGTATCGTTTCGACCGAAAAGACCTGGCTGCGAGCTAGCACGAAGCCGCCCAGGATCAGCGCTAGGCCCGCCAGCACGCCGCCCCAGAGCGCGGGCAGCCGATTGGCCCGTGGCATCAAGAGATAGATGGCAACGAACCCGAGCGCGCACGGCAACAAGACGAGCCAGTTCTCGCGAAAGAACCCCCGAACGCCTTCGCCGTCGGCAAAGAGAAGTAACGAGATCATCCAGTCAATTCCAATATTCCATTCTTCGTTTAGCGCTCGCAGGGCGCCATGCGAACTCTAAACGAAAATCCGATCACTTCGCCGGCTCCGAGGCGCAGCTCAGCGCCCCCGCCTTGGTGCGAATTGGATCCTTTTCGGTGCCCGCCGTCTGATCAAACACGCTCAGCAACTTTTCCTTGTCGAACATCATTTCTTCTCGGGTCAGGCCCGTCAGGTCGAACATCGAGGTCAACTCGATCGCGTCGCACGGGCAGGCTTGCTCACACATGCCGCAGTAGATGCAGCGCAACTCGTCGATGACGAACATCTCCGGATACTTCTCCCGATCCTTCCACTCGGCCGGCGCCGGGGCGGCGACGATGTCGATGCAATGCGCCGGGCACGCCGTCGAACACATGTAGCAGGCGACGCATTTGACGCGTCCTTCGGTGTCGCGGTTGAGCCGATGCAGGCCGCGATAGTTCGCCGGCAGGTCGGGACGCTCCTCCGGGAACTGCTGCGTCACCGGTGGCTGGAAGATGTGCTTGATCGTCGTTCCCAGCCCTTCGATGATGGCCGGAATGTACAACCGATCGAGCAACCCCAGCGTCGGCGCTTTCACCCAACGCACTTCGGATTCGGCGATTGGCATGGCTGTTCCTCTTATCGCTTGCGTTTAGCGCCCGCATGGCGCTTTGCGAACGCTAAGCCGCCAGCGGCGACTCTTTGCTCTCCGGCTGCGACGCGATCAAGCCCGCGCCGACTAATATCCCCAGCGACACGGGCAACAAAACCCACGGCGTGATGCCGTACTCTTTCACGAACATCACCGCCACAAGATTCAACAGCGTCATCGGGATCAGCACTTTCCACGCCAGCGACATCAATTGATCGAAGCGGAAACGCGGGATCGTCCAGCGCACCAGCATGTAAAACACGATGAACAACGCCATCTTCGCCACGAACACGATTAGCTTCAGGCCCCACCACATGTCGGCCTCGGCAATGAACGGAAAATGCCAGCCGCCGAAGAACAGAATCACCATCAAGAAACACGACGTCACCATGTGCGTGTACTCGCCCAGGAAAAAGAACGCCAGCTTCATCCCGTTGTACTCGGTGTGATAGCCTCCCACGAGTTCCTGCTCCGTCTCCGGCAAATCGAACGGCAATCGATTGCACTCGGCAAACGAACTGATCATGAACAACAGAAACGCCAGCGGCTGGAACCAGATGTTCCACTCCAGGATTCCCCCGCTCGCCTGCTTCCAGATGATGCGCTCGAGGTTGAGCGACCCCGTCATCAGGACGACGCCTAGGATCGACAGCCCGAGCGGTATCTCGTAGCTGATGATCTGGGCGCTTGAACGCAAGCCGCCGATCAAGCTGTACTTGTTGTTCGATGCCCAGCCGCCGAGGATAATGCCGTACACCGTCAGGCTGGACACGGCGAAGATGAACAGAATGCCGATGTCAACATTCTTGGCGATGATGAATTGGTAATGCGTAATGTAGTCGGCGTCGGCGGGATTGTCGGTGGCGCCGAAGGGGACGACGGCGAAGCAGAGCATGGCGCAGACCAGGCCGATCGCCGGCGCGATGATGAAGACGCTCTTGTCGGCGTAATGCGGGACGAACTCTTCCTTCATGATGAACTTGAGTCCGTCCGCGAGAATCTGCAACAGGCCGACGGGGCCGACGCGATTGGGCCCGATGCGGTTCTGCATGAAAGCGCAGATCTTGCGTTCGACGTACACCAGCCCGCCCGCGAGCGCTTGCAATGCGCCGAAGATGATCAGGATCGTGAGGATGGTGGAGATCAACATGCAACAACCATGTTTAGCCGCTCGCCTTTGGCGAGCGCGCAATCCCCGCTCGCCAAAGGCGAGCGGCTAAACGTTATCCCAACTTCACTCCGAACTCGCCCAGGTCGCCGACCGCCAACGGAGCGAAGAACGGAATCTCAGCCGCCAGTTCTTGGCGAATCTTCGTCGCCTGGATCAAGCCGCGCCGGCCCAGCAGGCTCAAGAATATCTGCCCGTCGGTGCGGCCCATCGTGCCGGGGCGAACCGCCCAGCGTATTTGCTGCGCGAGGTTTGCGTGGTTCACGAAGCAGCCGTCCTTTTCCGCGAAGGTCGCTGCCGGTAGGACGTACCTTGCGGTCTGCGTGATCGGCGTTGGCGCCAGGTCTTGCACGATCAGGAGCGGAATCGTCGAGAGCGTTTTCGTTTGTTCGTCGTTGAGCCACGCCCCGAGGCGCGGCGGGTAGCCGGCGGTCAGATACAGCGCCTGAGGCCGCCGCCTCACCCCCGCCCCCTCTCCCCCGGTGGGGAGAGGGGAGGAGATATCGGCAATCAAGCGATCGAAGCCGAGCACCTCGCCCTGGAAGTGCTTGAGGACTTCTTCGACGCCGCGGCGATTCGGGCACTTCTCAGCGCGGATCGTGAACTGGACCGGACCGACGGGATTGCCCTTGCGATCGCGCGGGAAGCTCTCATCTTTGCCGACGTTCGGGACCCAACCCAGGTACAGCGTTGCTTGAGGCGAAAAACCCTTGATGAGCTTGGCGAAGAGGTAGGCCTCCTCGACCGTGAGCATGGGCGAAACGACAGCGGCGAGGGCGGATGCACTCTTCTTCAGCACATCGCGAATGTCGGGGAGGGCGGTCTCCCAGGCAACGGCCGATTCCGCAGGTTCGCTGCGCTCACCTGCGGGCTTCACGAGGGGACGGTCAAATCGCTCTTTGCCGTTGATGTAGGGGAAATCGAAACGCCCCTCGTCGCAAATGAAGTAGCCTTGAGCTTGCGGATTCTCGCGCGGGCGGATGCGGTAGACGATGTCCTTGTTGTGGTCAATGTGGATGCTGCATCCGGTCGAGCATCCGGCGCAGACGCTCTTTTGACTTTTCAAGAACCAGACTCGCTGCTTGTAAAGGAACTCCTTGTTGGCGAGCGCGCCGACAGGACACAAGTCGACCACATTGCCGGCGAGTGGATTGTTGACTGGATCGCCAGGAAAGATATCGATCTCGCTGTGATGGCCGCGGTTGATCACTTGCAACTCGGCCGAGCCTGAGATCTCGCGCGTGAAGCGGACGCAGCGCGAGCACATGATGCAGCGATCGGTGAACAGCGAAAGATGCTCGCCGATGTCGGGCTTGTTGGCCGGGCGGTTCTTCGGATCGATCATGCGGCTCTGGGCTTTGCCAAACCGATAGCTGTAGTCCTGGAGCATGCACTCGCCGGCCTTGTCGCAGACGGGGCAGTCAAGCGGATGGTTGAGCAAAAGGCCTTCGAGGGTGCGGGCCTGGCTGAACTTGGCCTTTTCGCTGTTCGTGATGCAGACGGTGCCGTCTTTGGCGGGCGTCTGGCACGCGGGGACGACGCGCGGCTGCATGGCGACCGTGCCGTCGGGCTTTTTGTCGCCGACTTCGACGAGGCACATGCGGCAGCTGGCGACGACGCTGAGGGCGGGGTGCCAGCAGTAGTGAGGGATAAACACGCCCGCCTTGGCCGCCGCCTGAACGAGATTCAATCGTTCGTTGCCGATGTCGACGGGCTTGTCGTTGATGAGGACCACAGCCATGTGTTGCTAATCCATCCCTCGAAAAATCGATCGCACAGTACACGTAGCTCGATAGCAATGTCAATTTGTGGCGGTTCACTTCATGCCGGGCATACCGAGGCCCATGCCGCCGCCGAACCCGCCGCCGCCGCCTGAACCTGGCGTCGGTTCCGTTTTCTGCGGCAGTTCCTGCCGAAACGCCTGGACGACCGCCGCGGGAACGGCGCCGGTTGATCCATCGCTAAACACGACATGATTCCAGACCGACTTCGCCTTGGTCGTCGGATCCTCCGTTTCGAAGGGAATCGTTCGGCACGCGACGATATTTTGAAGGTTCACGCGGTCATTTCGCAGGTCCACTTTGAAGTTCAGCGAGAAGAATCGGTCCTTAAGGTACTCCAGGACGAACGGCGGCGCGTTGTCCTTGAGGTAGGCCTCGAACTTTTTCTGATCACGCTCCTCAGGTGGATTCTTGGCAAGCATCGGGGTGTTTTGATCAACGCTCCGCAAAACTTCCCAAGGATTGCCGTAGACCATGCTCTGCACCACGGTGTCGTTGGGTTGCTGCCGCACCAACAACGGCGAAGCGTATTTGACAAAATAGAGCCGCAAGATGCGGAGTTCTTGAAGACGAAGATACGTTGTAAGCTCACTATCCTTGAGAGGCGGCCCCTCTTTTCCGTCCCAAGTAAAGGTGTCCGGCCCTCCGCCGCGAAATCCCGCGATGTACTGATGCCGTGTATCGGGGTTTACTACGTTGATTGGAGCCCGCGTGTCAACCGCCGGTGTAACGCCGAATGCGCTCTTGTCCAGGTAGTTGACCAGGAACTTGTGCTCCTCCACAATCTCCCAGCTGACTTTGTCAACGTACTTCTTGGAAAAATAGTAATCTCCGCGGAGAAAGTACTTGTAAACACTGTCAAACGAGAAATCCTTCGGCGAGTCTTTTTTCAGCTTGTAAAACTCCACGACCCGAGCTTTGAACGCCTTATACTCCAGTTCGCTTTCCTTATCGTCGGCCGCTTTCTTTCCGGCTTCGACGATCTTGTTCGAATCGCTGTCTTGTTCCAGCTTCTCTTGATCTGCAATGACCTCCTTGAGCTTCCTGGCGAGTTGGTCTTTTTGGCCCTGGAATTTCTTATCCAACTCGTAGATGTCGTCTTTCCACAAGCGAACTTTGCGCTCGTTGGGCCGGGCGTCGAATACGATGTTCGGTTCGCGCGGTCCTTTGAGCAGATCGTTGATGGCGGCGTCGATCGGCGTTTGCTTCTTGGCGGAGCCTCGGCGGCAACCAGGGATCGCCACACAAACGCCACAAAGCAGCAACGCGCACAGGATGATGCGACTCATGATCTTGTTCCTGCACTGAACCACGACTGGCAAATCACGGGGCAACCAGCTTGGCGGCCTTCATTTCTTGTACCGAGACGAAGCCATTTTCTTTGTTCGCACGAAAGCAGTAATATCCTTCTGCCCATTGTTCCGTTTCAAATACGACGATATCGCTGGAAAGCGGCCGAGCGTCGAAATTGATCGTGTAGTGCTTGTCGCGCATTCGCTGCGTCGTCTCGCCCGGCGCCGTTCGATTGGCCTCGAGGAACTTTTCGAGCGAACGGGCCTGAGGATTCTTGACGAGTTCACAGTACTCGAGATGAAGGGTCACTATGCCGAGCATCTCGGCGTCTCGTGCCGTCCCGTGAGCGCGGGCGCGGATGTTTCCGGCCAGGCTCTGGGGTTTCTTCGGGCCCGCGCCTCCCGGTGGCGCCGGCGGCTTGGGCGGCATAGCGAGATTGCCCTGCTGCTGCTGCTGCGGTGCGGGACGCTCGGCCGGGGGGCGCGTCACCAGGTAGTAAGTCAACCAACCACCGCCAGCCAGCAAAAGCCAAATCGCCGCGGCAATTCCGATCCAAAAAACCGGAAAACCGGAGTCGCTGCGTTTTTTCTTGCGGCGATCGTCTTCTTCGTCATCGTCATCGTCGTCGTCGTCCTCGTCGTCGCGCCGGTCACGATCCTCTTCGTCCTCCGGTTCAACGAGGTCGTCGTCATCGGCTGGGCGCGGCTTTGCTTTGGCGCTGGCTGCCGACTTGGGCGCGGGCGCTTTGGCGGTGACACCAGCCGCCGAGGGAATGCTGATAACCTTCTCGCATTCCGGGCAGCGGATTTTCTTGCCTCGCTTGTCGTCGCCGAGCTTGAGCGCAGTCTCACAGCCCGGACAGGTGATGCGGATCGCCATGGTTGTTGCACGAGTTAGGGGTCACGGAACTCAGAAACAGTCGCAGACTACTACGGCATAGGGGGAGGCGCCGGTCCGCCGCCGGGCATCGCAGGGCCGCCGCCTCCCGCTCCTCCGGGCGGCGCGGCCGGAGCGGCCGGCCCACCCCCTCCGCCACCGGGACCCATCGCCGGCATGGCGTTCATTCCGCCGCCACCCTTCGGCGTGCCGCTCGTCTTCGCCTTCGTGTGATCATCGCAGCCGATCGCTGCCGCCAACGCGACGAAGATCGGGATCGAGACCAACCAGATCAAGTGTTTCATGACAACTCCGATCTGCCGCATTGAGCCGCGCGAGCGCGAAACCTCAAGCGGAAAATCAATGGACCACGGCCAGCGACATCGACGTCTTCTGTCCGCCGCGAATGTATCCTTCGAGTTCGGGGCGAAACTTGGCAATCGCGTTCTTCACCGGCCAACCGGCGCCGTCAGCCAGGCCGCAGATCGTCGTGCCCGGCATGATGCCGATCGACTTCGCCACCTCGTCGAGAATATCCAAATCTTCCATGCGGCCATGCCCCTGGCGGATGCGATCGAGCATCTTCATCATCCAGCCGGTTCCTTCGCGGCAGGGAGTGCATTGGCCGCACGATTCGTGGGCGAAGAATCGACAGATATTATACAGAACATCGACGATGCTGGTGGTGTCATCGAAGATCGTTACGGCAGCGGTTCCAAGGCCCAGACAACCGACTTTGCCGGGGCCGTTGAAGTCGAGCGGCGTGTCGAATTCGGCTTCGGTCATCAGCCCCATGCTGATGCCGCCGGGGATGCAACCCTTCGCCTTGCGGTTCTTCCAAACGCCGCCGCCGTGCTTGTCAACGAGCTCGCGCACGCTGATGCCGAGGGGCAACTCGACGCAGCACGGTTTGTTGACGTGGCCGCTGATGCAATAGAGCTTCGATCCATAGCTGCCGGCGTCGCGCGGATTCTTCGGATCGGGGGGAATCCCGATCGTCTTGAACCAGTCGGCCCCGCGATTGACGACATGCGTCACGCACGCCAGCGTCTCGATGTTGTTGACGACGGTAGGCTTGCGAAACGCTCCTTCGACGGCCGGAAACGGCGGCTTGATGCGCGGCCAGCCGCGCTTGCCTTCGAGCGACTCGATCAGCCCCGTCTCTTCGCCGCAGATATATGCTCCCGCCCCGCGATGCAGATAGACGTCGAGCGAAAATTCCTTGCCGAGGATGTTCTTGCCGAGCAGGTTGGCGCCGTAGGCTTCGTCGATCGCCTTCTGCATGCTGCGATAGGCGGTCCCGTATTCGTAGCGAATGTAGATGTACGCCACGCTTGCCTTGGTCGCATAACACGCGAGCAGGATGCCTTCGAGCACCTGATGCGGATCCTTGTCCATCAGGATGCGGTTGTTGAACGTGCACGGCTCCGATTCGTCGGCGTTAACGCAAAGATAGATTGGGCCGGGATGGTTTGGCGGCAAGAAGGTCCACTTGACGCCGCACGGGAAGCCGGCCCCGCCTCGGCCACGCAGGCCCGAGTTCTTGACGACGTCGACCACTTGCGCCGGCGTCATCTCGGTCAGCGCTTTGGTGAGCGCTCGGTAGCCGCCGTCGGCGCGGTAGGCGTCGAGCGCCGGGCTCGCACCGGCGTTGATGCGTCTCAATAAGATCGGTTCGAAGTCGGGCATCTGCTTTCCACAGTGGAAGCCCAGGGCTGAGGTCCTCCGAACCCCAGGGATCCCGAAAACTCATTCCAGGGGTTCGGAGTACCTCACCCCTGGGCTTCCCGTATCACCGCATCGACATCGCTCACGCAATGCCTATGCTCGTCGTTGACCATCACCGCCGGCGCCCCTTCGCACGCGCCCAGACATTCCGCGAACTCGAGCGTGATCTTCCCGTCGGCCGTTGTGCCGCCCGGCTGCACGTGCAGCTTCTGGCAGAACGTCTCCAGCAGGTCCTCGCCGCCGCGCAAGGAACACGCAAGACTTCGGCACACCCACAAACGCGTCTTTCCCAGCGGCGCGTTCTTCTCGCGGAAGAACTGGTAAAACGTCATCGTGTCGTGCACCTGCGCCGGGCTGAGATCGAGCATCTCGGCAATCTCGCGAATCGCTTCATACGACACGCAGCGCATGGCATCATGGACGAAGTGCAACGCCGGCAGCGTCACCGCCTGCTTTGAGGGGTAGCGCGGGATGTACGCGAGGATCTTCGCCCGGATTTCGTCGGACAACGCCGGCATCTTGATTTTCCTGGTTTACGTTTAGCGATCGCGCGACGCCGTGCGAACGTCAAACGTGAACACTGTACGTATCACCGATCCAACTCTGCCGCGATGATGTTCAAGCTTCCCAGCACCGCCACCACGTCGCTCAGTTGATGCCCTTCAATCAAATACGGAAACGTCGCGAAGTGGATGTACGACGGCGGGCGCGTGCGGGCGCGATACGCCACGCCGGTTCCGTCGCTGACGATGTAGAATCCCAGCTCTCCGTTAGGCGATTCGATAGCGCCGTACACCTCGTCTAACGGCGGCGTCCACTGGCGGTTGGGCATGACCAACTCGAAGTGCTGGATCATGCTCTCGATCGTGCGATAAACCGACGTTTGAGCAGGAAACACCACTTTGCTGTCGACGTCGACATTCACCGCGCCGGCCGGCAGATTCTCGATCGCCGCCGCGATGATCTTCAGGCTCTCCAGCATCTCCTCCATGCGAACGAGGTAGCGCGTGTATGAATCGCCATCGGTGGCGCAGATCACTTTGAAGGTGTTTTGGAGTTCGCCATACGCCAGGTACGGCTCGTCCTTGCGCAGGTCGCGCACGACGCCGCTGGCACGCGCGATCGGACCGGTGCAACTCAGATTGATCGCTAGCTCCTTCGAGAGCACACCGATGCCCTGCGTGCGCTCGACGAAAATGCGGTTGCGATTGAGCAGCCGGCACATGTCGGCATGCGTCGCGGGAAACTCCTGCACGAAACTCCGTACCTTGCGAACGAACTCCTCGGTCACGTCATAGAGCAACCCGCCGACGCGTGTGTAGCTCGGATGAAAACGTTGGCCGGAGATCGTTTCGTAGATGTCGTAGATGACCTCGCGCTGCTGGAAGCCGTAGAGGAAAGCCGTGAAAGCGCCGAGGTCGAGCGCCTGGGCCCCGGTGCACAGCAGATGATCGCTGATGCGTGCCAACTCGGCCAGTATCGTGCGGATGTACTTGCAGCGCGGCGTCAAGTCGATGCCCATCAGCTTTTCGACGACATGATGCCAGGCGATCTCGTTGGCGATCGGCGAGATGTAGTTCATCCGATCGACGATGGTGACGTACTGATTGAAGTCGAGATCTTCGCCGAGCTTTTCGAAGCCGGAGTGCAGAAAGCCGATGTCGGGAACCGCTTTGACGACGGTTTCGCCGTCCAGCGTGAGGATCAGGCGCAGCGTCGTGTGCGTGGCGGGATGCTGCGGACCAAAGTTCAAGGTCCACAGATAGTCCTTTTCAGGCCCGTCCGGCAACGTGTCTAACGCTTCGAGTGGCATGGATGCCCCAAAAACGTTCGTTTACGTTTAGCACTTGCATGGCGCTTTGCGATTGCTAAACGTAAGCTTGAAATCAACTATTGGCTCGCGTGATCACCGGGAAGTTGTGTCGCTCCCCCCGGCCACGCAGCGGATAATCCTTGCGCAACGGATGCCCCGCGAACGCCTCGGGCATCAGGATGCGTCGCAGATCCGGATGCCCGTCGAACAAAATACCGTACATGTCGTAGATTTCGCGCTCCAGCCAATCGGCCCCTTTCCAGAGCGAAAACGCCGACGGCAGCGTCAGGTCCGGCTCATTCAAGACCGTCTTGACGAAGACACGTTCTCCGGTCACGGTATTCAGCAAACCATACACGACGCCGAAGCGATCGACAGCATTCGGATACTTGAGGTAGTCCGCTGCGGTCATCTCGAAGAGCAGGTCGAAGCCGTGTTCTTCCTGGAGCGACTTGAGCACGTCGAAAAGCTGCGCCGGCGCGACAACGACGCGGCGATTGTCGCGGAACTCGCTCGTCGCCAGGTCGGCGAACCTCCCTTTCAACGCCGTGATGATCGTGTCGAATGGCATGATGATTCGTTTGGTTCGGTCTACGTTCCGCGCTGGCATGGCGCCATGCGAGCGCTAAACGGCAAGCGGCAATTTAATTCAAACTCACGCGCCGCGACTTCTTGTAATCGCCCGGCGCTGTCACAACATCCGCGGGCACGTCGGCGTTCGGCAACGGTCCTTGATGCTCGATTCGCTGCTCGAATTCGGTTCCTTGCAACGTTCCGCTCGCCCGAATCTTGTCCTGCAAGTCGAGAATCGATTGGATCAGCTGCTCCGGACGGGGCGGACAGCCGGGAACGTACATATCGACCGGGATGAAGCGATCGACTCCCTGTACGACGGCGTAGGTGTCGAACACGCCACCGCTCGATGCGCATGCTCCCATCGAGATGCACCACTTCGGTTCCGGCATCTGCATCCAGATGCGCTGCAACACGGGGAGCATCTTCATCACAACCCGGCCGGCCACGATCATCAGATCGCATTGCCGCGGGCTGAAGCGCATGACCTCGGCGCCGAAGCGTGCGATGTCGTGCTTCGACGCGCCGGTCGCCATCAACTCGATTCCGCAGCACGCTGTCGCGAAGGGCATGGGCCAAAGGCTGTTGGCGCGCACCCAATTGGCGAGCGGGTCGAGCTTCGCCAGCATGAAATCGGGAATCGCTAGCGCCACCGGAACACCCCTTTTTTCCAGTCATAGAGGTAGCCGATCAGCAATACGACGATGAAGGTGATCACGCACCAGAAGACGGGCCCCTTGAGCACAGCTGGGTATCCGCCGTCGGAATAGGCGACAACCGCCCAAGGGTAGAGGAACAACAGTTCGACGTCGAACACCAGAAACATGATGGCAACCAGGTAGAACTTGATGTCGAAGCGTTGCCGCGCGTCTCCGATCGGGTCCATGCCGGACTCATAGGGGACGCGCTTGCCTTCGGTATCGCGGCTCGGTCCAATCGTGTGCGCGATGATGAGCGTGGTGATTGCGAAACCGATCAAGAGGATTAAGTAGACGAAGATGGGGTAGTAGGCGCCGAGATCAAATTGATCAAATTCTGCTTCCTTCATGGCGGCGTTCCTGGGACATTGTGAACTTTTTCACGATTCCCAGGGACAGTGTAGTCGAATCGCCCGCTAGGGGCAACACGCGTAGCGAAAGGGCGATCGAATTGTGCGTAGCGCAACGTGACGTTTTGGAAAGGCATGCTAACGTGCGCTCGAATCGAACGTTTAAGCGCAATAGGGTGAGCGGCTTTGCCTTCTTCTAACGGATATTCCGACGAGCCAGTGACTTAATGGTGAGGCGAGTTTGTTGGATCGGCTTTGTTCTAGGACCGGAAATCCACGCCGAGAACACTTCCCCGGCGACTTTTTTTTGGTAGGATTTATAAGCTGAGCCTCTCCATTGTGCCATCATCGGTAAGCCGACGATCGAGGAGTTTTCATGAGGATATTGGTTGCTTGGGACGATCCCGATCAGGCGGATTTGTTGGGCCTATACCTAGGGAACGAGGCAAATGAGATCAAAGTCTGCTTGACCGCGCAAGAGTTCGTCGCGCAGAACGGCCCCGGGCGCTGGGACGTCGTGTTGATGTCGCTCACATTTCCCAAGACGGCCGACGACGGCTTCAACTATTTCCAGCTTCAGCAAGAAATGATGCCGGGGGTGCCGGTGGTGATGGCGTGTCGGCAGAGCGAGATGCTGAGCTTGCCGCGCTTCATGACGAAGGGTTTGCGCTTCTATATTGTTCGCGACGACAACGGCGACTTCATCTTCCTGGTGATGTCGACGCTGGAGTCGGCGGTGCAGGCGGCCCGCGCCGAAGAGGCAAAGAAGCTCACGGCGCTCCTGCGCGACGAAATGGACGGCGTGCGCCGCATGCAGGAATCGATCATTCCGAAAGGACTCGTTCCGCCGCCGGGCTATGCGATCACCGCGCGGTACGAGCCCGCCCAAGTGCAAGTGGTCGGCGAAATGCCGGTCGTCATGGCCGGCGGCGACTACTACGATCTTTTCTTGCCGGAGAAGAACCAGCTGGCTCTGATGGTGGGCGACGCGTCGGGGCACGGCTTGAAGGCGTGCATGTCGATCATGGCCATGCACACGCTGATCCGCATGTTCTCCGGGGCACGGTATCGCGAGACGGCGCGCTTCGTTGCCGAGATCAATCAACGGCTTTGCGACAACTCCATCGTGCAATCCGGCGGCGGGTTCATCACGTTGTTTTACACGGCCATCGACACGGCTTCCCATGAGATGCATTGGACGTCGGCCGGCCATCCGTTGGCGCTGTTGCAAAATATGGCGACCAACGAGGTCCTGCCGATCGGCACTGACGCGGAAACCGGATTGCCCTTGGGTATCTACCCGGACGTGGAATACAATTCAGGAAGTGTGCCTATTCCGCCGGGCAGTCGTATATTAATCTACTCAGACGGTCTGACCGATGCGCTGCCTCCGCAGAGCGCGGTTAACGCGGGCACGGCCTATGGCACACAAGGCGTGGTGACGTCGCTGCAAGAATCTCGAAGCCTTGATCTCGAGAAAGCGCTGGATTACCTGTTCCAGAAAACGAGCGACTACACCGGCGGGTATGGCCGACACGACGATACGTCCGTGGTGTTGTTGGAACGATTCGCGACTTGATTCTGATTGCGCCGGCGCGCAATTACGACGCGCGTTGCCGATTTTGAAGGAGCTTTCCATGCAGAAGCAGCGGCTGAAGGTTGAACAAGCGGGGGATGTCACGGTCGTCAATTTCTTGGACAAGCGCATCCTGGATGAGCCTACCATTCAGGCGATTGCCGAGCAGCTTTTCAGCCTGGTTGATCAGGACGGCCAACGCAAGCTTCTTCTCAATTTCACAAACGTGGAATACATGTCCAGCGCCGCGCTCGGAAAGCTCATCAACCTGCACAAGAAACTCACGGCGCTTCAAGGCAAACTTGCCATGTGCAACGTCATCCCGCAAATCTTCGAGGTGTTCGCCATCACCAAACTCGACAAGATCTTCAAGATCTTTCCCGACGTGGCCGGGGCGATGGCCAGCTTGAGTTGAGTGAATCCACGGAACCCACGACGTCGGTCTGGGAGCATAGCCCGACGTCATTCTGGGGCGTCACGGATCTTAATGAATTAACAACCGATGAATGACGAGAGATTCACCAAATACAGGGTACAATTCAAATGATTGTTGCTTAGTACGATCGTCGCCCACGTTTGGCACGAAGCCATGCCACGGCCGTCAGGGACCTGGCTGGACCTCAAAACGCCCAGGACAAGGTCAGACATGAAAGCCAGTTTGCTTGTGCTCGCGGGGAAGCAAAAGGATCGGCAGATTCCACTTCCCGGCACGTTGTTCGTTATCGGTCGCGATCCGCTCTGTCATCTCCGTCCCCACAGCAGCTTGGTGAGTCGTCGCCATTGCGCCATCGCATGCTGGGGCGGGCGCGTGTTGGTTCGGGACCTAAAGAGCGCCAATGGCACGTTCCTTAACAACGAAAAAATCACTCAGCAAGTCGAAGTGCAAGACGGCGATGTCCTAAGTGTGGGCGATCTTCGCTTCACCTTTCAGATCAGCCGCGATCCTAGTTCGCCGCAATCCGACCTTCGCAAAGACCTGGTCCTCTGGCTTATGGGCGAATCCGACGACTCCGACGTGCTCGATCCGGGCGTCACCACTGCGATGATCGACGTCGCCGATCTCGACATGGAGGCCACCGCCTCAGACTCCGCCGAGGCGCCGGCTCCCAAGAACACCGGCAGCAAGAACCTCTCCGCTGGGAAATACCTCAAGGATTATCTCGACACTTGACGAACCCCGACTCGCTCTCGCCGCGGAGGGAACGCATGTCGGATGACCAAAACTCCGGCTCACAACTCGAAACTGATCCGCGTTTTCCGTCCGGACCGTGGATGGGTTATTTCTTGCAAAAAGAGTTTCCAGGCAAGCATATGATGGAGTTGCGGCTCACGTTCCAGGCCGGCGCCATGACCGGCGAAGGCCGCGATCGCGTCGGCGAATTCACTGTGCGCGGACAGTACAGCCTCGCTGACGGAAAGTGCCATTGGACCAATCGCTACGTCGGCAAGCACGATGTCTTCTACCAGGGATTCAACGAAGGCAAAGGCATCTGGGGCGTCTGGGAGATCGGCAAACTCCAGCGCGGCGGGTTCCACATCTGGCCGGAAGGCTTCGGCGAACCGACGGACGACCACTTGAGCGCCGAGGCTGAACTGCCCGCAGGCGACGCCGAATTCGTCGAGACGGGTGCTCGGCCAGGATAATACACTTGTACTTTCGGTGAAAACATGCTCACTCGTCGAAGCTTTCTGACCGCAGCGACCGCCACATCGACGCCCTTGCTCTTTGGCGACGGGGTATCGCTCCTGGCCAACGAGCCGATGCGTCGCATTGAACGCTCAGCAAGCCCCGTGTTGCTGGAAACGCCGATCGCCGCCCTGGCTCAGCCGATCACGCCGAATGAGTTGCACTATGTCCGCAATCACTTTCCCACACCCATGTTGGATGGGAGGACTTGGCGACTTCGCGTCAGCGGCGCTGTCGAGCGGGAGCTGGAGTTATCGCTTGACGATCTTCGCCGCATGACGTCGCGCACCGTGACCATTACACTCGAATGCGCGGGCAACTCACGCGCCTCGCTCGAGCCGTCCGTCCGCGGCGTCCAATGGGGCAATGGAGCCGTCAGCACCAGCGAATGGACCGGAGTTTCGCTCATCGATGTTCTCAACCGCGCCGGGTTGCGCGGCAATGCCGTCGATGTCGTGCTCGAAGGGGCCGACCGCGGCGAGATCACAGCCGAACCACGCACGCCGGGCGTCATCCAATTCGCCCGCAGCCTACCCATCGCCAAGGCTCGCCAGCAGGATGTACTGCTCGCCTACCGCATGCGCAACGCCGAACTGCCGGTCAACCACGGCTTTCCGTTGCGTGCCATCGTCCCCGGATGGTACGGCATGTCTTCCATCAAATGGCTCACCCGCATTGTCGTCACCGATCGGGCCTACAACGGCTATTTCCAGTCGCTCGACTACAGCATCTTCGAACGCCAGCAGGGCATCGTCACCGTAACGCCGCTGACCGAGATGCAAGTGAAATCACTGATCATCAGCCCAGTGGCGAGACACCGCGTCGCGCCGAACTCAGAACACCGCGTTCAGGGTGTCGCTTGGGCCGGTGAGTCGGCAGTTCGCCGCGTCGAGATCAGCGTGGACGGCGGTCGAACCTGGGCGGACGCACGTCTGGAAATTGGCGCCGGTACACATGCATGGCGCAGGTGGGACCACGTCTGGCGCACGCCCGCGCAAGCAGGTCGCGTCACGCTCATGGCGCGCGCGACCGACGCGCGCGGCAATGTCCAGCCGATGCAGCGTGACACGGATCGCCGCAACTACATGATCAATCACGTCCTCCCAGTTGAGGTCGAAGTGCGGTAGGTTCCCTTTTCGTTTAGCGCTCCCTCGGGGCCTTGCAAGTGCTAAACGAATTCATTCCTTGCCGTCCGAAAGGCGCATGCGGTTGACTTCGAGATGGGCTTGCCGCGTCGCTTCCGGAATGCGATATCCCCGGCAATTCGCCAGCGTCACCTTGACGGCGCTAGCCAGATCGATGCGATGCCCAACTGACACGTAAAGCGGCTTTGTCTTGTTCTTCGTTCGCAGGACGCATCCGATCAACTCGCCGTTGTCCACCAGCGGCGTCGAGTCGCCGGCATTCGGGCCGGGCTCATCGTGTTCGCCGGTGAGCCGAGTCTTGGCGCAGCCGAAGCACGGGATGCCCAGCCAAAGGCCGATGTGGCACGCCAGGCCGAAACGGCGCGGGTGAGCGTAGCCTTGGCCATCGAACATGACGACGTCAGGTCGGGTTTTGAGCTTGGCGAAGGCTTGCAACACGATCGGCGCTTCGCGAAACGACAAGAGGCCCGGGATATACGGAAACGGGCTTTCGCCGATCACGCCTTGCGTTTCCACAATCGTGCAATCGTCGGCCCGCATGACAACGACGGCTGCGTAGAACTTCGGCGACCAGCGATTGTACGAGCAGTCGGTGCCGGCAACCAACTCGCATCGCTTGAGCGGCCGATCAACGTCGATTCGCACCGCCAACTTCTTCTGTAGCGCAATCGCCTCGCGCGGCGTCAAGTCCCAGGAATGGAGCGGCTTGAAATTCATCGACCCGACTTGGCCGTGAGCATGGGGCCACTAGTGGTTTCGTCTGGCGTTCGGGTGGCACCGCGCGAACGCTAAACATGGACCGGTTTGGCGACGACTTGGCGGATAGTCTCCGCGACGCGCTCAGCCTGGGCGCCGCTGACGTCCAGATGCGTGCAGGCCCGAATCTTTTGCGGGCCGGTGGCACTGACGAGAATGCCACGCTCTTTCAACCTCCCCGCGATTTCTTTGGCCGTGCCGACGGCGGGATCGACACGGAACCAGACGAGATTCGTATCGACCTCGGGTGGTTCCAGGCGCAGCCCCGGCGCGTCGCCAACAGCTTGGGCGATGATCTGAGCGTTGCGATGATCGTCAGCGAGGCGATCGATGTTGTGATCGAGGGCGTAGAGGCAGCCGGCGGCGATGATCCCAGCCTGCCGCATGCCGCCGCCGAACAGCTTGCGCGTTCGCCGCGCCTTGGCGATGACCGCCTTCGGCCCAGCGAGAGCCGAGCCGACGGGGGCGCCGAGACCTTTGCTGAAGCAGACCGACACGGTGTCGAAGTGCCTGCCCCATTCCTTCGCGGCAATGCCCGTGGCGACCATGGCGTTCCATAGGCGAGCGCCATCGAGATGCATGATGAGGCCATTCTTCCGTGCCCATTGGCTGATCGCTTCGATCTTCTCGATCGGATAGATTCGCCCACCGCCGCGATTGTGCGTGTTCTCGAGGGCAACCATGCGCGTCTTGACGAGGTGCACGTCGTCGGGATTGCGAATCTTGTCTTCGAGTTGGCTCAAATCGAGAATGCCGAAGTCGCCGTCGATGGTTCGGCAGGTGACGCCGGACAGGATCGCCGGACCGCCGGCTTCGTAGTTGTAGATGTGGCAATTGACGTCGCACAGAAGCTCATCGCCGGGTTGCGTGTGCACGTTGACTGCAAGTTGATTCGACATCGTTCCCGAGGGCACGTAGATTGCCGCGTCTTTGCCCAGCAAATCGGCGACGCGCTCTTCGAGTCGACGGACGGTCGGATCGTCGCCGAAGACATCATCGCCCACCTCGGCATTCGCCATGGCGGCGCGCATGCCGGGGCTTGGGCGCGTAACGGTGTCGCTGCGTAGGTCGATCATTGCGATTTCCTTTGCCGCTTGAGGCGTAGCAGGAGCTACCGCTACGCCTCATGCGGCCGTCATTGTTGCTTGTTTTCCAAAAACCAGCGCTCGCCGATCTTCTTCAAGAATACCTTGCGAGCAATCGGGTCGATCTTGCGATCAGGGTTCGCTTCTACGACGCCGACGGCCACATCGCCTTCCTCGGACCATTTCGCTTCCTTGGCGAAAGTGCGCAGGTCCTTGACGAGGAGCGGGTCGTTCTCGAAATACATCATCGTCTCGCGCACGAGTCGATCAAAAGCGAGCAGGCGTTTTCCTTCTTCCTTGCCTTGCGTGAAGTCTCTCTGATAGCGATCGACCCAGTAATCCACAAACGCCGGGTCGGCCATGTGAGCGAGCAGATAATCAACCCTGCCGCCGTTGAGCGCCTTGACGATCGACTTGATCGTTGCCTCGGGCGATCCTTGCGGGTACGTCTCCTGATCGACATCGAAGCCGAAGCGGCGCTCAGACTTTTTCTTGGCGTCGCCATGTGCCGGGGACAGCGCGAGCAACAGGGCGAAAGCGAAGACTCCAAGAGCTCGTGCTGCGTGGCGCATGGTGGTTCTCCACCGTAGGCATCACGCTCCGCGTGATGAGATCGTCACGCGGAGCGTGAGGTCTACGGTAACTGCCTCTCGCGTGGAACGCGATATTGAGTTAGAATATCATTCATGGGTCGGCGTTGACAGGCAAAAGGCGAGCTGGAAGCGTAAACGACCGGAGAATACGAGATGGCAGGCAACACCTTCGGACAACTGTTTCGTGTGACCACCGCGGGCGTCAGCCATGGCCCCGGCTACCTGTGCATCGTCGACGGCTGTCCGCCGGGATTGCCTCTGTCTATCGACGATCTGCTCCCCGATCTGCGCCGCCGTCGGCCCGGACAATCGAGCATCGTCACACAACGCAATGAGGACGACGTGCCCGAGATATGGTCCGGCGTCTTCGAAGGCAAAACCGACGGCACGTCCATCGGAATCCTCTTTCGCAACAACGATCAACGCAGCCACGACTACTCGGATATCAAGGACAAATACCGCCCCGGCCATGCCGACTTCACGTTCGACGCCAAGTACGGGTTTCGCGATTATCGCGGCGGGGGTCGTTCCAGTGCCCGCGAGACGGTGTGCCGAGTCGCCGCCGGCGCCATCGCCAAGAAGCTGCTTGCCCAGGCCGGCATGCGCGTGCTCGGCTACGTCAAACAGGTCGGCTCAGTCGTCGCTGCGATTCCTGATCCGACCGCCGTGACGCTGGCGCAAGTCGAAGCCAACGAGGTGCGCTGTCCTGATCCGGAAAAAGCAGCCGAGATGAAGACGTTGATCGAGGAAATGCGCAAGGAGCGCGATTCGATCGGCGGTGTGTGCGAGCTCGTTGCGGTCGGCGTTCCGGCCGGCCTCGGCGAACCGGTGTTCGACAAGCTGAAGGCCGACCTCGCCAAGGCGCTCCTATCCTTGCCTGCGGTGATGGCGTTCGAATACGGCGCCGGCTTCGGCGTCGCCACTATGCGCGGCAGCCAAAACAACGACGCGTTCGTCCCGCTCGGCGAGCCAGGAGCGTCAGCGACCGGAGGCCGCCGCATCGGCACCGAAACCAATCACCACGGCGGCATTCTTGGCGGCATCTCCAGCGGCGAACCGATCATATGCCGAGTCGCAATCAAACCGACGAGCAGTTTGCCGCAACCGCAGAAGACGGTGACAACGGCCGGCGAACCGACGACGATCGCGACGAAGGGCCGGCATGATCCCTGCCTCTTGCCAAGGTTCGTGCCGATGGGCGAAGCGATGTTGGCCCTGGTGCTGGTCGATCATTGGTTGAGATGGCGAGCGCAATGCGGCTAGCAACCTTCGCTCTGTTCCCTTATGGCGCAGAGTTCCGCCCCTCTGGCTTGGCGCGCAGCAAACTGGGGGCTTGGCCAACGCGTTGGAAAGCCGAATACATCGAGATGACGTCGAGGATCATCGGCATGGGTTGATGTTTCATTTCGACAACGTGGCAAACGGCGAAGACAACATCATCGCCCATCACCGGTTTGTGGCCACACGCGGTCCGCTCGTCTGCGATTCGCAGCCTCGCTCCCCCGTCTGGAATCCGCTGGGCGTCGCCATATCATGTCAAGCGACCTGTATAGAAAAAAACTACCGCATTTGCGATTCCGCGCGCAAAAAAGCCGCGAAGATCCCGTCGAGGCCATATGGGGAGCGGCATGATCGACGAAAGCAACGAAAGCGGAGCCGAACTGGAACGGCTCCGCCCGTATTTGCACGTGATCGCGCGCATGCACCTCGATTTTCGGCTGCGATCTCGCATCGATCCGGAGGACGTCGTACAAGACGTCTTTCGTAAGGCACTGGAGAAATGGGACGAGTGCGCGGAATCCCGCAAGGCTTGGCTGCGGCG